>Ga0307374_10005028_pt1 | contig 21677 bp, 16 predicted proteins | sample OX3MG_FD_202532 | JGI IMG/M metagenome (GOLD analysis project Ga0307374, IMG submission 202532) | Soil microbial communities from Risofladan, Vaasa, Finland - OX-3 | ecosystem: Environmental > Terrestrial > Soil > Coastal area > Acid sulfate soil | place: Finland: Risofladan, Vaasa | collected...
CGCGGGGCTCGCCGACGGGTCGGTCGACGTCGTCGTCGGCACCCACCGCCTGCTCGCCGAGGACGTCGCGTTCAAGGACCTCGGGCTGCTCGTCGTCGACGAGGAGCAGCGATTCGGGGTCACGCACAAGGAGGCGACGAAGCGGCTCGCGATCGGCGTCGACGTCCTGACGCTCACCGCGAGCCCGATCCCGCGGACGCTCGAGATGGGGCTCACGGGGATCCGCGACTTCTCGATCATCGACACCCCGCCCGCCGCGCGCCAGCCGATCCTCACCTACGTCGGCGAGCTCGACGAGCGCGCGGTCGGCGAGGCGCTCCGGCGCGAGCTGTTGCGCGAGGGCCAGGTCTTCTTCGTCCACAACCGCGTGCAGGACATCGAGAAGGTCGCGCACGGCCTGCGCTCGCTCGTGCCCGAGGCGCGCGTCGCGATCGCACACGGCCAGATGGACGAGGGCACGCTCGAGCAGGTGGTCCTCGAGTTCGCCGACGGCGCGTACGACGTCCTCGTCTGCACGACGATCATCGAGTCCGGCATCGACATGCCGACGGTGAACACCCTCGTCGTCGACCGCGCCGACCTGCTCGGCCTCGGGCAGCTCCACCAGCTGCGCGGCCGGGTCGGCCGCGCGGGTCAGCGCGCGTACGCGTACCTGTTCCACCCCGCCGACCGCGTCCTTTCCGAGCAGGCGTACGAGCGCCTCCGGACGATCGGCGAGCACACCGAGCTCGGCTCCGGCTTCAAGATCGCGATGCGCGACCTCGAGATCCGCGGCGCGGGAAACCTGCTCGGCAACGACCAGTCCGGCCACATCGCGGCCGTCGGCTACGACCTGTACGTCCGGATGGTCGCCGAGGCCGTCGCGGAGCTGAAGGGCGAGCCGATCGTGCCGCCCGCCGAGGTGAAGATCGACCTCGCGCTCGACGCCCACCTGCCGGCCACGTACGTCGAGCGCGAGGACCTGCGCCTCGAGGCGTACCGCCGGCTCGCGGCCGTCCGCGACGAGGCGGAGGTCGACGACATCGCGGGCGAGTGGCTCGACCGCTACGGCCCGCTCCCCGCCGCGGCCGAGGCGCTCCTCTCGATCGCGCGCCTGCGCGCGGAGTGCGTGCGCACGGGCGTGCGCGAGGTGTCGGTCGTCGCGTGGCGCCCCGGTTCGACGGGGCCGGGCCGGGCCGGCGAGGTCGTCGCGCGTCTCACGCCGATCAGGCTCCGCGCGTCCGCGGCCGTCCGCCTCCAGCGGCTCGCGCCGCGCGCGGTCCGCAAGGACGACGCGTCCCAGCTCGTCATCCCGCTGAAGGCGGGGCCGGACATCGCAGCCCGGCTCGCGGAGCTGCTCCGCGAGCTCGTGCCGGACGAGGTGCCCGAGGCGGTCGCCCGATGAGCGGGCTGGCCCCGTCGCCGGTGCGCTCGTAGAGTCGGGGCACCGTGCGCAAGCTACTCCTCCCCGTCGCGGGCCTCGTGGCCCTCTCGCTCCTGCTCGGTGCCTGTGAGGTGTCGGTCACGCCGTACGCGGCACGCGTCGGCGGCACGTCGATCCCCGCCTCGGCGCTGAACGACGCGATGCGGACGATCGCGGGCAACTCCGGGTACCGGTGCGAGGTCGTCTCGAGCCTGAGCCAGGGTGCGAGCCTCGCGATCGAGGGCAAGGGGGGCTCGTCGTACTCCTCCGCGTACGCGGCGGACGTGCTCACCCAGCTCGTGCAGTACCAGGCGCTCCACGCCGACGTCACGCGGCTCGGGCTGCGCGAGAGCGCGCTCGCGCACCAGCTAGCGACCTCGCAGCTCCCCCAGGCGTTCAACCCGACGAGCGGATCGACGTGCGTGACGTCCGGAGCGCAGGTCCTCGGCGCGTTCTCCCCCTCGTACCGCAGCCGGCTCGTGCAGTTCGAGGAGGACCAGCTCGTCCTGCTCGCGCACGCCGCGGGCGTCGAGCTGACCCGGGCGGGCGTCGCCGCCTACGAGTCCCACCACGCGGGCGCCTCGACGCTCTCGTGCACGAGCGTCATCGAGGTCGCGTCGCAGGCCACGGCCGTCGCGGATCGCCAGAAGATCGCCGCGGGCGCGAGCTTCGCGTCGGTCGCGCGCACGGACTCGCTCGACTCGAGCGCGTCGAAGGGCGGCTCGCTCGGCTGCGTGTTCCCGAGCTACTTCACGAGCCCGCTGAACACGATCATCGCGAACCTCCCGGTCGGCACCGTGTCGCCGCCGGTGCAGTTCGGCACGAACTACCTGCTCCTGCTCGTCACGAGCCGCCCGCTCGCGTCGCTCATCCAGGCCGCCGGGGCGCTCGTCGCATCCGAGCAGTCGAAGTTCTCGGGCCTGCTCGCGCACGCGACGTCGAGCGCGAAGATCGCGGTCGACCCCACGTACGGGACCTGGACGCGCACGGGTGCCGCGTGGCACGTCACGCCGCGGTCCGGGCCTCCGGACGCGCTGCTGCCGAATCCCGCCGCGGTGACGCCGCCCGTGGCGACCGCGGCGAGCCCCGCGGGTTGACGGCGGCCGTTCGGTCGAGCAGATGAGCGGACCCGGCGCCCCCGACCCGCGGCGCCGGGCGCGCTCCGGCCCGCCGTCGGGACCGGTCCCGGTCGTCTCGCTCGACGACTCGTCGATGATGGCCTCGCCGCGCGTCGTGCCGACGGTCGTCGTCGTCGGCCTCGGCCCCGCCGGTCCCGAGCTCACGACGCTCGAGGCGCGAGAGGTACTCACGGACATGGGCGTCGTGCTGCTGCGCACGAGCCGGCATCCGTCGGCGGCGCCGCTGCTCGACGAGGGCGCCCGGTCGCTCGACGCCCACTACGAGCGCGCCGCGAGCTTCGAGGAGGCCTACGACGGGATGGTCGAGGAGGTCGTCGAGGCGGCGACCGAGCACGGGCGCGTCGCGTACTGCGTCCCCGGCTCGCCGTTCGTGCTCGAGCGCTCGGTCGCGAAGCTCATCGCGGACGAGCGCGTCGCGGTGCGGGTCGTCCCCGGCATGTCGTTCCTCGACCTCGCGTGGTCGCGCCTGCTCATCGACCCCGTGGCCGAGCGCGTCCGCCTCGTCGACGCCGAGCGCTTCGCCGCGGACGCGGCGGGTGACGCCGGGCCGATGCTCGTCACCCAGCTCTGGTCGCGGTCGATCTGCTCGGACGTGAAGCTCGCGGTCGAGACGCCGCCGAGCCGGCCGATCGTGCTCCTGCACCACCTCGGGCTCGCCGACGAGGTCGTGCGCGAGATGTCCTGGGACGACCTCGACCGGATCCCCGAGGTCGACCACCTGACCGCCGTCTACGTGCGCGAGCTCGCCGAGCCGGTCGGCGCCGAGCTCGTCCGCCTCGCGGAGGTCGTCCGGACGCTGCGGTCGCGCTGTCCGTGGGACCGCGAGCAGACCCACGACTCGCTCGTGCGGCATCTCGTCGAGGAGACCTACGAGGTCGTCGAGGCGATCGAGGACCTCGGGACGGGTGCCGACGCGAACGCCGCGGCGCATCTCGAGGAGGAGCTCGGCGACCTGCTCTGCCAGGTGATGTTCCACGCGACGCTCGCGTCGGAAGAGGGGCTGTTCAACCTCGCGGACGTCGCGCGAGAGGTGCACGACAAGCTCGTCCGTCGCCACCCGCACGTGTTCGGCACCGCGGGAGGCGACGCGCCGGAGGCGCCGACGACGGCCGAGGAGGTGCTCGGCCGCTGGGAGCAGTCGAAGCTCGAGGAGAAGGGACGCGCGAGCTTGATGGACGGGATCCCTGCGGCGCTCCCTGCGCTCGGCCTCGCGGCCAAGCTCGAGGCGAAGGCCCGCAGCGTCGGCCTCGGCTGGGAGGCGACCGGCGAGGGCGCGGATGCGCTGCGGCACGCGCTCGACGCGCTGCTCGCGGGCGACGCCGGGGCGGCGGGCGGGCTTCTCCTCGGGGTCGCGCGGCTGTCCGCGGCCCGCGGGTCCGATCCCGAGGAGGCGCTCCGGCGCGCTTCGCGGGCGCTTCGCGAGCGCTTCGAGCGCATGGAGCGGGCTGCCGCGGCGGCGGGCGGCAGCCTCGCCGGGCTCGACGAGGCCGAGCGCGTCGCCCGCTGGGGGGCCGCCCGCGAGCGCTGACGGGCGCGAACGGCGCGGCTCCCGCCCGCCGCGGCGAACGGCGCGGCTCCCGTCCGGCGCGGAGCGTCACGACCGCTGCCAGCGGGTTGTCCGGCGGCTTTGCTAGGTTTGCGCTCACTCCAGCCCCATTGGCAACAGGCCGCGCACCACGGGCGGCGGACAGGAGTTACGAGTCCAGTGAGCGAGATCGCACTTCTCACCGCACGCGAGGTCCTCGACTCCCGGGGCAATCCGACCGTCGAGGTCACCTGTGTGCTCGACACCGGGGCGACCGGTCGGGCGATCGTCCCCTCGGGCGCGTCCACGGGCACCTTCGAGGCGACCGAGCTGCGCGACGGCGGCACTCGCTACGGCGGCAAGGGCGTGCGCGGCGCGGTCGCGCACGTCGAGGGCGAGATCGCGTCGGCGCTCGTCGGCCGGGACGCGCTCGAGCAGCGCGCCGTCGACCTCGCGCTCATCGACCTCGACGGCACCCCGGGCAAGTCGCGCCTCGGGGCCAACGCGATCCTCGGCACGTCCCTCGCGGTCGCGAAGGCGGCGGCCGACGAGCTCGGCGTCGGCCTCTACCGCTACGTGGGCGGCGTCGCCGCCCACGTGCTGCCCGTCCCGATGATGAACGTCGTGAACGGTGGCGTGCACGCGGACAACAACGTCGACTTCCAGGAGTTCATGGTCGTCCCGCTCGGCGCGACGTCGTTCTCCGAGGCCCTCCAGTGGGGCGCCGAGACGTACCACGCGCTGAAGGGCGTGCTCCACAAGCGCGGCCTCGGGACCGCGGTCGGCGACGAGGGCGGCTTCGCGCCCGACCTCGCGTCCAACGAGGACGCGCTGCGCGTCCTCGTCGACGCGATCGAGGCGACCGGTCGCACGCCGGGCCGTGACGTCGCGATCGCGCTCGACCCCGCGACGAGCGAGATCTACCGCGACGGGAGCTACGTGCTCGCGGGAGAGGGCCGCACGCTCGCGCCGGGGGCGTTCGCCGAGTACTGGGTCGACATCTGCGACCGCTACCCGGTCGTGTCGCTCGAGGACGCGATGGCCGAGGAGGACTGGAGCGGGTGGGCGTTGCTCACCGAGGCGCTCGGCGACCGCCTCCAGCTCGTCGGCGACGACGTGTTCGTGACGAACGTCGAGCGGGTCGAGCGCGGCATCGCGGCCGGGGTCGCGAACGCCGTGCTCGTGAAGGTGAACCAGATCGGCACGCTCACCGAGACCCTCGCGACCGTCGCGCTCGCGACATCCGCGTCGTACCGGTGCGTCATGTCGCACCGGTCGGGCGAGACCGAGGACACGACCATCGCCGACCTCGCGGTCGCGACCGGCTGCGGGCAGATCAAGACGGGTGCGCCCGCCCGCTCGGACCGGGTCGCGAAGTACAACCAGCTGCTCCGCATCGAGGACGAGCTCGGAGAGAGCGCGGCGTTCCCCGGGGCGGCGACGTTCGCCCGCCCGGGTGCGCCCGCCCGGGCTCGGGACGAGGCGGGCGGGACGCCGTGACCGCGCTGTACCGGGCGCGCGTCTCGTTGCTGCTCGCGGTCGGCCTCGCGACCGCGCTGCTCGTCGTCGAGCTCCCGGTCGGCGAGCTGCTCCACCAGAGGAGCCAGCTCGCGCTCGTCTCCCGCGACCTCGCACGCGTCGACGCGAGCAACGCGGCGCTGTCTGCCGACGTCGCGTCGTTGAGCAAGAGCTCGACGATCGCCGCGATCGCGCACGGGGAGTACGGCCTCGTCGCGCGCGGCGAGCGTGCCTACACGGTCGTCGCGCCCGACTCGAGCGGCGCTCCGCCCGCCGGTCTCGTGCGGCGGCGGATCCCGGCGGTCGATCTCGTGCTGCCGTCGGCCGACGCGCTGCTCGCCGGGTCGCCCCACCGGTCCGCGTCGAGCGCCGACGGGACGGCGACGACCGGCAGCCTGTGGAGCCGGGTGGTCGACCGCCTCGCGTTCTGGCGTTGGGCGTTCTGATCGCGGACGCGCACCCGCGGCCCCATGGCACAGCGGGAGCCCGCAGGCGCCGGTGGTAGCGTGCGCCCGGACGGAGCGACGATGACCACCTGGGACGGAACCGGACTTCCACCTGCGGCACAGGCGCGGGTGGACCGCGCCGGCTCCTCGGGCGTGCGCTCGAGCCTGCTGAGCGTCCCCGGCCACGTCGGCATCGAGAGCTGTGGCTTCACCCCGGTCGGCGAGGTCATGGGCTGCATCGTCCAGTACATCGGCTTCCAGGGCTACGGCGGCTGCGGCTGGTACGGCGCGTACGGGAGCGGTGCGTGGGGCGCGGGCTACGCCGCCCCGCCGACGGTGACGAGCGGTGCGGCGTCGTCCTCGGCCTGGGCGGGGTTCGCCCCGTACGTGAACGCCCTCTACCACGGCTGGGACACCGCGATCGCGCGGATGATCGCCGAGGCGCGTGCGCTCGGCGCCGACGGCGTCGTCGGGGTCTCGCTCGTCGAGCACCACCTCGGCGCGGGGAACCGGGAGTTCGTCGCGCTCGGCACCGCGGTCCGCTCGGTCGCCGCGACCCACGTGTCGCGGCCGTTCACGACGACGCTCGCCGGCCAGGACGTCGCGAAGCTCGTGCACTCCGGCTGGATGCCGGCGGCGATCATCGTCGGCATATCGGTCGCGATACGCCACGACGACTTCCGCACGCTCGCCGCCCAGCGGGCGTGGTCGGCGAACGTCGAGATCGACGGCTACACCGAGCTCGTGACCGCGGTGCGGGCCGACGCCCGGCACCAGCTCGCGCGGCGGACCGCGCACGTCGGCGCCGACGGCGCGATCCTCGACTCGCCGGTGCGGCTCACGGTCCACGAGCTCGAGGTGGGCGAGGGCCATAGCGACCACGTCGCGGAGTCGAGCGTGCTCGCGAGCGCGGTGGTCCGGTTCCACCGGGCCGAGACGCTGCCGCCGGCGCCGATGATGGTCCTGCCCCTGCGGGGCGCGGGAGTGACGACCCGACGGAAGGCGGCGAGATGACCGATCAACGAAGCGAGGCACTCGGGATCCCCGAGGACGCGATGCGCCGCCTCGCCGAGATGCGGCCGGGCTCCCCTGGGGCGCTGTTCACCTCGGACCTCACCGTGAACGAGTTCCTGCTCGTTCGCGAGGCGGGGTTCCGGCCGCTCGGGCTAGTGCTCGGCTCGAGCATCTACCACGTCGGGCTCCAGATCGGCCGCTGGAGCCAGAACATGGAGCTCGACAAGCTCTCGCAGGCGATGTACCACGCGCGCGAGCTCGCGATGAGCCGGATGGAGGCGGAGGCGGACGCGCTCGGCGCGGACGGGATCGTCGGCGTCCGGCTCGAGATCGAGTTCAAGGAGTTCGGCAACGACCTCGCGGAGTTCGTCGCGGTCGGCACGGCCGTGAAGGCCGACGAGCCCGGATCGTGGCGCAACGACGAGGGCAAGCCGTTCACGTCGGACCTGTCCGGTCAGGACTTCTGGACCCTCGTCCAGTCCGGCTACGCGCCGCTCGGCATGGTCATGGGGAGCTGCGTCTACCACATCGCCCACCAGCGGGGCTTCGCGGCGCTCTCGAACGTCGGGCGCAACGTCGAGATCCCCCAGTTCACCGAAGCGCTCTACGACGCGCGCGAGCTCGCGATGAGCCGGATGCAGGCCGAGGCCGAGCAGCTCCACGCCGAGGGCATCGTCGGCGTCCAGCTCCTCTCGCTGCCGCACCGGTGGGGCGGCCACACGACCGAGTTCTTCGCGATCGGCACCGCGGTGCGGCCGCTGCGAGCGGACCACACGATCGCCACGCCGCAGCTCGTGCTCCCGCTCACGGACTAGTGGCGGGCGAGCACGAGGTCGAGGGCGGGCCGGTCGAGCCGCAGCGCGCGGCCGGCGAGGCTGCAACGCCCGCGGAGCCGGACGGCGTGGAGACGCTGGCCGCCGCGCTGCGCGCGGACGCCGCGGACCTCGAGGTCTACGAGCGGGTGCTGTTCGCGAGCCTCGCCCAGAGCCTGCCCGACGGCGTCGTCGAGGTCGAGCGGGTGCGCTCGATGGCCGACCGGGTCGCGGGGAGGCCGGGGCGCCCGACAGCGATCCGCGTCCGGCTCGCGGACGAGACGCTCGAGATCGTCGCGGGGCGCGGCTCGCCGAGCGCGCGGATCGCGCGCGACGTCCGGGGCGTCACGATCAGCCGACGCGAGGTCACGATCACCGAGTGGTCGCTTCGCCTCGCGCAGCTTCTCGAGCAGGTCGCCCGCGACAGCGCCGCGACGCGGGACGCGCTCGAGCGCCTGCTCGGCACGGCCTGACCCTGCCGGACGCCGGACGCCGGACGCCGGTCGGTCGGGCGAGTCGGTCACAGCCCGAGGATCGCCGCGCACTCGGGCCATGGGCCCCAGCCGCTCGCGAGGTAGAGCTTGTACGCGAGCGCGTCCTGGATCGGCGGGGGCGCCGAGCTCGGGAGCCCGGTCCCGCCGAGCCCCTCCCACGTGCCGAGGCTGAACTGGTACGCGCCGTAGTAGCCGTTGCCCGTGTCGAGGCTGTAGTCGTCGCTCGACTCGCAGTTCCGGATGCCCGCGAAGTCCTGGGCGATCGTCCCGGAAGGGATCGGCGAGGTCGAGGGCGGCACGCCGTTCGGCGCGGGCGGACCGGCGACCGTCGGTAGTGCGCCCGGTGCGCCCGGCCCACTCGTCGTGTTCGAGGTGTTGCCGTGAGCGGTGGCGGTCGCCGCGGCCGCCGCCCGTGCGGCCGCCGCGCGGGCGGCCGCACGCTCCGCCTCGGCCTGCGCGCGCTCGCGTGCGAGCTCCTGCTCGTGGACGAGCACCGCGAGCTCGCCGCGGACCGAGGCCAGCAGGTGCTGTTCGGACGCGACGGTGCGGAGCACGCTCGCGCGGTCCGACGCGGTCCGCGCGAGGGCGGACCGCGCGCTCGCGGCCGCGCGACGCTCGGTCGTGAGGGAGACCGAGAGCGAGTGCTCGTTGTCGCGCAGCTCGGAGATCGCGAGGCGGAGCTGGTCCGACGCGACGCGCAGGTACGCCTGGCCGGCCGCGAGCGTCCCCGCGTTCGCGTCGAGGAGCAGCACGAGACCGCTGTCCGACCCGGCGTTCACGTACGCGGAGACCGCGGCCTCGAGCACCCGCCGGCGGTCGCGCGCCACGGCCGCGCTCGCGCGGGCGATCGCCCGCCGGAGCACCGCGGCGCGGGCGCTCGCGATCGCGTAGGCGTGGCGTTCCGCGAGGTAGTGCTCGCCGAGGTGCTGGAGCGCGGCGCCGTCCGCCGCGATCGTCGCGGAGATCGCGGCCGCCTTCGCCTGGAGGCTTCCGCCGTTCGCGGCCGCGGCGGGCGGCGCGACCCCGCCCCACGCAGCACTCGTCCCGACCACCACGAGGGCGGCTGAGAACACGGGGCCGGCGACCCGGATGTGGGCGCCGCGCGCCCTGCGCCGGGCCGCCCGGCGTTGCGGTCCGGCGGGGCGGACGGACCGACCCGCGGCCGCGCGGGCGGTCACGCCTTACGACGCTATTGCGCTGCGCCGCGACGTGCAACGAGGTCAGCGCGCACGAAGGTGCGCGGAACCGGCCCGCGCCGCTCCCGGGGCGGCTCCCGGGGACCGGTACGCTGCGGCCGTGACCGTCGCCGGAGTCGTCATCGCGCTCGACCACGACGCCCCCGGGCGCGCCGGAGGGCGGGCGGGCCGTCCCCGGCGCTCCGGGGGTCCCGTCCGCTCGAGCGTCGTCGCGGCGCGTGCCGCGCTCGACGCGGGCTTCGACGAGGTCGTCGTCGTCGTCGTCACCGGCGACGAGGACGCCGCGCCCCGCTTCCCCGACGCCGCGACCGTGCTGCTCGACGGGTCGGTGCCGCCGAGCGAGGCGTCGGCGATGCGTGCGGCCGTCGACTGGTGCGCCCGAGCCGGCCACGACGCGGTCGTCGTGGCGCTCGCGGACCGCTCGGGCCGGGGCGCCCCGCCAGGTGCGAGCGAGTGGGCGCGTGTCGCGGAGGCGCGCGGCGCGCCCGTCTCGCTCGGGACGCGCGCCGGGCGGCCGATCGGGCTCGCGCGTCTCGCCGCCGAGATCTGGCCGCTGCTGCCGCTGGGCGGCGCGGTCGACGTGCTCTGGCGATCGCGGCCGGAGCTCGCGGCGACGGTCTCCGTCGACGGCGCTCCCGGCGCCTCCGCCCCGGTTCCGACCGGCGGGCCGTCGCGGCCCGGCGAGCCCGCGATCGCCCCGGAGGCCGTGACGGCCGGCGAGCGAGCGACGCCCGACGACGTCGCCGCCATCGAGGAGCTCCTCGGCCGGCCGGCCGGGGGCGAGTTCACCGTGGTCGTGCGCAGCCGGTCGGGCGCGCCGGTCGTCATCGAGAACGCGCCGCTGCTGCGCGACGGGACGCCGATGCCGACCCGGTACTGGCTCGTGGGCGTCCGCGAGCGCGAGGCGGTCGGCCGCCTCGAGGCCGCCGGGGGCGTGCGGCGGGCCGAGGCCGCGGTCGGCGCGGGCGCGCTCGCGGACGCGCACGCGCGCTACGCGGCCGAGCGCGACGCGGCGCTGCCCGAGGGTCACGAGGGACCGGTGCCGACGGGCGGCGTCGGCGGGACGAAGACCGGCGTGAAGTGCCTCCACGCGCACCTCGCGTGGTATCTCGCGGGCGGGTGCGATCCGGTCGGGCGGTGGGTCGCCGACGAGCTCGCAGGCGCCATCGACGGCCCGGTGGCCGCAGTCGACTGCGGGACGAACTCGACACGGCTGCTCGTCGTCGACGCCACGGGCAGGAGCCTCGAACGGCTCATGACGATCACCCGGCTCGGCGCGGGCGTCGACGAGACCGGCGCGCTCGCGCCGGAGGCGATCGAGCGGACGCTCGCGGCGCTGCGCGGGTACCGCGCGGTCATGGACCGTCACGGCGTCGTCGTGTGCCGCGCGACCGCCACCTCGGCGGCGCGCGACGCGAGCAACGCGGACGACCTGCTCGCCCGCGCGGCCTCGGTGCTCGGGGCGCCGCTCGAGACGCTGAGCGGCGCGGACGAGGGGCGTCTCGCGTACCGGGGCGCGACCGCCGAGCTCGACGCGTCCGGCGGTCCCTACCTCGTCGTCGACCTCGGCGGCGGCTCGACCGAGCTCGTGGCCGGCGGACCGGGCGGAGCGGACGAGTCACCCGCGGCCGTCGCGTCCCTCGACGTCGGGTGCGTGCGCGTGACCGAGCGCTTCCTCGCGAGCGACCCCGCGACGCCCACCGAGATCGCGGCCGCGTCCGAGCACGTCGCCCGGCTCGTCGAGCGCGCGCTGCGCGAGCACCCGGCGCTCGGCGACGCCCGGCGCATGGTCGGAGTCGCGGGCACCGTGTCGACGCTCGCCGTCCTCGCGCTCGGGCTCGCCCGCTACGAGCGCGACGCGGTCCACCACTCGGTGCTCACGCGCGAGGCGGTGGACCGACTCGCGGCCGAGCTGCTCGCGCAGCGTGCGGCCGAGCGGACTGCGCGCCCCGGGGTGGAGCCGGGGCGCGCGGACGTGATCGCGGGGGGCGCGCTCGTGCTCGCCGGTGTGATGGCCGCGACGGGTCACGACGAGCTCGTCGTGTCGGAGTCGGACATCCTCGACGGGATCGCGGCGGAGCTGCTCGCACGCGGCTGACCGGCCGGCGGCGGTCCGCCCGGCGCGACGCTACGCGCGCGGGCCGAGCACGATGCGGCTCGCCCGCTCGACGAAGCCCTCCATGTCGCCGTGGGTGCGCTCGGCCCAGGACCTGGCCTGGACGGCGAAGCGCGCGCGCATCGCCGGGTCCACGAGCACGCGTACGGAGTCGACGAGCTCGCCGAGGTCGCGGTACCACAGGCCGCCGTCCGCGTCGGCCGCGTGCTCCTGGGCGGCGCTGCCCTCGGGAACGACGACCGGCGTGCCGAGCAGCATCGACTCGATGGCCTCCCGCCCGATCGGGCCCGCCGGGCGGAGGTCGACCGTCGCGACCGCGTGCGCCATGAGGCGCCACAGGTTCACCCGGCTCGGGCTCACGGGGAGCTCGAGCGTGTTCTCGCGGTCGCTGATCCGCCACTGGTCGCCGTCGACCTCGGCGACCGACACGCGCCCGACGGTCGTGCGGAGCGCGTCGTGGGTCACCGATCGCTCCCAGCGCTGCCCGCCGGGCGGGAAGTTGCGGATCGTGAGGACGTAGGTCCCGAAGAACCGCACGCCGAACAGCCGGTTCGCCGCCGCGCCGCGGTTCACGCTGAATCCGCAGTCGACGGCCTGCACGCTCGCCGCGTCCAGGTCGGGGAAGGCCTCGAGCAGCGCCCGGCGCTCGCCCGAGTGCGACGTCGCGACGACGTCGGCGCGCTCCGCGAGCCGGGCGACCGCCGCGGCGCGCAGCATCGTGCGGTCCGCGAGGAAGGGGAGCAGGACGACGCGCGGCGCGTGCGGCGAGCCGCGCTCGCCGAGCACCGCCGTGTCGAAGGGCTGGTCGGCGCCGGCGAGCACGACCGAGTCGGGCGCGACGCGCTCGAGGACGCCCGGGACGTCCGGGGCCGAACCGGCGAGCCGCTCGAAGAGGTCCGACGCGACGCCCGGGACGCTTCGCCCCCCGTCGTGGACCGCGAGCGCCGTGCGGACGAGCCCGGAGCGCAGCGCTCGTGCACCGTGCACCGGGACGCGGTGCACGGTGAAGACGCTGTCGCGCACGGTCTCCGCGGGGACCGGGGGTGCGACGAGGTGCACGACCTCGACCTCGGATCGGCGCGCGAGCGCGCCCGCGAGCAGGCGCGTCGCCTCGGTCGCCTCGTCGAGCGACGCACCCCAGTGGGCCGTCACGATCGCGACGCGTGCCGCCCCGCCCGGCGCGACGGTCATCGTCGCGATCAGGCGTCGCCGAGCCGGGTGTCGATCCGGTCGTCGATGTAGCGGGTGAGGTCGAGCAGGTCGCTCCGGACGATCTCGAGGACCGCGCGCAGGTCCGCGCTCGCGATCTCGTCGACCCGGTACGCGATCGCGTCGATCGACTGCGCGAGCGCGGCGCGGAACTCCTGCTCCTCGGCGAGGTAGCGGTCGAGCGCGGCGTTCACGACGCGAGCGAGCAGCCGGCGCCCGAGCGCCTTCGGGCCCCAGCCGGTCCCGGCCTGGGTCCGGGCGTGCCCCATGTCCCAGTGGCGGTGGAGGTGGTGCAGGCTCGGGTGGAGGTGGATCGGCTCCCGGTCGGCCCGGACGAGCAGCTCGTCGAAGGTGGCCTGCGGGAACCACTGGCCCGGGTACGCGCGCGGCGCGTTGCTCACGAGGGCTCGGAGCTGCTCGACGACCGCCCGCGCGTCGAGACGGACGTCTCCAGGTAGGTCTTCCACCGATCGTCCTCCTGTGCGGTCGAGAGGGGGCACCAGTATCGCCAGTGGCTGAGGTGCGTGTTCAGGTAGGGGTCGCCGGCTTCGATCACCTGCGCCCACCGTTCGAGGATCCTGCGTGACTCGACGAGATCGTCGGTGTGGCCCCGGCTGCGGGACTCGTGGTGCACGAGCTCCGCGAGCGGCGTGTAGACGACGAGCAGGTCGCGCTCGCGCAGCTTCAGGCAGAAGTCGACGTCGTTGAACGCGACGGGAAGCTCCTCGTCGAAGCCGCCCACCGACTCGAACACGTCCCGCCGCGTCATCATGCACGCGCCGGTGACGACCGAGCAGTCGCGGGTCTGGAAGGCCATCGAGTTGTACCCGGGGTGGTCGCCGGGAAGGCCGCGCAGCACGTGGCCCGCGATCCCACCGAGGCCGACGACGACGCCCGCGTGCTGGATCGCGCCGTCCGGGTAGACGAGGCGCGCGCCGACGGCGCCGACCTCCGGCCGCAGCGCGTGCCCGAGCATCGCGTGGAGCCAGCGTGGCGCGCGCGCCTCGATGTCGTTGTTCGAGAACAAGAGCACCTCGCCGGAGGCCTCGCGCACGGCGAGGTTGTTCAGCTTCGCCCAGTTGAACGGCCCGGGGGCGCTGAGGATGCGCACGTTCTCGCCGCGCCCCAGCCGGTCGAGCAGCGCCGCGGTCTCGGGGAGCTCGCTGCCGTTGTCGACGAGCACGAGCTCGACGCGGTCGTACCCGGGGTCCGCGACGAGCGACTCGCAGCACGCGGCGAGCAGCGCGGGCTCGTCGCGGAAGGGGATGACGACGCTGACCGTCGGCTCCGAGGTGAGCGCCCTGCGGACGTGGTAGCGGCCGGCGAAGCGCGGCTCCGTCGTCACCTCGGCGCCCTCGCCGCGGCGGTCGAGCGCGTCCTCGATCGCACGCTTGCCGGCCTCGTAGGCCCAGGGCTTCGCGAGCGCGCCGGACGAGTCGCTCGCGGCCGAGCCCGGGAGCGTGCGCCAGTGGTAGAGGACGTCGGGGACGTGGACGATGCGCCGGGCGCGCTCGGTCGCGCGCAGCGCGAGGTCGTAGTCCTGGCTCCCGTCGTAGTCGGACCGCAGGCCGCCGAGATCGGCGACGAGCGACCGCCGCACGAGCGTCAGGTGGCCGAGGTACTGGAACGACAAGAGCAGGTCGGGAGACCATTCGGGCTTGAAGAGCGGGTCGAAGCGCTCGCCCGAGGCATCGATCTTGTCCTCGTCGGAGTAGAGGACGTCCGCGTCGGGTGCGACCGCGACCGCGGCCGCGACCGACGCGACCGCGTCGCTCGTGAGCTCGTCGTCGTGGTCGAGGAAGCCGACGAACTCGCCGCGCGCGAGGGCGAGCGCCGCGTTCGAGGCGGCGGAGATCCCGCCGTTCGCGACGAGCGTCGTCGTGCGGATCCGCCGGTCGACCCGGCCGAGCGACCGCAGGTAGGCCGAGAGCTCCTCGTCCTGCGACGCGTCGTCGCACATGCACAGCTCCCAGTCGGGGGAGCTCTGCGCGAGCACCGAGCCGACGCAGCGCTCGAGGACCCACAACGGCGTGCGCCAGACGGGCACGACGAAGCTCACGAACGGCGTCCGCCGTCGACGCGTCGCTCGGGTCGCCGCCCGGCGCACCGGCGGCTCGCTCGCCCCGCCGACGACGACCGGCAGGCGACGCGCCGCGAGCCAACGGTGGTACGCACGCCGGTCCTCGCTCGCGTTCAGCGGGTACGGACCGCCGTCCTCGGGCTCGCTGGTGTCGATCGCGTCGTCGTCCGCGTCGTCGCGCGCCGCGACCGCGGCCGCCGAGCCGGGAGCTGCCCGCGGCGTCATCCGGACGAGCGGCTCGAGCTGTCGCGTCGCCCAGACCAGGCCCGCGAACACGTGGTCGAGGTCGCGCTCCGCCTCGAGGAGCGCGTCCGCCCACGGGCTCGGCGGGCCGAGCTCGCCCGGATCGAGGCGCGCGTGCGAGCCCGCGAGCCCCTCGACGAGCGACGCGAGGCGAAGCTGCTCGGGTAGCACGAGCGAGCGGGCACGCTCGACCTCGTCGGCGTCGGCGTCGGCGTCGGCGTCGGCGTCGGCGTCGGCGTCGGCGTCGGGCCCGGCCGCCGGGCCCGCGGCGGCGGGCGCGCACTCGACGCCGGCGTCCTCGAGGAAGCGGCCGACCGCCTTCGAGAACGCGTCGGGGTCGTCCACGAGCTCGTCGTAGCGCGCCACGTGCACCGGAGCCGCCGTGAGCGCGGTGAGCGCGTCCCTCAGGTAGCGCTCGTGAGCGGCGAGGGCGGCGACGAGCCTCCGTGCGTCGCCGCCCGAGCCGCTCGCCGCGACCGGCGCCGGGTCGCGCGTCACGAGCACGCCGACGAGCGGCGACCCGAGCGCGCGGCGCCACAGGGGCAGCAGGACCGAGAGCGACGGGTCGGCGAAGAGCGGGCTCGCACCGGGTGCCGTCGCGCTCGCCGCCGCGGTGCGGATCTCTCTCGCCAGGTCCTCGAGACCGCCGTCGAGCTCCCATCCGGCGGTGAGCACCGGCGGGCGGCCCGCGCTCCCGCCGAGGCGCGCGAGCGCGCGCCGGCAGAGGTCCGCGGTCGCCTCGGCGTCCGTGTGCCCGCGCCCGACGCCGAGGCGACCGATCTCCCGGGCCGCGAGCGCGACGCCGGACCGGCGCGTGCCGAGCACGACGACCGCGGGCGCGGAGCGACGACCCCCGCCCGGACGGGCCGCGGCGGCAGGCGGTGGCCCGCCGGGCTGGGTGGGTGAGGGATCGGCCATGGTTGCTCGCGGCACGGGCGTCGAAGCTGCTGGCTGTAGCGCCGGCGTGCCGCTCCCGAGTGTACGCCCGGACGGCGTGCCGACCGTTGCTCGCCGATCTGCAAGCATGTGCGGGTGGATCCGGTGACGGTGAGCGGCCGGCGTCCCACACGGTCGGCCCGGTGCCCGGCCCGACCGTGAGGGGGGTGGGTCAGCTGCGCGACGACGTCGCCGGGTCGGCGGGTGGCCGCCTCGTGGGGCGGCGGGTCGTGCTCCGCCCGCTGCGCAGCAGCGACTTCGACGCGTGGCACGAGGTGCGGACGCGCTGCCACGACTGGCTCGTGCCGTGGGAGCCGCGGCCGGCGGGGATGCCGCGCCCGAGCGAGGACCGCCAGAGCTTCGTCACGCGGTGCGCGACCCGTGACCGCGACCGCCAGCTCGGCGCCGGCTACGGCTTCGGCATCTTCGTGGCGAACCGGTTCGCGGGCGAGATCAACCTCTCCTCGATCCAGCGGGGCGCGTTCCAGAACAGCTACGTCGGGTACTGGATCGACGCCGCGCTCGCGGGCAACGGCTACGTCCCCGAAGCGTGCGTCGTGCTCTTCCGGTTCGCGTTCGAGCAGCTCGGGCTCCACCGCCTCCAGGTCGCGATCGTCCCGCGCAACGCGGCGAGCCGCTCGGTCGCGCGCAAGCTAGGGCTGCGCGGCGAGGGTGTCGCGTGCCGCTACCTCGAGATCGACGGACGGTGGGAGGACCACGTCCGCTACGCGATCACCGCGGAGGAGTGGCTCGAGCGACGCGACCGCTACTGCCGCGAGTGGCTCGAGGGCTGACCGGGCGAGCGAGGCTCGGACCCGTCATCCGACCGGACGGCCGACGCCCACGAGCCCGTAGTAGTACATCGGGACCTCCTGGACCGTCTCGCCGCTCTCGGGCGCCTGGATGATCGTCTGCGTGCCGAAGGGACCCGAGCCCACGTACATCGCGACATGGGTGACCGGGTCGGAGCCGTCCTGGGGGAACCAGTAGAACAGCAGGTCGCCCGGCTCGATCTGCTGGAGCGTGAGGTGGGTGGACTCCTGGTATTGGTACCAGGCGCTGTGCGTCAACGTGACGCCGGCGCGCGCCCACGCGAGCATCGTGAGGCCGGAGCAGTCGACGCCGCTAGCGCTCGCGCCGCCCCACACGTAGGGCACGCCGAGGTACGACTGCGCGGTCTGGACCGCGGTGAGCCCGGCCGGTGTGGTCCCGGCCGGCTGCAGGGGTGCCTGGCCGAACGAGCTCGCCGCGCTCACGGATCCGGCGGCCGCGGACGCGGCGGCCTGGAGCGCGACGTTCGTCGGCTGGGAGCCCGCGACCGCGGAGGCGACGCTCGCCGCGGCTGCGGCCTGCGCCTCGGCGCGCTGCTGTGCCGCGAGCGCCGCGGCGCGCTGGGCGGCCTTCGCCCGCGCCGCGGCTGCGGCCTCGGCGCGGGCGCGGGCCGCGGCGGCCGCGGCGGCCGCGGCCTCCTGCTCCGCGATGTACTGCGCGATACGACCCTTCACGCGCGCGAGCGCGCTCGCGCTCGCCGCGCTCGCGCGCTCGGCCGCGGCGCGGGCCGCGGCCGCCGCGGACACGGCGGTGCTCGCTCGCGAGAGGGCGGCGGTCTCCGCCCGGCGCTTCGCGCGAAGTCGTGACCGGTCGGTCACGAGCGCGCTGACCGCCTGCTGGAGGTGCGACGTCGCGACCCCTGCGTACGTCGTGATCGACGACGCGTCCGCGATGTTCGAGGTGAGCACCGCGCCGAACTGCGCGGCCGCGGCGTCCCCGTACACGTAGGCGGCGACGGCAGCCTCGCGCACGCGGTCGCGCGCGACGGCGGTCTGCCGCACGTCAGTGGCGAGCTCGACGCGGATCGCGGCGACGAGCTGGCGGTCGCGCCCGAGGACCACGCCGGCCTGGTCGTAGCGCTCGCCGGCGACCGCGGCGCGCCGGGTGTCGAGCGCGATGCGGCGCTCGAGCGCGGCGGCCTGGCGTCGCGCCGCCTGCACCTGCGAGGCGCTCGGTGGCGTCGCGGGCGCCGCGGCCGCGGGTGCGGAGATCGCGAGCGTTCCGAGGACCGCGGCAACACAGACCACAGAAGACGCGCGGAGCCTCATAGACAACACCCCTTTACTCTGACCACAAGGGGTGACAAAGTCAAAGCGCTTCGGGGACCTAACGTCACGGCCGGCGGGCCGGCGGCTCCGGGGCGCCCGCCGACCGGAGTGCGAGACGGAGGTGGATGGTGCCCGACCCGGTGGTGGAGACGCGCTTCGCCACACTGCGCGGCCGCGACGAGGAGGGCCTCGCGGTGTTCCGCGGCATCGCGTACGCGAGCGCACCGGTCGGCCGGCTGCGGTTCCGCCCGCCGGTCGCCCCGCAGCGACGCGTCGGCGTCATCGACGCCGCGGAGTTCGGTCCGATCGCCCCGCAGCCGGTCAACGGCCTCGGAAGCTACGTGCCGGGTGATCCCGTGGCACAGGACGAGGACTGCCTCACGCTCAACGTGTGGACGCCCGCGTGCGACGACATGCGCCGGCCGGTCATGGTCTTCATCCACGGCGGGGCGTTCCTCACGGGGAGCGGGTCGAGCGCGCTCTACCGGGCGGACGCGCTCGCCCGTCGCGGCGTCGTCGTCGTGACGGGCAACTACCGGCTCGGGGCCCTCGGCTTCCTCGCGCACCCGCTCCTAACGGATGGCGCGACCCGAGGTTTCGCGAACTGGGGCCTGCACGACGTGGTCGCGGCGCTTCGCTGGGTGCGCGATCACGCCACGTCGTTCGGGGGCGACCCCCGGAACGTGACCGTCTTCGGCGAGTCCGCAGGCGCCATGGCAATCGCCGACCTTCTCGGCGCGCCCGCCGCGCGTGGGCTGTTCCGTCGCGCGATCCTCGAGAGCGGCGCGTGCGTCGCGCTCCCGGTCGCTCCCGCGGTCTCGATGGCCGAACGGCTCGGGGCCGCGCTCGGGCTCGACGAGCCGAGCCGCGACCGGCTCGAGCACGTGCCCGTCGCGGACCTGCTCGCCGCGCAGCGCGAGCTCAGCGGGTCGGTCGACCACGGCCTCGGCATCCCGTTCCCTCCGGTCGTCGACGGCGGCCTGCTCCCGCGTCCGCCAGAGGACGCCGTCGCGGACGGCGGCGCGTCCGCGGTCGACCTGCTCGTCGGGACGAACCGGGACGAGTTCAAGTTCTTCGCCTTCGCGGGAGGTGACCTCGACCGCATCGACGCGGGCGGCGCCGAGGCGGTCGTCGAGAGCTACCTCGCCGGCGCCGGGCTCGGGCCCTCCCGGCCGAGCGCGCGCGAGGTCCTCGACCACTACCGGGGGGCGCGCGCCGGGCGCGGCGATCCCGTCGACGACTTCGAGCTGCTCTGTGCGGTGGCGGGCGACTGGATCTTTCGCATCCCGGCCCTTCGCCTCGCGACCGCGCACGCGGCGCGTTCGGCCGCGACGTACACGTACCTGTTCGACTGGGAGTCGCCGTTCGCGAAGGGGGTGCTCGGCTCCTGCCACGCGCTCGAGCTGCCGTTCGTCTTCGGGACGCTCCGCAACCCGATCATCGGGCTGTTCGCGGGCTCCGGGCCCGACGCGCTCGCGCTCTCGGACGCGGTGCAGGAGGCGTGGGTCGCGTTCGCGGCGCGTGGCGACCCGTCGACCGAGACGCTCGGCACCTGGCCGCGCTACGTGCCGGCGAAGCGATCCACGATGGTCCTTGGCGCGCGCTGCGCCGTGCAGGACGGACCGTTCGAGCCCGAGCGCCAGTTCTGGGAGAGCCGGCTCGGTCGCTACGGTAGGGGCGGCCCGATCGAGGGAGCGGTCCCGCCGAGCGTCTCGCTGCTCGCGGAGCCCGGGACGGACGGCGGCGCGGTCGAGCGGTGGGGGACGTAGCCCAATCGGCAGAGGCAGGGCGCTTAAAACGCCTCGAGTGAGGGTTCGAGTCCCTCCGTCCCCACCAGGTGTCATCGTAAGAACCCATTTGCCCAGTTCGGGTCAGTGCGCCTCACGACGCTTTGGGCGACTGTTGCCTGCGTTATTTCTGCGCTACCGCCCAAGCCCGAGATCGTCGTTGCGCTCACGACTCGGGCGGTCCTTGGTGAGTTCACGACGCGCCTGGAGCCGTTGTACGGCAGCCTCGAGCGAGGGAAGATCCTCCGTGATCGTGGCTTCGACTCTTGCCCGGGAGGTGTCGAAGTAGTGGTGCGCGAGCCAGTCGCGCATGCCGGCTGCATCTGACCACGCGATCCCCGGTTCGCTCGCGACGAGAGTGGGGTCCAGTAGCTTCACCGCCTCCCCAATCTCGATCAGACGCACTCGGACAGCGTCGAAGACGAGCCCGTCGGAAAGGTCACCACGGGCAAGATGACTCCTGATCGCGGCAATCGCGTCGACAATGTCGGCGAGGCGCTCGTCGTCGTGTCGGGAGCTCACAGCGGAATGGCCTCCCGTTGGACCTCTTCTCGAACGCGAGGCCGGAGACTGTCTGAAGGGGCGACGTCAACCGGAACGCCAAGGATTTCCGAGAGCTCTCTGCGCAGGGCTTCCAAGGCAAATAGCCCAGTTCCTTCGTCCAAATCCATTACGAGGTCGACATCGCTGTCTGGCCGGTCCTCGCCACGCGCAACGCTTCCAAAGACGCGGACATTGCTCGCGCGATGACGCGCCGCGCAGGCGAGTACCGCGCGCCGGCGCTGGCGGAGCCGACGACCGAGCGGGGTGTCGGGAAGACCGGGTGGCGAGCTGTTGCTTGCGCGTTCAAGGCCGAGGAGCAGGCGGTGTCCCGTCGCGCCTATGAGGCGTGCGAGCGTAGAGACCGAGGGCTCCCTGCGGCCAGACTCATAAGCACTGATCACACTCTGAGCAACGTGCGCGCGACGAGCGACGTCGGTCTGAGACAGATGGGCGTTCGTGCGTGCTTTTCGGAGGAACTGTCCTGGTGGGACGTCCTCGCTCTTCGCCATGGAGCAAGCCTAGTACTGATTGTCTATGGTCAGTTGCGCTCTCTGACGAGCGCGCTACACCTCGCCGCAGGAATCCTGCGCAGACTCAAGCGAGCGCACGCCACAGCGAGTCTTGGCTTGCCTACGTCATCGTGCCTATGAGTCGCCTGAACCGTGTCGAACGATGGCATTTGGCGCAGGCAGCGGGATCGGCAATGCGTCTAGCTGGGCAAATGGGTTCTTACGATGACACCTAGAGACCACGCATCGGGACACAAACCGGACCAGGGCTGCTCTCCGATCGGGCTCGCGCCGGCGGGCTGTCGGATCGGCGCGCCGCCGAGCAGGCTGCAGCGTCTAACCAGCACGCCCGCCGGCGGGACGCTCTGGATGTGGCCCAGGTCGTGCCGACGATCGGTGCGTTTCGGGGTCGCCGCGAGGCGATCTCGGCGGCCGCTCGCCGTCGTCACGCGTCGCGGGTGCGGGTCTTCGGGTCGGTCGCCCGAGGCGATGCCGGACCCTCGAGCGACGTTGACCTCCTCGTGGACTTCGATGCGGAGGCGTCGCTCCTCGACCAGGTCGGGCTCACCCAGGACCTGGAGGCCTTGTTGGGGTCGCCCGTCGCGATCA
>Ga0307374_10005029_pt1 | contig 21675 bp, 21 predicted proteins | sample OX3MG_FD_202532 | JGI IMG/M metagenome (GOLD analysis project Ga0307374, IMG submission 202532) | Soil microbial communities from Risofladan, Vaasa, Finland - OX-3 | ecosystem: Environmental > Terrestrial > Soil > Coastal area > Acid sulfate soil | place: Finland: Risofladan, Vaasa | collected...
ATGAAACAATGAAACTAAGGATTGTCAGGCGACAGAATTGGCAAGATTAGGAGCTCTCGTTCAGGCCCGCTAATCACAGCGTAAACCTCGCTTTTCTTAACGCGACGCTCAACGAGGACGCGAGGCGAGTGCTTGCATATGTCTATGAATTCGATTGCGACTTTCTTTTCCAAGGTCCATGAGATGCCCGGCTCTCGGCCGGGTTCCTGCGCTCGATAGATCACCAATTCGTCCGGCAAGCTTGCCAAAGCTTGTTGGTCCCGAAGCGTCATAAAATCTTCCGGCGGAATCGCTCTGAGATGTTCGGCCCATTCCGGTAGGCTGGTCCCGAAATTTATCCAGGCGCGACGGTACTTGAATTTTGAATGGCTTCCCAATCTAACACCACCTATAAAGCGTCCCAAGGGTTGTTATGCCGCGTTCGGCCGAGTGTCAGGAACTTTGATTCCCGTCAATTTGGCCGGCCGCTCAAAACTGGCCCGACATCATCAGTACCGCTGTGCTCGACACTTTCCAGCCAGTCCTTTCGAACGACCGCGAAGCCGCAAGCCTCCGCGCTCATAAGGACGGCTGTGACTTGCTTTTGGGTGAGTCCGCCATCTAGTACTCGGGACTGTGCAACGATGTAATTTAGTTCCGGTATGGTCATTTCGCTCAATTCGCGTGGCTCGCGCATCTTGGTCCCTCCCTGAAATTTAGAAGATGGCCGATTCTGCGCCTACAGGCAAACCGTTGTCAAGGAAATTGTTTGACAATCGTATTACGACCGTGGTACGCTCTGAGCATGGCCAAGAAGGGCACAGCGGTTCGCATCAAGGAAAGGGATTTGGCGGAACTCGCGAAGATCGCCAAGAAAGAGGACGAGACCGTCAGTTCGCTGATCCGGCAAGCAATTCGCGAGTTCCTGAATCGGCATTTGCGGCAGTGATACTTTGCGTACGACGGCTATCTGGTCATTTACATGAGTATCAGCCCGAGTTAAATAGCTCGCTCGAATTAAATTACTCAGGAAAACGCCTGGTTTGGGTCGTTCTCAGAACATGTATACATAATTCCGTTGAAAATAGTTGAAGATTTTTTATTCCGTTAGAATAAACAAGATACGGCCGATTTTTGTCCGTCGCCAAAAAAGATGGTACACGGTTCATTTTTGGGGAAATAATTCGTTGCGGCACGTAACTGCTTCAAATCATTACACGTAATCGATTGAAACAATTCTGCGTTACTGAAATAGCACCTACCTTTCGTACATATAATGGAGGGGTGAAACATCCCCTTACGAACACGACGTTAACCTAAGAGGAGGAAAACCGTGACCGACAACCCGAAAACGATCTTCTATCTGAAGTCAGAATTGAAAGAGAAGCTGTTGGCTCTCAAGACCGGAGAACTTACTGAGATGTCTTTCAGTGGATTAGTCCGAAGTGCGATCCGTGAATTTATCACCAGCCGCGAAGCAAAAAGAAATCCAGAAACCTCGACTTTTTAACAAGGAGCAAGGATATGCCCGAATACAACACGTCCCTCGGCGCCCTTCGCCGTCTTGAAAAACGTGGCAAAGTGAAAGAAATTCATCCCGGTTGGCAGCGGGAAAAGACATAAAGGCGGGCGGAATCGTAATGGTCAGGCTCAATGGATGGAAAAGAATCGGGATTATCGCTTCTCTTGCTTGGATTCTTGGCGGGTACATATACGCTTACGATTTGGCAGTCTCCGGGCCGTCAGCCGCCATATCCGATCTCCATGTTGCCTGTGACGCCGATCTAAATGGCAAGACCGGAGCCGCTTACACGAACGGCTTCAACGAATGCAATAGACAAGCTGCCGATTCTCTTGCGTCGATAATTACTGATGCCCAGCTATTCGGGGCGTCTGTCGCTCTCATTCCCGTGCCTTTGGGCTGGGGTTTTGTGTATCTGGTTCTCTTTCTCGTGCGTTGGGTCAGACGCGGATTTATGCAGGGAAGGGGGCGCCAACCCTAGTATTTGTGCAGGCGACGAAATTATTGTGCAGGAACCGCTAAATATGCAAAGCCAACCGAGGTTGAAAAACTGATTCACGAACAGCAGCAAGTACAGATGAGCAACCCACCGTCGTCGCAGCAATGGCAGAACGCTTCTCACGAAATTCATCGTTTGGCCGCATTGATCGTAACGCACTAAGGGTTTTCAGCCTCTTGTCAGCAGTAAAAATTAGGTCGCGGAGCCTTAAATCCGCAGGATGGAGGTAGAGGAGTGGTACTTACGTGTTTAGCTTTGCCGAACCAGCATGGAAAGGTTTTACGGTCGGGATTGATGAGAATTGGCACTGGAGGCTGATGAATCTAGCACGGGAAAATTTCGATATCGATAATTGGGCCGCGCTAATGACGCCGCAAGAAATCGATATGTACGGCTCCAATTTAACGGAGGACGCAAAGGTCACCATCTTGGAAAACCATGCGTACGATACCGACGGAAACGGCGATTATGTTCTGCCATTTCAGCCGGCCCTTGAGGCCGAAATAGCCGAGTATGAGCGGCTTCCCGATTTCGAAGGATTTCTCAGGGGCGATTACCAGGTTTCTCAGCATTAAGCAATAAATCCCCTTCCCCCCCAAGCAGTAAAAAATCAGGTCAGACGGAACCTATAATCCCGTCCGAAGGAGCTCCAAATGTTACACGTACGCCCCGTTGAATCTTTGAAAGTTGAAACAGCTATTATCCGCGTTCTTCGGCAGCATTTTGCCGATCCCCAGAATTGGAGCCCTAGAAAGGTTGATCTTAGATTTCCCCCCACCCATGGTCTCAAAACCCAATTGGTTCTTCTGTATCGTCCCCCGACAGTGGCTGAGGTTCATAAGTTAGGCAATTTTTTCGCTGACGGCATTTCCTCGTCTTCATTTGATTGCGTTCTCAAGGCAATGGCGAAGGTGGGGTCGGTTCAAATGTTCAGGAACATTAGTTACGTGAACACCATCGGCGAAATCTACGAAAGAAAGTCTGAAAGTTACTCCACGAACGTTCTTTACTTGTCCGCCATCCTTGACTCCCCTGACGAAAATCCATTCTTCTCTCCGCACGAAGGAATCTCTCCTCTTCTCACACGGGAAATCCCTGCCTCTGTGCCGGAGGCGAAATAAGCCATGATTAACGAAACGGCGCAAGCCGCCATCCCCCAGCCCGACGTAATGGGCCGATTTGAGTCGTCTGCTGACGGCGCGAAGTTTATGGCCGCTCAAGGCATTCCTCAAATCCCGCTGAAGAAAAAAACTAAGGTCGCCATTCTCGAAGACTGGCCACAGCAAGCGTCAACAGACCCCGCGCAGATTGATGAATGGTCTGTGACGCATCGCGATTGCAATTTCGCGAGCGTTGGCGTTGCTCAACCGGATGGATTCTGCGCACTTGAGACAGACGCGTCCAGCGTAAGCGAGAAGTATAAATCCGAGGTCGGCGGTGCTTTTGAAAGAACCCTGACAATCGGGTCTTACAAAGGCTATCACTACTGGTACGCTCACACGGCTGACACGATTGCTCTCGGAAATATCGGGCAAAACGGTAAGGAATTTAGTTTTCGAGCCGATGGCCAATATTGCGTTTCTCCGGGCTCAGTGCATCCGGTCAGCGGAGAGAGGTATTACGTAGCTGCGGTTGAAAAACCCGTTCAGATGCCTGCGAAACAGGTGGCGTGGTTGAGGCAGCAAAAGAAGTCTCAGCCGAAGCTATCTGTTCAAGATGAGGGACAACCCATTCTCAAGGGAAGCCGTAACGTCGCGCTAGCATCCATCGCCGGTAAATGGCGCAATGACGGCCTCGATCCCGAGACCATTGAGATTGGTTTGCTCAAGAAGAACGCGGCTGAGTGTGTTCCGCCTTTACCGGAATCCGAAGTGCGTACCATAGCGTGGTCAATCTCTCGATACCCAATAGGGCGTGACGATCGCGTTCTCGTACGCGGGCAAGTTGCAGGCGAACCGCCAGTCCAGCAAGTGGCAGATTGGCGAACATTATTTCGGGCAGTTAAGGAATTGGAAGATGGCGAAGTGAAAATGCTGATCCGCAATTTCTTGGTTGAAGGATTAGTCTTTATCGGCGGACTTCCCGGCGAAGGCAAAACCCTATTGGCTCTCAGTATGGTTAAGGCTTTGACCACCGGGCGCAATTTCTTAGGCCGCTCGGACTTTACCGTGCCTCAGCAGGTTCCCGTTCTTTATATGATACCGGAATCAGGTGCGCGTGCTTTCCGTAAGAGGTGCGAGAAATTTGGAATACCGAGTGACCGCGATAAGTTCGTTTGCCGCACAATCAGCGAGTGCGCAACTCTTAGATTGGATAACCCCAACCTGATTGAAGCGGTCAAGGCAATGAAACCCGTGGTGTTTTTGGACACCGTTATTCGGTTCTCTCATGCCAATGACGAAAACGCAGCGGCGCAAAACAAGAAACTCGTAGATGACATCATCGCGTTGCGCCAAGCGGGTGCCGTAGCTATTGTCGGACTCCATCACGCAACAAAAGCCATGCGTCAAGACGGAATCAATTTGGAGAATGTTTTGCGCGGCACAGGCGATTTGGCAGCCGCGTGCGATGGCGTTTACGGTCTAATGAGAGACGACCTGCTTTACGATCACGGCAACGGCCCTCTTGAGATTGACATTGAATGCGTCAAGCCAAGGGATTTTGAACCGCCATTGCCCTTCCGCGTTCGAGCTACCCGAAAAGTTTCATACGACGAAAATACCTCAACCACGTTAATAGGTGTGGGTGGTCGAGGCGTCGTATCTGTTGTAGACGAGAGCGGCGATCTGCAAATTACGGCCAGCATGTCGGAACGCAAGCGTGAAGCCGACGAAGTAGCAGACAGGGAATTGGATCAGTTAATGACAGAGAAGCCAGAAATCACTCTCGAAGACCTAGCCGTCGAGATCGACCAATCCAAAGCAACGCTTTCTAGGACTCTTCGGAGGCTTGGATGGCAGAAGCAAAAAGGCCAAGGTCATACTTGGACGAAAATTAACGACTCCACAACACGGTAAAACCACAAATAAACACTGCACTATAGCCCGCAATCAAATTTCCATAGGCAGAACTCAAGACTTTTGCTGGCGCGTTATCGAACAGGTGCTTGTTCAAGTTTCAGCGGCAGAATTCATCAGTCAAGTCGCGCCGCAAATCCACGCGATTGTAGGAAAGGCAGTAACGAGCGATTCGCTCAAGGCAGCCGTAGAATTTTCGGATTCGCAAAGTCTCGGCGCGAAACGCGCACTCTAAAAAAAAAAGGAGAAACGAAAAATGAAATTCGGACAGAAAATCGCATTTGTGTGCGCGTTGCTTTCGCTTTCAACTGCAGGCGCGTGGCCGCAGACAACGGACACCTACGCCGTCGTCAACTCCATCCAGGCGAACGACAACACTACAGGAACGCAGTTGAACCGTTTGGCGACGGTAAACGCCGCTGGGAATGCCGTCCAGGCCACGACCTCAAACACGAGCGTGCCCACCTACATTGTGTCAAGCGGCGCAGGGACATCCGGCGCGGCCATATTTGCGTTTAGGGGTATCGTTCCGTGCGTGACGGACGCGACGATTGCGAGCGGCGCTAACAATGACTTTGTTTTGGCATCAACTACTACGGGCGGAGACTGCCACGCGCAGTCCGCAGCTCCCTCGCCGGGCACGTGGATTGTCGGTTCTCTGATATCTAACTCAACCACGGCTGCCTCGACGGCGTTGGTGCGGGCGGGTGGATATTTCTACAGTAACGGGGGCGCGGCGCTCTACGGCCCGCCGGCGTCTTGGATTGTGACGATGTTGGGCAGCAAACTTGCTGCCGACTCCAATGCGATTAACCTTCAAATGCTCAACGGGCCTGTAGTGAGCTTGAACTTCTCGAAACTTTTATTCCAAATCAATACCGCCGACGCGACGCTCACCGATTTTTACGATGTCGGCATTTACGGACCCTGCGCGGTTGGCGCGAGCTGCGCTTTGGTTTGCGATCTGGGCAGCGGTAGCCAGGGAGTGACCGAGACAACCACGGGCACCCAGGATGTTTCTTGCACTCAGGCGACGCCTGCGCTAACGCCGCCACCAGCGGGGCAATTCTATTTCGTCGCCACAACGGGCAACGCATCTACCGCGCAATACGCCTCACCGGCTGGAAACGTGAACATTGCCTGCGCCCGGTCTACTACGAATTCCACGAACGGCCAGCTTCCACCAACAGTTGCCACCACAATCTTTGGCGTGTGGTCGGCGTGCTCAACGCTCGGCCCGATTATCGCCCTGCACAATTAAGTTAGGGCGATTGGTTCTTGGCGCAAAAGTTTTGACGCGGGCGCGTCACACGCGCTCCTTCCCTCGCCGATACAGCCGGGCCGGAATGTGAAATCCCGGCCCGCTTTTGCTTTTCATTCCAACTGAAAACACGGAGAAGATTTGTGTCTATAGAAGAATTCGCAGAGCTGTATCGTGCCCGTGTTCGCAGACACGGATGCGGAGACGCGATGATTCCCGGAAAACGGTTCTCGCCACAACCATGTGTTTTTGGCGCAAGGCTCTTTCGTTGATTGAAATCCTGCAAAATTCGACAGCACCCACCGAGCACGGCGAGAATGCCTTGCCCGAAACCGCGCATGCGCATAGACTGCGCGACCAAGGGCAACCGTTCGATGAGCAAGGGGGAAGCATGGCTCGTCGGCGGTATCAGCGTGGCCGCATTTTCTTGCGGGGGAAGAAAGTAAAAGTCTGGGTTGGGCGTTGGCGCGAGGATGTAATCACCGAGGATGGCACGGTCAAGAGAATCGAGAAATCCGCGATTCTCGGAACCAAGGGCGAGCTTCCGACGAAGTGCCTCGCGCAACGCAGATTGGAATTGCTGATATGCAGAATCAACGCGCCAAGCTACAGGCCCGGTCGCGTTGCAACGCTTGCGGAATTCGCCGAGCGCTGGCAATCGGAAGTGCTTTCGCAGCGCAAGGCGTCAACTATTAAAACGTCACGCAATCATTTGCGCTCGCAAATCCTGCCGCAGTTGGGCGCAATGCGGCTTGACGAAATAGGCCGCGAGAATCAGCAAGTGTTCGTGACGCGACTATCAAAACTCATGGCACGGAAAACTGTGGTCAATATCATGGGCACGCTTTCCTCGATGCTGAATAAGGCTAAGGAGTGGGGCTACGTTTGTGAGGGCGTGGAACTGTCAAGGCTCGTCCTGCCAGAAGCGAGCGTGAGCTTCGCGCCGAAGTTTTTCAGTGTCGAGGATGCGCGCCGGATAATTGACTCCGCGCCGCAACCATACTCAACCATGTTCGCCGTGCTTGCTATGACAGGGATACGCGCCGGGGAGTTGCTGGGCCTTGGCGTCGATGATCTGGACTTCGAGCGGCGGCTAATCTTCATCAGGCGTTCGGTGTGGTACGGGAAAATCCAAACGCTCAAGAGCAAGGCGAGCCGTGGCGTTCTTCCAATGCCCGAGCCCTTAGAAGCGATGCTCAAGAGCTACTTGGAAACGTGGCCGCCGAATCCGGCGCGATTGCTTTTCTCAAATCGCATCGGCAGGCCAATGAGCACGAACAAAATAGTTCAACGCAAGCTGTGGCCGCTGCTCGACGCTCTCAAGATTGCGCGGTGCGGGCTTCACGCTTTCCGCCACACGCATTCGAGTCTGCTTGTCGAGGGCGGCGCGCCGATGTCTGTGGCTCAAGCTCAGTTGAGGCACGCCGACCCGCGCATCACCCTTGGCGTGTATTCGCACGTCGTAGGCGATTCGCAGCGCAACGCAGTAGAGAAACTGGCGGCGCAACTGCATCCGAACTTGCGCCCTAAAGCGCCCAAGTCGGAACCTAGTAGCGAATGGATTCAGTAAGATAATTGGGGTGAGCGACGGGATTTGAACCCGCGACCCTCGGTGCCACAGACCGATGCTCTACCAGCTGAGCTACGCTCACCAGTGTGGGAGCAATGATAACACGCGGGCGCGGACGGTAAAAGACCGCGCGGGTTGCGGCCAGTTGGGAATTTCCCCGGCGAATTGCGCTGGATACGCGCGATGGAAAACGGAAAAGATGTTGAGGCAGCGACGTTCAGTTGTGATTCTTGGGGCGGAAGGGAATGAGGATGGCTGCTGCTTGGGGTGAACGCGTCTTGTTGAGTTGAGAGCGTGCATAGTCGGCCCACGGTCCATTCGACTGGTGCTGAAGATAGAGTATCCAGTGCTGCAGAGCGAGTTGCTTGTCACCGTGCTTTTCGTAGGCAGAGGCGAGATTAAAATGCGCGTCGGCGTGGCCGGGCTCGATTTCGATGGCGTGCGACAAATGCTCGACCGCTTTTTCGAACTCGCCAATTTCGTCGAGGATGCAGCCGAGATTGAAATGGCAGACGGCGTTGCGCGGATCAAGAGCAAGCGCGGTGCAAAAAGAATTGCGCGCTCTTTCCAGTTCGCCAAGTTGGAAGAAAAGGCAGCCCAAATTAATGTGCGGCTCGGACCAATCCGGCTGCATTTCAATCACGCGGCGGTAGAGACGCATGGCTTCGTCGAGTTTTTCGGGATGAGCTTCGGATTTCAACGCCTGCTCGAACAGGTCTTCGGCGGTTCGAGAGTCCATCTGGCGAAGATTGGCGGCGCTCGCGAAAACGTGGTACGGGAGGAGAAACTGTCCGGTCAAAGGTTCGATGGCCTGGCTTTCCGTTCCTGGAGGAATCGCCGCGATCTGCCTGCCGCTTGGAAATAGCTGCAACTCGCCAATCGGAGTCGCATTCTCACCGCATTCTTGGCGCAAAATGGCGACGGCGCGGCAGACGGATTTCGCGGGAATTCGCCGTTGAGTGATTGCTTTTATCGAATGCAGAGCTACAAGATCGCGGAAACTGTAAAAGCGTTCGCCCCAGCGGGCTTGAGGGACGACGAGGCGAAGCCTGTGCCAGTAGCGCAAACGGCTTGGCTCGACGCCCACAATGCGGCTGACTTCTCTTTGCGTGAAACGTTCTGGCAAATCGCCCTTTTGCCGATTGACAGGCGAGTCCGGACTCCGTTGACGTCGAACCCGCTTTCTTTTGCTAGGACGATTATCCCCCTCGTGTCAAATCCACAGTCGGAAATCTTGGGACAGGTAATGGGTCAGTTTGAATTTTAACTCCTCGTGTCACGATCAAGAGAATTCAAACTGACCCACCGTTTTGGCACGTGCTTCCGTGCGTTACTGGTAAGCACCGGCAGCGTTGCAGGAGTGGCGCAGCTTGCTAGACTTCCCAATAGGGGGACGTAGAGGGCAATGTCAACGGAGGCTTCCGAAAAGAGGCAGATCGAGAAGTTGGTGAATGTGGCGCGCCCGGTCGCGCTGCTTCTCGCGTTGCTGGCGCTGAAGGAAGCTCCGGAAAGCGCCGCGGTTCGCGTTGCGACAATCTTCCTCGGCGTATATTTGTTTGTCGCGATCGCGATCGTGGCGGCGGAGCGCGCCGCGCGCTTCGAGCGAATTTATTTTCCTCCGGAAATCGATGCGATTGCACTGGCGATTTTTGTTGCGTTGACGCCGTCGTTGGCCCCGTTCTGGCTATTATATTTATTCGCTGTTTTTGCGATCGCAACTCTCGGACGGACGGGCAACAGCAAATCCTTCCATCGAATGGTTCCCAGGAATTTGTTCGCGACAGACGCGGCTTTTCTGAGCGCGGCAGCTGCCGTAGCCGTGGCCGTTCGCGCGGTGTGGTTTTTGCCCGTGGTTGAGCGCGGCATTTTGCGTTCCATCGGGATGGTGGCAGGAACGTATTGTGGCGGGCTTTGCATCGCGTGGCTGGGCATGCGCGAACGGACGCAGCTGGGCGAGGAGCGGTTCATCGAATCGCTGCTGAGCATGATCCGAGTAGAAAAAGGTCTGGCGGAATCTGTACGGCTGGTGTTAAGCGAGATTGCGCGCGAATTCGATTGCGAGCGCGCGTTGCTGGTGATTTGCGATGAAGAGATCGACCGGTTATTCGTCTGGAGAGGCGAGCAGGACCGGCGTCACGCGTTCCCGCCGGAAACGCTGGCGCTTACGCGCGCTGGCGCTTTTTTGGCTGAAGATCTTTCGCAGAGCATCTGTTGGAATTCGCTGGAAGGGGAGGGGCAGGGATTTGGATGGCATCGGGAAACTGGCGCGGTGGCGAAGGCGATGGAAGTGCCGCCCGCAGCGGCGCGGCAAGAGTTGGCTGCGAATCGCGTGATGGCCGCAACTATTCTTTCTTCCGGCCATCCTACTGGGCGGATGATTCTGGTAAATCCGCGGCGCCCATTTGCGCGGGGCGATCTGCGCTGGTTCGAACGGATCGTCCGCCATTTAAACGTTCCGTTGGAAAATGTGTTCTTATTGCGAAGTCTCCGCGCGCGGGCGGTGGAGGCCGAGCGCAGCCGCATTTCGCGGGACCTGCACGACGGAATTTTGCAAACGCTGCTGAGCCTGAACATTCAATTCGGCGTTCTGCGCCGCAAACTGCCGCAGGCTCCCGAGCAGGTGGGAAGCGATCTGGAATCGCTGGAGAAAACGGTGCGGGAAGAAGGCGACGATTTGCGGCAGATGGTAAAGGATCTTCGGCCGTTGCGCGTGGAAAGCGCGGATCTGCGGGAAATGATGCATAGCTTCGCGGAACGCTGCCACGACGAGTCGGGAATGGTGGTGGACCTTTTCCTTGAGGAAAACGACCTTCGGGCGCCAGACCGGATCTGCCGAGAGGTATTCCAGATATATCGTGAGTCACTCAACAATATAAAAAAACATGCGCGGGCGAGCCACGTCGTGGTAAAACTATGGCAAGACGACACGAAAATCTTCCTCGTCGTCGATGATAACGGGCAAGGATTCAGCTTTGCGGGGAAATTCGAGAGCGAAGAGCTAGACCGTTTGCGCCTGGGTCCGATCTCGATTAAAGAACGGACTCGTACCGTGGGGGGTGTCCTGACGGTGGAATCAAACCCGGGGCATGGTGCGCGTCTAACAATTGAAATCCCATTGAACTAAAATGACAAAAAGCAAAACGCCTGTCCGCATTCTGGTTGCAGACGACCATGCTATTTTTCGCGATGGTCTGCGCAAACTGTTTGAGGGCAACGACGAAGTGACGATTGTCGGTGAAGCCTCGAACGGGAATGAATGCGTACGCATGCTCGCAAAGCTCAAGCCCGACATTCTGTTGCTGGACCTGCGGATGCCGGAGAAGGACGGGTTGGGAGTGCTGGAGGAAATCAATTTCGATTCCGTGACGACGCGTGTGATTGTGCTGACGGCCGCCGAGGATGACCGGGACGTTGTTCGCGCCATGCGTCTGGGCGCGCGCGGAGTCGTGTTGAAGCAGTCGGCCAGCGATCTGCTCCTCAAGAGCATCAAAAAAGTTCACGACGGCGAAATCTGGCTGGACAATCGCATGACCGCCGAAGTGATTGACGCTTTCAAACGCTCCGCGGAGACGGGGCAGCGACGCGACAAACCGCTGCTCAGCGACCGCGAAAAGGAAATCGTTCAGCTCGTGGCGCAGGGTTTTCGCAACCGGGAAATCGGCGAGAAACTTTTTATCAGCGAACAGACAGTCAAAAATCACCTGCACAATATTTTCGACAAGCTTGGCGTTTCCGATCGACTAGAACTCGCGCTGTACGCGATTCACCACCGGCTGATCGACCAGGCCTGAGGGAGACGAATCCGACGTTCTGCCTTACCCCGTTTCACCGCGTCAATTTCAGCCCGCAATTCGCTTCACTGACTGACTGTCACGCAGGCTTACTCCGCGATATCCTAGAATCGAATGTGCGCGATGGCTAGAGAGGATAATCCGCGAACGTGCCCGCAGTGCGGTAATCCTCTTCCCGCGGACGCGACCGAGTGTCCGCGCTGTGACAACGGGTTGTTCGTGCTCCTTCATTCCCGGGAGATAGTGCTGTCACTGACGGCCGCCATCGTTATCGTTCTGTTTTTTCTTACCGGATTTGTTACCCGTGATTATCATCAAAAATTGGGCGCGCTCGGCAGGCAATGGTTCGAAGCAGGCGAGCAGCAATTGAAATCAGGAAACGCCGCCGAGGCGCTCGCCGATTTTCACACGGCGCTGGTGTACAGTTCCGACGATACTCAAATTCAGTTTCAGCTTGCGCAAGCTCTGGCCGCCGAAAGACGCAACAGCGAAGCCCGGGCCTATTTGCTCGAATTGCAAGCGCACGCGCCATCCGATGCTCCGATTAATCTTGCGCTTGCTCGACTCTCGGCTGGTGCGGGTTCTGAAGCGGACGCTGTGCGCTACTACCATGGTGCGATATATGGGGTTTGGCCCAGCGAGGCGGAAGCGAAGCGGCTGAACGCCCGGCTTGAGCTTTGCCGCTTTTTGATTGCGCGCGGCGACACATCCATTGCGGAGGCCGAGTTGATTGCGCTGGCCTCGGAGATTCCGGAACGCAATGGAGCTTCCTTGCACGCCCAAACTGGCGAACTTTTTCTGAGCATTGGGAATGCTGCCCGCGCGCTATCCGAGTTTAGGAGTGCGCTGAACGTAGCGCATCCGCCAGCGGACGCGCTGCGAGGCGCTGGACTCGCAGCCTATCAAATTGGCGAATTTCAACAGGCAGAACGCTACCTGGATCGTGCGCGTCGTCTGGGTAACAAAGATGCCGACGTTTCCGATGCCCTTGACATCTCACGGGTGGTCACGTCCGCCAACCCGTATGCGCCGGGGCTGAGCGAGGCTGAACGCCGGGACCGCGCGCGCCGGGATTTCGAGCAAGCATTTAGACGCTTGCAATCCTGCGCGAAAAGCCGCGGCATGGATCTTTTTGCGAAGGGCGCGCCGCAATCGGAGATGGCGACGCTGGGCATGCAAGCGAAGGCGCTGGAACCGCAATTAACCGATCAAAATCTAAGGAGGCATCCCGGTCAGATAGACGTGGCGATGAATTTAGTTTTCGTGATGGAAGATGCGGTCACGAAAGAATGCGGAGCGCCGCAAGGAATGGACGAGGCTCTGACTTTAATGGGCAAATTTCGTCGGGGCGGGGAACGATGAACGCCGCGAACGATGCCGCTATCGTGCCAGTGCCGGCAGATTCCGCGGCGCAGGGCGCGAATCGTTTCGTGCGGTTGTGGAACGTCTGGCGGCGCAAGACGCTGACTCTGCGCGAAGGCCAGTTATTTCTTTTGCTGGCCGTCATTATCGGGATTGTCTCCGGTTTGACCGTCGTTTGCTTCCGCATAGCGATTGAATGGACGCGATTTCACCTGCTGGGCTCCTCGATGCAACCCTCGCACTTGCGCGTGCTGCTGGCGCCGACGTTAGGCGGGATTGGCGTGGCGCTATTGGTGATTTTGGTTTTCAAGCGATCGCGCGGCAGCGGCGTAAATCAAACAAAGGCGGCGGTTTTTATTTTCGACGGCTACGTGCCTTTTCGCACAGTGATCGGGAAATTCATTACGTGCGCGCTGGCGATTGGAAGCGGGCAATCGCTGGGTCCCGAAGATCCCTCGCTGCAAATGGGCGCGGGGATTGCATCGGCGCTGGGACGCAGCCTGAAGCTCTCTCGCGAAAAGCAGCGTCTGATCGCGCCGATCGGAGCAGCCGCGGGCCTGGCGGCGGCGTTTAATGCGCCGATTTCCGCGGTGATTTTTGTGATCGAAGAAATTATCGGTACGTGGAGCGGTGGAGTGCTGGGCGCGGTGATCCTGGCGGCGATATCGAGCGTGGTGGTGATGCGCAATTTTCTGGGGAGCGCGCCGATGTTTCGCGTCCCCGCAATGGAGTTCCGGAGTCCCGTTGAACTGATCGGGTACGCGGTGCTGGGAGTGATCAGCGGCGTTGCTTCGCTGGCATTTCTGAAATTCATCGCCTACTTTCGTCCGCGCCTGAAGCAATTGCCGCGATGGACGCAATATATTCAGCCGGCCGGCGCGGGATTACTGATCGGAATTATCGGCATTTGGCTGCCGCAGGTGATGGGAAGCGGCTATCCGATCATCGACCAGGCTTTGCACGATCAATTCCTGTGGAAAATGCTTTTGCTTTTGGGGCTGTTCAAGATTCTGGCGACCGGAATTTCATTCGTCAGCGGCACGCCGGGCGGAATGTTCGCGCCCGCTCTTTTCATCGGAGCCATGCTCGGGGGCGCGGTGGGAGGAGTGGAGCATTTGCTGGTTCATCGCCCGGCCCAATCGGTAGCCGCGTTTGCGCTGGTGGGGATGGGAACGTTTTTCGCTGGTTTCCTGCGCGTGCCGATTACGTCGGTCTTCATGGTGCTTGAGGTGAGCGGGAATTATTCCATCATCGTTCCTGCGATCATCGCCAATATGATTGCGTATTTTATCTCCCGGCGGTACCAGCACGTCGCGTTATTCGATTTTCTGGCGCGGCAGGATGGGTTCTTTCTGCCCTCGATCGAAGAGATGCGCGAGCATACGGCGTTGCGCGTGGAAGACGCGATGCGGCCTGGGGCGGGAATCGTCTTGGGTGACGGTGATTCCGCCGAACTGCTTCGCGAGGCGGAGGCGTCGAAGTCGTCGCAATTCCTGGTGTGGCGAGACGCGAATGGCTGGCGAGCCATTTCTCAAGAAGAACTTCGCCAGCAGGCAGTGGCGGAATCGACGGGCACGTCAACAAACGAAGCACCTGGACGCGGGCCCTTGCCTCAGCTTTATCCGGACCAGCCGCTGGATGAAGCGCTGCGCCTGATGGGGGATTGGCCTGTTGTGCCGGTGGTTAATCGCGCCAACCTGGAAAAGCTGGAAGGGGTGCTGTCGGTCGATGATATTTTGGAAGCCTACCGTAAGTCCTGATTTTACCGAGGGTTCGCAGTCCAGTACTTTCGTACCAGAAGAACCTTTTGCAAAATGGTGCTTGCTGTCTATTGAGTGTGGGCCTGCCCACCTCTATGCTTGTCGATATTGTTTAAGCGGAAGGTGACTTTTGGCTCAAAAAGAACGCAGGTCGACACGTCGTTTTATGATGCGATTGCCGTTGAAAGTTCGTTGGACTAACGAGGCCTCCGTAGGTGAGGCGTCGACCGAAACCAAGGAAGTCAGCTCCCGTGGGATTTACTTTTTTTTGCCAAAGGATTTGAAGAACGGCGCCCCGCTGGAAATCGTCATGACTCTGCCGCATGAGGTGACGCTGGCCGGTCCAGTGAAGGTCCGCTGCTTGGGCCACGTGGTTCGCACCGATTTGGCGCGTCCGCAGGATATTGGAGTGGCGGCGGCGATCGAGCGCTACGAATTTCTTCGCGACGGCGAAGGCGCATTGTAAAAAGTTCTTGCCCAATCTTTTCGGAGATGGGTGGGAAAACGCCGGCGGGTGAGGGTCCCTCAGCCACATCCGCCGGCTACTTTTTTCTAGCGACTATTTTTGCACGTCGTCTTGTTCCCCAAGATAGCGCATCCGATTTTATCCGCCTTATCCTCGCCTCTGACTTCCTTCATGGACTGCGGTCCTCCGCGAACCTATACTGCCTGTGTGATTTCTGAATCCACACTTCTGGGAGCATTGCGCCGGTATTGGGGCTTCGACTCTTTTCGCCCGTTGCAGAAGAGCATTGTGCGAAGCCTGGTGGAAGGCCGCGACACCTGCGTGGTGATGCCCACGGGCGGCGGCAAGTCGCTGTGTTATCAGCTTCCGGCGGCGCTGCTCGCCAGTCAGACGGCGATCGTGATTTCACCGTTGATTGCGTTGATGCAGGACCAGGTGGCCCAGCTCGCACAAATGGGAATTTCCGCGGCGTTGCTGAACAGTTCTCTGGCGGCAAATGAGCAATCCCGGATTATGCGCGACGCCAGCGAGGGCGCGTACCGTTTGCTGTATCTTTCGCCGGAGCGGTTAGCGAGGGCGGATACGGCTGCGTGGCTCAAGAGCATCCCGATTTCGTTTTTCGCCATCGACGAGGCGCATTGCATTTCAGAATGGGGGCACGAATTTCGTCCGGAATACCGCCAGTTGAGTTCGCTACGCGCCCATTTCCCGGACCGGCCTATTGCGGCATTCACAGCGAGCGCGACGCAACGCGTTCGCCACGACATTGTGGAGCAGCTCCGTCTGCGCAATGCGCACAAGTGCATCGCGAGCTTTCATCGGCCGAACTTACGATATGTGGTGAAGCAGTGCGATGCACGCACGCAAAGCAGCCTGCTGGTGAAAGCGCTGCGGAGCTATGCGGAGCGCAACGTGATCGTGTATGTGCCGACGATTGCCAGAGTGGAAGAGACTGTAGATTTTCTGGAAGAGCAGGGAATTTCCGCGATCGGTTATCACGGGAAGATGGGCGCGGACGTGCGAAGGCGGAATCAGGAACGGTGGATGGCTGACGAGGTGCGCGTTCTTGTAGGCACGCTGGCCTTCGGTTTGGGTATCAACAAGGCGGCGGTGCGCGCGGTGATTCATCTGTCGCTGCCAAAATCGATCGAACAGTATTATCAAGAGGCGGGCCGCGGGGGACGCGACGGGCTGCCTGCGGATTGCGTGCTGCTTTGGCAAAAACGCGACGCGGGCCTGCTGAGTTACTTTATCGGGCAAATCGAAGACGCGGCGGAGAAAAAGCGCGCGTGGGAACGGTACGACGACATTCGCGGTTTCGTGGAGTCGAAAATCTGCCGCCATCTGCAAATATGCGCGCATTTTGGGGAGAATCCGAAATGGAAGTCTTGCGGAGCCTGCGACGTGTGCGGCTCTGAACCGGATTGGCTGTCACCTCGGCCGAAGGCACAGACTCCCGCCCCGCGCAGGACGGCAGTTCCGAGCGTACGGCAGACTATGCCGGGAACGTTTCAGCCGAGCGGCAAAGCAAATGCAGCGTCCGCCGATGAGGCAGAGCTTCGCGAAATTCTGCGTGAATGGCGCAGAGTTACGGCAAAGCAACAAGGCGTGCCGGCTTTTGTGGTGATGCATGACACGTCGCTTGACGAGCTTTGCCGAGCCCGGCCAGCTTCGCTTTCGGAGCTTCTGCGGGTTCACGGATTCGGGGAACGTAAGGTGGAACTTTACGGCGAGCAGATCATTGCCGAACTGGCGCGGTTTCGCGACAGTGCAAATGCGCGCCGACTGCGGATCTGAGAAGGCCTCAGGTCAATCCCGGCATACAGCGCCGGGACGGGACCTGAGCTACAGAAAGAATTGAAGCTGAGACAATGGAGACGGCAACAACTAGTCGCGGTCCGAGTCCGAAGCCTTTGAGTCATTGTGTGGCGAATGTTTTTCCAAGACTTCGACGAGGTGGCGGCCAGATTCCGGAGTGCCGACGCGCCCGCCCAGTACGATTTCTCTCGCCGTTAATTTGCGGCCGTAAACATCCCTGTTGGCGTCATTGTCGGGACGAAGCGTGGAGCCCTCGAGCGAAATGCCGGCAAAAAGACCTCGCGAACGCGAATAGCTGAGGACCTCAGAGCGCATATAAGCATCGGTGTCTGCTGAAGCGTCACGCCCGACGGGGCCTGCCGCGGCAGAGGCATCGGCTCCTAATTTTACCTTGCTGCTGAGAATCGAACTCGCGCCTCTCTGATTCATGACCAGCAGAACGAGATCAGTGGATTGTCCGCCGATTTGGAAACCGATGCTGGCGCCTTCGAGTGCATACATGGCTGGAGCGCCCCAGGGTCCTCTAAATTGCTTGCCTGTGCGGCAAACCATCGCGCCACGAGCGTAACTTCCGCCGATACCAAACGCGGCCTTGAGAAGATTTGGAAAAACGATTACGCAATCGGCCTTTTCCAATACTTCTTGCGGGATGTTGTCCGGTATATCCATGATTTCCTGCATGACCACACCGGTATTTGCGAGACGCTTTTGTTCTTTATTGGCCGCGTACAGCATCGCGGTAACGAGGAAAACGCACACACCGAGAGCACACTTACGTATCATCGCTGACCTCCATGATCAGAATTCTGACTGCGAACTACGAAAGGGTAGGGTGCATGGGCCCCGTCTGCAATTAAGCAGGCGCGGGCCCATCCGTGCTTACGAATGACGTGCTATTGACGGTTGTCGGACGCTCCTGTCGGCAGTACGCCGATGGTGGTACCAATTACATCACCGGAGACCACTAATTCCACGCGGCGATTCTGCTGGCGTCCTTCCGCGGTGTCATTTGAGGCAATCGGCTGCGACATCCCAAACCCTCGAGACGTCATGGAAGCCGCCGGAATGTTCTGTTTCGCAAGGTAATCCATTACGGCGCCGGCACGTCTTTCCGATAAGGTCTGATTCATGGCCTCGCCGCCAACGCTGTCGGTGTTGCCTTCGATGGCGAGTCTGAGGTCAGGATAAGCAAGCACGATACCGGATATTTTGGCGAGCTTCTCACGAGCCTGCGGACGAAGCGTGTATTGGCCAGTGTCGAAGAGAACGTCTGACATGTTCACGACGAGGCCGCGAGCGGTGTCCCGAGTCGTAAGAATAGCGTTGAATTGTTGCAGCAATCGGGCGCGAAGTTCTTCACGGTCGCGAACGCTTTGCTGGAGTTGACTGTCCGAAGAAGCAGCGGCGGCCCGGTCTCGATCCGATTGCGCCTCTGCTACTTTTTGGCCTTGCTGAGCGTCGGCGGTGGCGGCTTGGTTCCGAGCCGACTCTGCCTCTGCGTTCTCTTGACCTTGCTTAGCGTCTGCAGTAGCGGCGCGGTTGCGTTCCGAGTCTGCCTCGGCATCTTTCTGGTTCTGCTGAGCATCGACAGTGGCAGTTCGATTTCGATCCGACTCAGCCTCAGCGTCCCTCTGGCCTTGCTGCGCGTCAGCGGCGGCTTTGTTGGCGTCTGCTGCTGCATCGCGACTGCGGTCCGAGTCCGCCTGAGCATTCAGTTGCTGTTGTCGCGCCGTAGCGGTTGCTCGATCGGCTTGATTGCGGAGACGATCTGCGTCGGCCGTTGCTGCTTCCGCATTGAGGCGGCCCAGCTTATCCCGTCTGGACTGTTCCGTTGCGTCATCTTCGCGAGCCTGTGACGCATTCCTGTCGGCGTCGAGCCGTTCTTTATCCATATTTTTCATCGCAATTTCGCGAGAGTCCTCTGCGGTTTGTACAACCTGACGAGACAGAGAAATCAGCGGTTTTTTGTCAACGTGATGCCGGATGGCGAGTTCGTCCACCTGCTTCATTTGATGAAGCGCGTCATCATAACTGGACGTGGCGTACTGATCCGCGCCAGCGGACTTGGCGATGCGCATTGCGTTGCGCGCTTCGAAGAACTCAAGCGGCAATTTGGAATTCAAGACGACTGGGTCGAACTTATAGCCAGTCGGAATGTATCCACCGCGATCGATGAGTTCATAGTTGGCGTCCACTGATTCGCTGGTACCAACCGTGTCCGGGCGGATTTCGTTTTCCAGGACCACTACGTTGCTGGGTTGCCGCACTGCATAGTAGGGTTCGGCAGTCACGATGAGGGCAAAGGCCTGAAGGTCCGTGGTCACATCAAGTTTGCTGCGATGGTTGTTTCCCACGAGCACTTCACCAATGTTGACTGAGCGCCCTTCTGGAGAAATGGCCCACAAAACATAGGTGAGGTACTCATTACCAAACGCAGTCGGTCGATCGAGTCCGCTGAATTCTACTTCGACTTCCATCGCACCGCGTTTGCTCTCTACTTTTGCCTGTCCTTCCGCCGCCGGCATCAGATCGGTGCCGCGGAAATTGATTTTCGTTGCGCCGCTGCGGTGCGCGTACTTGATGGCACGCGTCGTGCGGTTGACCACGCTCGCCCGATGGGCGCGCGGTTGATTAGAGTCCATTGCGTTCTGGTTCTGGGCCTGCGCTGAGGCGCCAAAAACCATAAAGGATGCCAAGACAACTGTCAAAATCGAAATCTTTTTCATGTGTCTCCTTCAGTTCTTCGAAGATCGAGTATTGAGCATTCCCGAGTCTGAATGCTGTCCGTTAGTGGACGTTTCGTTGGGAGTGGTGACTGAAGATTAGTCGCGGGCCGAATCGGGAAACGCGGTGGGCAGTCGATCTTCAGGCCGTCGAAACTTGGTCTGACCTAGATTTTAGTGGACGATCCGTGCCAATCGCTGCCATATCGGAGTGGAACGTGCCGTTTGGCTAGTCCGCCCAAAGTGAAAGCTCAGGCTCAGACCGTAGAGGTAAACCGAACGTGGTTCGCATGGATACCTCTGGCGCGCGGGATGAAAGTCCTGCAGATTCCCGCCACCGGAAGGGCCCAGTTGTACGTTCTGCGTGTGAAGTTCGCTGGTAAAACCGTCGAAATGCAATCTTCCGTGCCAAAGTCGCATGAGGGGAAGTCTGGACTGCGTGAGAAACAATGTCTTAACCTCGATCATGGGAGAAAGAGCTGACAAATTCTGAGCGGGCGCGTAGGCGTCCGTGGACAAGGAACTGGCATTGTATTGCGCAGCGCTCTGAGAAACAGAGAAGGACGAGACATCGAAACGCATAGGTATCATTGGCGATATTGGGATCTTCCGCGGAACACGCTCCAGCACCGCAGCAAGCTCTGGCGCTGATTGCGCTGCGGTTAGCATAGGAGCACTCAGAAATATTCCGAGCAGCAGAATAGAGCGCCTGTGAACCATTACGTTCGTGCCTCTTCCCGGGTGGGAACTAGCCTACTCGCGGCTGGAAAGAACGGCCCGCTCGATCCTGTAAGCTAAGCGCAGGCGAGAGGGGCTGGATTCAGTTTACGGGGTTGCGGCTCGGCGGTCTGTACCATTGTGGACACAAATTGTTCCGTTCAGGGACAGTTCTTCGGCAAGTCTTTCCCTCTCTCATGCTGGAAATCGGCACTTGAATACGGGAAATCGGTGAATTGTGCAATCTCGCACACTCGAGTATTACGTTGCAGAATCCCGGCGGGGTGCTAAAATCATATACAAGCACTAAAGCACAAGCACTAAAGCAAATGATGACGCGAAGTATTCAGATGACCGACAAGACTCCTTTTAATGCCCAGGCTTTCCTTGATTCGGCCGGAGTGTCGAGGAAGGTTATTGAGTTTCGCAAGAAAGCTACCGTTTTCGCGCAAGGTGATCCTGCCAAGACGGTTATGTACATTCAACAGGGCAGCGTGAAGCTTTCGGTAGTCAACGGGATCGGGAAAGAAGCAGTGGTCGCGGTTCTGGGCGCAGGTGACTTCTTCGGAGAAGGGTGCCTGGCAGGTCAGCCGCTGCGCATGGGAACGGCCACAGCGATTGCGGCGACTACTCTACTCGTCATCGAAAAAACTGAAATGATGCACGTCCTCCATGGGGAGCATGAATTCTCCGACCGTTTCATCTCCTATATGCTGGGCAGAAATATCCGGATTGAGGCAGATCTGGTGGACCAGTTATTTAACTCAACCGAGAAACGATTGGCGCGCGCCTTGTTGCTGCTTGCCCGCTATGGCAAGGAAGACCAACCGCAAAAGATTCTTCCAAAGGTCTCGCAGGAAACGCTGGCGGAAATGATTGGCACGACGCGCCCGCGAGTGAATCTCTTCATGAATAAATTCAAGAAAATGGGCTTCATTAAGTACAATGGCGGCCTGCAAGTTAACAGTTCACTTCTGAGTGTTGTCCTCCACGAATAATCACATTGTGGTTCGAAGGTTGAGTCTCGCCGTCAGCGAGCAAAGCTCTGCCGTTATAGAGTCATTTTCCCCCAGGAAATTAGGTAGTGTATACGCGACCGAAAGGCAGCATGGTACGCGGTGACACACGCTGCTCCAATAGTTGGTCGGGGCGTGGAGATTCGAACTCCAGACCTCCTGCGCCCAAGGCAG
>Ga0307374_10005031_pt1 | contig 21664 bp, 20 predicted proteins | sample OX3MG_FD_202532 | JGI IMG/M metagenome (GOLD analysis project Ga0307374, IMG submission 202532) | Soil microbial communities from Risofladan, Vaasa, Finland - OX-3 | ecosystem: Environmental > Terrestrial > Soil > Coastal area > Acid sulfate soil | place: Finland: Risofladan, Vaasa | collected...
CCGAGTGGTACAACTTCGAGGCCCTGAACATCTCGGCCGGCCATCCGGCGCGAGAGAACTGGGACTCCTTCTATTTCACACCGCAGCTGCTGCTGCGCGCGCACACGTCGCCGGTTCAGATCCGCGCGATGCAGCGATCGAAGGAGCCGCCGATTTACATCATCACGCCTGGCAGGTGCTACCGGCGCGACGCGCCCGAAGCGACGCGCCTCCCGTACTTCAGCCAGGTCGAGGGACTTGCTGTGGATCGGGGGCTGACTGTTGGCGACATGAAAGGCACCCTCCTCTACATGATCCAGTCGCTGTACGGCAGCGAGAGACAGGTGCGCGTGCGGCCGAGCTACTTTCCTTTCACCGAGCCGAGCTTCGAGTTCGACGTGTCATGCGGCATCTGCGGTGGCGTCGGGTGCAAGAGCTGCCGGCACAAGGGCTGGCTCGAGGTCGGTGGCTGCGGGATGGTGCATCCCCAGGTGCTGCGCAACGGCGGCATCGACCCACAGACGTGGAACGGCTACGCGTGGGGGTTCGGCATCGAGCGCATGGCGATGCTGAAGCACGACGTCGAAGACATCAGGCTGTTCTACGAATCAGACCTGCGCTTCCTGGAGCAGTTCTAGTGCGGGTTAGTTATGAGTGGCTCGCTGACTTCGTCGATCTCGACGGGGTCACGCCGAAGGACGCGGCTGCCGTGCTCACCCGCCTCGGGCTCGAGGTCGAGAACCTGACCGTTGTTGACCTGTCCCAGATCATCGTCGGCAAGGTCCTGGAGCAGATCCCACACCCGAAGTCGCGCAACCCCCTGTGGGTTCACCAGGTCGACCTGGGCGACCACGTCGAGCAGATCATCGCCGGCGCCCCCAACGCGGTCCCCGGCTCGCTCGTACCGGTGGCCATGCCCGGCGTCACGGTGCCCAACGGCAAGCTCGTCAAGGACATGAACATCGCGGGCTACAAGGCCAGGGGCATGCTCTGCTCGGCCGAGGAGCTGCTGCTCGGGGACGATCACTCCGGCATCCTCATCCTCGATTCGGGAAAGCCCGGAGACTCGCTCGAATCGGTGATCCCCAGCCAGGTGACGATGGATATCGAGGTCACCTCCAACCGCCCCGACTGCATGGGGCACCTGGGAGTCGCGCGCGAGCTCGCCGCGGGACTCGACCGGCCGATGAAGGTCGACTTCATGCCCGCCTTCACTGGGACGGCCAACCCACCCGGCCGCGACCTTGTCAAAGTTTCGATCGACGAGCCCGACCTCTGTGCTCGGTACATCGGCGGCGTCATCAAGGGCGTCAAAGTCGGGCCCAGCCCCGAATGGCTGCAACGGCGTTTGCGTGCCTGCGGCGTGCGGCCCATCAACAACGTCGTCGACATCACCAACTACGTGCTGCTCGAGTACGCGCAGCCCTTGCATGCATTCGACCTGGCTAAGCTCAGTCCTCCGGAGATCCATGTGCGTAAGGCACGAGGGGGCGAGAAGCTGCTTTGCCTCGACGGCGTCGAACGGGAGCTCACCACCGAGATGCTGGTCATCGCCGACAGCCGGCGGCCTGTGGCGATCGCCGGAGTGATCGGGGGCGAGGACACGGCAGTCACCGGCGCCACCACCGAGATCCTTCTCGAGGCCGCCACCTTCAATGGTTCGAGCGTGCGCCAGACAGCGCGAGAGGTCGGGCTGCGCACCGAGGCCTCCTCGCGATTCGAGAAGGGCCTGCCGGCCGAGCTGGCCCTGGCGGGTGCGCGGCGCGCGGCCGTCTTGATCGCCGAGCTGGCGGGGGGCAGCGTCCACCGCGAGTGGGCCGACGTCTATCCCCGTCCGCAGGAGCCCGTCCGCGTGAGGTTCCGGCCCGCGCTCGTGGACGAGGTCCTCGGCCTGCACGTTCCGTTGGAGGCGGCCGAATCGATTCTCAAACGCCTCAACTTCCACGTGCGAGCGCTCGAAGACGGCGAGTGGGACGTGCTGCCGCCGGTATTCAGGCTTGACGTCACCATCCCGCAGGACCTGGTTGAGGAAGTGGGGCGCGTCTATGGATACGACCGCGTTGCGCCGACCTTGCCAGGGCAGCGCCGGGAGAAATGGATGCCGGCTGTTCCCAGCATCGGCCGGCGGCTGGACGCGACTCGCGTGGTCTTTTCCGGCGCGGGGTTCACTGAGACATGGAACCCGGCCCTTGTTTCTGGCCGCTTGCTGGAGAGCCTTCGCGTCGATGCGCATGCAATGCGGGTCTCAAACGCTTTGAGCGATGACATGGACACGCTGCGCACGTCGCTTTTGCCGTCGCTCGTGAGCGTGGTCGCGCTCAATCGCGACCGCGGGCGGCAAGACGTCCGGGTCTATGAAATCGCAAGCGCGTTCCTGGCCCCGGTGGACGACAAGACAGAGCAGCCTGACGAGCCGATGCGCCTTGGGGCCGTGGCCACCGCGGGCGCGGGCGCGGAGGCCGGTCGCGCCGCTTTCTACGCCATTAAATCGGTGCTGGACGCCGCTTTGGTGCCCCTGGGGGCGCCGCCTTGCACCTACCAGCGTGGCGCCCAGGAACTGTTCCACCCCGGCCGGTGCGCCGCCATCGTTTTGGACGGTCGGCTTCTCGGCTACGTCGGCGAGCTGCACCCGACCGTGGCCTCGACCTTCAGGATCGAGGGGCGGCTGGTCGCAATCGAGATCGACATCGAACCGGTGCTTGCGGTCTCCCGAATTCCTCGGGCGCAGCCTCTGCCCAGATTCCCCGCGGTGCAGCGTGATCTCGCGGTGGTGGTTGAGGATCACGTCGCCGCAAGCGCATTGCTGGCCGCCATCAAGGAGGTCGGCGGGGGGTACCTGGAGCAGGCCCGCGCCTTCGACGAGTACCACGGTCCGCAGGTTCCGGAGGGCCACAAGAGCATTGCGTTCACCTTGACTTTCCGCAGCCCCGAGCGCACCCTGACGGACGCCGAAGTGGACCAGGAGATGACAGAAATCAAACTCGGATTGCAGAAGAGGCACAAAGCGAGGTTCCGCGAGTGACCTGGCTGGACGCGCTTCCGATCGTCCTCGTCATCGTGTACGCCGCGCTTGGTTTTTTTGGCGGCCTGCTGAAGCGGGTGATCGGCCTGATCGCTCTCTACCTGGCGTTTGTCGGCGCCACGAACATGGGTCTGCAGGCTGGCGGCATCCTCCAACAGTCGTCCAACCTCGAGACCCCCGACGCGCGCATTTACGGATTCTTCGGCATCGTGATCGCCGTCATCGTCATCGTCGAGGCGGCGGCGCAGCTTGCCAGCAGCCAGATACAGGTCGGCGCTCTGGTGTTCAACCGAGCCCTGGGCGTGATCATCGGCGTTCTCACCGCGGTCCTCCTGTTTGTGCTCGTCACCAACGAGTTCATCGCTGCCGGCACACCGTTCGGGGGAGGAGCGCTCGACCCGCTGCAGCAGTCCATCCGCGACGCCGTACAGGGATCGCACATCGCAGTTCCAGTGACCCACGCGATCGGCAAGCCGATCGTGACCATCTTCGGTCTCGCGCTGCCCGCCGACCCTCAGATCTACTTCAGCCAAAGCCCAGTCAGCTAACAACGTGGGCAACGATTTCTTCGAGCGCCTGCGCGAGCGGGCGGTGGAGATCCACGTCGAAGACCATCTGCGCTCGCGCCTGGAAAGAGGCGACAAGCTGAGGGTGAAGCTGGGCCTCGATCCGACCGCGCCCGACCTACATGTCGGCCACCTGGTCGTGCTCGATGCGCTGCGCGCCTTCCAGGACGACGGCCACGTAGTGGTGCTGATCGTCGGCGACTACACAGCGCTCATCGGCGACCCAAGCGGGCGCTCGGAAACGCGGCCTGTGCTCAGCCGCGAGCAGATCGAGGCCAACGCGAAAACGTATTTCGACCAGATCTATCTGGTGCTCGACCGCCAGCGGACCGAGGTCCACAGCAACTCCGAATGGCTGGGCGCGATGGGCGCCGCCGACGTGTTGCGCCTCATGGGCAAGGCGACGCTGCAGCAGGTCTTGCAGCGCGAGGATTTCGCGGAGCGTCTGAAAGCAGGAACGCCAATCGGCGCGCACGAGATCCTGTACCCGTTCAACCAGGCCTATGACTCGGTCGCGATAACGGCCGACGTCGAGATCGGCGGCACCGACCAGCTGTTCAATCTGCTTTTCGGCCGCGAGATCCAGAAAGCCTATCGGCAAGAGCCGCAGGACATCGCGGTGTTTCCGCTGCTCGAAGGCTTGGACGGCTCGCAGAAGATGAGCAAATCCTTGAACAACTACATCGGCCTCACCGAGCCGCCGTCCGAGGTCTACGGCAAGACCATGTCGATCCCCGATTCGCTGATCGAGAAATATCTGCGGCTGGTGTCAGGCTTGAGCGGCTCCGAGCTCGACCGAGCGCTGGCGCTCAAGCCTCGTGACGCCAAAGCGGCGCTCGCCAAGCAGCTGGTCAAACGCCTGCATGGCGAGCCAGCGGCCGCCGCCGCGGAGGCCGATTTCGATTCCCGATTCCGCAAGCGCGAGATGCCCGAGGCGGTCAGCGAGCTGGTCGCAGAGAGCCCCGAGGATCTGGTGTCGACGATCGTCCAGGCGAGTTTTGCCAAGAGCCGGGGCGATGCCCGCCGCCTCATCGACCAGGGCGGCATACGCATCAACGGCGAAAAAGCGGGCGCCGACGCCAGGCTCAAAGATGGGGATGTGTTGCAGGCGGGCAAAAGAAATTTCGTTCGAATTCGCGTGCGATAGAATCATCGAAATAATGTTCGCAACCCAGCACGGAGTCCATAACTAGGTGTCAGGTCACTCGAAATGGGCGGGCATCAAGCACAAGAAGGCGATCGTCGACGCCAAGCGCGGCCAGGCTTTCACCAGGGCGGCCCGTGAAATCCTGATCGCCGCCAAGGAAGGCGGAGGCAGCGTTGACGGCAACTTCCGCCTTCGGCTGGCCGTGCAGAAAGCGCGTGAGATCAACATGCCCACCGACAAGATCCAGAACGCCATCAAGCGCGGCACCGGTGAGCTCGCGGGCGAGAAGCTCGAGGAGGTCCGCTACGAGGGGTACGGTCCTGCCGGAGTCGCGGTCATGGTCGACGCTTTCACCGACAATCGCAACCGCACGTCGGCCTCAATCCGCCACCGTTTCTCGAAGTTCGGCGGCAACCTCGCCGAGTCAAATGCGGTGGGGTGGATGTTCGAACGCAAGGGAGTCATCTCGGCCGACGCCGGCAAGAATGACCCTGAAGACGTAGGTCTCGCCGCGATCGAAGCCGGGGCGGACGACGTGCAGGTCGATGGCAAGTCGATCGAGGTCTCCACCCCGCCGGGCGCGTTCGAGAAGGTCAAGGCCGCGATGGAGGGAATGGGCGTCACCGTCGACAACGCCGAGATCACGATGCAGCCGAAGCAGACGGTGGCGGTCGGAGAAGACAAAGCAGCCGCGGTGCTAAGGCTCATGGAATCACTGGAAGAGGACGACGACGTCCAGCAGGTCTACGCCAACTTCGACATCCCAACAGAAGTTCTTGAACGCGTCTCAGCACAGGTGTAGAAGTTGTTGGATAGATGTCTGGCGCTGCAAACGGATTAATTCTCGGAATCGATCCAGGACTCGCCGGCACCGGCTTCGCCCTGCTCTCAGGCTCCAACCTCGTGCTGTCCTGCAGCACGCTGGTCACGGGACCCGGACGCGATGGTGTGAGATTGCTGGCGATCACCAAGCATCTTCGTGATCTGCTCGCCGCGAATCCACCCACCGAGGCCTCGCTCGAGGAGCTGTTCATGGGCCGCAACACATCGAGCGCGATCGGGGTCGCCCAGGCGCGCGGCGCCATCCTCGCGGTGCTTGAAGAGTGCGGCGTGCCGGTGTTCGAGTACAAGCCGAGCCAGGTGAAGATGGTCCTCACCGGCTATGGCAGCGCCGACAAGGCGCAGATCGCTCGAATGCTCGGAGCCCAGGTGAAGGTGCCCGAAGGCCGGGTCGATGCGCACGCGATGGATGCCATCGCCATTGCGGTATGCCATGCGCGTAGCCGCCGGCTCACACAGGTCGCGCGATGATCGCGCACCTCAGTGGTGTGGTTCGCCGGGCAGGCCCAGACTTCGTCGTCCTCGACGTCGGTGGCGTCGGCTACCTGGTCAGCGTCAGCATGACGACGCGGCAGAAGATCCCGGCGCCCGGCGGCGAGTACGAGCTTCACATCCACACTGTCGTCCGTGAGGACCAGCTGGCCCTGTATGGCTTCGCCTCGGTGGACGAGCTGGAGCTTTTCGAGATGTTGATCCAGGTGGACGGAGTCGGCCCGAAGGTCGGGCTGAACATCCTGAGCGCGGCCAGCCTGGAGATTCTCAAGCGCGCCATCGTCAGCGAGGATCCTGCCCCGATCCGCCGCGCCAACGGCGTGGGCGCCCGCACCGCAGCCAAGGTCATCATCGAGCTGAAGCCAAGGCTGGATGCGCTGGCGGAGGTCGAGCTGATCCCGCGCGCCACCGCACTCGCGGGAGATGGCGTGGTCCCGAAGGCGGTCGAGTCAGCGCTGCGAAACCTGGGCTTTACGTCACAAGAGGCTCGCGCCGGCTTGGAGTCGGTGGACTGGCGAGCCACCCCTTCGACGCCGGAGGCGCTGGCGACAGCGCTGAAGGCGTTGGGTAGGAAATGACGGGTAAGGCCGACGAGCCGGTCCTTGACCCGCGCGCCGACGACGACCAGTACGACCTCACGCTGCGGCCTCGACTGCTGTCCGAATATGTTGGCCAGGAGCAGGTCCGCGAGAACCTGAGCATCCTCCTGGAGGCGGCGAGGCGTCGCGGCGAGCCGGTGGAGCACGTTCTGCTGAGCGGACCGCCGGGTCTCGGCAAGACCACGCTCGCGCACATCATCGCCAACGAGCTGGGGGTCGCGATCAAGGTCACCTCCGGGCCGGCGATCGATCACCAGGGCGCGCTGGGATCGATCCTCTTGAACCTCAACAGTCGCGACGTCTTCTTCATCGACGAGATCCACCGGCTCAGCAGCGTGGTCGAGGAATCGCTGTACCCCGCGCTCGAGGATTTCCGATTCGACGCAGTGCTGGGCAAAGGCGTGGGCGCCAGCGCCGCCACGCTGCCGCTGCCCCACTTCACATGCGTGGGCGCGACCACGAGGCAGGGTTTGCTAAGTGGGCCGCTGCGCGATCGCTTCGGTGCCGTCTACCGGCTCGACTTTTACACGAAGGCGGAGCTCGAGAAGATCGTGAGGAGGTCGGCGCTCATCCTTGAGATCGAGATCCACGACGCCGCGGTGTCCGAGATTGCGCGGCGCGCGCGTGGCACACCCCGAATCGCCAACCGCCTGCTGCGACGCGTTCGCGACTACGCGCAGGTGCGCGGCGACGGGCGCGCGACCGTCGACACGACCAGGCTGGCGCTCGGCATGCTCGAGATCGACGAGTTGGGCCTCGAGCCGGTCGACCGCCAGCTGCTGGAGACGCTGATCCTGAAGTTCAAGGGCGGGCCGGTTGGGCTCGACACCATCGCCACGTCCCTCTCGGAGGAACCGGAGACGATCGAGGACGTGCACGAGCCCTACCTGATCCAGATCGGATTCCTGGCGCGCACCTCGAGGGGGCGGGTCGCCACCGAGCTGGCGTACAGGCACCTGGGCCTGGTCCCGCCAGACCCCGGGCCGCAGCAAACCCGCCTACTTTAGACAGAGGCGAGTAATGCAAGACGTCGGGAGGCTCCTCCTTGTCTTTGGCGTGCTGCTGGCTCTCATCGGCGCCGGCCTGATGCTGTTCGGCCGGTTCAACCTGCCCGGCGACTTCACCTTCCGAAGCGGCGGCGTGACCGTCTACGTGCCGATCGCGGCCAGCATCATCCTGTCGATAGTGCTGACGGTGGTGCTCAACGTCATCTTCCGGCAGCGATAGGCCGGAGCATCGAGAACTAGCCGGAACGTAGACTTCTCGGGCCGTGCAAATAGTCCTCAGCTGGCCCGTCCGGGTCCTGGTCGTCGCGATCCTGATGTTCTCGCTGTTCATCGACGGGGCCGGCTACATCTACCGGATCGTCAACCACTACCCGCTCACCGGGAGCGTGCCCGGCCTGCCGCCAAACTTCGGTGGCTGGCAGATTTACATCCACAAAGGCCTGGACCTTTCGGGTGGCACGCACATCGACTACCAGCTGACCAATTTTCCGCCGGGACAGGATCGCGCCACCGTTCAGCAGGAGACCATCGCGGTCATCCTCAAGCGCGTCAACGCCCTCGGTGTGAGCGAGCCCGAGGTGCGTGGTGCCGGCACCAACAACGATCGGATCACCGTCGACCTGGCGGGCGTCACCGCCCAGCAGGCGCAGAAGACGATCGGGGCCATCACCAAGCTGGTGTACACGAAATGGGTAGCCGACGCCAAGGTGACGGGGGGTCCGGAGCCTGGCTACAAGCCTGCCCTCACCGGCCTGACCGGCGACGACATCGCGTCGGCCAGCGCGGGTCTCGATCCCAGTGGGATCGGTTGGGTCGTCAACATCAGCTTCAACTCGGCCGGCGCCGACCTCTTCGGCAAGCTCACGACCGCCAACGTGAACGCGTGCCCAGGCGACCCCACCAGCGTATCCACCGCGAGCTGCCCGGAGCGCCACCTCACGATCTGGCTGGACATGACGCAAAACGACATCAACCACTGGGAGGACGCCACCTACGCGAATACGGTGTCGGGCAACTACGATCCGAACTGCCTGGCGACCAAGGGACCCGACGCGACCTGCCCCAAGTTCTTGGTCGATGCGAACACGATCTCGCCCATCCTCGGTGGGCAGGCCTACATCAGCGGCAGCTTCACCCAGCAGCAAGCTACAGACCTCGCCACTGGCATCAACGCAGGCTCGCTGCCGGTGGACCTGCAGGTGCTCGGCGTCACCCAGATCGGCTCCACCCTCGGCGCGCAGTCGGTGAAGCTAAGCCTCGCCGCCGGCCTGCTGGGACTCTCGATCGTCGTCATCTTCATGATCGTGTACTACCGCCTCCCCGGCCTGCTCGCGAGCATCGCGCTGCTGTTCTATGCGGCAGCCGTCCTGGCGGTCTTCAAATGGGTGCCGGTGACCTTGACGCTGGCCGGCATCACGGGATTCATCCTGTCGGTGGGCATGGCCGTCGACGCCAACGTGCTGATCTTCGAACGTTTCAAAGAAGAGGTCCGCTCCGGTCGCACGATCCCGGCGGCAGTCGATGCTGCGGTTCGGCGCGCGTGGCCGGCGATTCGAGACTCCAACACGTCGACCTTCATGACCTGCGTGATCCTTGGCTTCGTCGGGCCGCCTGCGGTGCAGGGCTTCGCGATCACGCTCGGCATCGGCGTGCTCGCGAGCTTGGTGTCCTCGATCGTGGTGACACACAATCTCCTGGCCATCGTCCTCAACACCGGCGTTTTCAGGCGGCCAGGATTACTGGGGGTGGATCGTGCTCGAGTCCCCTGAGGAGCTCGACGCGACCGACGCCGAGCCTGAGGAAGACGACGAGGAGCAGGTCGAGCGGCCGGAGGCGGTCGTCTCCGAGCCGGTCAAGGCCGAGCCGCCGCCTCGCGAACCCCGCGTGCGCAAGCTCGACATCGTCAGCCGCCGCAACATTTTCTTTCTGATCTCCCTGGTCATCATCATCCCCGGCATCATCTCGATGGCCCGGCCGGGAGGCGGCTTTCTCCTCGGCATCGACTTTGCCGGCGGCACCGAGTTCACGCTCCATTTCGACAACAATCCCAACCAGACCCTGATCGAGAGCGCGGTCGCCGCAGAGAACATAGACGGCACCGTCATTCCTGCGGCCGGCGCCGGGAACTACATCATCCGGGGCGTTCCCTTGAGCCCGGCGGCCGAGGCGCAGGTGGTCAGCGATCTGGTCAACAAGCTAGGTCCCGTCACCACCGAGTCGGTGATCGAGGTGGGGGGGACGATCGCCGGCGAGACGATCGCGAGAGCGCTGCTGGCGGTGGTGGTGGCGTCGATCGGCATCCTGCTGCTGCTGGCCTGGCGATTCCACAACGTGCCGGGCGGCTGGCGCGCTGGATTTCAGTTCGGCGGCTCAGCCCTCGCCGCCTTGCTGCATGACGTGTTCGTGCTCACCGGCATCTTCTCGATCATCGGCACTTTCTTTCACCTCCGCATCGGCGAGATCGACGCCCTGTTCGTGACCGCGGTGCTCACGGTGGTGGGCTTCTCGGTCCACGACACCATCGTCGTGTTCGATCGGATTCGCGAAAACCTTCGCGTCAGCCAGCGACTCTCGTTCGAGCAGGTCGTCAACCTCAGCATCATGCAGACCGCGGCCCGCTCGATCATCACGAGCTTCACCGTCGTGCTGGTGCTGTCCGCGATCTTGATCTCGGGCGGCGACACGCTCAAAGGGTTCGCGCTGGCCCTGATGATCGGAATCGTGTCGGGCACCTACAGCTCGATCTTCAACGCCTCGCCTCTGCTGGTCGTCTGGCGAAAGCTCCAGCCGGTCAGGTAACGGTTGGCGGGAGAGCGCCCAATCCAGCTATCGTTGGATTCAGACACCTCACATGCCAACCTGGCCCATATCGTCAATCAAAGAGTTGATCGAACCCACCCTGAAGCACATGGGTTACGAGCTGTACTTGCTCGAGCAATCGGGACAGGGGGGCCGCACCCTTCGGATCTCGATCGACCACGCGGAGCCGATCACCATCGAGGATTGCGAGAGGGTGAGCCGGGTCGCCGGTCCGCTGATCGAACATGCCGAGCTCATCGACGGGCCATACAACCTCGAGGTCTCATCGCCTGGCGCCGAACGCCCGCTGCGCGCGCAGGCGGACTACGAGCGTTTCAACGGCAAGCGGGTCAACATCCGCTACCGCAGCGGTGACACGGACACAGTCGTCGAGGGTCAGCTGGTCGCTGTCGACGGCGCCGGCATAGCCGTGCAGGCGCTGGGTGCCCGAGGCCGTGCACCAGTCGTTATGCACATTGCGTGGAGTGACGTTGTCGCGGGCAGGCTCGCGGTCTCAATCTGAGGCGTCCACCGAGAGCCTTGCCGAAGCGCTGACCGCGCTTTGCGCGGAGGTCGGCATTCCTTTCGAGCAGATGCTGCACACGGTGGAAGGTGCGCTGGCGGTCGCCTACGCTCGCGCGTTCAGCCCGGCTGGTGACATCACGGTCAAGCTCGACACCAAGACCGGCGGGCTCGAAGTTCGCAGCCGAATCGTGCGGAGTGACGGGAGCGAGATGGTCGAGATGCTGCCATCAGAGGATTTCAAACGCCTCGCCGCACAGACGGCAAAGCATGCGGTGCTTCGGCACATTCACGATCTGGAGCGCGACAAGGTGCTTCGCGACGTCGCCGAGCACAAGGGTGAGCTGGCGAGCGGGGTGGTGGACCGCAACGAGATGGGCACTGTCTACGTGGACCTGGGTAAAGCCGAAGGGGTCATGCCGCCCGAGGAGCAAATCCCAGGCGAGCTGCTGCTTCCGGGTAAGCCAGTTCTGGTGGTGATCATGGAGCCGCAGCGAAATGCCCGCCAGGCGCAGGTGCGCGTGTCGCGGGCCTCGCGGATGTTCGTGCACAGGCTGCTGGAGGCCGAGGTGCCGGAGATCAAGGCGGGGACGGTGCAGGTGCGCGGCATCGCGAGAGAGCCCGGCCTGCGCACGAAGATCGCCGTGTCGTCCAGCCAGGCGGGCCTCGACCCGGTGGGTGCGTGTGTCGGGCCCAAGGGAGTGCGGCACCGCGCCATCCTCAGCGAACTGGCTAGCGAGCACGTCGACGTCGTGCCTTGGTCAGACGATGCGACGGCCTTTGTCGCTTCGGCCCTCGGGCCTGCCAAGCCGGACGCGGTCACCATCGAGCGCATGACGCGCACGGCGACAGTCCTCGTTCCGCGCGCGCAGCTGTCGCTGGCGATCGGACGCGATGGGCAGAACGCGCGGCTGGCGGCGAAGCTGACTGGATTTCGAATCGACATCAAGGCGAGCGAGGCCGAAGCCGACGGCGGGGGCGTTGCCGAACCCACCGCGTGAGCCGGTCCGAACGTGTGTCGCGTGTCGCGAGGAGGCGGGCAAAGGCACCCTTATCCGGGTGGTTCGCCGCGCCGACGGGACGGCGGCTGTCGACAGGATCGGCCGCGCCCCAGGGCGGGGCGCCTACGTCCACTCGAATGGCGCGTGCGTGGAGATGGCGCGCAAACGCAAGGCCCTGGAGCGCTCCCTTAAAGCGCCCGTAGGGCCCGAGATCTGGGCGCAATTAGTTAAAACAAATACCCAGGTCGAGCCCTAGGCCGGATTCGCTCCGGCCGTCACGAATGCCCTATCAAAGACGCCTCCAGACATGGCGTCACTGCGGTAGGGTGCCGCGGGGAAAAGCTTGCCTCCCCCGCGATCTGGGCATAATCAGTAGTTCCGCATGAAAGCACACGAACTCGCACGCGAACTCGGGATCAGCCAAAAGGAGCTGGTGAACTTCCTCCAGCAGAGGCGGCTGACGCGCAACGCCGCCGCGCCGCTGGCGCCGCCGGCGATCGAGGCTGCCCGGTCCGCGTTCAAATCGGCGTCGGTGGCGGTCAAGATCGCCCCCAACGGCGACCGGCGCGCGGTGCTGCCGCCGAGCCTGTCCGTGAAGGACCTAGCCGAGAAGCTGTCGGTAAGCCCGGTCGAGGTCATCAAGAAGCTCATGGCCTCGAACATCATGGCCACGATCAACCAGGTCATCGACTTCGCCACCGCCGAGATCGTGGCCGACGAGTTTGGCTACACGGTCGAGCCGGTGGCCAGCGAGGATGTCGTCGCGACTGAGGCCGCAGAAGGCGAGGCCGTCGTCACGACCTCGCGCGAAGAGCTGTTCTCGGTCGCCAACGAAGACCCCAGCAAGCTCGTGCCGCGCGCGCCGATCGTCACGGTTCTCGGCCACGTCGACCATGGCAAGACCTCGATCCTTGACGCGATCCGCAAGACCAGGGTCGCGGCGGGCGAGGCCGGGGGTATCACCCAACGGATCGGCGCGTACAAGATCGAGACGGCGGACGGCCATCCGATCGTCTTCGTCGACACCCCGGGCCATGAGGCCTTCACCGCGATGCGCGCTCGCGGCGCGCAGGTCACCGATCTGGTGGTGCTGGTGGTCGCCGCCGACGACGGCGTCAAGCCGCAAACCATCGAGGCCATCCACCACGCTCGGGCGGCCAAGGTCCCGATCATCGTCGCCATCAACAAGATGGACGTCCAGGGGGCGAACCCTGACCGTGTCCACCAGGAGCTCGCCGCGCAAGGCATCGTCACGCGCCATTACGGCGGCGAGCACGAATGCGTGCATCTCAGCGCCAAGACGGGCCAGGGCCTCGACGATCTTCTGACGACCATCGTGCTTTCGTCGGACATCCTCGAGCTGAAGGCGAACGCCGATCGAAACGCCATCGGCACCGTTGTCGATGCCCACCTCGAGCGCGGTCGCGGCCCCGTCGCCACCGTGCTGGTGCAGGCCGGCACGCTGCGAGTCGGCGACGACTTCGTCTGCGGCCACATCTACGGCCGCGTGCGCGCGCTCGCCAACGATCGAGGCGAGGCGGTGTCCGAGGCCCCTCCGGCGACGCCCGTGGTCGTCTCGGGCATGAGCGAGGTCCCGCAGGCCGGAGACATCTTCCAGGTGGTCGGATCGGAAAAAGCCGCGCGCCAGATCGCACTGACCAAGCTGACGGAGAGGCGCACGCAAGAAGCGGCGAGGGACTTCGCACCTCGGATCACCCTCGAAGAACTAGCCCGCCGCGCCAAGGAAGGCGAGGTCAAAGAACTCAGCCTGGTCGTCAAGGCAGACGCCCAGGGCACGCTGGAAGCTGTGCTCAGCGCGCTGCAGAAGATCGAGGACCCAGTGGTCGCCATCAAAATCGTCGGCCAGGGAGTGGGGGCGGTCAGCGACTCCGACCTCCTGCTCGCCGGCGTCTCGAACGCCATCGTCATCTGCTTCAACCTCAAGCCGACGCCGGCTGCGGTCGCGGCAGCCGAACGAGCCAAGGTCGAGGTGCGCTACTACGACGTCATCTACAAGCTCACCGAGGACGTCGAACGCGCGGCGAAGGGTCTGCGCGAACCGACGTATCGCCAGATCCGGGAGGGCAAGGTCGAGGTCGTCATCCCGATCAAGATCCCTCGCCAGGGCGTGATCGCCGGCTGCCGCGTCGTCGAGGGCAAGATAACGCGAGGTGGTTGGGCCAAGCTGTTGAGGGGGAAGGAGCAGATCTTCGAGGGCAGGATCAGCTCTTTGAAGCACTTCAAGGAGGACGTGCGGGAGATGTCCGAGGGCCAGGAGTGTGGCGTTGGGCTCGAGGGCTTCGAGGCTTTCGAACCTGGCGATGTCATGGAGACATACCGCCTCGAGCGGGAAGAAATCTAGGCAAGGCGTGTCTTGCTGAAAGCGGAGGTCGTGATGACCAGCTACCGCGCCGACCAGGTCGGCGAGCAGGTGCGGGAGGAGATCATGTCGATCATCCGCCGAGATCTCAAGGATCCACGCATCGGGTTCGTGAGCATCACGGCGGTACGCATGTCGCCTGACCTGCGTCAGGCGCGCGTGCGCGTCAGCGTGCTGGGCAGCCCGGAGGAGAAGAAGGCCTCGATTGCCGGCCTGATCTCCGCCAAGGGCTTGATCCGCCATGAGCTCGGCAAGCGCCTGCAGAACTTGAAGTTCTCCCCCGACCTTCGATTCGAGATCGATCCCTCGATCGAGTACAGCGTGCACATCAACGAGCTGCTCAAAGAGGTCCTGCCGGCGGCGCCGGATCACGCTGACGTTGCCGCCGTCGACGAGAGCAAGGAGGACGCGAAATAGCCAGCCCCCGCGCCAAGGCAGACGTCCGTGACGAGATCAAGGAGCTCATCGACGCCAACGAGGAGATCCTCATCTTCGGACACAAGGATGCCGACGGGGACACCCTCGGCTGCAGCCTCGCGTTTGCGGAGGCGCTGCGCTCCGCGGGCAAACAGGTGTGGGTGCTCATTCCGCCGCCGCTACCGGACATGTATACGTTTCTCCCCGGTTTCAAAGAGATCCAGGAGGAGCCGCCACACGGCATTGATCCGCATCTGGTGTTCTTCTTCGACTCGGGCAACCTCGAGCGGTCCGGCAGCAGCGTCAAGTTGATCGCCTCCCACGCCACGATCGTCAACGTCGACCACCATCCTTCGAACTCACGCTTTGGCGACATCAACTTCATCGATGCCGACTCCTCAGCGGTCGGACAGATGGTGATGCGGATGCTCGACCATTTCGGCTTCCCAATCACGCCGACGATCGCCACCAACCTTTACGTCGCGTTGCTGACGGATACCGGCGGCTTCCGGCACGAAAACACCACCCCGCAAGCCCTCGAGGATGCGGCGAGGCTGGCACGCCTCGGCGCCGATCCTGGGCATATCGCGACCTTGGTCTACAAGATGCGGCCGGAGACGACGCTGAAGCTGAACGGCCTGGCGCTCGCGACCATGCGGGTCGAGATGGAGGGCCGGCTGGCGTGGGCGAAGGTGACGCGCGGCATGCTGCGGGAGGCCGGAGCCGTGATGGCCGAGTCCGAGGGCATCATCGACAACCTCAACAGCATCGCCGGGCTGGAGCTCGCCATCCTCTTCAAGGAGGTCAACGCAGAACTCACCAAGATCAGCGTGCGCAGCCGCGGTGGCGTGGACGCGGCTGCGCTGTGCGCGATGTTTGGTGGCGGCGGCCACATTCGCGCGGCTGGGGCGGAGATCGAAAAACCGATGGACGAGGTAGCGAGGCTCGTGCTGGCGACCGCCAAGGAGTCGATCATTGCCACCTCGCCGGCGAGCTGACGCCGCTGCTTTCTCGATCGGCGTTCTGAACGTAGACAAAGGCGCCGGCGAAACCTCGTTCGCGGTCGTCAGCCGTCTGCGCCGCCTGACCGGTGCGCATCGGGTCGGCCACGCCGGCACCCTTGACCCGCTGGCCACCGGCGTCCTTCCCATCCTGTTCGAATCCGCCACGCGCCTCGCCGAGTTCGCTTTGCGTCTCCCGAAGACCTATGTCGCCGACATCCACCTGGGCTTCTCGACGGCGACCGACGACGCGGAGGCCGAGCGCGAAGCCGGAGGTGATCCGAGCCGCCTGACTGCGCCTGACCTCGAGGCGGCCCTCGTCGACTTCACCGGACGGATCTTGCAGGAGCCGCCTGCCTACTCCGCGGTCAAGGTCGATGGGCAGCGCGCCTACAAGCTCGCCAGGATGGGCGAGGAGCCCCGGCCCCACGCGCGCGAGGTCGAAGTCTACGAAGCGCGCGTTCTGAGCTTCACCGCCGGTCCCGAGGCCGTGGCGCGCGTGGAGATCCGATGCAGCAGCGGCACCTACCTGCGATCGATCGCACGCGACCTCGGCCGGAGCCTGGGGGTTGGCGGCTATCTAGGCCGCCTGGTGCGTACTGCTTACGGACCTCTCCTGATCGAATCGGCGGTCAAGGTCGACGCCCTCACCACAGCCGACGAGGTCCGCAGCCGACTGCTTCCGGCCGAAGTCATACTGCCCGACATGGAGCGGGTCAGGCTCAATGTCGAGCAGGAGGCGATGGTCCGTCAGGGCCGCTCGGTCCGCGTCTTGCCGGAGCCCGGACCGGGGTTGATAAGGGCTCATGACCTGGGCGGGCGGCTCGTCGCCCTCGGCCATGCCGACCCTCTTCGCCGGACCTTCGTGCCGGAAAAGGTGCTGAGTTGAGGCTACTCGCCTGGTAGTTCATTTTGGGCTCCCTTCGAGCCCGATCGGAGCGGTGACTCTCACCGTCGGCAGCTTCGACGGCGTTCATCTCGGACACGTCGACGTGATCCGCCGCACGGTCGCCGCCGCCGTGCTCGATGGCGCTCAGCCCGCGCTGATGACGTTCGAACCTCATCCGCGGTGCGTTCTCGACCCGGCAAACTGCCCGCCTTCGGTCACCACGTTGCAGGAAAAGCTCGCCTTCATCGAGGCGCTGGGGATCGAGCATGCCATCGTCATCCGATTCGATCGCGCGCTCGCGTCGCTGTCTCCCCAGGAGTTCATCGATCTGCTGACGCCGGGGCTCGAGGTGCGGCGTTGGGTCGTCGGTTTCGACTTCGCATTCGGCCGCGAGCGCCGCGGCAATGCCGAGTGGCTGCGCGCCAACGGTCACGTTGTCGACGTCGTGGCTCCCTTCAAATTGAACGGCAAGGAGCTTCACAGCTCTGACGTGCGCAGGCTCGTGACGCTTGGCGAGATGGAAGAGGCGAACCGATTGCTGGGCCGCGAGTACTCGATGGCCGGACCCGTCGAAGCCGGCGACAAGGTCGGCAGGCGCCTGGGATTTCCCACCGCCAACATCGGGGTCGAGCCGAACAAGCTGGTGCCCGCCCTGGGCGCCTATGCCGGGCGGGCCGTCGCCCCGGAAGGTGCGTTCGTCGCAGCGCTTTCGGTGGGCTACAGACCCACATTCGGCGGCACGACCCTACGCGTGGAGGCTTTTCTGCTCGACTTCGAAGGCGACCTCTACCAGCAGCGCCTGGAGCTGGGGTTCATCCGCTACCTGCATGCGGACATCAAGTTTGCGAGCACCGACGAGCTGGTCGAGCAGCTGCGCCAGGATGTTGCCGATACCCGCCGGATTGTCAAGCCTTGACCCAGGTAGTCGTGATCGGCGGCGGCTTTGCCGGCTACTGCGCGGCGCTGGCGGCGCGGCGGGCAGGCGCGGAGGTGATCGTCGTGGCGCGAGCCCCTGGAGCCAGCGCGCTCTACGCGGGCGGCATGGAGATCGTCGACGACCTCGAGGCGATATTGAGGACGCGGCCGCACCACCCGTTCACGCGGCTTGGGCTCGACGCGGTCCGCATCGCCACCGAGCTGGACACCGCAGTCCAGGCGGTACACCTAGCGCTCGAAAAAGGCGGGCTCAAGTTCGAGGGCAGCTGGAAAAACCGCGGCCTCTATGCGGACATCCACGGGCTGGCCAGGCCCGCGAACCTGGTTCCGGCCACGGTGGCGGGCGGTGAGCTGCGCGGCTTGGCGGGGCGGCGGGTGGCCGTGGTCGGCGTGCCCCAGGTCGGCGACTACGACGCCGCATCGACAGCGCAGGCGTTGAAAGAGCTGCACGGCATTGATGCGTTCGCGGAGGACGTGTCGGTTCCGAACCTGCCGATGTCGGCATCGCTCACCGACCTCTACGGCCGCCGGGCGCCGGCCTTGGCGAAGGCGCGGGCGGCTTCCGTGGCCTACCCGCCGGGCTTCACGAATCTCCCTGACGACAGCTTCGAGCTCCTGGCGGCGCCGCCCTCCCCGCATGGCTGGCGCCTGCAGCAAACGATCGGCTTGGGCGGTGTCCAGGCTGAGATCCAGTCGTTCGAATCCGAAAGCGGGCGCATCACCAGTGCCCGGGCCGGTGATCGCGCCTTCCGCGCCGACGCTTTCGTGCTGGCCACTGGCCATCACATAGGTGGTGGGATCCGCGGCGGCCGCCAGCTTCACGAGCCACTGCTCGACCTGGGGGTCTTTCACGACGGCGTTCTGGCCCGCATCGGCGGAGCGCGCTTGCGACACCTCGAGTATCTCGACCCCGCGGCTGAGATGCAGAGCGGATTGATGACCGACAAACAGCTGCACCCGCTTGGTGAGGATGGCGCTGCGCCATATGCAAACCTTTATGCGGCGGGCGCCGTGCTCGGCGGTTATGACTACGCTGGCGGGTGCGGTTTCGGCGTCCCGCTGCTAACGGGTTGGCTGGCCGGGACATTCGCAGCCAAAAACAAGTGAGAGCTGAGCTCGAAGCTATCGTCGGCGCCACAGCGCTGGATGAGCGCGAGGTGCGAGATCACTGGCCGCTCGGTCTCATGGAGGAGCGCGACGGCGTCCGACGCCCCAAGGTCCTGGTCGCCAGGCCGGCGCGACGCGAGCAGGTGATCGCCATCCTTCGCTGGGCCTCGGCCAACGATGTTGCCGTCACCCCGATGGGTGGCGGCACCGGCGTCTGCGGCGCCCTCGCTCCGCGTGCAGGCGAGCTCGTGCTCGACATGTCTGGTTTCGACCGCATCCTGGACCTCGACGAGACGAACCTGGTCTGCCGCTGCGAGTCAGGCGTCAACGGCCTCGCCCTGGAAAAGCACTTGAACGAGCGCGGCCTCACGCTTGGCCACTTTCCTAGCTCGCTGCCGGGCACCACGGTTGGAGGGCTGCTCGCGACCCGCTCGTCGGGCCAGGAATCAAGCCGCTACGGCAACGTCGAGGACATGGTGCTCGGCCTGGCGGTGGTCCTTCCGGATGGCACGTTCGCCACGCCTCGGCCGGGACCCAGGTCCGCGGTCGGACCCGCCCTCCACCAGCTGTGGCTCGGGTCCGAAGGCGCGCTTGGCGTCATCCTCGGCGCCGAGCTGCGCGTCCACCGACTGCCGGAGTTGGTGGTGGGGAAGGGGTATGCATTCGCTAACCTCGCCTCGGGACTCGAGGCCATGCGTGCTGTGATGCAGTCAGGCGTCAAGCCCTTGGTGTTGCGCCTCTACGACGCCGAAGACACAGCTTTCAGCGGTTACGACCTGCCGGCGGAGCATTGCCTTCTGGTCGTTGCGACCGCAGGACTGGCCGAGGTCGCCAGGGCTGAGGCGGGCGCCGTCAAGCGTTTAGCCGGCGACGCCCAAGACCTCGGAGAGGAACCATGGCGGCGCTGGGAGAGCCATCGCTTCAGTCTCTCGGCCGAGCGCCTCAAAGCCTTCCTCGACCCGCCCGGGGCCTACCTCGACACCATCGAGCTGGCCGCGCGATGGACGGTATTGCCCCAGCTCCACGCCGAGGTAAAGTCCGCAATAGCCATCGGTGGGTTGGCGTTATGCCATTTCAGCCACGCATACGAGCAGGGCTGCTGCGCATATTTTTCGTTTGGGGGATCCGCAGACACCGAGGCCGAGGCCCGCGCCGCTTATGGCCGGGCATGGGAGGGTGCGATGACCGCTGCGCTTGGGCTGAGAGCGACGATCAGCCACCATCACGGTACCGGCCAGGCACGGGCGCGATGGGTCGCGGACGAGATGGGCGGCTGGATGCGCGTTTGGCGAGCCGTCAAGGAGGGCCTCGACCCGACCGGCACCCTCAACCCTCGGGCCATGGGAGGCGCGTCATAGCTGCCCCGGTCCTGTTCATAGTCAACCCCGCTTCAGGGGCGGGGAAGGCGGCACGCGAGTGGTCGGGGGTCGCCGCCTGGCTGTCGACGACCGGCCTGCCTTTCGATGCCGCCCTCACCACCCGCCCAGGCGAGGCGACCGAGATCGCCCAGCGAGCCGTGAGGGAGTCGCGCCCCGTGGTGGTCGCAGTCGGTGGCGACGGCACGCTGAACGAGGTGGTCAACGGCTTCTTTCACAATGGCGCACCCCTGCCGACGAGCAGCCGGCTGGGGATGGTGCCGCTCGGTACTGGCGGCGATTTTCGGCGCACGCTGCGCCTCCCGCTCGACCCCAAAGAAGCGGTCCATGTCCTCCAGGCCGGGACGCCTCGACGCCTCGACGCCGGCTGCGTGACTTATGCAGGTGAAGGTGGCTCGACCGCCGTGCGCCACTTCATCAACATCGCCGACGCGGGCTTGGGCGGCGAGGTCGCGCACCGTGTCAACGTCGGCAGCAAGCGGCTCGGCAGCGCTGCTTTCACCATCGCCTCGGCGCTCGCGCTGATCGGCTGGAAGAACAAGCCGATGCGGGTCGTCGTCGACGGCAACGCCATTGACATCGTCGCCCAGCAGGTGGTGATCGCCAACTGTCAGTACTTCGGCGGCGGAATGCGGATGGCGCCGTCCGCCAAACCGACCGACGGCGTGTTCGACGTCATCCTGATTGGCAACGTGGGCAAGATCGAAACCGCGCGCAAGCTCGGCAGCATTCGAAATGGAACACATCTGGATGACCACAACCCAAAGATCCAGCTGATGTACGGCAAGCGGATCTCTGTCGCATCGCAGGCGAATGTACGCGTGGACCTCGACGGTGAGACTCCGGGAACGCTGCCCGCGCTGTTCGAGATTCAGCCAGGCGCCATCGAATTCATCGCGCCGGTTTGACCAAGGGGGTCATCGCCACCCCGCACCGACTCGCCGGCGAGGCGGGTGCCCAGGTCATGCGCGATGGCGGGAATGCCATCGATGCCGCGATTGCAGCGGACGCGGTGCTTTGCGTGGTTTATCCGCACATGACCTCGGTTGGGGGCGACCTCATGGCCATGGTCTGGCCCGCGGCCGCTGCGGCGCCGGTCGGGTTGATTGGAGCCGGCCGCTCGGGCGAGCTCGCCACCATCGACGAGGTGAGGTCGCGCGGTCACCATGAGATGCCGGAGAGAGGGGCGCTCAGCGTGACCGTGCCCGGGACCGTCGACGCGTGGGGGCGCCTGCTCGAGAGGTTTGGCACGCTCGGTATGGCGGCGGTGATGGATCCGGCCGCGGCAATTGCACGGGACGGCTTCATCATCACGCAGCATCTGTCGGACAACCTGAAAGAGGAGGCCGAGCTGCTCGGTCGAGAGCCTGCCGCACAAGCTCTTTACCCGCCCATGGAGGCAGGGATGCTCCTGCGCAATCCCGACTTGGCGTCGGTTCTCACCGACATCGGCCGGACGGGAATCAACACCTTTTATCGTGGCGCCGTCGGCGCCGCGATCGCTGAAGCGCTGCATCGGCGCGATGGCCTCGTCACCGCGCGCGACCTTGCCACGCACCGCACGCAATGGGTCGACCCGGTGGC
>Ga0307374_10005033_pt1 | contig 21662 bp, 22 predicted proteins | sample OX3MG_FD_202532 | JGI IMG/M metagenome (GOLD analysis project Ga0307374, IMG submission 202532) | Soil microbial communities from Risofladan, Vaasa, Finland - OX-3 | ecosystem: Environmental > Terrestrial > Soil > Coastal area > Acid sulfate soil | place: Finland: Risofladan, Vaasa | collected...
AGCAAGGGGGCCGGCAGCGACGGCGCAGCGGCGTCCACCGAGGCCGGCTCAGCCCGAGCGCGGCAGGATGTCGGGCCCGACCACCACCACCACGTTGGCGTTGCCGGTACTCGACACCGGCACCGGCATGGAGGACGGCTCGACGGTGCTGGTAGGCAACCCGAGCATCGAAGCCACTTCGTCGGCGTCGATGGCGGCGCCGTTCACGGCGTAGACCTGCGTGGCCGGCACCGTGGTCAGGGCGTCCACCGGCGACAAGGTCAGAAACCCTTTACCGGAGAGGAACGACGACACGGCGGCGGCGGCGCCGTTGTGGTTGGTGCCGTTGGCCACGAGCACCCGGATCGACGACACGGCGACGCTCGGGGTCGGAGCATGTGCCGTCGTGGTGGTGGTGCGCCCGGCGGTCGCAAGCGTCGTGGTGGCGGCGGCGGTGGTGGTGGTGGTGGTGGATGTCGTGGAGGTGGCGGCGCCGGCCGCGGTGTCGATGGACACGGCCAGCGGAGGGCGGGTGGCCGCCGGCATCACCAGCACGCCGATGACAACGGCCGCCACGGCCAGGAGCCCTCCGCGCACGGCACCGGAGCGCTCGAGGGGACCGAAGATGTCGTAGGGATTGCGCCCGGCGCCGCCGGGAGCGGCCGAAGCTTCGTCAGGACTCACCGGTAGGGGTGCGGAGCTGCGGCACCCTCGAAGCGATGCCGGCGCTGCACCACCCGCCGGCGCCGTAGACGGCGGATCACGAGCGGAGCCTCGGCCAAGGCGTCGGGCGAGTCCACTAGCAGAGCAAGGCGTCGGTAGTACGAGGTGGCCGAGAAGCCGAAACGATCGCGTATGGCGCCGGCCTTGGTGCCCGGCCGGGTCCACCATGACCCTTCGAATTCGAGCAGGGCACGTTCCCCGTCATTGAGCGACATCGCACGTCCAGCCTGCCAACCTCGTGCACCAGAAGCAAGGATCCTCCCCCGGTGCCCACCATGGCCCGACAAAGCGGGGCATGCGCGACTCGGCGGTAGCGTGAGTCATCAGGCCGGTGTGGCGCAGTGGTAGCGCAGGCGACTTGTAATCGTCAGGTCGTGGGTTCGACTCCCACCACCGGCTCGCTCAGGTGATCAGGACGGTCGGGGGCCGTCCCAGATGCCGAAGGCGCGCCACACGAGCAGCGACAGCGGGGTCACCAGGCCGAGCTCGGTGCACAGCTGGCGCACCTTGCGAAGCGAGTCCCGGACGAATTGCCGGGACCTGGGATCGCTGCGGTAGGCGGCGCGCACGACGCTGCGTGGTATGCCGTAGGTACGCACCACCACGGCGGGGGGCATGAGCATCTGGGCCGCCATCTGGCCCAAGATGAACGGTGCCTGCACCGCCAGGACCTGGCGCTTGAACCACCCGAGGCGCGGCACCTGGCGCTTCAGGTAGTGACGGGCGAAGGAGAGGTGGCGGGCCTCCTCGGTGACGTGGATGCGCATGATGCGCTCGAGAAGTGGGTGCACATCGTCCTGGCGCAGGGCTTGGCGCTGGACGTGGTCGATGGGGTCCTCGCCACCGAGGACGAAGAGAAAGAAGAGCTCGGGGAAGCGCCGGCCCAGCTTGACCACCCGTCGGGACCCGATCTCCATGTGCCAGGGCATCCCCGGGACCGACAGACCGCAGCGGTTGACGAACTCCTGGAACATGAGCGAGTGATGGGCTTCTTCGATCACCTCGTGGTAGGCGTAGCGGAATTCCGGAGAGCCGTTGGGCAGCTTCGAGGCGTACTCCAGCAGGCCGCGCTTCAAGATGCTCTCGAATTGCAAGCCCACCTTCATGTTGACGGCGATGCGGTGCAGGCCGATGCGCGAGCGCACCGAAGGGTCCTGCGACTGGTACCACTCGGTGGCGGACAGGGGGTCGGTGTCGGGCAGCGCCCAGCGCTGGTCGTCGGGGTCGATGGCCATGGCCGGGTCGTCCCACGCCACGTCGGCGTAGGCGTCGAAGTGCTTCACCACCGACTGGTGGCTGAGCCGGCGCAGGAGCTCGCCATAGGCCTCGTCGCGCTCTACGTCGGCGGCCGCTTCATCGTCGAGGGACGTGGGGATGGCGGTCATGGGGTACCTCCTAGTCGGGGGGCGAAGGTGGTGGCGAGGAATTTGAGCATGTCGATGAGCTTGTCGGCGTGGTGGCCGATCCCCACGTGGCGTTGCAGGCCCACCCCGTCGAGCGCGGCGAAGGCGAACTCCACCGCCAGCGCGCTGAACTGCGGATCGGGAGGTGTCGGGAACGACTCGATGAAGATGGCCGCCACCTGCTCGGTGAAGCGCTGTCCCATGGCCCGGAAGTGCTCGTGCAGGTCGGCGTCGGTGCGCGCCGCCACCGCCAACTCGAGCCACGCCGAGAACGTGGGACCCCGGTAGATGGCCCACAGGAGGTCGATGGCCGCCGACAGGGTGCGCTGTTCAGGCTCCATGGCGGCGAAGGCGGCGCGGAACTCCTCCTGGCGCAACCTCTGGACGTGCTCGATGGCCGCCAGCACCAGCAGCTGCTTGGTCGGGAAGTGGTGCAGCTGGGCCCCTCGCGACACCCCGGCGCGCCGAGCCACCTCGGTGGTGGTGGTACCGGCGTAGCCCAGCTCCACCAGGCACTCCACGGTGGCGTCGAGCAGGCGGGCCCGCATGGCGGCAGTGCGCTCGGCCTGGGTCCGGCGCACGGTGGTGTCGGCCAGGGCCATGCCCCTTCTTACTCCGCCAGGATAGAAACAGTCAAGCCTGTATGTTACTGGCGGCGCCGGGCCATCTCGAAGCAGGCCACGGCGCCGGCGGTGGCCACGTTGAGCGAGTCCAGGCGGCCGCGCCGCGGGATTGAAGCCAGCACGGCGCAGCGCTTGCGGGTCAGGGCGGCCAGTCCCCGTCCCTCAGCCCCGAGCACCAGGGCCAACGGCCCCTCGACTTCGCGGCCGAGCTCGTAGATGGTGCCATCGGCATCGGCGTCCATGCCCACCGCCACCACGCCACGCTCGTCGAGGCGGGCCAGGGCGGCGGGGATGCCCGGCACCACGGCGATGGGCACGTGCTCGATGGCGCCGGCCGCCACTTTGGCCACCGTGGGCGTGACATGGGCGGCCCGGTGCCGTCCCACCACCACCCCGCTCACCCCGGCACACTCGGCTGTGCGCAACAGCGAGCCCAGGTTGTGAGGATCGGTGACACCGTCGAGGACGAGGAGGAACGGTGGTCGCCGGCCCTTGGGCGCGCACAGCTCGTCGAGGTCGGCTTCCTCGAGGGGACGGGCCCGGGCCATGACCCCTTGGGGCGCCTCGGTGCGCGCCGCGGCGTCGAAACGGCGTCTGGGCACGAGCATGGTGCGCACCTTGCGACGAACGGCGAGACGCTCGATCTCGTCGATCTGCGGGGAGGGGTCGAGCCCCTCGGCCACCCATAGCTCGCGCACCGGTCGGGCTCCGGCTCGAAGCAGCTCGAGCACGGCCTGGCGACCCTCCACCTGATCGCCTCCGAGCCCATGCGAGGTGGCACCACGGGGCCCGGACCGATCGCCTGCCGGCGGTCCGGCCGGATCGACCTTTCGACCGGTGGCCCGACGTTCGGGGGCCCGGCGTTCGGGGGCCCGGCGTTCGGGGCTCCCGTCCCCGGTGCGCCTCTGGGCGGCGCCCTTGGGCGACGGCTTGGCCCGGCGGCGCCCCGGCGGGGGCGAAGACCGGGGACGAGGGCTCACGATGGCTCCGCGGCGCCGGCCACCAGAGCCACGGCCAGACAGGCGATGCCTTCGCCGCGCCCGAGCGCGCCCAGGGCTTCGGGCCGGGTGGCTTTGACGCTCACCGGCGCGCCGAGCGCGCTGGTGAGCAGCTGCTCCATGGCGCTGGTGTGGGGTGCGAGCTGTGGACGCTCGCACACCACGGTGCAATCGGCGTTGACGGCCACGAGGTGGCGAGCGGCAAGCATGGCGACGACATCGCCGAGCAGCGACAGCGAGTCGGCCCCCGCCAGGCGCTCGTCGGTGTCGGGGAAGTGGCGGCCCAAGTCGCCGAGGCCCGCCGCTCCGAGCAGGGCGTCGGCCAGGGCGTGGCAGACCACATCGGCGTCGCTGTGGCCCTGGAGGCCGCCGGTCGGCTCCACGGTGACGCCGCCGAGCACGAGCGGCCGACGAGGATCGGCGCAGAAGGCGTGGACGTCGAAGCCCTGTCCGATGCGCAAGCCCGCTCCGGGCGCCGCACTCACTGGGCGGCCAGGGCCTGGGCGACCTCGAGGTCGCCGGGTGTGGTCACCTTGAGGTTGCGGGGATCTCCGGCCACCACGCGCACGGTAGCGCCCGCCGCTTCGAGCAGCCCGGCATCGTCGGAGGCCTCCCCGGCGCCGCCATGCGCCCGGCGCAACGAGTCGGCGCGAAAGGCCTGGGGAGTCTGCACCGCCACCAGGCCCTGTCGCGGCACGGTCGAGACGACCACGCCGTCGGCCACCGCCTTCAAGGTGTCGGCCACGGCCAGACCCGGCACGGCCGCCTCGGCCCCTTGGCGAACGGCGTCGACCACGGCCCAGAACAGCGCAGCGCTGGCGAGAGGCCTGGCCCCGTCGTGGACCACGATGATGGCGGCGTCCTCGGGCACCACCGACAAGCCGGCCCGCACCGACTCGGCCCGGGTGGAGCCGCCGGCCACCACCACGTCAGCTCCGTGGGAGCCCTGGGCATCGGCCACCCGATCGGCCGGCACCACGAGCACCACACCGTCGCTCACCGGGCGGGCGGCGTCGACGGCCCAGGACAGAAGAGGACGGCCGCCGAGCATGGCGAACTGCTTGGGCGCACCGAAGCGCCGGCCGTCGCCGCCGGCAACTACCACTGACCACACCGACATGGTTCGGCCCTCCGACGGCGGGTGGCCGCCGGCGATCAGGGCAGGGCCTCGTCGAGACGCTTCTCGGCTTCTTCCTCGTTCACGTCGAGGGCGAAGGTGAGCTCCGAGACCAGGATCTGGCGGGCCCGGCTCAACATCCGCTTCTCGCCGGCCGACAAGCCCTTGTCCTTGTCGCGGATGGAGAGATTTCGCACCACTTCGGCCACCTGGTAGATGTCACCCGAGCGCAGCTTCTCGGAATGGTTCTTGTACCGCCGCGACCAGTTGGTCGGCATGCGCGCCTCCTTTTTGCGAAGGACGGCGAACACCTCCTCGACCTCTTCGTCGTTGATGACCTCACGCAGGCCGACCCCGTCGGTGTTGTCGGCCGGCACCATCAGGGTGAGGTCCCCATAGGCCAGGCGCAGGACCAGGTACTCCCGCTTCTGCCCGAACGCCTCTTTGACCTCGCGCCTCTCGACGATCGCCGCACCGTGGTGGGGATATACCACCTTGTCACCGATGTCGAATACCACGTTCTTCTCCTACGATGACGACGCGCTGGCCCGTGGGACTCGGCGACGGGGGACCCTCCATTCTACCTGAGCCCCGGCACCTGCTCCTCAGAGGCGCCGCCCCGGTGCTCCGTGGCCCATCGGAGCCGGGCCCGCTCAGCTGTAGCGATCGAGAATGGTGGCCTCGGCCAGGCGCGACAGCCCGTCTTTGACGCTCCGGGCCCGAGACTCACCCACTCCGTCGACCTCCTCCAGGTCCCGCACCGAGGCCCGCATGATCTTCTGTAAGCCGGCGAAGTGCTCGACGATGCGGTCGACCAGCGCCTCGGGAAAGCGCGGCAACCGGTACAGCAGGCGGTAGCCGCGCGGCTCGACCGAGGCGTCTGCCTCGGAGTGCGCTGGGCCCAGGCCGAGAGCGGCACCCAGTCGGCGGGTGTCGAGCAGCTCCTCGGTGGAAAGCTGCGCCATGGCTTCTACGGCGGCCGCCGGCCCGAGACAGTGGCCGGTATCACCCTGGCGGGTGTCGGGGCGCAGGTAGTCGCGCACCACGTGGCTTCGCACCGGCTCCACGCCGTAAAGCAGCTCGTCCAATTGCAGCTGCAGAAGGCGGCCCTCCTCGCCGAGTTCGATGAACACGGGCTCGAGGTCGCGCGCCACGCGCAGAAGGATCTCCCCTGGCTGTAGCACGGCAGCCACGTCACCGAAGGTCACGGAGTCTTCAAGCTCCAGCGCCGACAGGGCGGTCACGCCCAGGTCGAAGCGCTGGCGGAACCGTTGCAGGGCCTGCAGGGCCTGGCTCACCGTGTCATGGAGGCGGCCGGCGGCCTGCAGGACGTGGCGGTGCTCACCGCGGTAGATGGTGATGACGCTCATGGCGGCCGACACCGAGATGACCGGCACGTCGATCGAGCGCGCCACCCGCTCGGCGGTGCGGTGCCGCGTGCCGGTCTCCGACGTGGGCACGGAGGGGTCGGGCATGAGGTGCACGTTGGCCCGGGCGATACGCCCCGAGTCGGCCGACAAGATGATGGCCCCGTCGAGCTTGGCCAACTCGGTCAGCCGCTGGGGGCTGTACTCGGCGTCGATGAGGAATCCGCCGGTGCAGATGGACAGGACCGGGGCGTCGTCACCGATCACGATCAGGGCGCCGCGCTTGGCCAGCAGGACGCGCTCGAGGCCCTGGCGCAGAGGTCGTCCGGGAGCCACCAGGGCCAGCGCATCGGCCATAACCGAACTCGGTCGGACCGCCACATGCGGATCGTACCCGCCCACTCAGGCCGAAAGGACGGCGACAGCCTGCGCCACCTCTCCCACGCGCAGCAACTTCATACCCGGCGGCCCGTCGGGGCAGGTACCGGGCACGAGCGCGTAGCGAAAGCCCAGGCGCGCCGCCTCGGCCAGGCGCCGCGGCGCATGCGGGACCTGCCGCACCTCGCCGCCGAGGCCGACCTCGCCGAAGGCGACCAGGTCGGCGGGCAACGGCAGCCCACGGGCGGCCGAGGCGACGGCTAGCACCACGGCCAGGTCGGCGGCCGGCTCGGCCACCCGGATGCCACCCACCACCGATGTGTAGACGTCGGTACGGGCCAGGCCGAGGTCGCTGCGCTTGTCCAACACGGCGAGCAGCAAGGCCAGTCGGCCGGTGTCGAGGCCCTGTGCCGAGCGCCGGGCTGGCACGGCCGGGCCGGCCGGGTCGGCCACCAGGGCCTGGACCTCGACGAGCAGGGCGCGCTGGCCCTCGATGGCCGGCAACACGGTGCTGCCCGGCTCACCGGGGCGACGGTCTCCGAGCAGCAGGCGGTAGGGGTCGGTGACGGCGGCCAGTCCGGCGTCGCTCATGGTGAACAGGCCCAGCTCGCCAGTGGCACCGAATCGGTGCTTCACCGCTCTGACGGTGCGCAAGGCATGGTGGCGGTCGCCTTCGACGGTGAGCACGGTGTCGACCACGTGCTCGAGCAGGCGCGGGCCGGCCAGCGACCCGTCCTTGGTCACGTGGCCCACCACCACCACGGGCACGTCACCGGACTTGGCCAGCTGCACCAGGACCTCGGCGCAGGCCCGCACCTGCGACACGCTGCCGGCTGCCCCGCTGATGGCGGGGTCACGCACCGCCTGAATGGAGTCGACCACCACCAGCCGGGCGCCGCTGTCGGCCACGGCGCCGGCCACGGCGCTCACGTCGGTGCTGTCCATGACCAGCAGGCTCTCGGGAAGTGGGCCGAGGCGCTCGGCGCGCAGGCGGACCTGGCGCGGCGACTCCTCGGCCGACACGAGCAGCACCGGCTCTCCCCCACTCGACACCGAGCGCAGCACCTGCAGCAGCAAGGTGGACTTCCCCACCCCCGGCTCGCCGCCGAGCAAGGTGACCGACCCGGGAACGAGCCCGCCCCCGAGAACCCGGTCGAGCTCCTCGATCCCGGTGGGGTGCGGCGCCGCCGCCGCCAGGTCCACGTCTCCGAGCCGGCACGGACCGGCCTCGAGCCCGGCGCCCGGCACCGGCCGGAGGACCGGCGCCGCCACTGCGGCTTCGAGCGGCACCTCGGCCAGCGTGTTCCATTCCTCGCAGGTCGGGCATCGGCCCGCCCAGCGAGCGGTCACCGACCCGCACGATCCACAGCGATGCGCGGATTTGGGGCGGCTCATGGTGGCGCACCCTAGGCACCGGCTGTGACAGCCAACTGGGTCGCCTCAGGCCGAGCCGGTCGCCTCAGGCCGAGCCGGTCGCCTCAGGCCAAACCGGCACCGACCGCTGCTGGCTGGCTCTCGTTCTCGAGCTCAGCCGACGCCGCAGTCGGCACCATGGTCGGCGCAATGGGCACCGGCAGGGGGATCACGTTGGCCGACAGTTCATCGAGCGAGCGGCGGGCGGGCTCGGGCAGCAGGAGCGTCAGCAGGTACCCCGCTACGGCGGAGCCACCGGCCACCAGCAACATGCCGCGCAGCCCGATGCTCTTGTCCAGGTGGGGGACCAGGAAGACGCCGATGAAGGCGCCGAGCTTGCCGATGCCCGCCGCGATGCCGTGCCCGGTGGTGCGCTGGCTCACCGGGAACAGCTCGGAGGGCAGCACGAACGTCGTGGTGTTGGGGCCGAACTCGGTGAAGAAGTAGCTGAGGCCGAAAACGAGCAGGAACGGGACCACCACGGTGGTGAGGCCCGGGATGACCCCGAGGGCCAGGAAACAGGCGGCCATGACGGCGAACCCGATCTGCTGGAGCTTGCGGTGGCCGATGCGGTCCATGGTGGACAGGGCCATGACGTAGCCAGGAAGGGCGAACACCACGAAGATGCCGAGCGTCCAGGCCAAGGTGGTGGTGAGAGAGGCCTTGGGAGCCACGTCCTTCAAGATCGCCGGCAACGACAGCGTGTTGCCGTACAGGGCGTAGTCCAGCAAGAACCACGAGCCGGCCGTGCCGAGCAGCACCTTGAGCATGCGCCGGTCGGTGAGGAACCGACCGAGGCGCAACCGCTGGGGGGCCGCGTCGGAGGCCTGCACTCCGGCGCCCGACACCACGCCCTCGCTGAACACGGCCAGCTGGCCCGCAGCCCGAGCGGCCTGGCCCTGTACCTGCTCCTGAAAACGCGGCGACTCGGGCATCTTGGCCCGCAGCCAGATGACGGCGGCGGCGGGCACGGCTCCGAAGCCGAGCATGAGCCGCCAGGTGAGGTCATGGCCGATGCCGGCCGAGATGAGTACCAGCCCGACCAGAGGACCCACGATCAAGCCCAGGGCCTGCATGGAGAAGACGAGGCCCACCATGCGGCCGCGGTCGTTCCGGTTGGCGTACTCGCTCATGAGCACGGCCGACACCGGGTAGTCCCCGCCGATCCCGAGGCCGAGGACGAAGCGCGAGACGACCAGCCAGGTGAGGCCGGTGGAGAAGGCCGAGCTGAGTGCACCGACGATCATGATGGCCGCCACCAGCGTGTACACCCGCTTGCGACCGAGGACGTCGGCGATGCGGCCGAAGACGAAGGCGCCGACGAACGCACCGAGAACCGCCGCGCTCGACACCACGCTCTTCTGGTTGGTGCTCAGGTGCCACTGGGTGGCCACCAAGGTGGCCACCGTGCCGATCACGAACAGGTCGTAGGCGTCGGTGAAGAACCCCATCCCCGAGATGACCACGGCCCGCCGGTGGAACCGGCTGGCGGGGGCGCTATCAAGCATCTCGCTGACTGTGGCCAATGCAAGGACCTCCTCGGCGTTGTCGCTGCCAGCCTCGCAGGGGCGGGTAATTCGAAGTCGTCCCGCAAGTGAACGGGAGGTGAACAATGAGCGAACAGTGAGTGACGTCGGTGCCGGTCCCACGCCGGCGCCCGGACGCGCCGCGGGCACGGCCAGAGCCGTGCCCGCGTCAGACCATGGCGGAGGGCCTCAGACGGTCGGCCCGGCCCCCGCCAGCTCAACGGGAGGCGGCTGCAGCCCCTCGATCGAGCGGAACACGACCTCGCCGTCGACCACATCGACGACGATGGTCTCGCCCACCCGGAACTCCTTCCACAAGATGCGTTCCGACAGCGGGTCCTCCACGTACTGCTGGATGGCCCGGCGCAGCGGCCGCGCTCCCAGCGTGGGGTCGTAGCCCTTTTCGGCCAGGTACGACTTGGCGGCCGGGGTCAACTCCAGGCCGAGGCCCTGGCTCTCGAGCTGGTTGGCCACGCGCTTGACCATGAGGTCCACGATCTCCACGATCTCGTCGGTGCTGAGCTCGTGGAAGACGATGACCTCGTCGATGCGGTTCAGGAACTCGGGCCGGAAATGGGCCTTCAGGGCCTCGTTGACCTTGACCTTCATGCGCTCGTAGGTCACCGCTTCCGACGTCTTGGCGAAGCCCAGCGAGGCCTTGCGGAGATCGGCCGTACCGAGGTTCGAGGTCATGATGAGCACGGTGTTCTTGAAGTCCACCGAACGCCCCTGGGCGTCGGTCAACCGGCCGTCCTCCAAGATCTGGAGCAGGGCGTTGAACACATCGGGGTGAGCCTTCTCCACCTCGTCGAAGAGCACCACCGAGAAGGGCTTGCGCCGCACGGCCTCGGTCAGCTGTCCGCCCTCTTCGTAGCCCACGTAGCCCGGGGGCGACCCCACGAGACGCGACACGGTGTGCTTCTCCATGTACTCGCTCATGTCGAGTTGGATGAGAGCGTCCTCGTCGTCGAAGAGGAACTCGGCCAGCGTCTTGGCCAGCTCGGTCTTCCCCACGCCCGTCGGGCCCAGGAAGATGAACGAGCCACTGGGCCGCTTGGGGTCCTTGAGGCCGGCGCGCGTCCGACGGATGGCACGCGAAAGAGCCTTGATGGCCTCTTCCTGTCCCACCACCCGCTTGTGCAGCTCGTCCTCCATGCGCAGGAGCTTGGCCGTCTCCTCCTCGGTGAGGCGGTAGACAGGGATGCCGGTCCAGTTGGCCAGCACCTCGGCGATGACCTCCTCGTCCACGACGTCGAAGAGCTCCAAGCCCTCAGCCCGCCACTCGGCCTCCATGGCCGTCTTGCGCTCGAGGCGTTCCTTCTCCTGCTCGGCCAGCTTCTTGGCCTGGTCGAAGGCCTGGCGCTCGATGGCCGACTCCTTGTCGGTGCGGATCCGGTCGATCTCCTGCTCGAGCTTCTTGTAGTCCGGCGGCGTGGTCATGCGCCGGATGCGCAGACGGCTGCCGGCCTCGTCGATGAGGTCGATGGCCTTGTCGGGCAGGTAGCGGTCGGCCAGGTAGCGGTCGGCCAGATTGGCCGCCGCCACCAGAGCCTGGTCGGTGATGGTCACCGAGTGGTGCGACTCGTAGCGGTCGCGCAGGCCCTTCAGGATCTCGATGGTGTGGGCCACCGTCGGCTGCTCGACCTTTATGGGCTGGAAGCGGCGCTCGAGGGCGGCGTCCTTCTCCAGGTGCTTGCGGTACTCGTCAAGGGTGGTGGCGCCGATGGTCTGCAACTCGCCGCGGGCCAGCATGGGCTTCAAGATCGAAGCGGCGTCGATGGCTCCCTCGGCCGCCCCGGCACCGACCAGGGTGTGCAGCTCGTCGATGAACAACACGATGTCGCCCCGAGTGCGGATCTCCTTGAGCACCTTCTTCAGGCGCTCCTCGAAGTCACCGCGGTAGCGGCTCCCGGCCACCAGGGCGCCCAGGTCCAAGGTGTAGAGCTGCTTGCCGCTCAAGGTCTCGGGCACGTCGTTGGCCACGATGCGCTGGGCCAGGCCCTCGACGATGGCGGTCTTACCCACGCCGGGCTCGCCGATGAGCACGGGGTTGTTCTTGGTACGGCGCGACAGCACCTGCATGACGCGCTCTATTTCCTTGTCGCGGCCGATCACCGGGTCGAGCTTGCCGTCGCGCGCCAGCTGGGTGAGGTTGCGCCCGAACTGGTCGAGCACCGGCGAGCCGGCCGGCGTCTCGGAAGCCGACGAGCCGGGGCCCGCACCCACTGACTCCTTGCCCTGGTAGCCCGACAGCAATTGGATGACCTGCTGGCGCACGCGGGCCAGGTCGGCGCCCAGGCTCACTAGGACCTGAGCGGCCACGCCTTCGCCTTCGCGGACCAGCCCGAGCAGCATGTGCTCGGTGCCGATGTAGTTGTGCCCGAGCTGCAGCGCCTCGCGCAGCGAGAGCTCGAGGACTTTCTTCGCCCGGGGCGTGAACGGCGGCGAGCCAGTCGGCGCCGTGCCCGACAGGCCGATGGTCTCCTCCACCTTCTCGCGCACGGCCTCCAGGGAGATGCCGAGCTGCTCGAGCGCCTTGGCCGCCACGCCCTCGCCCTCGTGGATCAATCCGAGCAGGATGTGCTCGGTCCCGATGAAGCTGTGGTTGAGCAGGCGCGCTTCTTCCTGCGCCAGCACCAGCACCCTGCGGGCTCGGTCAGTGAAGCGTTCGAACACCCAGACCGCCTCCCTCGACGGCTCGAATACCGGGCCAAGTCTACCGGCCGGGGTCCTGTTCCCGGCACCAGCCTTTTCCCAATGATCGAGCTTCCAATTCCTCTTGCATTCCCATCGGCACGTCCAGACCACTCCCTAAACCCACTTCACATACCGTGACAAGGCCGATCCCACACTGCGAGAGTCGGCTGACCTGCCCCATCGTGCCCCGGGTGGCCCGCCGGGGACAGTCCCTTTGCCGGAAAACCTGGCCCTTGGCCTATCGTGCTCCTGGTGAACGCCGCCGCCTTGCTGTCGCTTCCCGAAATGGAGAACGATCTGCGCCGCCTCGAGCCCGAGCTGCGCCTGGCGGTGAAGTCGGGGGACCGCTTCCTCGACGAGGTCACTACCCACCTGATCGATGCTGGGGGCAAGCGTCTGCGCCCTGGCCTGGCCCTGGCTGCGGCCACCGGGGGTCGAGGGGGAGCCACCGACGACGATCTGCAGGGAGCGGCGGCGGTGGAGCTGGTCCACTTGGCCTCGCTCTACCACGACGACGTCATGGACGAGGCCACCATGCGGCGCAACGTCCAGAGCGTGAACTCCCGCTGGGGCAACCTGGTGGCCATCGTGGCCGGGGACTTCCTCCTGGCCCGGTCGGCCGAGATAGCCGCCTCGCTGGGCACCGAGGTCGCAGCCTTGCTGGCCAACACCCTGGGGCTGCTGTGCGAGGGGCAGGTGGCCGAAGTCAGAGCGGCCTACGACGTGAGCCGCAGCCAGGAGCAGTACTTCACCGCCATCGCCGGCAAGACGGCCGCTCTCATGTCCACCTCCTGTCGCATCGGGGCCCTTACCGGGGGGGCGTCGCGCTCGGACGTGGAAGCCATGACCGCCTTCGGGCGCAGCTTCGGGATGATCTTCCAACTGCGCGACGACATCCTCGACGTGGTGGCCAGCGACGAGGAGCTGGGCAAGCCGGCCGGACAGGACCTGGCCGAAGGCATCTACACCCTGCCCGTGCTCTTCGCCCTGGCCGATCCCGATATCGGCCCCGAGCTCCGCCCCCTGCTCGGTCGCCCCCTGGGCCAGCCCGAACGGGACAAGGCCAAAGCCATGGTGGCCGGCTCGCCGGCGGTGGACTTCACCGTGGCCGCCGCCGAGCGCTTCGTGCTCGAGGCCGTGGAGGCCGCTCGGGCTTTCCCGAGGCCCGAGCTGGCCCGGGCCATGTCGGAGCTGGCCCGGGACCTGCTCGACGACCTGCCCGCCGGCTGAGGACGATCCGGCGGCGTCCGCCGGCACCGCAGCGGTAGCCGGTCGGTCAAAGCCGACGCTCAGCGCTCGGGGCGCAGGGTGGGGAAGGCGATGACGTCTCGGATGTTGGCCACATCGGCCAGCAACATGACCAGCCGGTCGATGCCGATGCCCAGTCCACCGGTGGGCGGCAGGCCGTACTCGAGGGCCCGCAAGTAGTCCTCGTCTACGACCATGGCGTCCTCGTCCCCGGCGGCGCGGGCCAGGGCTTGGCCCTCGAAACGGGCCCGTTGGTCGTCGGGGTCCACCAACTCCGAGAAGGCATTGCCGAGCTCGCGCCCGGCCACGATGGGCTCGAAACGCTCGGCCAACTCGGGGTCGAGGCGGTGACGGCGGGCCAGCGGCGACACCTCGGCCGGGAAGTCCATCACGAAGACCGGTCCCCACAGGTCGGGCTCGGTGGTCTTCTCATACAGCTCGAGCAGCAGCTTGCCCGGTCCCCACGACCGGTCCACCTCGGCCCCCGTGGCCGACAGGCGACGGCGCAGCTCGTCCACCGGCGTGTGCACGTCCACGGCCTCTCCGATGGACTGCGAGGTCAGCTCGGCCATGGTGGCGCGTCGCCACGGCGGCGTGAGGTCCAGGGGCCGGCCGCCATAGGTGAGCGAAGTGGTGCCGCACAGCTCAAGGGCCAGTTGCGACACCAGCTCCTCCACCAGCTGGGCCAGGTCGCCGTAATCGGCATAGGCCTGGTACAGCTCGAGCATGGTGAACTCCGGGTTGTGGCGCGGCGAGAGGCCTTCGTTGCGGAAGACCCGGCCGATCTCGAACACCTTGTCGAAGCCCCCCACCACCAAGCGCTTCAGATACAGCTCGGGGGCGATGCGCAGGAACAGGTCGATGTCGAGGGCGTTGTGATGGGTGACGAAGGGCTTGGCCAGCGCCCCTCCGGGGATGGGGTGCAACACCGGCGTCTCGACCTCCACGAAGCCTCGGTCCTCCAGGCGGCGGCGCAGGATGCTCACCACCCGGCTGCGCAGCAACAGGACCTGGCGCGAGCGTTCGTTGGCCCAGAGGTCCACCTCACGTTGGCGAAAGCGCGTCTCGGTGTCGGTGACGCCCTTCCATTTGTCACCGAAGGACCGCCGGGCCTCGGCCAGCAGCTGCCAAGTGTGGACCTGCACCGACAATTCGCCCTTGCGGGTCGTCATCACCTGGCCGCGCGCTCCCACCCAGTCGCCGAGCGACAACTTGGCGAAGCCCTCGAAGTCCTCGGTCACCGCGCTCGGGGCGAACAGCTGGACCTGGCCCGAGCTGTCGCGCAAGGTGGCGAAGGCGAGGCGGCCCTGGGGGCGAACCAGCATCACCCGTCCGGCCACCGACACCAGGTCGTCGGTCTCCTCGCCGGGCCCGAGGGACCGGTACCGGTCCTGGAGGTCGGCCGCCTCGTCGGTGCGCTCGAAGCGGTAGGGGACCTCGGCCATGGGGGGACGTTATCCCCCGGCGGCCGGCGCCCCGTTGGACTTGGCGTTGCGCTCGTAGACGAGGCGCAGCCCGTGGAGTGTGAGCCACGGCTCGCGATGGTCGATGGTGTGGGCCAGAGGTGACACGAGCTCCGACAGGCCACCGGTGGCCACCACTGTGCAGTTGCCCAACTCGTCCATGATCCGCCGGCACATGCCGTCCACTTGGGCGGCGAAGCCGTAGAGGGCGCCGGACTGGATGGACTCCACCGTCGACTTCCCGATGACGCTGCGGGGCTCCACCAGTTCGACGCGCCGCAGGGCAGCGGCGTGGTGGAACAGCGCATCCATGGAGATGGCGATGCCGGGGGCGATGGCCCCGCCCAGGTACTCCCCCGCCGCCGATATGGCGTCGAAAGTGGTGGCCGTGCCCAGGTCCACCACGATGCACGGGCCTCCGTACAGGTCGTAGGCGCCGATGGCGTTGGCGATGCGGTCGGCGCCCACCTCCTTGGGGTTGTCGTAGAGGATGGGCATGCCTGATCGCACGCCGGGCTCGAGGACCAGGCACGGGACGTCGAACCAGCGAGTGCCCATCTGGCGCAGGGCAGCGGTGACCCGTGGGACCGACGAGGTGACGGCCAGGCCGCTCACCACCTCGTTGACCTCCATGCCGTCGAGGTCGAGCAGCTCGGAGATGAGCAGGGCATGCTCGTCGGCGGTGCGGTCGTCCACCGTGGACAGCCGCCAGTGGTGCGACAGCCCGACGGGCTCCGGTGGCGTAGGCGGCACGGCTCGGGCACTGGCCGGGGGGTCGTCACCAGGCCCGAGGCTGAACAGACCGATCACGGTCTCGGTGTTGCCGACGTCGATGGCCAAGAGCACGGTCAGGTCTCCTGCAGGTCGAGCCCGAGGTCGAGAACGGGCGCCGAATGGGTGAGGGCCCCCACCGACACGAGGTCGGCCCCGGCCGCCGCATAGGCGGGGGCGGTGTCGAGGGTCACGCCGCCCGACACCTCCACGAGCACATCCGAGGCACCGGCGCTTTGGCGCACCAGGTCCACGCAGGAGGCCACTTGGTCGGGGGACATGTTGTCGAGCATGACCACGCTGGCACCGGCCTCCACCGCCTGGAGCACCTGGTCGGGCCGGTCGCACTCGACTTCCACGGCGCGCCCCGGCCACCATCGGCGGGCCCGGGCCACGGCTTCGGCGATGGAGAGAGCCCCCAGGTGGTTGTCCTTGATGAGCACGGCATCCGACAGCGAGGCCCGGTGGTTCCATCCGCCCCCGGCCCGCACGGCGGCCTTCTCGAGCGCCCGGAGCCCCGGCGTGGTCTTGCGGGTGTCGAGAACGCGGGTGGAGGCGTTGGCGGCGCTCACGGCGTCCACGAATCGCCGGGTGAGGCCGGCCACCCCGGAGAGGTGACAGAGGAAGTTGAGCGCCGTGCGCTCGGCGCCGAGCAGGGACCGCAGGGGCCCCTCGACGTCGGCCACCACGGCTCCGGGCCCCACCGGAGACCCGTCAGGCAAGTGCCAGTCCACCACCACCGAGGCGTCTACCTGGGTGAAGGCTTCGAGGGCGCACAGACGGCCGGCCACCACGCCCGAGCCCCGTGCCACCACCGACACCCGCCGGCGATGGCCGTGGGGGACGAGGGCGCTCGTGATGTCGCCCAGAGGCCCGATGTCCTCGGCCAGGGCCAGGGCCACTGCCGCCCGGGCCGCCCCGATAGGCGGGTCGACGGGCCCGGAGGAGGTCATGGGCGCCACCCCTCGGCGCCGTGGACCAGGCGGCAGCGCCAGCCGGGGTCCGCTTCGGGAAACTCCAAGCGGGCATGGGCGCCACGGGTCTCGGTCCGGGTAGTGGCCGCGCGCAGCACTGCACCGGCCACCACGGCCAGGTTTACGAGCTCTCCGTAGCCCCGGCCGGAGCCGCCGGCGGCGGCGGTGACCACCTCGTCCACCACTGACTCGGCCTCGGCCAGTGACGAGGCCGAACGCAGCACACCGGCCCCGTCGGTCATGGCCCGTTGCAACTGCTCGCGCCACTTGGCCACATCGGTGGCGCCACCGGGCACCAGGGGAGCTTCGGCCGCGGTGGGCACCGCCTGGGGGACCGACACCGTCAGCGGGCGGGAGGCTATATCGCCCGCCGCCGGCTCCAGCAGACAGCGCATGGCCCCGCTGGGCTCGGGCCCGCTGCGGCCGGCCTCGATAGCCTCGGCCAGGCGGGCGCCGAAGACCATGCCCTCGAGCAGCGAGTTGGAGGCCAGCCGATTGGCTCCGTGCACCCCGGTGCAGGCGGCCTCGCCGGCGGCCCACAGGCCGGGCAGGGCGCTGGCCCCGTCGAGATCGGTGACGACGCCGCCCGACAGGTAGTGGGCGGCCGGGGCGATGGGCAGCCAGTCGACAGCGGGGTCGAGCCCGGCCTGGCCCAGCGAGGCGGCCAAGGTGGGGAACCGGGTGTCGAAGGCCTCGAGGCCGGTGGCGTCCAACCACAGGTGCTCCACGCCGGTGGCGGCCATGTGCTCGGCCATGGCTCGGCTGACCACGTCGCGCGGGGCCAACTCGTCGACGAATCGGGCGCCAGCGGCGTCGCGCAGCAATGCCCCGTGGCCGCGCAGCGCTTCGGACAGCAGCGGCCTCGGCATGGCCGGGTGATGCAGCGCCGTGGGGTGGAACTGGAAGAACTCGACATCGGCCACCGGCACCCCGGCCCGCAGGGCCATGGCGATGCCGTCGCCGGTGGCCTCGGCCGGGTTGGTGGTCACGGCATAGAGCTGCCCTGCCCCGCCGGTGGCCAGCACCACGTGGGCGGCGCGCACCAGGCGCCTGCGCCCCTCGGGGTCGAACGCCACCGCGCCCACACAGCGCCCGCCCTCCACCACAAGCTCGGCCGCGAACCACCGCTCCAATACGGCCGCCGCCGTCTCCACGGCGGCCGACACGAGCGCCCGCTCGACCTCCATGCCGGTGGCCACCCCTCCGGCGTGCAGCACCCGAGCCTCGGAGTGGCCGCCCTCGCGCGCCCGGGCCAGTCCCCCCCCGGCTTCGCGGTCGAACACCGCCCCCAAGGCGATGAGCTCGCGCACCCGGGCCGGGCCTTCGCCCACCAGGACGCGCACGGCGTCGACGTCACACAGGCCGGCACCGGCGGCCAAGGTGTCGGCCAGGTGCAGGTCGGTGGAGTCCTCGTCGCCCCCGAGCACAGCCGCCACCCCGCCCTGGGCCCAGCGGGTGGCCGACTGGGCCAGCTCGGCTTTGGTCAGAACGCCCACGCGCAGTCCGGGGACTTCACCCAGGCGGACCACGGCCGACAGCCCGGCCACCCCCGAGCCGAGCACGAGGACGTCGAGCTGCACGGGGTCGGTGACGGAGCCGGCCACGCCCGAAGCGGCGAGCGGGGGCGTTCTCAGGCCGTGACGGCCCGACGCAGCTCGGCTTCGAGGCGGGCGGTGTCCTCGTCCACCACGGAGTTGTTGGCGTCCACGTGGACCACCGTGGGGGCGAAGCCGTCGAGCTCGGCTTCCTCGTAGTCGGCATAGGTGATGACGATCACCTTGTCGCCGCGGTGCACCAGCCGCGCCGCGGCGCCGTTCAAGCACACCTCGCCCGGGTTTCCGACGATGGCGTAGGTCTCGAAGCGCGCCCCGTTGTCGATGTCGAGGACGGCCACCTGCTCCCACTCCCTGATGTCGGCCAACTGCATGAGCACCGGGTCGAGGCTGATCGAGCCCACGTACTCCAAGTTGGCGTCGGTCACCGTGGCCCGGTGGATCTTGGACTTCATCATGCGCCGGCGCATCGCTTCAGCGCTCCTTCCCTATGTCGGTCAGTACCAGCTCGTGGTCAGACAGATCCGCTTCGTGGAGAGAGAGATCGGTGTCCAAGTGCGGGGGGCCGGCGAGCACCACGCCGTCGTTGTCGATGAGCCGCACCGGCCCCACCCGGGCCGCCACCAGCAGCCGAAGCTCCCCGCCCATGGAGGTGGGGACGCCCAGCGTGGTGGGATCGACCACCGCCGCGTAGTCGGGGGAGACGAGGGGATCGGACGCCATGACCGCCTCCATGGCGACGCGCACTGCCGCCAGGTCACAGCCGCCGGCCACGAGCAGCGCCGTGCCGGCATCGAGGGCGCGGCGCAGGGCCAGAGCCGCCATCCGCTCGTCGGGCCCGAGGCGCCCGTTGCGACTCGACATGGCCAGGCCGTCGGGCTCGCGCACGGTGGGGCAGCCCACCACCTCGACCGGCAACGACAGGTCGGCGGCCATGCGCCGAACCACGGCGAGCTGCTGGAAGTCCTTCTCCCCGAAGTAGGCCCGGCACGGGCCGGCCAGGGCAAACAGCTTGGCCACCACGGTGGCCACCCCGTCGAAGTGTCCCGGGCGCGACGCCCCTTCGAAGCCTTCGCTCACCCCGCTCACGTGCACGGAGGTGGCGGGCGGGGCCGGATGCCCCGGGTACATCTCGGCCACCGAGGGGGCGAACACCAAGTGGCCTCCGGCCGCGGCGGCCAGGGCCACGTCCTGCTCGAGCTGGCGGGGGTAGGCGGCCAGGTCCCCGGCATCGTTGAACTGCAGCGGGTTCACGAACACGGTGACGGCCACCACGTCGCACTCGGCGGCGGCCCTCTCCACGAGCGACTGGTGCCCGGCGTGCAGCGCCCCCATGGTCGGCACCAGGCCGACGCTGCGCCCCTGGGCCCGCTCGCCGTGCAGGGCGGCGGCGAAGGCGGCGGCCGAGGTCACCACCGACGGGAAGGAGGACCGGTCCACGGCGCTCACCGGTCCTCGGCGACGCGCACCAGGCGGTGCTCGTCGGCCAGGCGGCGGGCCAGGGCCACGCCGGCGTCGTAGCCGGGCAGCTCCTCGGGAGCCAGCGCGGCACGGTGCCGGGCGATGGTGGCCTCGTCACGTCGCGCCGCCGGCCCGGTGAGGGCGGCGGCCGGGCCCAGATCGGCCACGTCGGCCAATGCGGCGCGTGTCAGCCCCAGGAAGGCCTCGAAGTCCAGCCCGGCGGCGTCGGCCACCCGCCGCACCTGTCCCAGCACGGCCACCACGTGGTTGGCGGCGATGCAGGCGGCGGCGTGGTAGGCGGCGCGTTGCCCGTCGGCCACGGCGATGGGCCGGCCACCGAGCAGGCGCACCACCTCAGCGGCCACGGGGTCACCGGCCACGGCGAAGGTGGCCCCGGCGCGCAGCCGGACCCTCCCCACCTCGGCCGAGGGCAGCGGGACGAGGGGGTGCACCACGGCCCGCCGACGATGCGGAGCCAGGACCTCGGGGCCGAGGGCCCCCGACAGGTGCAAGACCACGGTGCCGTCCATCGGGCGCACGGCGCCGGCCACCTCGGCCAGGACGCCGTCGGGGGTGGCCAGCACCAGCACGTCCACCCCACGAGCGGCATCGGTCACGTCGTCGTGGCGCCCGAGCACGCCGTCGACGCGGCAGCCGGCGTCAGCCAAGGCGCCAGCCATGGAGCGACCAGCCCTACCCGGGCCGATGATACGGAGAGTGTCCACCAGACCCCTTTCTGCGCTCCAGCCCCGTCAGGGTGCCGGTCGCGTCAGGGCGATCGGATCAGTACTGGATCAGTCTACCCAGGTACACGACATCTCCACCAGCCGCTTCGAGCACCCCCGGGGCAACGAGCTCGGGAGCGAGGTCGGCCAGGGGGACCACCACGAACCGCCGCTGCCAAAGGCGGGGGTGGGGCACCACGAGGTCGGGCTCGTCCACCACCACGTCGCCCACCAGTAGGACGTCCACGTCCAGCGTGCGGGGCCCGTCGGGCACGGTGCGTACCCGGCCGGCCTCGGCTTCGAGCCGGCCGGCCATCTCCAGCAGCTCCCGAGGCGAGCGGGCCGTGTCCAGCTCGGCCACGGCGTTCAGGTAGGGAGGCTGGCCCGGCGGACCCCCCACCGGGGCCGTCTCGTATACCGGTGACAGCGCCACCAGCTCGTCGAGGCCGTCCACGGCCCGGCGCAGGTGCCCGAGGCGGTCACCGACATTGGACCCCAGGCCCAGGAATGCTCGCACCGGCGGCTAGCGCCGGCGGGTGACGCGGACCCCGGCCGAGGCCAGGCGCTCGGGGACGGGAGGTCGCAGCTTGCGCACGGCCACCGTGACGCTCACCACCCGGGGATCGCCCAGCACGGCGGCGGCGATGTCCTCAGCCAGCGCTTCGAGCAACTGCCGGGGTGGGCCGCCGAGCACCGAGGCGGCGGCGGCCACGGCGCGCCCGTAGTCGGCGCTGTCCCCGAGGTCGTCGGCCGTGCTGGCCGGGCGCAGGTCGACATAGAGGTCGAGGTCCACCTCGAAGGGCTGGGGGGCGGAGCGCTCCTCCTCGAGCACGCCGTGCACGGCGTCGTAGCGCAGGCCCCTGATCTCGATGCGATCGCCTCCCGGCGACAGCGCCGCGCCGTCGTCGGGGGCGGCGCTCACTCCCCGCCGCTCGGGACCAGCTGGGCCGCCTGGGCCACCATGTCGCGTCCCACCGGCCCCATCTGGTGGCCCACCAGGCGCTCGACCACGGCGATGGCCTGGGGCCCGCCGGGGAGGCGGCCCGACCACAGCAAATACCCGCCGATCACGCCCATGACCCGGTCGCCGAGCTCCTCTTGGTGCACGAGCACCCGCTCCCCGCTGCGGCGCCACTCGTCGAGATGGCGGAAGAGGTCGGCCAAGGGGTCGCGCAGGTCACCGGCCTGGGGCAGAGGGAAGTGCGACCAGGCCAGCGCGCCCTCGTCGTAGGCGGCCAGGTTG
>Ga0307374_10005035_pt1 | contig 21655 bp, 20 predicted proteins | sample OX3MG_FD_202532 | JGI IMG/M metagenome (GOLD analysis project Ga0307374, IMG submission 202532) | Soil microbial communities from Risofladan, Vaasa, Finland - OX-3 | ecosystem: Environmental > Terrestrial > Soil > Coastal area > Acid sulfate soil | place: Finland: Risofladan, Vaasa | collected...
TGACGCACTGGTGGTGACGAGCGTGAAGAACGACCTCATCACCGCGACTCGGGACTGGCGCGCCACGCTCGGCGACGTGCAAGTCCTCGAGCCCGGGCTCGACGGAGGGACGACATGGAATCCGCTGGAGGGAGTCTCCACGTTGCGCCACGCCTTTCGAGTGGCGCGAGACCTGACGAGCGCTGCGCCCGATCGAGGCGAGACGGAATATTGGAATTCACTCGCCACCAAAGCCGTCGGTTCGCTGTTGATGTTGGCCTTCCAAAGCTCTCGCGACATCTTCGACGTGGCGCGCACCATCGAGAGTCGCGAATTCGAAAAGTGGCTCGACGTCATCGGCCACAGCGAGGCTGGAGACGTCCTGGAGACGTTCCTCTCTCGCGACCATAGGACAATTGACGGCGTAATGACGACGGCCGAGACGATGCTCATGCCGTGGCGCTTTCGACAGCCGTTGGCCCAGGTTCGTTCGGTCGTCGAGGGACCGAACACGCTGTACCTGTGCAGTCCCCGTGGGGAACAGCGACACTACGAATCTCTCTTTCGGGGCGCTCTTCGGATGGTGTTGGAAGAGCAACAACGACGCCTCGAGCTGGGAACCCAGCGACGCCTGCTCCTCGTGCTCGACGAAGCCGCGACCGTCGCGTCACTCGACGAACTCGATCAAATGGCCGCGACGGTCAGCGGCCTCGATGTCACCTTGGTCACCGTGGTGCAGGACTTCTCCCAATTGAAGGCTCGATGGGGCGCACGCGCGTCGACCATCGTGAACAATCACACCACTCGTCTGGTCCTCGGTGGCTTGGCCGATCCCACGGCGTCGCAGTTTCTTCCGGAACTGTTCGAGACGCGAAAAGACGCGCCACCGTCGGTACCACTTCGCCAACGGCCCCGTGGAACGGGCACCGTGATCGCCGGTCATCGGCCCGCCTACGCGGTACGACTGCAACCTTGGTGGAGTGATCGGCGCCTACGCGTCAGAGGGGTGCGCGAGCACTAACTAGCATCTATCGATGGCTCCACCACGAACTCCCGTGCAGGACCAGATTCTGGCGGTCGATATCGGTGCCACGAACGTGAAGTTCTGTCACGTCGACATTCACGGCGAAATGCTTGAGACGCCCCGGCGGCGACCGACGCCGTACCCGTGTTCTCCCGAACGCCTGATCGAAGCTTTGGACGAGCGCATCGAAACCAGCGAGTGCTGGCGCGTAGGAATCGGCTTTCCCGGCGAGTTCATCGACGGCCACGTGGTGCGTCCGGGCAACCTGTCGCGCCCCGGTGGCGTCACCACCGAGGTCGATCCTGGTCTTGAATCGCGGTGGCGGGGTTTCGAATTGCAAGCCGAACTCTGCAAAGTGACGGGTCGAGATGTGCGAGTGGTGAACGACGCGACCTTGGCGGCGCTGGGCTCAATCGACGGTCACGGCGTCGAACTCGTCATGACATTGGGAACCGGCCTCGGCATCGCTCTGGCGATCAATGGCACCTTGCGCAAGATCCGCGACGTCGGCGCCGAAGTGTTCGTTCGGAACAAGACCTACGACCAAACCATTGGCGAACACTCGCGCGCGACCGACGAGGTGCACTGGGGCGAACTGTTGGTGATGGCCGTCGACGGTTTCGTACGCGAGTTTGGCGCGACGACGGTCCACCTGGCCGGAGGAAACGCTCGACGGGTGGCACCGTCGTTGTTCGCCGACACCGACTATCGCGTCGTCATCAACGGGAACCAGGCCTCGATCCGCGGGGCCGCCAAGCTCTTCTACAACTGAGCAAGGTCGACCGCGCTCTGCGCGAGCACGCCCGCCAGTATCCGACAAGTGCCGTCTTGCACCTGGAAATCCGGACTGTGGTGCATGCCGCTCGATCCGTCGTCGTTGGCGCCGCCAATGAACATGTAGCAACCGGGAACTCGATTCAGAAACTCCGAGACGTCATCACTCGGGGTGAAGGGAGGAATGGTCGTCACACCGCTGGCACCGACGACCTTGGCGGCAGATTTCATGACCTGTTCGTAGATGTCAGCGTTGTTGACGACGGCCGGCGCGAGATCGGTCAACTCAAGTGAGCACGACACCACGTACATCGACTCGACCTCTTGCAGCAATGACCGCAGACGTTCGATTGCCTGGATGTGCTGTTCGGGCGTGAACGTTCGCAGCGTGCCGCGAAGCACCGCGTGTCGCGGAACGACATTCATAGCGGTTCCGGCGTTGATGACCCCAGCGGCGCAAGCGCAGTTAGTCCCCTCAAAGGAGAGTCCGTCGACGACTTCGCCCAGACGTGGCGCGAGGTGACTGACGGCGAGGATGACGTTGCCCTCTACGCTCGCCATCGCCCCGTGACCACCCTTGCCCGTGAGGTGCACGGAAAGTGACGCCGCCTCACTCATCATGACGCCCGGCTTCGTGCCGACGATTCCGAGGGGCGCGAGAGACGTGACATGTGCGCCTATGACGACGTCAAAAGGATTGTCGTTCAACACGCCGCCTTCGATCATCGCTAGCGCACCGCCCAGCGCCTCTTCGGCCGGCTGGAACAACAGAGTGAACTCTCCGGCGAGGTCTTCTTGTCGCCGCGACAGGACATCGGCGATTCCGAGAAGACCGGCGGTGTGCACGTCGTGGCCGCATGCGTGCATCACTCCATCATTCACCGAAGCGAAGGAGATCTGGTTCTCCTCGGTGACGGGCAGTCCGTCGATGTCGGCGCGGATCATGATCCGTCTTCCGGGTTTGGCGCCACGCAGGACTGCGACCGCCCCGGTCTCGGTAGGACACGCCTTGAGTTCCCAACCAAGTTCGGTGAGGCGATCTCGCACGACTTGAGTCGTGCGGCGTTCTTGGAATGCGAGCTCGGGGTGAGCGTGAAGGTCGTGTCGCAGCTCCACCACGGTGGCGTCTGCGTTGTCGAGCAGTTGCGGAAGATCGACGGCGAAGGAGTTGGGCATAGTCGCATGGTACTGAGGTCGCCCCGAAGAAGTAGAAGGTCATTCGACTACGATGGAACCTCAGCAACAACGCGGCTGTAGCTCAGCGGATTAGAGCATCGGTCTACGGAACCGAGGGTCGGGGGTTCGAATCCCTCCAGCCGCACTAGGAAACATCAGTATTCAAAAGGGTTTCCACCAGAAACTTGATTTCCTGCCTTCTTCATGGGAATGTGATGGGAATGGAACTCACTCCGGTTTTGGGCTGACGTCGGTGCGCGGTCATCTCGAGCCCCGTGGGAGCGGAACGTGGAGGGCCAAAGTCTTCCTCGGCCAAGACGCCAACGGCCGACAGCGCTATCTCACGAGAACCGTTCATGGAACCAAACGAGAGGCTGACGGGCAGCTCCGTCAGTTGATCCTGGAAGCCGGTCTGGCGCACGAAACTTCGCACGCGACATTCGACGATCTGGCCGCGAAATGGTTGGAACTCGTCACAGAAACTCTCTCGCCGTCAACGCTCCGCGAATACCGCCGACTCCTGGAAAAGATCATCCTTCCTCAGTTAGGGAGCGCGAAAGTTCGCGCCATTCGTCCCAGTGACTTGGACACTTTTTACGCCAGCCTTCGTCGCCGTGGCGTGAGCGGCCGACCCCTCAGCGCCCAGAGTGTTCACCACGTCCACGCGCTCATTCGGCGATTGCTCAATCAAGCCCTGAAGTGGGGATGGATCTTGACCAATCCCGCTCTCAACGCGTCGCCACCGAGGGTGGCTCGGGTCCAACTCGAGGTTCCCGACGTGGCAACCGTCACGCAAATCATCAACTTCGCGCAAGAGCGAAATCCGGACATTGCCTGTTTCTTGCGACTGGCTGCTGTGACCGGAGCCCGGCGAGGAGAGCTTTGTGCGATCCGCTGGCGAGACTTTGACAAGAGTGGAGCACTGTCCATTAAGCACTCAATTGTCGATGGTCGAAACGACGAATTGATTGAAAAGGGAACGAAGACGCACGCGTCGCGGAAGGTCATGATCGACGCGTTGACGATGAGGGTGGTCGATTCGCAACGCGAGCGTTGTGAGGAACGGTCCAAGGCGTGTGGTAAGAAATTCTTACGCCAGAGCTTCGTCTTTTCCAGCTCTCTGGATGGATCCGTTCCGTGGCGCCCTCATCGCGTCACTCTGGCGTTCAAGCGACTGTGCGGCGAGCTGGGTATTGGTGGAGTGCGCCTTCACGACTTCCGGCACTTTACGGCGACACAAATGCTCGCCTCGGGTGTCCCGGTTAAGACTGTCGCAGGGCGGCTGGGTCACGCAAATGCCGCTACGACACTCAACGTTTACGCACATGCCTTGGAGTCATCTGACGTTGAAGCAGCTCATTTGCTTGGAAGCATATTGAGTGATCACGGTGACTTGTAACTTCCTGAAAGGGAACATGGCACCGCACAACCAGTTTGGAAGGGTGGGTGACCTGTGATCGGAAGCCGTTATGAAACTACTGATCAGCAGCCGTATCCATTCACGAAGACTTCTTGAGGGAGAAGCTTCGGGCAAACTGAGGGCATAATCGGAAAGTCTGTCTTGCACCTGTGGGAGGGCGATTCAGAATCGTTGGTCAACTCTAGGTCTATACGACGAACGAGCACTTTAGATCACGGCCAGTTCTATTGTCCGAAGCAATCTCCGGCGAATTCAAGAGTGAATGGCTGAATTCTCACCTCGAGCGTGTGCTGAAAGCCCCAGAAAGACATCACGATCGGAATATCCGTGATTGATTGCGTGCTGAAGCTACTCGCATTCGGGTTCCCTGTCGGCCACGCCCTGCAAACGTAGGACGTGGAAAAGACGATCTCTCGATACGTTTTGCCCTCGACGTGCGCAGATTTGAAAGGTCCCTGCTTCGCCGAATGGATCGATTCCAAGTGCCAGGATTCTGGAAGAGGGAACCCTTGCACGATCTGCGGTGGAGAGATGTTCACGGCGAGAGAATTCAGATTGTCCACTGGAAACAAAATAGATAATCGGTAATGGCCCTCAGTGAGTTTCCAGGCCGCCGGTTGGAAATTGCCCTGAGTCAACTTGATCGGAGCCTTGCCGCTCAGAGCCACCACGGTGTCGCTGTATTCCCCACTCGACCGAAGGCTTAAGGGCTGATATGTACTGGCCCACGCCAAGAACGACGTCACGGTGGCGAGAACTGCGACGAGCACCAATCCAATCCACCAGCGGCGGACCCAAAGGAGTACGCGCTGTGCTTCGTTCAGCTTGACACGCTCCGCGGCATAGAACGCATTGGCCAGGACCGAGGGTTCTCCGATCCGGTTTAGCAGAGCGTCGAGGGCCCCTGGATCATCGGCTTCGTCGTCGGCGCGACTCTCCCTGATGTGGTCGGCAATCTGAGCGATGTAGTCGTCCCGGTCGGTCCTGCGGGCATGGCGCAGATTGCGTCGAAGTTGCTCAATGAATCGTTCGGCCTTGTCGGAATGCGGTGTTCTAACGTTCATTCGTTCCCCCTCGTGAGGATGTCGTCAACAGAGTCGCGAAATCGAGTCCACTGCTCACGGAAGGGAATCAGTGCCTGATTCCCCTTCTTCGTGATTCGGTAGTAACGACGTGGCGGTCCCTCGGTCGACTCTTTCCAGTAGGTGTCGACGAGGCCGTCGTTGCGAAGTCGCGTGAGCAGTGGGTAGATAGTGCCCTCACTTGTGACCAGGCCGTCGGCATCGGTGAGCACCTTGGTGATCTCGAGGCCATAGCGGTCGCGGGACTCCAGAAGCGCCAAGACGCAGTACTCAATCGAGCCACGACGCATCTGCGCCAGGAGCTTGCCCGTGTCGGCCATTACCATGCTGTACAAGGTAGTGTGTAGTGCCCGGTAAAGCAAGATGTTTTAGACACGTGGTCAGGCTTTGAACTCGTTCACATTCGAATAAGGCGAGACGCGTCGACAATCACGTCAAACAGTCACACCTCGGTGGAGGTTCCGCGATTACTCCGGACCAGCGCAATATTGAGTGAGGGTTCCAGTAGGGGGCCCGACGCGATCTGCAACTCTGTACTGCCGGCTCAACCAGCCAAGATGCAATTGATCTCGACGATCAAACCTCTTACCGCTGCCGCAGAATATTGGCAGCCCGGACGACCTCAAAACTGTTAAGTGTGTCTCAGACTGAAGTCCCACTACCAGTCATGAATCACCATCGTGATGTCGATCCAGGGATTTGGTGCTGAGAAGTGCAGTCGATGACCGAACCCAGACCGCAATCAGCAGAAGCCAGATTATGAGACGCAGCCATGGATGAAAACCTCCGAATTCGTCCCCAGTGCTGAGAGGTGCATACCCAACCCATCCCGTTGGAGGATGAGAGCCCAGGGCAGTCAACCAACCACCGAGGATGTAGAAAGCAACGCCGAGACCGATGATCACGACGATGGCCTGCGAACGATTGAGCGAACGATCTTGCACGATCAGATTCTTCCACGTGATTTACGAAATGAGCGATTTCTTCAATTTTGGCGCCCGGCGTGTCAGAATAACCCTGCACTGGCTAACGGCGTAAGTCTCATTGGCGTGGGGTAAACGCGGTGCTCGATCACTTGCTCGTCAAATACTGTGAGGATTATGGCAATCCCTAATGCGTCAACCCAACAGTGATAAGTCCAACTTTGTTCATCATGTGCGGGCTGCCATATTCGGGAAAGACATTTTTCTCGAAGCGATTCTCAGCGGAGAATGGATACAGATTGGTCTCGATTGATGATGTCCGTGAATCCCTTGGCTTCTTCTGGGGCAAAACTGACACCGATGCGCAGAATTGGCAAGAAGTATTCCGAGTTGTCGATGATCTAATTGTCTCGACTTTAAATCAAGGCGAGTCCGTCGTCTACGACAGCGCAAATCAAGATGAGGCGAGCAGAAGCAGGTACCGAAAACTCGCCGAGAGTCTGGGGTGCAATAGCAAAATTGTTTTCGTTAATACTTCCATGGAGGTGATTCAAGAAAGAAGGCTGGACAACCAAGGAAGCCTTGTCAGAGCGCACATACCCCAAGAGACTTTCGAATCAGCCATTCAGACCTTCGTGCCTCCGAAAGATGCTGACGTGATCATCTGTGGCGTTGAGTGACATAAGCAGTCCGTGGCCCGGCTTCACGGAAATGCCATCTCGCACTGGCGACTTGGTTAGGTCGTGTGGGTTCGAGACTTCGGGCCGACGTCAACAATCTGCAACCTAATGGCTGATTAGCAGGCTAAGACGGCCCGTATTGGATCAATGACACACTGCGTGTATGACTCTTCGACTTCGTGATGCTCACTTGCGAGCTACGAATCTTGCACAGCCCACGAAATGTTGCAGTAGACAGATTGGTGCCCTACGCCGTAGTCTGGGATCATCACCCCCCATCCATTTCAGTGGCCAACTTAAATCCTAGGGTTATCTTTATGTTCTATATAGAAAGTTCTTTCTACACGGGTGCTCGGAAAGTAATTGCTCATCCGCACTGATTGTCAACTAAGACCCGGGGGTATTTAGAGTGGGTGACGAGACCGAAGAGCACGGGCCCCAAAGATTGCCCAAGGCTCATTCTCAGGGGACGAAGTGGTTCCAACTGAGTCGGATTTCGTTGGCGCTGCTCCTTTTAATATCAGCGGGATCAATCGCCCTTTCCTTCATGGTCCGTAACATAGTTGCCGATCAAGAGCGCACGATTCTCCACGAGCAAGGAGGCGTGGTCGTGCTCGTGCTCAATCAGTCCGTTCAGAACATCAGTACACTGCTCCCAATTGCTGGAGCCGTTGCGTCATCTGGAACGGGTTCTCATTCGTCTTTTGAACTGGTCACCGCGTCACTCGTGCAAAGTGGAACGAACTCGGTAGCCGTTGCACTCAAACACGGCGATACGTTCAAAGTGATTGCCAAGACCGGCAACGAAGTTGTCGGGCGCACCATTACGGGTTCTGAGGCGTCGTTACTGCTGCGGGCATCTCTAACGCACGGCCTTGTCACCGGGATCATTCACAGTAGCGATAAGCGAGAATTGGATATCGCGACAAGCGCGCCGGGTGGTCTTGTCATTATCTATGAGTCGAAAATTCAAACTACGAAAGCGCCACCTCCGGCAGCAGGGTCGCCCTTCAGCCAAGTCAACATCGCTCTCTACGCGTCCTCCCGGGCGATCCCCTCTAATCTCGTGGTGGTCTCGGGCGCCGTCCCATCCGGTGAGGTCGATCGTCAATTCCTCACCGTCGGGAACGACCGTTGGCTACTCCTGACCAGTGCCAGACAGCCGTTGGTGGGTTCAATTACGGCGTGGGCAGCTTGGGTGTTGCTTCTGGTCGGGCTCGTAACAGCGCTCCTCGTGACAGCGCTCGTCGAGGGACTTGCTCGTCGGCGAACCTACGCTTTGGGTCTTGTTCAGGTACGAACGGCGCAACTCGAAGGAGCACTCAGCGAGCGCGGTCGTCTCCAGGGGGCCGAACAGCGTGCGCGTGAGGCGGCTGAAGAGGCCAACCGATCCAAAAGCCAGTTCATCTCGCGCATGAGCCACGAACTTCGCACGCCGCTCAACGCGGTGATCGGGTTTGGTCAGCTGCTCAAACTCGACGAACTGACCGACGATCAGCGGGACTCAGTCGATCACATCTTGAAGGGTGGACAGCACCTCCTGACGCTCATCAACGAGGTACTGGACATCGCGCGAATCGAGAGTGGCGACCTCGCTCTTTCGTCCGAGGCAGTACTGGTGAGTGACGTGCTTGACGATGTCCTGGGGCTCATCCGCCCGTTAGCGACGCAACGCACGATCCACCTCATTGGCGGCCGCGATGCGGCCTGTTCGGATTATGTGCTCGCCGATCGTCATCGGCTCCAGCAGGTCTTGCTCAACCTGCTCTCGAACGCAGTGAAGTACAACCGCCTCGGTGGAACGGTCGCGGTGTCGTGTGAACCTTCGAGTTCAACTCGACTACGGATCAAGGTTTCCGACACCGGTTATGGAATCCCGCAAGAGCAACTCGGACGACTCTTCACGCCCTTCGAGCGACTCGGTGCTGAGCGCAGCGAGATCGAAGGTACCGGGATCGGCCTTTCGTTGTCGCGCCAGCTGGCCGAGGCCATGGGAGGCGTTCTCGGTGTCGAGACCGTGGTTGGCGAGGGCAGCACGTTCTGGATTGAACTACCTCTAGTCGAAGGACCTGTCGATCGCTACGAGCGTCTCAACACCCGGAGTGGCTCCGATCTTGACGGTGCGCCGTCGAATCGTCGCCGTACAGTGCTCTACATCGAGGACAACCTCGCGAATGTCACCCTCGTTCAACGAATCGTCGCCCAGCGAGAGGGCGTTGAGATAATTCCCGCAATGCAGGGACGCCTTGGTCTTGAACTTGCGCGAGAGCATCTACCGGCCCTAGTCCTGCTTGACCTGCACCTACCCGACATCAGCGGCGACGAGGTGCTCCTGCAGCTTCGCGACGACCCGGTCACGGCAAAGATTCCCGTCGTTATCGTGAGCGCTGATGCAACGCCTGGGCAAATCCAACGACTGCTCAACGCTGGTGCGTTGGCGTATCTCACCAAGCCTATTGACGTCGCCGAGTTGCTCGGCATACTTGATGATCACCTTTCAACAGATGATTCTTGATTGTGCCGTCAGAGCAAACGGGCCCACAACGAACTGTTCGCAGTCCGGCCTTGTCTTGTCGTTCGCCACGCAACGAAACTCAATGATTCACGGTTCGTGTTGAAGTCCCTGTTACCATCATGCGCCCAACAAGATCATCGATCTGAAAGGCAGCCGGCGTAGGGCGGATACGCGCGCTCCGCTGCCCCGATTGCTACAGTGACACTGTCGTTACGGTTATTTCTGCGGGTTGATCGTAGTATCACAAGTTGCTGGGGGAATACTAGTGGTGAGTTCTGAACTCGTGCGGTGTCGCATCATGATCGTTGATGACGAGGAAGCGAATGTCCATCTCACGGCTCGCATTCTGCAGACCGCGGGCTACGTAGACATTAAAGGGATTACCGACGCTCGCGAGGTACTCGCCGCGATAAGGGACTGGACACCCGACTTGGTGTTGCTCGACTTACACATGCCGCACATAGACGGGATTTCGCTGCTGCTCGCGATGAGGGCGGAGTTATCATCGTCAGAGTTCCTGCCGGTCCTCGTGTTGACCGCCGACGCCTCCCGCGAGACTCTCATACGAGCGATGAACGCAGGTGCGAACGATCACCTGACCAAGCCAATCGACATTGACGAAGTACTCTTACGGGTTCGCAACTTGCTGGCGTTGCGGCTCTCTCACGAGGCTCTGCGGAACAGCAACGGCGCACTTGCGATGAGAATTCAGCAGCAGATGCAGTCCGACAAATACCAATCGGTGAATCGAAATGACCGCATCAAGGCGGTGCAAGCGGTCATCGAGAGCGGTCCAAGCATGGTGTTTCAACCGATTATTTCCTTGGACACAAACCATCCCGTAGGATTCGAAGCCCTCGCCCGATTCGACTCAAGCCGGCCGCCTGACAACTGGTTCGCTGAGGCGACGACGCTTGGGTTGGGGGCCGAACTCGAACTCTCCGCCGTCAACGCGGCGTTCGAGCACTTCGACGTTTTCGCCGACGAGGAGTTCATGGCAGTGAACGTCTCGCCCGCTGTCATGCTCGATGATCGGTTCCATAACCTCGTTCGCAAACACGGACGAGATCGAGTCGTCATTGAAATAACTGAACATGAACCCGTCGACCACTACGACGACCTCAAAAGCATCTGCGCGGAGTTCCGTCGCAACGGGATCCGCATCGCGATCGACGACGCGGGCGCTGGCTACGCCAGCTTGCACCACATTTTAATGCTCGAGCCCGACATCATCAAGCTTGACATATCGCTCACCCGCGACATTGATCGCGACCCCGTCAAACGCGCTCTGGCCACGTCACTACTTCAGTTCGCCCGAGAAATCAACGCAACCGTATGCGCCGAGGGTATCGAAACCGCAACCGAACTCGTCACCCTACGTACTCTCGGCGTACCGTGGGGACAGGGTTTCCACATTGGGCACCCCGAGTCATTCAACTCCGGTATTCGCCCAATATTCCCGATTAACGCCAGTTGATACACACTACGGGTGCGCTCCCTGATGCTCCTATGTTTGTCAAGCGGCAATTCTCTGCGCTAACCACGCCTGATATTGCTCGGCAACTCACGATCATGATCGATGCCTCTCTCGAGCCGCGAGATGCGAAGCGGGTAGGTTCCGAGTTCACTCGAGGCCGTCGTCAAACTAAAGAGGGCTTCTCCATCGAGGGCCAAGCCGACAAACTCCGTGCCTATTCGACGCTGCGCGATCTGGGCGAGGTCACAATTCTCACCGACCCGGGACGCTCGGGCAAGTACATGCTCCGACCGGGTCTCCAGCAACTCCTCGCGGCGGTGGAGGCGGGCCACGTGCGCCACGTCCTCGTGTGGCGACTGGACCGGCTGTCGCGAAACCTCGGTGACCTCATCCTGCTCGCGGACAAGTTCGGGGAGTCGGGAGTTTCGTTGAACTCGGTCTCAGAGAACCTCGACCTGTCATCTGCGGCTGGTCGCATGTTCTACAACGTGCTCGGTTCCTTCGCGCAGTACTTCCGCGAGCAACTCTCGGAGAACGTGCGCATGGGCAACGAGAGGGCTATCAAGGAGGGCCGCTGGATCAACCGACCCAAGACCGGTTACGACCTCGTCGACGGACTCCTGGTCCCCAACGTCGACGCGAGGCGCGCACGTGAGATCTTCCAACTCCGCGCCGAGCGCCACAGTTACCGCTCCATTGAAGAGCGCACCGGCATCAAGTACTCGACCATCTGCACGATCCTCACGTCACGCATCTATCTCGGCGAGGACCTGCTCAATCACCAATGGTTCAAAGGTCTTCACGAGCCCCTGGTGCCCCGGAACTCTTCCACGCGGCCCAGCGCGCGGTCCCCAAGGGCGTGCAGCCATCGCGCGACGCGCTCTCGGGAAAGGTCCTCTGTGGACTCTGTGGCCAGCGCATGGCGATCCAGCAGAATGGCAAGGGGTCGCTCCACTACGCCTGTCGGCACCGAGGCCAAGGATGTGCGCAACCCGTGCGCAGCACGAGAGGACTGGCTCGTGGCGTGTTGCTCGGGCTTGACCTTGTGGGTAACGACGAAGAACTCCAGGGGGCCATCCGGCGGCGGCTGTCCGGTGGGGACCGGTCGGTGCGGAGCACCCGACGGACCCGCCGGGCGGCGCCCGGGCGACTCTGGAGACACTCGGGGACCAACGACGCAAACTCCTGCAACTCTTCTACGTCGGTCAGATCAGCGCCGAAGGTTTCCACGAAGAGGAGTCACGACTCGCGGCGTCGATCGAGACGGCCCGGATGCAGGTCGCCGAGGAGACTGATGAAGTCCTCGCTGAGAACGACCAGCACGCGCTCTTCGAAGACCTCGTGAGGACCCTGCGTGACCTCGACGCCCACACTTTCTGGGAGGACTCAGAGGCCCGCGACCGTCGTCACCTTGTCGAGGAGATGGTGGCCGGCCTTAGTGTCTTTCCGGACCACCTGGAGGTCACCGTGACCGGCGCCACGACCTTCAACATCCTGTATGGCGAGATTGGGATGAAGGGGTCGGATTGTTGGTGTCGGAGGGCCGACGTCAACAATCCGACTGGCGCTTGATCAATTGGACAGGGAGCGGCGATGTTGAGTCAGTACTTACGACCTAATGCAGCCTGTGCGAGAGCGAGCGCCTTTGGGGTCCTGGGATCATCTGGAGTTATGCGAGATGCTTACGCCAAAAGGCAGCGCCAGTACGTTGGTGAGTAGGCCCCTGTGACCATTGGGCCTGTCCGGAGACGAAATACGATGAACTACTTAAAGACGCGTGTTCACGGAATTAGTGCTGTGGTCGCCCTTGTCGTTTTGTTGCCTCTGGCGATAGCGGTAGTCACAGTGTCACCGGCTGTCAGTGCCAATGCTACGACACCGTCGCACCCCGCGTGCAAGGCTTCACAGATTACGGTGACAGCGAGCGCCACCCTGACCAATACGACTTACTCCGTCAAGACTTCGACGGGCCTGCACCAAGTACCCGCGTACGAAGAAGTCCCCGTGTACTTCTACAACCGGGGCACAACTTGCCACCTTCTGATGGGTGCACCGGAAGTCCAAGCAGTGCGAAACACGACGGACCTTGTAAATCTCAAGGCCCTCTCGGCGCACGACGTGTCGATACCGGCCGGCGCTGATAACACTCGACGTCCGGTCGTCGCTCACCGTCAGAAGATTGAAGCTCTCTTCGTGGTCGTCAAGCCCTTGGGACCGTCGTTTAAGGGCTGCGATCCGGCGACCGCCTCCGGTATCGTGATTCAGGGTTACGCCAGTCCCATCGGCACCTTTCACTTCGTCCTTCGCCAACTACGTGACGTGTGCTTCGACTCGGGTGTGGGGCAAAGAGTTCTGGACTATGGCATTAGCTTTCCTACGGCGTAGCTCCGAAATCACCGGTCTGGTACGAAGTCCTGGCGTTTAAATACTTGACGCAATTTGGTGTCGGAGGCCCGACGCGGTAGGTGTGCAACTACCCATTGGCGGCATTGATCTGGACGCCCTTGACCGGTTTCGGATTGACGAGTGTCCAAATTGGGCAGTTCACGACAGAGTTGTGACGACGGCCCAAACATGCTTACCCTTACAACATGGTGACTACAAATTCGTCGAATTGGCACCACGAGCCTGAAGGGTACGTCTGCCCGTTCTGCGCAAACATCGCGACGGGACGCGGAGTCTTCCCTGTTGAGATTCTCCATACCTACGATGACGTCGTGGTGAAGATGAACCCAAGGTGGAAGCCGACGAATCCCGGTGCCGCCCTCGTGATTCCCGTCGAACACTACGAAAATATCTATGTTCTGCCGGACGAACTTGGCGGTCCGATCCATCGAGCGGTTCGAGACACGGCGCTCGCGATGAAGTCGGCATTCAAATGCGGTGGTGTCTCTACTCGCCAACATAACGAACCGGCGGGCAATCAGGATGTGTGGCACTTCCATATTCACGTCTTTCCTCGATTCGAAGATGACGAACTCGATGGCGAAGCCGTGCTCGCCGATCACAACGAGATGCATCGCCTCGCACGGATGCTTCGAGAAACCTGGCCAAGTTAGTGGGAACTTATAGTGTCGGAGACCCGAAGTTCAGCGATGGACGTTGCAGGTCTATTACGAACGGTGGAAAGTCGCTGCTCGACGACGTTGTGCGCGCGGCCCGCAGAGTCTTCTTGTGTCGAATGAAGAGATTTGATGGGCCAAGCCGCTCGCTCATAGCGAGCTCTCAGTGATCAGCGACAGTTCTGACATTGCCCTCGAAACGGGACCTAGAGGGCGACGACTCTGCTGGATGGTGCTTGACCGGTTGCATCCTGAATCCGACTCCTCACCTTTTTGGCGCGCACTGTTGAATGATGATTCGGACGAAATGCTCAACGTATTGAACACTTCACGGCCGGCAATCGATCTCAATGCGCTTTCCGACCCGCAGAGCGAGGAGTTGCTTCTCAACTGCGTCGCCGATTCTGTCGACAGCGCCCGCTACTGGCAAGATCCAGACGATGGAGATATGGCCCTCGCCGATCCCCGGCTGGCCACTGCTCTCGCTCCGATTGCCGCCCGCGTGGCCGCCGCCGCGGGAGCAGTGTGGTGGTCCGAACCGATGCATCCTTCGAGCCAGGTCTTCGTCGACCGGCGAGAAGTTGGCGATGCACCTCCGAGCTTCCAAGGTGCTCACGTCGTCCTGTCCGTGTGGCGAGATCAGGTGACGGGGCCCGGTAAACGCCATAAGGGCCAGTGGATGGGTGGTCCTTGGTGGTCCACTCCGGTGTGGTCAATCCTCGCCTCCGACATGGCGCGCTACGGCGAGACGCTTCCACTCCTCGCCAGAACCACGCGTTCACGTCCGAACCTCGGAGCTGTCGAACTTCTGCTTGAAGAAGACAGAGTTGGAGCGCCCGCCGCGCTGTGCTGGCCCGTCCGAGCACAAGATCAGGTCCGGGTCTTTGAGATCGACCGGCCCGATAACTGGCTGCAGCTCGTCGAGCGATACGGGATCGATGTGACCGGCAAACGGATGGTGCAATGGTCCGCGGCGACAGGACTTGAGCGACGATGGGTCATACCCGATTGGTCATCAGTTGCCGAGGACTACGACGCGGTTCACCTCACCCTCAACGGTTACCTCACGACCTCGGGACGAGCGCTGGGGTTAGATTCCGATAGCGCTACGTTTTTAGCGGGCTGGAATCCCGACGAGTCGTATTGGCTCTCGGACGTCCTGGAACTCAACGGCTCGCCGGTTCTCTGGGTTTCTCAAGAGCACGGTCGAGCAAGGGAGTGGCGGCCTGCACACGAGGTGCCTCGCAACGCGAGCTGAGTTGATCCCATATTGAAATGAGCGGGTTGGTTCAGGCTTGCGCCGCGGGGTCGATCTGCTTGAAAGACGTAAAGGCAAGTGTGCGTCCAGCAGCTCGGGCGCCGTGAGTACAAAGGAGTAGTCATGACGTAACCGAGCGACAAGGTCGCGACAGCTTGCCGGTGCGAGTCCGGTCCGAGGAGGCGCCAAGGCCCTCGGTAGTGAAGTCCCCGGCGTTGGTCGAAATGTCAGCGTCGAAGCGGGGTGAATCAAAGTCATAGTCCGCAACATGAAGTGAAGTTTGCAGCGTCGTTAATACGTCTGCGAAAGCAGTCAAGAGGGAGCCGAGCCTGTACTTTTCTGGCGAAGGCCACGGAAGATGTCTCAGTACTTGGAGCGGACATCGAAGAACTCTCCGGCGTAAGGAACGTGGAATGTGACGACAGGTGTCGCGGCAACTGGAGAGGCCCTCCTCGGCCCTCGTCCTGTGGGGATGAGGAGTACGTCCGCCTATAACCGGTTTCCGGGAAATGGCAGATGGTCGAGAGGGCGTCGGAGGGGGTCGTAGTAGTGACGACGGACGGGACAACATAACCCGCCCCGAGCGAAGGACCCCTGCTTCATCGAGGCACGAGGAAAAAGGGAAGAAGTAGGTCAGTGTCGAATCGACTAGATCAGCCATCGAACGCCAACGAACCGGACAATGAACGATCCCGCTTGCGGGCTCGCGACGTTGCTCGCGACGAAGGCGTCAGCAGTCTTCAAGCCCTCCAACGCGTGCTTTACCGCAGTGCCAAGCAAGATCCCACACGTCGGTTCCACGCCCTCTACGACAAACTCACCCGCAGTGACGTGATGTGGCAGGCGTGGATCAACGTGTCTACTAACCAGGGTGCTCCCGGTGTCGACGGCGTCTCCATTGACTCCATCAAAGCCGGAGGCTACGAAGGCGTGACGGCCTTCCTCGATGAACTGGGCGCAGAGGTGAAGGACCAGAGTTACCGGCCCCAACCGCTTCGCCGAGTGAATATCCCTAAAGCCGGGAAGTCTGGTGCGACCAGGCCGCTCGGCATTCCCGCTCTGCGCGACCGGGTGTTGATGAGCGCGGCGAAACTGATCCTCGAACCAATCTTCGAGGCGCAGTTCTCGCCCGTGAGTTTCGGGTTTCGCCCGAAGCGCTCGGCTCACGATGCACTCGAAGTGATTCGCCTTTCGGCGAACGCGGGCGCGCACTGGGTGCTCGACGCCGACATCAAGAGTTGCTTTGACGAGATCGATCACGAGGCCCTGATGGCTCTGATCGAACGCCGGGTCTCGGACCGGGCGATGTTGAAGTTGCTACGAGGTTGGCTTCGCGCGGGGATCATCGAGGGAGGGGTGTACTCGGACACGGACTCGGGGACCCCGCAGGGCTCTCCGATCTCACCGCTGCTCTGCAATATTGCGTTGTCCGTCCTCGATGAGGCACTGGCGACAGCGAAGTTACAGACCGGCACCGTCGTCCGTTACGCCGATGACTGGGTCGTCCTCTGTTCGACCAAGCAACGAGCCGAGACGGCTCGCGTTGTGGCCGAAGCGGCACTGGCCCCACTCGGGTTGCGTCTGCACCCCGACAAGACCAGGATCGTCCACCTCACAAAGGGGATGGAGGGCTTTGACTTCTTAGGGTTTCACCATCGCATGATGGAGTCCTGGAAGTGGCCCGGTCGTTACTACTTGCAACGCTGGCCGTCGAAACGGGCCATGGCTTCAATCAGGTCCAAGGTTCGTGAGATGACCGATCGGCGCTACGTCGGACTGTCGTTAGATGTCGTGGTGCGACGACTCAACCCCGTGTTGCGGGGTTGGGTCGGCTACTTCCGATTTGGGAACTCATCTCGGAAGTTCGCCACCATTGATAGCTACGTCGCCGAGCGAATAGCCGTTCTGGCCAGCAACAAGCACGGACTCTCGGGGCGCAACTGGGCCACTCGATTTACTTACGAGTGGTTCAAGGGTCTCGGGGTCTACACCCTCGCTGGAAACGTGAGATACGGGACTGCGCATGCATGGCGGTGAACGATGTCGGAAAGCCGTGTGCGGGAGAATCGCATGCACGGTTTGAAAGGGGGCTGCTGGGGAGGTTGACTCACGTTGCGGGGGCCGCTGGTCTCGGGCCGGTGCGCTGAGAAGCCACCACGATGGCTCGGTCGAGACCTGAACCGCAATAGTGGTTTGCTGAACCAGTGGCCTACCTCACTACGCACAAGCACGTGGTTTGAGGTGTTGACCGACCAATGACTCCCCTCTGCTGGGCCGCTGGCGCGCAGCGCCAAGAGGCCCAGCCTGCAGATCGTGAATAACCACTCAATTTGACATGTCATCGGTGGTGACACGCTCGCTGGAATCCGGCGCACCAAAGCATCCAATTGGCGCACCAAAGCATCCAATTAATGGTGTCCGTCGAATTGGATTAGATCGGCGTCACAATTTCTCAAAATTGTTGGGATGAATTGGCGTCCAACGGAGCCAATTCACGGACGTTGTGGAGATGCTCAATAGACAAAAGAGTTACGCGCTAGATGCATCACAGAACAGGTTGGTACTTCGCAAATGTGTCCAGGGTTGTCCACTGGTGTCCGCGGTGTACCGAAATTGAAATTGTCATGAGACTCTTGTTCGATTTTGGCGTTTCGGAGGGGGAAGTAAGTAGAGGAGCAATTTATTTTCCTCTCCGAGAGGAGCTGCCATGACCCACCGAAAGTCGACCCATGAACTAGTGAAGGACATACGACAAGCCGGAGGGTGTTCGCACCCCATCCGGCTGCGCGGGGAGTTCGTCAACGTCGCCACCGGCGAGGTCAACGAGCGTCCCCTGCTGGTCGCCTGCAAGGACCGCCGCGCCCTGCTCTGTCCCTCGTGTTCCTACCTCTACAAGGCCGACGCCTGGATCGTGGTCTCAACCGGTCTCATCGGGGGCAAGGGTGTGCCGGCCTCCATCAGTGATCACCCGCGACTGTTTCTTACCCTCACGGCCCCTTCGTTCGGCACGGTGCACGCGCGCAAAAGCGACGGTTCGTGTCAACTCGGACCGTTACGTTTTTGCAAGCACGGCCGCTCCCTCGCGTGTTCGCGTCGCCACGACGACACCGACCCGGAGATCGGAAGTCCCCTTTGTGACTTCTGCTACAGCTACGCCGGCGCGGTGCTCTGGAACGCCGAGTCCTCACGTCTGTGGAATAGGACCTTCGAACAGATTCGACGTCGCCTGGCCATCGCCCTCGACGCCGCCTTTGAAGTGCTCTCGCAACACGTCCGACTCAACTACCTCAAGGTGGCCGAATTTCAACGTCGTGGACTGGCGCACTTTCACGTCGTCCTGCGCTTGGACGGACCCGGCGAATCGTTCAACCCTCCGCCGCCAGAACTAACGACCGAACTCCTCGCCAGCATCATTGAGAGCGTCGTGAAGGACTTCTCGATCGTCGGTCCTCGTGGGACCGTGTCGTGGGGACGGCAGTTCCATCTGGCCGACGCGTCAACGCTCAATCGCGATGATCTCCGCATCGCGGCCTACCTCGCCAAATACGCAACAAAGTCAGCTGACGGCTCGCTGGACTTCGCTCGGCGATTCAACTCTCGAAGCGAGATTCTCAAAGTCAACGCACCTTCGCACCTCCAACAACTCGCGCTAGTCGCCTGGGATCTCGCCCAGGATCCATTGCTCGTGAAATTGAACACCCGTGGGCACGCGCACGCCTTTGGATTCCGAGGTCAACTGATCACCAAGTCTCGCCACTACTCCACTTGGTTTCAGGATCTGCGCGACGCCCGCGCGGCCTATATGAGATCACCCCACTCCGACGATCCAGTCGAAGGTTCATTCAGTTATGACGGTCGAGGTTACGACGATCCGCGCACGGCCACGATCGCTGAGTTCCTACACCAACTTTCGCTCGAAGCGCGCAGGTCCGCCACCCCTGACACTCCGGTGGCGGACGGTGACGCATGAAGGCCATGACTTTCTTCGTCGCTCGTCGAGTCCTGTGGCCACGCGACACTGGTCAAGAGGATCGATTCATCGCAAGAGTCAATGGTGAACATCAATCCGGTGTTACCGTCGCACAAGGAAACGCGAAATCTCAATGAACTCATCCACACCAGTCAATGAGGCTTACACAATGATCATCAGCGATGAATTGGTATGTCATCGAGACGATCCCATTCCAAAGTTGCTCCTCACGGTGCCCGAAGCCGGTCGCGCCCTCGCCATCAGCCGATCCAAAATGTACGACCTCTTGAACTCGGGTGACCTGCCGTCAGTTCACATCGGGCGTTCGAGACGAGTTCGGGTGAGTGACATTGAGGACTCGTCAATAGCGGTGGAGCGAGACACGATAGTAAAAAGCGGTGAGTGCTTTGGGGAGTCGTTGCGCCCTGAGACGTTCACTGGCCCCAAAGAGTCGGACGCATTCTCAACCGGAGGAGCAACCTCGGTCCGCTCGCTCGTCGCACGAAGTCGGTTGAGCGGACCATTGAAAATAGGGTGTTCACAAGTAGACTTCGGTTATGGAAAGGGTGTTTCGAGCTACGTCGCCGTTAGGTAAATTGGTCGAAGCGCACCGTGATGCCCTTCTGGCGCTTTCGGCGAAGCACCATGCGAGGAACGTTCGGGTGTTTGGCAGCGTGGTGCGAGGCGACGACTCGCCGCAGAGTGACGTGGACTTTCTCGTCGACTTCGACGAAGACGCTCATCCACTCGAGATTCTGGCCCTGGGCTGCGATTTCGAAGATGAACTAGGGGTCAAGGTCGACGTCTGCACGCCGCAAGGGCTCCGCCATTTTGTGAGGGACGACGTTTTCGCTGAGGCCTCTTCTTTGTGACTCGTCACGACGAGGAGTGGCTCGATGACATCCTCGACGCCATTAACGCCATCGATGAGTATCTCGCGATCGATGGACTACAACAAGGTCTGATCTACGACGCCTGTCGTGTGCGATTGATGGAGATCGGTGAAGCAGTCAAGCATCTTGATCCCGCTTTGCTCGAACTTGAACCAACCATCGCGTGGAATGAAATTGCCCGAATGCGCGACGTTCTCGTCCACCACTACCACGACACCGATTTTGCGGTTGTCGAAGCCGTCGTTACCGAGCGCTTGGCTCCTCTTCGAGCGGCCGTCCTCCGACTTCGAGAAATCGATCCGGGTAATTGACAACCGGAGTTTTCCGAACGATCGCTCAATGGTTGTTCAACTTTTTGGGAATGGAATGGGAATGAAACTTTCAATCAGGGGAGAACTGCGGAGAACAACGGCGGACGAGATACCACTTATGACCTGGAATTAAGACATCAGGACACGTGTACGAATGCGCCGGAACAGTCTACGGAACCGAGGGTCGGGGGTTCGAATCCCTCCAGCCGCACTAGATGACCTTGGGTTCTTAGTCAAAGCCTCTTGAAACACCGCACCCACGGTTCGAATCCTGCGCCGCACGAAACGCCACATCGAAGCCACTCGGCCACACCGAGATTCCTGGTGATCGGTGATAGGGACATTAGGAACGTCCGTCCAGCTACGGCGGCCGGTTGGGCGGCGTAACGTCGATGCTGTGACAGACGGGAGCAATGCGCAAGGCCCGCACGGCGATGATGTGACGCCTCTGGACATCGGCTCTCGGAGGTCACTTTCGGATGGATGCTCGATCCCGGTGCTCGGCCTTGGCGTCTGGCAGATCCCCGAGGGCAAACCGGTGCAGGAGGCCGTCCACTGGGCGCTCGAGGCCGGCATCCGACACATCGACACCGCACGGTTCTATCGGAACGAGCGTGGCGTCGGTGAGGCGATCCGTACGAGCGGCGTCCCACGAGAAGAGATCTGGGTCACGACCAAACTCTTTCCCTTTGAAGCCCTCTGGGCAGAAAGGGCGTTCCAGAGGAGCCTTGGACGACTGGGTCTCGACTACGTCGATTTGTACCTCGTGCACTTCCCACCCCCAGGATTGCTCCTCTCGACCTGGCAGAAGATGGAGTCAATCGCCAAGCAAGGGCTGGCGAGATCGATCGGCGTCAGCAACTACAAGTTCGATGACATCAACAAGACGCTCCAGGCCGCAGACATCCCTCCCGCCGTGAATCAGATCCATATGTCGCCGTATCACTACTCAAAGGACCTCGCCGAATCCTGCGAGGCCCTCGGCGTAGCGGTCGAGGCCTACAGCCCTCTCACGCGCGGGAAGAACCTCGAAGACCCGGTCCCGGTCTCGATCGCCGAGGCGCACGGCAAGTCTGCGGCGCAGGTCCTGATTCGATGGAGCCTTCAGCGC
>Ga0307374_10005037_pt1 | contig 21645 bp, 26 predicted proteins | sample OX3MG_FD_202532 | JGI IMG/M metagenome (GOLD analysis project Ga0307374, IMG submission 202532) | Soil microbial communities from Risofladan, Vaasa, Finland - OX-3 | ecosystem: Environmental > Terrestrial > Soil > Coastal area > Acid sulfate soil | place: Finland: Risofladan, Vaasa | collected...
AACGAGGTGGAAGGCGTGGTGAGCGTGGCGTACTCCATCTCTTCGAAGCCCCCGGCCACGATCGAGCCCCAGTGAGTGGTGGTCTGGCGTTGCCCGAGTTCCTAGGCCCGCAGACAGAGCTCGCGGAACTCCACGTCCACCTCGGGAGCTCGGTCGACCCTGCGGTGATGTGGGAGATAGCGCACGCGCAGGGGATCAGGCTACCCACGAAGGACTATTGGCGCTTCGTGGACATGATAACGGTCAACCCGAGGAAGGTGAAGTCCTTCGAGGACTACCTCTCGCTCTTCCACTGGACGGAGCTCATCCAGTCGAGCCCCCTCGCGATCGAGAACTCGGTCTACCACACGATTGCCGGGGCCTACCGCAAGAACAACATCACCCTAATCGAGCTGAGGTTCAACCCGATGAAGAGGAACCGCGGAGGGGAGAGGGACCTCGACCAGATAATGATGGCCGCGGGGAGAGGGCTCGACAGGGCATCCGCGGAGTATCCCGTCAAGTCGGGGATCATCATCTGCCTCGACAGGACCTTCGACGGCCACCTCAACGAGATACTCCTGGAGAAGGCCCTGAAGTACAAGAACAGAGGCGTGGTGGGGATAGACATCGCGGGCTCGGCCAGGAAGGGCTTCCACTACTCCGACTGCAAGGGCATGTACAGGCGGGCGCGGAAGGAAGGCCTCGGGCTGACCGTGCATGCGGGGGAGGACGAGGGACACAACTCCGTCCGCGAGGTGCTCGAGCACCTAGAGCCGCAGAGGATCGGCCATGGGGTAAGGGCCACGGAGGACGCGGAGACCCTGGAGATGCTGCGCGAGAGAGGCGTCACGCTGGAGCTCTGCCCCTCGTCCAATCTCAACACGCGGGTCCTGAAGGGCGTCGGAGACATGAAGCGGGTCTTCAGGCAGCTGAACAAGAGCGGAGTGAAGTACACGATAAACACAGACGGGCCGGAGATGCTGCTGACGAACCTCAGGAACGAGATCGACTTCCTTCTCAGGAACGACATCCTCAAGACGGACGACGTCCTCAGGGCCAACAGGAACGCGTTCGCGGCGTCGTTCATCCACCCGAACGCCTAAATGCCTTGGGATTCTTCGCGCTCCGACATTGGCGAACGATGAGGGCGCCCGGGCCAAGGCGAAGAGCGGCAAGGCGGCGGAGCGCGTCGGAGGCATGGACGAGATCGACGACAGCGTCCTCGAGGAAGGCTCATACTACCTCTCGAAGCTAGACCTCGACGTCGACGCGATCGCGGCGCGCTTCGAGATCCCTCCATCGCAGGTCCTTGGGCACAAGACGCGCTTCGAGGGGAAGCTGAAGCGGGGGGATGTGCTCGAGGTCGACACCGACCTTGCCTTCTGGAGGAACGTCAAGGAAGAGGCGGAGGGAAACGTCAAGGTGACGTTCGTGACCGACAAGGGCTTCCACCACGCATGGAGGTCAGACCTCGAGAAGCTCGACGGCCCATCCCTGCTCGCCATCTTCGAGTCGTGCAAGCGCTTCCTCAACCTCGACCCGAACGCAAGGTTCTTGGAGTACTCTCCCCCGAAGAACTACGACCCCCTTGCGATGCAACGCGAGATTAGCAAGGCCGTGACCGTGATAAACTCGATTCTTGAGAAGAAATGGAAGCGCGAGAAGAAGGACGACCCCTAGAGGGTCCAGCGGGCTCTACGCGAGCTTTATCTCCAGGAGCTTTCCTTGAAGGTCTCGGCAGATGGACAAGATACCGCGCTCCGGCAAGGAGTCGGAGGCTCTCCTTCGCTCGCTCCTACCCGAAAGCGAGGTGGTCGCTCTCCGCCCGATGTTCGGGAACCTTTCCGCCTTCGTGGGCGGAAACATGTCGATGGGCGTCTACGGCGATGACCTCTTCCTCCGGCTCTCTGATGGCGACCGCGCCCAGCTCCTCAAGATCGAGGGTGCGGCGCCCTTCGAGCCGATGAAGGGGAGGCCGATGAAGGAGTATGTGGTAGTCCCTAGGTCATGGGCGCGTGACACTTCAAAGCTCAAGCCTTGGGTGACGAGGTCTCTTGAGTGGTCGAGCCGGCTGCCAGCCAAGAAACCGAAACGCTAAGTTTTTCCGCACGCCCGCGTCTTTCACCTCGAGAACAGATGCGCTACATGACCGACGCCCACCTGAGCGGCCTCGCGAAGGAGCTCAGGGAGAAGGGCGTCGAGTGCGAGACTGTGCACAAGCTGATGCTCGGAACCGAGGACTCGAGAATCAAGATCACCGACCCTGAGATAGTCAAGTTCCTCGCGGCAAAGAACAAGTCGGTCGCCCTCATCACCCTGGACAATGAGCTCGCGGAGTACTGCTCGACCTTTGATATCCCAGTGATAAGGGTGCAAGACCTGGTCTCGAAGCACATACAGGCATCCAAGGATGAACGAGGGCGGGCCCTCTCACGGGATTAGAGCGCTACAGAAGATGGTATCGGAATGCCTTTAACGCCTCGCTCCAATTGCTGCTCCCATGGCAAAGACCTATACGCTCCCACCGTTACCATACGCATACAACGCTCTGGAACCGCACATTTCTGAGCAGATTATGAAGCTGCACCACGATAAGCACCACCAGGCGTACGTGAACGGCGCTAACGCAGCGCTCGACAAGCTGGAAAAGGCGCGGGCCGGGGCGATGCAGATCGACCTCAAGGGCACGCTCAGGGACCTTAGCTTCAACATCGACGGGCACAAGCTTCACTCGATATTCTGGCCCAACATGGCCGCCCCAGGGAAGGGAGGGGGCAGCCCAGGGGGCAAGCTCGCAGACAAGATCACCGCAGACTTTGGGGGAGTTGACAAGTTCAAGGCGCAGTTCAGCGACGCGGCCAAGGCAGTGGAAGGTTCCGGCTGGGCGCTCCTCTGCTACGACAAGGAAATCGACTTACTCGTCATGAACCAGGTCGAGAAGCAGAATTTCATGGAGCTGGCAGAGTTGCCTATACTTCTGGGGCTCGACGTATGGGAGCACGCCTACTATCTCCAGTACTGGAACGACAGGGGGAAGTATGTGGACGCGTGGTGGAACGTCGTGAACTGGTCAGACGTCGACGCCAGGCTCTCCAAGGTCGTAAAGTAGACGGGACGCAGTCCCAGCGGCCGCGGGACCAAACCTCCTGCGTGCCTCCTTTCTCCTTTAATCCACATAAAGCCCTCAAGCGGCGGCTGGAGGCGACTCTTTGGAATTCAAACTGAACCTCTCGAACGTCCCCTTTGACCTCGGGCACACGCTCGACAGCGGCCAGAGCTTCCGCTGGGCGCTGAGAGGGGAGTGGTGGTACGGGGTCGTCCTCGGCAGCGCTATCAAGGTCAGGCAGGAGGAGGCGTCGTTGGTCTGCGAGACCGCGTCGGAGCACCTCACTCCGCACCTGGTGCACGAGTACTTCCGCCTCGAGGACAGCCTCGAGCGCATCTACTCAAAGGTAATGAAGGACGACCACATCACGGAGGCGATCCAGAGATTCTACGGGCTCCGACTCATCAACCAGGACGTATGGGAGTGCCTAATCTCCTTCGTGATCGCTACCAACACAAACATCCCCCGGATCAAGTTGATGATCTCGAACCTGTGCGAGCGGTTCGGGGAGAAGTCGAGCTTCGAAGGCAACCCCTACGCGCTCTTCCCTACCGCGCCGACTCTCGCCGAAGCTTCGCTCGACGACCTGACTGCATGTGGGCTCGGATACCGCGCGAGGTTCGTGAGGTCGGTCGCGCAGAAGGTGAGCTCTGGAACGGTCGACCTGGAGGAGCTGAAGATCCAGGACTACGAGCGCGCCAGAGACCTGCTGACCGAGCGGCTCCTAGGGGAGAAGACGCTCCTCGGAATCGGGAGAAAGGCGGCCGACTGCGTCCTCCTCTTCTCATGCGGGAAGGACTCTTCGTTCCCGATCGACGTCTGGATGGCACGGGTCCTGTCCAAGTACTACCCGGGGCTCTTCGACAGGGAGACGGCAAGAAGACTGGGCTCGCACGTCTCCAACCTGACCCGGCTCTCTGGCGGCCAGTATGAGAAGATCTCCGCCTCCATGAGGGAGTATTTCGGGGAATACGCTGGATACGCGCAGCAGTACCTCTTCCACGACGCCCGTAAGAGCAAGCTCGAGTAGCTACTTCTTCTTGCCGACGGTCGGGACTGCGACGGGCTCCCCCGTCTTCGAAGCGGGCTTCCCGGCGGGGCTCTTGAACCACTCCTTGAGCGCCTCGACGTTACCCTCCACGACGCTCCTTCGCCTTATGTCCAGGGAGAGGCCTTCGCGCTTTGCCGCGTTCAACGGGACGCCCGCGGAGGCAAGCTCACCGAACGAGAACCCTCTCGCTGACCTTTCATGCAACGAATCGATATGCCTGGAGGCGATGGTCGCCTCTGGCGGCGCACCCAGAATGACGGGCTCCGCTTTCACGCTGACCTTGGCAGGGGCTTCCTTCTTCTCCACTGGCTTCTTCTCCACTGGCTTCTTCTCCACTGGTTTCTTCGCCATGGGGGGCGCGCTCTTCGGCTTCTCCTCCCTGACCGCCACTTTCACTGCCTTGGTCTTTGGGACCTTTGTCCCGGCCTTCTTCCGCGTCGGGACCTTCTTCCCCTTCGGCTTGACCGTCTTCCCCTTCGGCTTGATCTTCTTCTTAGAGGCGCTCATGTCTACTGCTTCCTCATCCTGCTTCCGCGAATCGCTAGTATCACGCCGACCGCTGCAACCGCCACCCCGCCTCCGATTATCTCGACGCTCTTGAATACCAGATATCCCGGCACGACCACCGCGTCAAGGCCGAGCACTACGAGCGCGATTCCGAAGACGAGTTGCCCTCCGCTGTTGATCCACTCTGGGCTGAACGTCCGCCCTGCTCCCGACGTCTCCCCCACGGGCGGACCTGGTCTCCGCCCCGGGAGCCCTCCCTTGAGTATCCCGATCGGGATGAACATGACGCCGAAAATGAGCAGTATGCCTGCCGTCCCTTGCATCGCCCCGCTCTCGGGACTGGGGATGATGCAATAGCACGAGTCCCCCGCGGGCGTCTTCGCTCCGTTGAAGAGGATGATCCCGGAGAAGCCGACTAGCGTAAGCACGAAGGCGAGTATGATGTACTCTGAATCCAAGCTGCCCTAGCACACTTTCGTGACACGTTTCTTAAGCGTTTCGTGGACGGGGCCTGCAAAGGTGGGACTTGCAATCGGGGGCTCGTCCTAGAAGAGGTTATATCCCCCACGCCGGTTTCCGCGCTCGGTCCCGCGGTAGCTCAGAGTATCTCAATACGAGAAGCCTGGTAGAGCTTCCGGCTGTAGTGGTCGGCCTTGGTCGACCCGTCCAGCCTATTCAGGCCACAGAAACCGGATTGCCGTCGGCTCAAAAGCGCCAAAAGCGCTGATAGTCCGACCCGCGGGACCTCCATCCTTCGCCTCCACAGCCACTCTTGCGACCGGGACGTTCCCACCGCCCTCCTGGAGCCTAGCGCGCTTCCGCCGCCAGAGCACGCTCGAAGGCAGCGAAAGCCAAGGGACCCTCGAAGCCACCAGGAGGAGCGCGACGGCCAAGACGATCCAGTTGCTGAAGACATAAGCCCCGGAGATGTAGCTGCCGACGAAGTGACCCCCCGGCACCGGTGGGTAGTTGACGAAGGGCAATCGGACGAAGTCGCGTTGTCTGAAGCCGCCGTCCGCTATGCCTCCTATCCACAGGAAGTCGGTCACGTGCCACGTCATGTCCTCGGGGGCTTGACTCCAGAGTGCAAGCTCGAAGATGACCAGGCAGGGAGCGAGGAAGAGAGATACCGCGTCCCTGAGGGCCGCCCCGATTCCTCTATTCAGCCTGAAGAGCACGAGCCCGAGGGTCGCCAGACCCATGTAGAAGGAAGCCTGCGTGCCTTTGTCGAGCGAACTGATGTAGGGTATCAAGCCGATTGTGTTGTCGTATATCAAGCGAAGGATCGGATACCAAGAGAAACTGTAGTTATAGCCGCTGTAGCCGCCCAGCACGTCGGCCGAGGCCCAGAACGCAAAGACGAACGAGCCGAAGACGAACAGCGCAAGGGCCAGGACTCTTACGGGTCGGGGAACCTCGACCTTCAGCCGCATCAGCCTGGAGGCGGACGACTTGCTCCGGTCCAGAGCATCCCTGGCCGGTCGCATCACAGCGACGTACACCAGGAAGAGCGCCGAGAGCACAGCGATCTCTACCTCGCAGAGAGGGGTAGGCTTGGCCAGAGAATCAAGCGGCACGGCCACCAACAGACCGAAGATTTCTATGACCGCTCCGGCGACGAACGCGACAACCAGCACTCCGCCGGCGGTCACCTTGACGGGGGCTCCCAACCTTCATCCTCCTACAGGCCGGAACAGAGCTATCACCGGCGAGGCAGCAGACATTCCGCATCGACTCGACATAGACCCTTCTCTCATCGTGGTAGACCCCGGAGCCCTCGGGTGGATGCCTGCGATTATTTCTACTATGCCTTCGACAGGGTTGCCGGCCCTCTCTGACGAGCGGCCCTCCTCGCGCCCGCCGGCCCAGCGGGCTTTGTCGTGCCGCCGGAGACTCTTAATAGCAGCCGCCGAGATAAGGGAACTGCGTGGAGAGCGCGCGCCGATGGTTAGAATGATTCTCGTAATCCTGGCTGTGGCGATAGCCGAGACGGCGTGGGCGCTCTTTTGCGCGGAGACCGGCGTAAACCTCGTCGCCTTCTACGCCGTGCTGGTGGCGGCCTCGGCCGTCTTCTGGGTACCAGGGCTCGCCGAGAAGCGCGGCGCGCCCGAAAAGACTTCGAGGCGTGTCTCCGAGACCAACAGATAAAGCCAAGAAGGCTCGCACGGGAGAGAGTCGCACATGCGCGGGCCCTCCTTCACGGGAATGGCTGCCCTAAGCTCGATCGTCGCTGGGACCTCGGTCGCGGTCTTCAACATGTTCTACTGGGACCAGGATCAGTACTACTTCGAGCGATCCGGGGGCTCCCCCTCCTCAATACTCTCGTTCTACCTCGCACAGGCCATCTCGATATTCCTCCTGCTTCTCGGCTTCTACCTCGCGTACCAGTATCTTAGGAGGAAGTCCTCCAACTCGCCATTCTCGTCGTCGCTGGCGGTAATCGGCAGCGCCATCTCGGACCGCAGGCTGGCGCGCGTGGCCGTCGCCGTCGCGGCCATCTACGGCGTCCTCTACGCATTCGCGTCGAGCGTCATCGTCTTCCAGCCCAGCGTTGATTTCGCCACGGCCTATGGCGCGACGGGCGTGGGGTCGTGGAGCTCCGTCCCCTGTTGCGGGGACGTGGGGACCATCCCTGAGGTGGTCCTGTACCTCTCTCCCGCCCACCTGGCGGTGCAGCTCGTCCCCCTCAGCGTCCTTCTGCTCTTCATCGTGCCGCCGCTGGTAGGCTTGAACCTCTCGATAGCGCTCTTCTCGGTGAGGAGAACGGTCGCGAAGGTCACCGGGAGGTGGATGGTAGCTTGCGGAGCGGCCGTGGGGCTGTTCACTGCCTGCCCGACTTGTGCCGGCTTCTTCCTCGCCGAGTCCGTCGGAGGAATTGGGGCGACGACGCTCGCGGTGGCTCTTGCCCCCTACCAGGCCATTTTCATCGCGGTGAGCATCCCACTCCTCATCTTGATGCCCTTCTTCTTCGCGATGCGCGTCAGGAAGACCGTGACGCCGATACCGCAGGCGGCGATGCCGAGCGCCGTCGAGGCAAGAAAGGAACCGCCGCTCACAGCCGGAAACCGTTAAATGCAGAGAGAAAGGCGCGCCGAAAGGAGGCATTTTCTTTGAGCATGAGTGACTATATTGCCCTCACCAAGCCAAAGATACTTTGGCTCCTCCTGCTCGTGGCGCTCGCCTCCGCGGTGATAGCAGCGCGCACGCTCCCACCCATCGTCACCCTCGTCGGGCTATTCCTCGCTGGGACTCTCTCTTCCATGGGCTCTCTTGCCCTAAACAGCTACCTGGAGATGGACGTCGACGCCAAGATGAAGCGGACCAGGAACAGACCACTTCCGGCGGAGAGGATCGTACAGCCCAGGAGGGCCCTCGCGTTCGGGCTCTCGTTGGTCGCTCTGGGCCTTGTGATCGCCTGGTTCACGCTGACGCCCCTCGCGACCTTGTTCATCGGCCTGGGGGCTCTGGTCTATGTCCAGGTCTACACGGTCTGGCTCAAGCCTAGGACGAGCTGGAACATCGTCCTTGGCGGGTTCGCTGGGAGTTGCTGCGCGCTCGCGGGTTGGTACGCGGTCACCTCGGCTGACCCGCTGATTGCCTGGGTCCTCGCGGCGCTCGTCTTCGTCTGGACGCCGAGTCACTTTTGGAGCCTAGCGGTCATCACAGAGGAAGACTATTCTGCCGCCGGCATCCCAATGCTCCCTTCGGTGGTGGGGGAAAAGAAGGCCGCAAAGTTCATCGTGGCGAACACCCTCCTCCTGATACCGATAAGCCTCCTCTTCTTCCTGTACCTGGCAGGAACGGGAGAGGTCGTCTACCTGATAGGGGCTCTCTTCTTCGACCTCCTCTTGCTCGCCACCAACATCAAGCTCCTGATCACCCCGACGAAGAGCAACGCCCTCCTCGCCTTCAAGGCCTCCAGCCCATTCCTTGCCGTCATCTTCATTCTGGCCTGCGTCAGCGTCCTGCTCTGACACTCCAGAAAGTCTTAACTAAGTTATCTCGCGCGGCCCCCTGATTGGCCGCTGGGAAGTATCTCGTTTACGCCACCATCGTCTCGACCTTCATCTTGATAGTCTGGGGTGCCTACCTGACCGCGGGCAACTGGGGAGGTGACTGCGGCGGCGGGGCGAGTACAGCGGTCAGCGCGGATTGGCCCTACTGCAACGGCTCCCTCGCCATCCCGAACCCGTATGCTGCCGCCAGCTACGGCGCGTTCGTGGAGTACATCCACAGGACCCTGAGCGTCCTCGTGGGGGTTATCCTCATCGCCGCGATCGTTGTGGTCTCCAGGATGAAGCCGAGGCCGTCCGGGGCATACAAAGGGCTCCTCCTTTCGGGAGTGCTCCTCCTGATTCAGATCGGCCTGGGGAACATCGTTGTCAACTCTGACCTAAACGCGGCGGTGACCGCACTGCACTTGGCGAACGCGACCGCCCTCTGGGGCGTGATGGTCGTCTCAGGCGTCCTGATTCGCTCTGAAGAGCATCGCCACGGATATTAGCGCCGCCAAAAAGCAGAAGGCTAAGAGAAGGGCCCGCTGCGCGTCCCAGGCGGTGCTCCAAGTGAAATCCCCTTCCAAGTTCATCGCGGACGCCATGCTCGGGAGCTTAGCAAGGAAGCTTCGGATCTTCGGGTTCGACACCCTCTATTTCGGCGAGGGGGGCGACCTAGAGCTCGAGGCCCTGGCGAAAAAAGAGGGACGCGTCATCCTCACATCAGACAAGCGCCTGTTCGCGCGATCGGAGGGGAGGGGGCTCCGTGCCATCCTGGTCGAGGGAACGACCGACCTGGCCAGGCTGCGCTCCATGATGAGACAATCCAGCCCCGCGATGACGCTGCGCTTGGGCCGAGGAACTGCGAGCAGGTGCACTGTCTGCAACGGCGAGCTCGAGGCCATACGAAAGCGGGACGCGGCCTCGACCGAGATACCTGCGAAGGTCCTGGCGAGGCACCGTCTCTTCTATACATGCAGGTCGTGTTCCAGGTTCTATTGGCGGGGAAAGCACTGGGAGCGGCTGAGGCGCCTCTCCTATTCGCTCAAGACAAAGGATTTAACCTGAACGCCGTGCGCGGGTTTTTCCTATCGCTGGAGCGACGCTTGAAAGTCTACCTCGCCGCGTTCGGTTCTGGAATGGGTCATGCCTCGAGGATGGCCGCTCTTGCGGATGAGCTCATCGCTGCCGGAGACGAAGTGGCCTTCTCCAGCTCGGGAGAGGTCACGCGTTGGCTCGAGTCGAAGGGCTACCGATGCAACGACGTGCCGCTCGTCGACGTGGAATTCAACGACTCCGGGGCATTCTCCGCGACGAGGACGCTGAAGCGCTCCCCGGTGCTATTGGGGCGGCTTTGCAGGCAGGTGCAGAGCGAAGTGCGGAACCTCGGGAGGTTCGCGCCGCGGGTGGTCCTAAGCGACTCGATGGGCTCGACCGTCGTCGCGGCGAGGCTGGTGGGGGTGCGGTCCGTCGCGATCCTGAACCAGCTCAGGCTGATCTCTTCCCCGAGGACGCCGAAGATGATAGGCCAGCTGCTGGCCGGAGGCAGCATCACGCTCGTAAACGCGGTCTGGGAGTTCTGCGACGAGATACTAGTCCCCGACCTCCCTCCTCCCTACACGATAAGCGAGAGGAACCTCTGGAACGCGGGGAGCGCCTCCTCCAGGGCGCGCTACATCGGCTTCCTGACGCCCAAAGGTGACGGGGGCGCCCGAGGGGACGAGCTATTGGACAGGTGGCGAGCCGAGAAGCGCAGACACAAGGTCTTCTGGCAGATATCCGGTCCTCCCCCCACGCGCGGCCCCTTCTTGGCGAAGGCGCTCGAGGCGGCGAAGGCCTTGGAAGCGGAATACCTCTTCGTGATAACCGCGGGCAATCCGGGAGGGGAGACCTCGCCCAGCGCCGTGCCCGGCGGTTACCTCTACCAGTGGTGCAACACGTCGAGCGCGTTCGTCGACTCATGCGACGCCGTGGTCTCGCGAGCGGGCCACGTGAGCATCTCCGACTACATCCTCCGGGGGAAACCCTGCCTGCTTGTGCCCATCCGGTCCCAGACAGAGCAGATCGGGAACGCCTACAAGGCGGAAAAGTTGGGTTTCGCCGTCGTCATGGACGAGAGCGAGCTAAGCCCCGAGAAGGTCGGCGAAGCCTTGGGAGAGCTGTCCGAGGAAGGCTACGGCAGGCGCGCCCAGGAGATGAGGAGACTGGCAGAAGGATACGACGCCGTCCGCGCCATCCTCGATGTGGTCGGAAAGGGCTAGCCGCGCCGCTTCATCGAGTCGATGACCGCGTTCGAGTCCGCTTGGACCCCTCCAAACTTCAGCTCGGAGAATGGGCTCCGGGAATCGAGCGCCCTCAGGGTAAGCCCGCCCCCCGCTGAACCGGTCTTGGGGCGTCCGAGCCCCAGCGAGCGGTAGGTCGCGGCTATCTCATCGTCCTGGACGAGGATGAGCGGAAGGGCGACGTGGGGGAAGTGTTCGGCGATCCCTGCGAGAGCATCCGGGCGTCCGGGCCGGATGCCGGCAAACACCGCACCCTTGTGGTCGTGGAGCCAGCCGCCAATCCGCCCGTATGAGTCGCTGCCTCCATCAAGGAGGATTAGCTCAAGGCAGCGGGCGTCCATTCGGAACGAGAGCTCCGAGTAGAGCCTGGCTACGTGCCTCAAGGCCGCCTCGTCCGTCCTCGAGTGGACGAGCTTGACGGAGAAGCCCGAGAGCGCGGCCATCCAGGCCAAGGCGGAGCTGCGTTGTCCTCCTGAGACGAGGCAGGATACCCAGTCGCCGCCCGTCGGGAGACCGCCCGGCCCCGCGCGGATCTCGGCCCCGCATGCGCCCCTACCCCCTTGGATGCAGACACGGAACCTCACGTGCGGCTTCCTCTCGTCCACCCGCGCCCCGGGGATGGAGGCGAGCAGCTCGGAGTTTCCCGAGAGCACAGCGTCTCCGGCGGTCTGTTTCGATGCTAAGACCTGGGCCGAAATCTTGAAGGTCCTCCCCTTCGAGAGATAGCGCTTCGCGAGCAGTTCGAGGTTCTTTAGGTAATTCCCGGCTCCGTTGAAGCGATATCCGACCGCGATCCAGGAGACTCCGGGGAGGAAGGTCAGGCTCCTGGCGGCCGCCACTGGATCTTCCGTGGCGACGAGCAGCGTGTCGCCGATGCGGTCCGTATCTCCATCGCGCGCGGAGAGCTTCCGAACGACCGTCCTCTGGAGGTCGTCGAACCGGCCCGCGCCGCTCCAGCCGACCATAGCAACTGCCTTCACAGCGGACGAGCGCCGAGCGTGCTTTTTAAGCGGAGCAGCGACCTGACGCTCAAGCCGCGGAACGCGGCCAAGTCTTAAAGAGAGGACTGGCCGGCGTGATATTTCGCGACAATGACCGAGCAACGCGCTGAGGACACGGGCGGCGATGACTCCACGCCGGTGCTTTCTATCAAACAGGTCCTCTCCCTCAGGTCGATCCCGAAGGCTCGCGTGCGCGGATGGGTCGCAGGTAAAGCAGGGGTCGGCGGCATCGTCTTCGTCATCCTCAGGGACGGCACGGGGTACCTCCAGGTGTCGGCCAAGAAGGGGGTCGCCGAGCAGCGAGTGATAGAGGGGATGCGGCAGGTACCGAGGGAGTCGGTGGTCTCGCTCTCAGGAGAAGCGAGGGAGGACAAGCGCGCTCCAGGCGGTGTGGAGCTTGTCGCGAAGGACTTTGAAGTCATCTCAAAGGCGGAGCCTTGGCCGATAACAAAGACGGCCGTGACTTCGGCCACCTTCCTCTACGACATGCGTCACCTGAGCATCAGAGGAAAGAAGTCGATAGCGACGATGAAGATCAGGTCTGAGGTGATGGGGGCGTGCTTCGATTACTTCAGGGATAGGGGCTTCACCCTCATAAGCGCGCCCACGTTCGTCCAGGCCGCAGTCGAGGGAGGCTCGACTCTTTTCGAGGTGGGGTACTTCGGGAAAAAGGCCTACCTCAGCCAGAGCGCCCAGTTCTACGAGGAAGCGGCTCTCGCGGGCCTGGAGAAGGTCTGGATATGCCAGCCCGCCTTCAGGGCGGAAAAGTCGAGGACAGCAAAGCACCTCACCGAATTCTGGATGATAGAGGCGGAGCGCGCCTTCGCCGACCAGGCGGCGAACATGCGGCTGCAGGAGGAGCTCGTCGCCTTCATAGCCGACCGGGTCCTCGAGAGGAGGCAGGATGAGCTCGCGACGCTGGGCAGGAAGTTCCTCAGGCCCGAGATTCCGCTCGAGCGCATCTCCTACGACGACGTGAGGAAAGCCGCTGAGGTCGAGGGCGTCTCCTTCGAGTGGGGCGAGGACATCCCAACCGAGGCAGAGAGGCTGGTCTCCCTCTCGAAGAGCGCCCCCTTCTTCGTGACCGACTTTCCGTTATCGGCCCGCGCTTTCTACCACATGACCTACGAAGACAGACCCCAAGTAACAAAGTCGGCCGACCTGATCGCGCCAGAGGGGTTCGGCGAGCTCGCCACCGGAGGGCAGCGGATTGCGGAGTACTATCCCCTCCTCCAGAGGATAAAGAGCCAGGATCTCCCGCCCGAGGCCTTCTCCTGGTATCTCGACCTGCGCAAGTTCGGGATGCCCTATCACTCCGGGTTCGGGATGGGCGTAGAGAGGGTGACGCGGTGGATTGCCGGGCTGAAGAACATCAGGTCGGCCAGCCTCTTCCCGCGCACGATGACCAGGGTCTCCCCGTGAAGAGGCGGGCGGAGTTCGCGGTCGACCCAGACGTCGCCGGGGGGGTCCCGGTTTCATCCGCGAGTTGAGAAAGACTAATACAATCGTCGCCAAGCAAAATCCGTCTTGGCGTCTCCCAATCGGAGTGAGTGAATACATCTGGCGATTAAGCCTAGCTCATTCATGGTATTGTTGAAGCCGCTCGTGAAGAACGACTTCGCGTACCACGTGCTCGTCACTAGATCACTCGACTATCTCTCGACTCTATACACCATCAAGACCACACGACTGCAACTCAACGAAATCAGAGCCCGGTTGGGCACGGGGTTGTCCACGTACGAGATGGGCCAAGGATTGCGCTTCGAGTTCGACCTATCGAAGAACTTGGACGCCTTCATGTACGATTATCTGCTGAAATTCGGCCACTATGAGAAGGAAGTCGAATCGACTCTGTCCGAGTTGGTAACCCATGATACGACCTTCATCGACGTCGGCGCAAACATCGGCTACTTCACCGTCCTGTGCTCCAGATTGGCACAGACCGTGTATGCGTTCGAGCCGGTCCCGGTGGTGTTCGAGAGGCTCTCGAGGAACGTCAGCCTTAGCGGCTGCAAGAATGTCCAGGCGTTTCAGTGCGCGGTATCAAAGGAAAAGACGAGGTTGAGGCTCTTCGAATCAACGATTTCCGACGGCCATGACTCCACCATCAAGAGGTTCGAGCACGGCAGATCGATATTCGTCGACGCAGTGAGCTTGGATGAGGCTATCGAGCCCTCGGTCAGAGACGTCGTGATGAAGGTCGACGTCGAGGGGTCCGAGATGGACGTGCTGTTGGGGGCGCTGGGCTTGATAAGATCCGGAAAGGTCTCCGCAATCGTCCTAGAGTGGTCTAGGCGAATCTATCCGAACGTCACGAATCTGAGGGAAAGGTTTGCCCTGTATTCGGCGCTAGGGCGCGTCGAAGTGCTCGACGACCGTTTCGGAAGCTACGTGGTCACGGAGAGGCAAGAGATTCCAGAGTTCTGCAACCTGCTCATACGAGTCCGAAGATGAGCCGAACGTCCGCCCTCGCCTGGGTTTTTGGAGGCGTCAAGAATCGACCGCGCAACTCCTTTTATAAATGGGCCCCGGCTTTTTCAATTCGATTGAGGCCTTACAGCAGTTCCAGCCAGAACCCAGAGATCGGGAGACTGAAGTTCGTCTCGTACGCGTCCCTCGCTGTGGGCGTGGCGAGCATGGTCTTCGTAGCCGTGCTCGCGGGCCAGCTCAACGCCTTCTATCACCAGGGTACGAGCCAGCAATCGACCACGACCGCGACGACGAGCTACCAGGCGATCAGCGTCTCGGGGAGCCTCATCACTCCTCAGCTCTCCCTCGCTGACGCGCCGCAGATAACGGCGGAGCAAGCCTTCGGGTCGAGACTGACAGACATCAACGTGCCGCTGAACGCCACCGAGATGGCGGTCATCAACAACGCGTCACAGTCCTTCTTCATAACCGCCGCGCAGATGTACCTGAACAAGTCGCTCACCATCCCGATCGGAGCCAACGTCGCTGCGGCGCCGCTCGAGGTCGTAAACGGCAAGCCCTCGGTGATATACCTGGGGGCCATCTCCTGCGTGTACTGCGGCGAGAACAGATGGGCGATGGCGCTCGCCTTGGGCCAGTTCGGCGGCTTCCAGCATCTCTTCAAGGGGTACAGCTCGCTCGGGGACGCCGACGTCCCCACGATCTATTGGGCGCCCGCCGAGTACAACGTCAGCCAGGGCATCGATTTCGGGAACTTCTACACGAGCAATTACATCAACTTCCTTTCGATGGATTACGCCTCGCCGATAACGCAGGGGTTCCTGATGGGGCCGCTCACCTACTTCCAACAGCAGGCGACATCCACGATGAGTCCCGCCTACGAGACCGCCGCGAACACGATCATCAAGCTCAACAACTACGCCGGCACGCCATACACGATCTGGGGGAAGTTCAGCGTGCCAGGTGCGGACGCGAGCAACTTCGGAGATGCCTCCTCAAACGCCACGACCACCCTCCCGATATCGTCGCTCACGCACGACCAGGTCCTGGGCCTTCTCGCGAACCCGCACACGCCTTTCGGCTGGAACGAATACGCGGCGGCTGACTTTTACATCTCTTTGATCTGCGCGAGCATGCCCTCCCCTGCCCCCGTGTGCTCGCTCTCCTCGATTTCGACGATGGTCTCCCAGGCCTAGTCCTACGCCGCCTTTCGAGCTGATTCGGTGCCTGCGCGAGGTCTTTTCCTGAGGAGACCTTTTCATCGGACCGTTAGGGGAAACCGGCTCCGGCGGGGAGAAATAGGGAGGGCCATGCATCAGATCCGACCACCAGCCAGAGCCGAAGGAATTAAGAGGACGATGGAGGCGAGCGTTGACCGCTCTTGGGCCGGCCCCTTCTCATGAACCCGCTATTCCTCCTCATGTTCGCGATATCCTCCCTGTTCGTTGGGGCGTCGTTCGTCTACATGGCGACGAAGTCCCCCTTCTTCTGGGGCGGCATGTTTCTTCCCGGGATCGCACTCTTGCTCGCCTTTGCGATGACGGCGATTCTGGCGATATTCAGCGTCCTGAGGGCGCCCGTGAGGGGGAGCGCCTAGAGCCTCTCCACCGTGCCCAGTTTGGAGCAGTCCGTCAAAGCCTCTTCGCGCCAACCCTTGTAGCTCGCGTTGGGAGGAGACGAGACGCGAAGGCGGCGGGCTTCTCTAAAGCCAGGACAAACAACGATGTCTCGGCGCAGACCGTCTCTTTCAGCATTGGAATCAGCCGCCCTAGTCCGAGCTCACCCGGTGAAGGCGCTACGGAGAGGACGAAGACGAGGTGTTTGAGATGTACTTGCATATGGTCTCCACCCCCGCCGCGTCACCAATTACGTTGGTGGTGGTCGTCGAGTTGGAGTAGGAGTAGCCCACTTTGCCGAGGATGCTCGTCGAGGTCGTGTACGAAACCGCCGTCGTCATAGTTTCAGTCACGTTCTTCGTCGATTGACCAATGATGGTCTGTGCCCTAAACTCGATATATTGGAAGACCCCGCAGTAGACGGTGTTCGAGGTGACCCCCGGCGAGTGGTAGAACTCAAGAGCGCCTACAATCAGGACGACCAGCGCTACCGCGACCAAGATCGGGGCGACCCGACGTTTCTTGGGTCTGTTCTTCGTCTCAGCGTAATCCTTGATGGCCATCAGTCCGAAGCGTCTTTCGGAGGTCGAGGCTTGGTTATTAAGTGTAAAGACCATAAGAGAAGAAGCTTGAACTGCAAGAGGGCGACGCCATGAGCAGTTCGTCTGACGCCGCCACGAGAAGAAGGAGAGCGGCCGTCTCCAGGTTGAGGATCGTCGTCCCCGCGCTCTTTGCTCTTGGGTTCTTGTTCTACTCGGCCATAACCGTCTTTCCCCTCGCAGGAATGCCAGGTCCGCCGTTGGACCCGCGCGTCGGGACTCGACCTCTTCTCCTCTGGCTCGCCGTGGCGAGCGCCTGCGGTGGCCTTTTCGCCCTGTTTGGTGGGCTGGTGGTGGCTACCTCCGCAAGCTCCGAGGACGAAGCGGAAAGGGTTGTCGGCGGCGGCCGGTGAGGGCGGGCGCTAGGGCAGCACAGATCGATGTCCTGACGCTTAGCAGAGGCCGAATTCTGCAGACCTAGTCCGCCCCCCGTTCTCCGGGGCTAGGCTGTGGGGTCTCTTCAGCTCAATTCGCTCGCGACTGGCCAGTCGAGGACTCGACTAGGCGGCATCCTGGCGCCTGAAGACGAGGAATCCGATGGCGAATGTGACCGCTATCCAAACCACCACTGACAAGAAGGTGAACGGGTATACATTGGTCTTCCACACGTGCATGGCCACTAGGTCGCTGACGCTCAGCTGGCCTTGGCCCAGATTCGCCCCGTATACCGTGAGTTCGCGGGCCGTTTCGATGGGGTCCAACAGCACGACTGAAAGGGCTGCGACGGGGCCTGCCCTCAGGTTGACGGAGATGACCAGCTGGTCGAGACTGGAGACCACGGCCAACAAGAACCACACCATGATCCCAATACCCATCGCCGTGGCCTTCCTTTTCGAGAACTCCGAGATGATCAGCGCAATGCCCAACATCACAGCGTTCAGCATCCCGGCAAAGGCCATGATCATTACCACTGAAAAGTAGTTGGAGATTCCGGTCGTGTAGACCACTATCGAGGCTGCGCCGAAGCCCAAGATAATCACGGTAGTAGTCGCTAGCAGCAAGCCGATAGACCTCCCTAGGAAGAACTCTCCCTTTGTCACCGGATTGGAGAGCAGGTACTGGAGGGTCCCCGACTCGCGTTCCTCCACTATCGACACGGCTCCCATTGGGAGGGCCAGCAATGGAATCAGCGGGAAGGTAACGGAGAGAAGGTCCGAAAGGTTCTGCGAGAGGTACTCCGGCGGGAGGTTGCCGGCTGCCGACAAGTACAGGTCTGGAATGTCGACGGCCAAGAGGAAGAAGATGACGCCAAAGATGAGAACCCATTTCGTCCTGATCGACTCCTTGTACGTGAAAGTTAGTATCCCCCAGACTCCCAAGGCGTTCATCTGGCTCCTCGTGCCTCGAGTCAAGAGAGCCAACGTTGCCGCGCCGAAGACCACGGCTATGGCGATTACGGCATAGAGAAGGTCTGGGCTGATATTTCCGGAGGCCAAATCACTTCGCTCCGTCTCGCGATCCCACGGAGCCCGCCTGGAGCAACTTGACGTACTCTGACTCTATCTCGCTTCTTTCAATGAGGATGTCCGAGAGAGAGTAAGGGCCATTCATCAGGCCCTTTACGACCCCCAACTTGATCTTGCTCGGAACGGTCGCCCTCAGCCATTCTCCGTCGGCTTCGAAGTCGAACGCTCCCAGGTCTTCGGCCAGCTTCGTCACGCCGGCGGTGTCCGCTTCGCGGACCCGGACGAATAGCGTATCGTTGACGCTGAGGCGCGACATCAGCTCTTCAGGAGAGCCCCTGATGACAATCCTTCCGCGATCGAGCACTATGACCTCGGTAGCAAGTTCCCCTAGGCCGGTCAGGTGGCTTGTCGTGAGCATCGTCTTTCCTTGCTTGAGCAGAGCCCTTAGCAGCCTCTGGAACTCCAGCTGCCCTCGCAGGTCGACGTTGCTTGTGGGCTCGTCCAGAAGCAGGAGCTTCGGGTTTCCGATGAGAGCCAAGGCGATTCCGAGCCTCTGCTTCATTCCGTCCGAGCAGGCCCTTACTCTTCTCGTCCTTGCGTCCCAAAGGTTGACCAGTCGGAGCTTCTCCTCGATCTGCTGGGTTCCAAGGTTCTTCAGGCGGGTGGTCAGCACCGCGTGGTCATAGATTGTCAGTGCTTCGTAGAAGGCATAATTCTGGGGGACGTACCCTATCACCCGCTTCGCGCCTCTCGGGTCCTTATTGACGTCGATTCCGTCGATCCTGATCCTTCCTTTGAAGTTCAAAATCCCCATTATGGATTTTATCAGGGTGGTCTTCCCCGCTCCGTTCGGCCCCAAGATCAGGACGTGGGCCCCGGACTTTATTTCGAGAGAAAGTTTGTAGAGGGCCGTAAACTTTCCATACCGCTTTTCGACGTTTTCGATGCTCACTATAGGGATTTCTTGCTTCTGGGTAGAGAGCTGTTGCAACTGTCTTGGTTCGGGCCTGCGCCGGTATATATCGGTTGAGGCCGAAGCGCCGCATCGCGATAATTGCGTTTTTTCGGCTATAGTCGAGGATTTTGCGAGCACATTTGAGCGTCTTCACGTATCAGGTCGGATCGGGGAATTACCGCCGTCGGCCGAGGTAGCCCGGGCAACGAGGGTTGCACTTGAGGGCGCGGATAGGTTCGTCTTTTGACGGGCGCTAGCGAATCCCACTGTCAGTTCTGATTCGGCGGAGGTGAGCGAGGGCCGCGAGGCAAGAAGACCGCGGCAGCGATCAGGACGGCCCCGGAAGCCAGGAGGGCGTAAGGAAGGAAGGTCTGAGCGCTGCTCTGGCCGGTCGTTGAGGTGTTGGAAGTGCTAGAAGTCACATGATTTTGAATCAACAGGGCTCCCCCCAGCCCGTCCATCGCGGGTTCGGTCTCATATACGATGAGCGGGACGCCGAAATATGCGGAGTCTTTCAGGGTGACGCTGAAGGTGGCGTTGGCCGACGCTCCCGGGGCCAAGCCGGTATCTGCCTCCGTTAGCGGGAAGGTAGCGTTGTTTGGTCCCCAAATGCCCCCGGGATAGAGATAGCTCGAGGAGTTGAAAGCAATGGGGCCGTTTATGAAAGATTCGAGTTGCTGTGTTCCTACGAAGAGCTGTACATCGAGTTCGTAAGCGGTTATGTACTCGATCAGCCCCGAGAACTGGCCGACGCGTAAAGTCAGCGAGACGGTCAGGTTCATCCCCACCTGAGCCACCGATGGGTACGTGTAATCCACGACGTAGGACGTGGTGCCGTGAGCCATGTTGTTGCCCAGTTGCCCCGTGGTGCCCGACTCCATTTGGACGGCGGCGCTGGCGGTTTGGAACGGGATCAGCAGAACCAGCGCAACGAGCACTTGCAAGTACGGCCATAGCGTGGTTTGGCTGCGTCGGCCTTGGCCCTCCTTGTTACCGCGCATGTGGCTCGTCCTTTTCTCCTTCAGAAAGTCAGAGGTCCTACTTGTGACTCTACCCTCGCCTGCGCATTCGCGAGCGCAGCGGCGGGAGTCAAAGACGCGTTCCAGGCCGCGCTCAGGTTGCCCTCGATGATGACCGCCGCTTGGAGCCATTTCGGGAACCCCAAGAGGGTCGTGAGGCTGTTTGCTTGCCAGATTTCATTGACGAGTTGGGCGACTCCGAAACCGGACGTCTGAAGCGCAGTTGCGATCTCCGGTACGGAGCCCACGGATGTCCTTGTAGGATAATTGTGGTATTTGCCAAGGATCTTCGCCTCTTGCGTTCCCTTCGCGGTCGCCCATTGGGCCCAGAGCCAAGCCATCTCGGGATTTTTCGAGTAGCGAGAGACTCCAACGCCAGACCCGGCGTATGGGTGGAAACTCCCCTTCGGGCCTGCCGGGTTGGTCGAGTGGCTAATGAGGCCAGTCACGTTCGACCGCAAAGGGTCTTGCAGCCAGGTATCGTACCCGTCGAACAGCAGCCCTTGGGCCGCCGACTCCCTCGAGAGCGAATCGAACACGTTGTCCCAGGTGTAGATTGAAGAACCCGGATCCGAAAGGGGCGCGAACCTCACGTAGTCTTCGAGGGCCGCGACACAGGCATCGGTGGTGAAAGTCGGGGTGATTGTGTTTCCGTCAACCGCCCAAAGGCTCCCGCCGAAGCTGGCAAGGTGCGCTTGGTACTCGTAGATCACCGAGATGGCGGGGCCGGCCATGCTCACCGACCCAAACGGGGTCAGCCCTGATTTCTGGACGGCTTGGCAGTTTGCGAAGTGGTCGTCCCATGTCGCAGGCGGGCTGAGCCCCAGCTTGTTGAAGATGTCCGTCCGGTAGAATAGGACAAGGGTCGGGGTATCGAAGGGGAGGACTGTGACGTTGGTGGCGGAGTCTCCCCCGTTCCCACCGGAAAGGTCAGGCGGATACGTCGCGATACGGTCCCAGGAATACCTGTGGAAGTCATTGAAATCGATGTTCGGGTAGGTCAGGTTCGGGTACTTCTGTGCTAGCTCGTACGGAGAGATGGGGAGAGTGGGAAAGACGCCCAGATTCTCCACGTCCAAGCTGTAGCAATCGTAGGCGCTGCTCTGCGTGCTGTTCATGAGGGAGACGTCAGCAAGTTGAAGAGCGTAGGGCACTATGTTGTACTGGTCCCTTATCCCGGTTGCGTTCAAAAAGTCGCTGTCGATGAGCTGCGTCGCGTATGGACCGAACTCGGCCTCTAGGCTGATGTCCATAGTCTTGCCCGAATAGGGGCCGGAGACCGAGCGCAGCCAACTCAAGAGATCTTGGTAGTCAGGGAGCGTCGAAAGCGGCGTGCTCGACTGAGAAGTGGTGGGCGTTAGAGTGGAACTGGAGTTCGTCGACGTGGCGTGCGGCCCAGACTGGAACAACGTCGGAAAAGCAAAATCGGCCAATCCCAGGGAGAATAGCCCCGCTCCAGCGAGGCCCATACCGTAACGCAGAAATTGTCTTCTATCCAAGGTACCAGACTACGCTGCCCGCCGTCAGGCAAAAAGAGTTGGGAGGCTCGCGCGTATTTAAGCAATTTGAGCGGATTGGACGGCTGTTTTATCCTCAAATGATTTCCTCCCCAGCTAGCACGCTCGGGTCCATAAGGGTCTCCTTGTCCTCCATCTTCTTGTAGAACATCTGGATGGGAGTCTCGACCTTTGATAGG
>Ga0307374_10005039_pt1 | contig 21634 bp, 19 predicted proteins | sample OX3MG_FD_202532 | JGI IMG/M metagenome (GOLD analysis project Ga0307374, IMG submission 202532) | Soil microbial communities from Risofladan, Vaasa, Finland - OX-3 | ecosystem: Environmental > Terrestrial > Soil > Coastal area > Acid sulfate soil | place: Finland: Risofladan, Vaasa | collected...
AACAATCTGTGGTCGGAGATGACACCCATCACTGCCACCGTTCCGCGATCGGAATTGTGGCAGCGGGCGCAGGGCTACGGAATGCCCGCGGAACTCGTTGACGGCTCTGACGTGCGGACCGTGCTGGCGGCCGCGCGCCGAGCGATCGCCCGGGCTCGGGCTGGTGACGGCCCGACATTCCTGGAAATCCAGGTGCCCCGCATCCTCGGTCATTACAACGCGGACATCGAGCACTACCGCTCGGACGCCGACAAGGCAGCGCACGCCGAGCGGGATCCGATCGCCTGGACGCGTCAGATCCTGGCCAGGGAATCCGCTCCGGCCTCGGAGGCGCTGGCTCGGGTGGATCAGGAGGTCGAGGAGCTAGTCGAGGCTGCGGTCGAGGGCGCCATCGCCGCGCCGCTGCCCGACAGATCCACTGCGGCGGGCGAGGTGACGGCAGAGGCACGGCCCTCAGCCCTGGCACCGCTGCCAGCCGAAGGCAATGTGGCCCTGGGCCTCGCCATCAACAGGGCACTCGATGACGAGCTGGCATGCCGGCCGGAACTGGTGGTATTCGGCGAGGACGTCGCGATTCCTGGCGGGACGTTCGGAGTAACCCGCAACCTGCTGAAGAAGTACGGTGACCGGGTCTTTGACACGCCGATCTCGGAGGCCGCCATTCTGGGCGCTGCGCTCGGCGCGAGCCTGGAAGGCCTGCGGCCAGTCGTCGAAATCATGTGGATGGACTTCCTCCTGGTGGCGCTCGACCAGCTCGTCAACCAGGCCGCCAACGTCAGGTACCTATCCTCGGGCCGGCTATCGGCTCCCATGGTCGTGCGGTTGCAGCAGGGCGCTAACCCCGGCTCGTGCGCCCAGCATTCGCAGAGCCTTGAGGCGCTCCTGGCCCACATTCCCGGCATCCGGGTCGGACTGCCATCGACGGCGCAGGACGCATATCAGATGCTCCGCGCGGCAGTCGCTGACCCCGATCCTGTCGTGCTAGTGGAGGCGCGCCGTCTGTACGTCGCCGCCAGCCCGCTCGATACGACTGTGCCGCCAGAGTCGGTCGGGGGTGCCCGGCTGCGCCGCGAGGGATCGGACCTCGCGATGGTCACCTGGGGGACAATGGTCGATCAGTGCCTCATGGCCGCGGATCGCTTGCAGGCCGAGCACGGCATCTCAGCGGCTGTACTCGACCTGCGGTGGCTCAATCCGCTCGATGAGGCTGCGATCGCCGGAATTCTCCGAGACGCCGGCGGCAAGCTGCTGATCGTGCACGAAGCGAACCTGACGGGCGGCTTCGGCGCCGAAGTCGCCGCTCGCGTTGCCGAGCGGCACCTCGACCTGCTGGATGCGCCAATTCGCCGGATCGGGACGCCCGACTCCCGGATACCAGCATCGCCAGTGCTCCAGGCAGCCCTGATTCCTGACGCCGAGGTCATCGAGGCGACGGCCCTCGAACTGCACCGCTTCTAGCCCGAGTTTCCGACGATCTTCAAGTTGATTGCGTGTTCTTGCCGGTCAGGCAGGGCGAGCACGCAGGTGAAGACGTGCACGCGGATGTTGTGCTCGGTCCAGTGGCGCATCGGGCTGAAGGAGACCACGCGGGGGTCTTTGAGCTGCCGCGAGGACACTGTGAGCGCCGGGCCCGGATACCCGGCATCTTCGACACGGGTCCCGCACCGGCGCCTGGTAGCGGCGGGCATCGGCGCGCCCTGCCAGTACAGATCGGCGCAGTCAGCACGCTCTACCCAGGACGAGCACCATCCTGAGTGCCTTCGCGCGCGGGAAACGCTCCATAGTTACGTTAGCCCAGGTCAGGGGCTCGGACCACCTCACAAGCAGATGCGGAGCGGACGTAGGCAACACTCCGAGTGCCATCCAAGTGGCACTCCCAGCCACCGAAGTACCCGGTTCCGCGTTCGAAAGAACGCCATGACCTCATAGCCCCCTTACGGAATCGAATCGTAGACCTTCTCCTTACCATTAACTCCTGCAGCATTTTGTCACCGCAGGTCAGGTGGCACTCGATCCGCCACTCAAAATGATCTTCAGCGAGCCGGCCGCCTACACGAGCCATGCCACCAGGCGACGCAAAAGCTGCGCCGTCACCGTCGGTGACTACCGGATACGTCGCGCAGAGCGGCTGTTCGGTGACGGTATCGTCTCGCTGGCCCGCCGGTAGCTGGAGCGGGCGGGTGCGCGGGGCGTGAGAGCACGGTCAGGTGACGACGATGACCTTGACGCCAACTGCGTCGTAGGTGCCGCGCGCTCGAGCGTCCCTCGTAGCCAGGGCAGCCCCGTGCTCTTGCGCGGCCAGTGCCACGAGCGCGTCGTAGACGGCGCCGCCTGCGATGCCGAGGCGGCTGAGCGTGTCCGGCAGGGTGCGGGCGCGGCGGCTGCTCAGCACCAGCGGCGCCGGGAAGCGAGCCTGGATCAGGCGGGCTGCGTCGGCGGGTGCCAGCCGGGCGTCGCCGGGCAGCCTGGTCAGGACGGAGTAGGTCTCGGCAAGGGCGTGACCGCTGACGGTGATCTCCTGCCCGTTCCACCAGCGGGCCACGGCCGCATGGTCATGATGCGAGCGGACCAGCAGCGGGACGGCGACGCTCGTATCGACGGCGACCGTCACCTGCGGCCCGCGTCGATGAGGGCGAAGACCACGTCGTCGTCGACCGGGGTCTCGCCGGCCGCGACGAGGACGCCGTCCTCCTCGACCAGGCGCGCCGTCCGGCCTGCGGGAACGAGCTGCGCGCCGGCGCCGTAAGCCGAGATGTCGACCTTCGTGCCGGGGAGCAGGCCCAGGGCGTCGCGGATGGCCTTAGGCAGCACGACCCGGCCGGCCCGGTCAATGACAGCTTCCATGGGAAAATGATACCATCGCCATCCCATAACTGCGCCTGTTACCGGCTGGCAGCAGGACGCGCAGGTCTTCCGTCACTGAGCCGCCAGCAGGTCACCACGCTACCTCCCGGCATCAGCCGCCAGCGGGTGCGTTCCCTCGGCGTGACGCGCCGGTCACCGTACATATACGCGCCGGCCCGGGCCAGGCCGGTGAACTCGGCGACCTCGGCCAGGACCATATCCGGGTCCGGCGGCCGGGCCGCGGCGTCGTTCCGGCGTACCGCGTCCACCGGGTCGAGTTCGGCCTCGATCCGATCCCGGAACTGGGCCGATCCCCGCCAGTACAGGTTCCACATGGCGCGGGCGAGCTGGTCGCGATCCAGGGGCGCTAGCTTCACATGAAACTCTTCCCGGTTCATCCGCTTCGGAGGCATGACACCCCACGCTAGTGGCACGCTTGGACGCGTGCAGCTAGCGATCCGCGATGATGACGAGGCCGGTTTCGAGCAGGCAAAGGACTGGCTGCTGGACGGATTCGGCCGGTGGCTTGGCAACGCGCCGCGGCTGAGCCAGGAAGCCGCTGACGCGGCCGTCAGCGACGCCAGCATCGCGCTTGACTGGAAGTTCGGCTACGGCGACGGTCACCTAGGGCGGTGGACCGCCAGCGAGATCACCGAGTTTCTGCTCGGGTGGTGCCCGCGCAAGCTGAGCGTGCCCCAGGACGACTGCGCGGCCATCCCCGGCCACATCGCTCTTTTCACCGACTACCTGGCGGCTCAGAGGCTTCTCGCGCCTGGGTCCGCGGCTGCAGCGGCGCTGCGCGCAGCGGCTACGGATGCCGCGGCCGATTTCATCGCCGAGATGGGGAACCCGGCCAGGTTCGGCATGGCTAAGGCCCTGTTCGCGGGGGCTGCCGAGTACGGCCACGACGTGACTGACGAGGCAGGGCTGGCGGCGTGGATGGAGCGATTCAACTCGCTTCGCGATGAGGAGCGCAACGCCATCCTGCCCGACAGCGTCCTCGGCGGCGGCGGGCCAGCGGCGGCGCCGCGCCGGCGGTCGCTGCCACTGGTGGTGCTCCCGCCGGATGAGGTCATCGAGGCGTCGAAGGCGGCGGCCCCGATCCTCGGGATGCTCGCCAAATTGGCCGGGTTCGGCGGAGCCGGCCGACCGCTGACGCCGAACGGGAACCTGACCCTCGCCGACGCCCGGGAGCTGGTCACCTTGCTGGGCACCGGCGACGTGATGGATCCGAAGATCGGCGACCGGGTGTTCAGGACCCGCAGCTCCGCCGAGTTGCCGAGGCTGCGGCTTGTGTTCACGTGGGCCAAGAAGGCCGGGGTCGTGCGCGTGCTCCGCGGCAAGGTGGTCGCCACCAGGCGGGGCCTGGCGCTGGCCGACGACCCGGCTGGCATGTTCGACAAGGCCTGGGACGCGCTGCTGTCGGTCGGGCCGATCGGGGCGCAGACGCGGCCTGACGCCTGGGCGCGCTGGCCCGACGTGGACCAGGTGATCGACAGCATCGCCGTCCACCTGCTGATCCCCGCATATATGGCAGGGGGTCCGGTGCCGCTGGCCGACATCACCGACCTCGCCACCCACGCGATGACTAGTGCCTTTGAATTCGGACAGACCCCCGACGAGTACGTCACCCGTCACATCGCCTGGGACGTCGCCATGCTCGCGGACGCCATGGAACTGGCCGGCGTCCTGCGCCGCGTCGGAGCGCCCGGCGACGACGCGGAACTGAACCTGGTGCGGCCCGGCGGGGACGTCGAGCTGACCCCGGCCGGCCTGGCCGCCCTGCGGAGCCGGCTCGCCACCGCCGGCTACGACACGCCGGTCGCCGGGCGGCTCGCCGCAGTGTCGGCCACCGGGCTGGTGACCGGGATCGACCCCGCCGACTCGCTCTCATCCGCAGCAGAAGTCGATGCCTGGCTGCAGCGCCGCACGCCGGAGCAGGCGCTGACCGAGCTGGCCGACGCGGCACGGCAGATCAGCAACCTGGAGCTGCAGAACATCGCGCTGGCGATCATGACGGATATCGGGCCGGAAGCCGCGGCGCCGCACATCCGGCGGCTCGCCGACGATCGGGTGGCCCGCGGCGCGGCGCTCTGCTGGCTGGCCGATCACGGCCTGCTGGCCGAGCGCGAACTCTACGATCACGGCGAGCTGGAGACATTCTGCGACGTGCTTGCCAACCGGCTGCTGACAGCCGAACTGGCCGGCCTGGCCGGAAGTCTTGCCCTGGCCGGCGACAAGGCCGCGCAGGCACGGCTGGTGAGTGAGCTCGGCGGCTCGCCGGCGGCATCGGCCGAGCCGGTGCTCGAAGCGATCGGCCGGAACCATCCGGCGAAAGCGGTCGCCAAGGCTGCCAGGAAAGCCCTGTTCCAGCGACGTTCGCGCCTGGCCGGGCCATGATGAACTGACGTCGGCCTCCCCGACGGCGCCCGAGAAGTAGCGTCCAGATAAGCCGGTACTGGCGATCAGCCAGATGATCGTCGTCGCGTTCATGACCGGGCTCCGGTGGCGAGAACTGCCCGCCGGGACGCGTCCCGGCGGGCAGGGTCAGATGAGGAGTGCCGCTCGCTCATGGCCAGGGACAGGCCGACGCAGGCCAGGTTCAGAACCCATGCCGTTCACAGGTGTGCCCCCTCCTCGGGGATCGAGACTCACTGCGAGAGAGTTTAGGTCATCATATTTAACTCAGTCCGCTTAGAGGGAGCGATCTCGCCGAATGTGGCCGCGACCGGGCCTGGGCTGGCATTCTGGTGTAGCCAAGGCAGCGAAGGAGAGCCAGAGTGTCACCGAGGTCGCGGATGGCCGCCGGTCCAGGCGGGGTGCCCGAGCGGCGGGACGTGTACGAGCGGCTCGCCGACGAGCTCCGGGCCGACGTCCTGTCGGGCAAGTACCAGCCCGGGGACCGGCTGCCGTCGACCCTGGATCTGATGGAGCGCACGGGGGTAGCGAACCTGACCGTGCGGGGCGCCTACCGGGTCCTCGTCGAGGAGGGCCTGGTCGAGTCCGTTCCCAAACGCGGGTTCTACGTGCGGCGGCACAACGTGATGACCTGGCATATGAACCACGCCGGACCCGCCAGTAAGGCCGGGCAGGCACTCCTGGACGGGTGGGAGGCCGACGCGCGCGCAGCCGGGCTGGAACCCGTGCAAGAGGTCAGCGTCGCGATCGAGGACGCCTCCGTGATCGTGGCCGGGCGGCCGGCCGCCGACCGGCTTGGGCTGGAAGCCAGGTCACGGGTGCTAGTGCGGCACGCGATCCGGTCCTTGCGCCCGCCGGATGACGGCGCGCTGCCGGCCGAGGCAGTGAGCCTCGCCGACGAGTACTACGACTACGACCTGGTGCGGGACACGCCGCTCGCGTCACCGGGTACTGCGTCACCGTTCGATGTGCTCGCCAGCATCGGACGCAGACTCCGGGGCCACCGCGACGAACTGCGGCCCCGGGTCGCCACCGCCGAGGAACGCCGGCTGCTCGAGCTGCCGCAAGTGTCGGTCGTGCTCGAGCTGGCGCGTACCGCGCACTCCGACGACGGCCAGCCGGCCGTGGTGCTCCACCAGGTCCGGCGAGGCGACGGCGCCACCTACACCTACGACATCGGCTACCCCGGCAGATGACAAGTCCCTGCTTCTTCGCAGCCTGCGGGAAGTGGCCGCCAGTGGCCCGTACAGCGGCGCTGCCGCGCTGCGGAACTTCTTTAAGAATGCAACCCGTTGAAAGTGTGCGCAGCCGAGAATACGGTCACGACGGCTCGCGAGTGTATATCTGGCCGAACCGGCCTCTCGCTCACGGGTCGGGAGCAAGCGCGGCGCACGGTCCTTGCACCTGGACAGGCTCTGTGATCTCCAAGCTGAGCTGCGTTACCTGCTCAACCGCTGGGATCCGATCGGTATCTATGACGAGGTGCGCGACTTCCCGTCAGATGAGTACGACTGCCTCACTTCGGGCTCGATCCTGTTCGATGCGGAATCGACCCTTTCGCGGACCGTCTGCTGGCGTGGTACGCCACAAAGAACGCCGACTTCTGACGCCCGCCAGAACATGCGAATTTGCCGCGGTGAGGGCGGCTGGTGCGCCCGGACCAAACAATCGGTGCGCGGGTGTGCATCGCCCAACATAGTTGCGATGCCGCTCGTAATCGGCAGCGATGACCTGGCGGCGCGACGACCTACGAGCCCCCGAGGCAAGCGAGCTGCCAGCCCGCCGCCGATCCCCGACCTGGCGTGCCCGATCGTCGGGCGTCGGGCCGTGGATCTGGGCGCTCTCGATCCAGTGATATGGGACGCCTTGGACGGTACCTGCGCCAGAGCGCCGTGGCCGGCGGAACATGACCGCGATTCGGCCTTCCGCCGCCGCTGCGGTCACTCGGCGCGCCGTCCGACACGGAGGACGCTCAGGTAGCGGCGTGATGCCCGGTCGCCCATCTGCGTGCGGATGCGCTCGGCGATCGCGTCGAGCAGGGGATCACGGACGTCGCTGTCGAGCCTGCGGTACAGCGACGTCGAGCGGAGAAGGTCCGCGAAGCCGTCCCCGTCGAACCACTGAACAGCCGGGTACCACCGCGCGATCGTCGGGCCGAACAGGCTGCCGGGGTCTTTGACCAATCCCCAGCCCTCGTCCGTCATCCGCACCTCGTCCTCGAGCGGCGGATGACCCCAGCCGGGGTTGCCGGGGGAAAATCGCTCGTGGAGATCGGCAGTCTCGGCATACACCTCCGGCTCACCCGGCCGGCGGACAACAACGTTGCCGAGCAGCGCCGCCCATCCTCCGGGATGGAGCACGTCATGCGCTCGGCGCCAGCCAATGGACGGGTCGACCCAGTGCCACGCCGACGCGGCCACCAGGACATCGAAGCGCCGTCCGCCGTCGTCCCACTGCTCGAACGTCGAATTCTCGACCTCGACGTTGCGGAAGGCAGCGAGCCGTTGGCGAGCGAGCGCGGCCATGCCCGCGCCGGGCTCGATGGCGGTCACCGAGTACCCGAGCGCGGCCAGCGAGCGCGTCGCCTGACCGGTACCGCAGCCCACCTCAAGCACCGGCGACCGCCTGTCCATGCCGGTGATGGCGACGAGATCCGCGAACAGCTCGTCAGGGTACGTCGGTCGCACGCGATCGTAGAGCTCGGGCACCTCGTTGAACACCCGACCGAGGTCACGTCGATCCGGCCCTGTCATCGCACCATTTGCCACGCCTTGATAGTTGTGATCAGACTGGGAGCCGCATCGAGCAACCGCCTGGTGTACTCATGGTGCGGTGCGCCCAAGACCTCGGCTACGGTGCCTTCCTCGCAGATTGATCCGCTCTCCAGGATGAGGACACGCTCAGCCACCGTGGCCACGACACCGAGATCATGAGTGATGAAGACGATCGAGATTCCGAGTTGCCGACGCAGCTCGTGGAGTAGCTCCAGTACTACCGCCTGTACCGAGACGTCCAGCGCCGAGGTGATCTCATCACAGACCAGCACGTCCGGTTGGCCGATAAGTGCCCGCGCAATCGCGACCCTCTGACGCTCGCCGCCAGACAGCTCGCCGGGATAGCGCCCGGCGATTCGGGCAGGCAGTCGGACAGCAGTAAGAAGTCGGCGAGCCTCCGCGTCAGCTTCGGCACGACCTAGGCCACGCAAGATGCGCCCAGGCCGCGCGACCGACGAGAGGACTGTATGTCGGGGATTAAGCGCCTCGGCGGGGTTCTGGAAGACGATCGCGATACGGCGGCGCTCATCGACTGTCCGCCGCTGAGCCTGTCCTGCCAGCGGCTGGCCACCGACCAGGATCCGGCCATCGGACGGTGGGTGTAGCCCGGCGATCGCCCGGGCTATTGTCGTCTTGCCGCTCCCGGACTCACCGACCAGGGCAACGCATGCGCCCTCGTCCACAGCAAAAGACACGTCCCGCACAACCAGGTGCCTGCCGGCGCGGCTCCGGTACCCGGCGGACAGGTGCTCAACTTCGAGCACCGCCTTGCCCGCCGGGCCATCTTGCTTGGCCGGGAACTCGGCTGACGTCCAGTCGAGGACCGGGGTTGAGGGCCATTCGAAGCAACGCACCGAGTGCCCGGGCGCGGCCTCGGCCAGAGTCGGCAACTCGGTATCGCAGTGGTCGACACGCTGACGGCATCGAGGCGCGAACGCACAACCCGGCGGTCGCTCGCCCACACCTGCCGCGATCCCTCCCATCGCTTCGAGGATCCGAGGTTGCAGGTGGTCTGGCGTTGAGGCAACCAGGCCGCGAGTATAAGGATGGCGTGGAGCGGAGAGGATCTGCTCAGCAGAACCTTCCTCGACAATGCGGCCGGCGTACATTACCGCTATGCGGCTGGCTATCTGCCCGACCACCGCAAGGTCGTGGGTGATGTAGAGCATCGCAACACCGCGTTCGTCCCGCAGCCGGACCAGTTCGCGCATAATCCGGTCTTGGGTGACGACGTCGAGGCCCGTAGTCGGCTCGTCGAGGACCACGACTGCGGGATCGCAGGACAGGGCGATCGCAATGCACACGCGCTGCTGCTGGCCACCCGATAGCTGGTGGGGGTAACGACGGCCAAACTCTTCCTCGCCTGGTAGGCCTACCCGGCCCAGAAGCGCAGCGCTCGCCTGCGCCACCGCGTCGTGGCCGGGGGCCGCCGTACCGGCAGCGGGATGCGCTCTGAGCATGTCCCCGATTGCAGCCACGATCCGTAGCGACGGATTGAGGGAGGTTCCGGGATTCTGTGGGACGTATGAAATGAGCTGACCCCTCGCCTGCCGGAACGACTCCGGCGTCGTCAGCTGCCGTCCCGCCACGGAAACCTCACCTGAGCGCAGTGACAGCCCGCGCTCGTAGTGGCCGAAGAGGGCTCGCGCGGTAGTGGTCTTGCCAGACCCTGATTCCCCGACGAGGCCGAGGATCTCACCCGCCCTGAGCTCAAATGCCACGTCCTCGATGATCGCCGCGCCATTGGCCACCTCGACGCGAAGGTCCCTAGCCTGCAAGACCATGCTGCCCGCGGGCTTCACCGGTCATCGCCTGAACGGCCGAAGTGACGTACGTAGGCGTCGCCGACTAGGTTGACCGCGATGACCAGCAGAGCCAGCACGGCGGCCGGCGCGAGCACGGACAGCGGATTGCTTGAGATGATCGCCCTGTTCTCCGAGATCATCAGCCCCCAGTCGGCCGTAGGCGGCCTGAGGCCGAGCCCGAGATAGTTGACGCTCGCGATCAGAATGATCGCCCAGCTGAACCGGATGCCGAGGTCGGCGACGATCGGCGCGATGATGTTGGGAAGCACCTCGCGACGCATGATCGCGAATCCGCGCTCGCCCCACGAGATCGCGGCTTCCACGTAATTCCGTGTCATCACCTCGGTCGTAGCGGTCCGCACGATGCGGGCGACACCTGGGAAGAGCACTAGGGCCGCGGCACCGACTAGCACGACTGAGCCGCCGCCAAACGCGGTCACGAAGAGCAACATGACCAGCAGGGCCGGGAACGAGAGGACTACATCTACCGCCCGCATAAGCAGTGGATCAGCTAGCGACTGGACGTATCCGGCAGTGAGCCCGACGGCGATCCCTGCGAGGTAGATCAGCACGGTCGCTGATCCACCCATGAGCAGGGTCGACCGTCCACCGTCCAGCAGCCGGCTGAAGACGTCCCGGCCAATGAAGTCGAGGCCAAGGGGCGCGCCGCCGGCCGGGCCGTGGCCTGGTGTACCGAGAATCGCGGTACTCGGGTCCGGCGCGAATGCTGGGCCAAGCAGCGCGATGAGGACGACAACTCCCAGCAGCACTGCCCCGGTCAACCCACCGCGGTCTCGCACGATGAACGAAGGCCACCGGGGAGCCCGCCGACGTCGCGCGGCGCCGGTAGTCACAACAGCCCGGTTCGGAGCTTAGGGACCAGGAAGATCACGATGAGGTCCGCGGCGATATTTATGGCGACATAGAACGTCGCGAGGATCATCGCCGCGGCTTGCACCTCAGTCACGTCCCGGCTCGTCACGGCCTGGACGAGGTACGTCCCGATGCCGGGATATGTGAACACGCTCTCTACGATGATGATGCCGCCGACCAGGTACTGCAGGTTCTGGGCGATGATCTGAACGCTCGGGGCAAGTGCGTTGCGAAGCGCATACTGCAGGATGACCTTGCGCTCAGGGATTCCGTTGAGCATGGCGAAGAGAATGAAATCTTGCTGCAGAACCTCGATCATTCCCGCCCGCACCTGCCGCACCCCTGCGCCCACCGCGACGGCGAGCAGGGTGAGAACTGGAAGCACCAGTGCCTTGATGTCGGAGAAGGGTGACTGCCCCGGACTGAGCAGCGCGACGGCCGGCAGGAGCTTCAGCACGGTGAAGAACACGAAGATCAGCGCCGTGCCAGTGACGAATTCGGGCAGACCGCCCGCGACAAGGGCGGGAACAGAGATAGCGTGATCGACACGGCGCCCGGCCCGAAGCCCGGCCAGCGTGCCGAGAGCGAGCGTCAGCGGAATCAGCAGTAGCGCCGTGAGCCCGGCGAGAATCCCGCTATCGCTCAGCGGGCTGGCAAGCGTTGAGGAGATTGCTGAGTCAGTCCTGCCCTCGGCGACGGCAACGGCCGACTTGCCGAAGTTGCCGTGAGCCATCTGGCCCAGCCATGTTGCATAGCGCTGCAATTCGGAGTGATTAAGCCCAAGCTCTGCCTCTAGCTTGTGCACCTGCGCCAGCCGCGCATTCCGGCCGAGAACGACGACGGCAGCATTCCCGGGCAGCACGTTTGTGGCGAGGAAGATCAGCATCGAAGCGATCAGCAGGGTCAACAGGGCGGCACTGACCCGCCCGACCAGGAATCGCAGAACCGGGTATCGGCCCTTCGGGGCCGCCGACTGCTCCTGTCCCGGGGCCAAGGTCGCCGTGCTGGCGTCCGATATCGCCATAGCAGTCAGCGCGAGGTACTTGTCGGCCTGCGACCGTGGCTGGCATCGCGACCAAGTCTCCTGCTAACCACGCGCATCATCAGAAAACCGTACAATGATCTAGACACGCTGTCTAGAGCCAGCTTGACGGCAAGCGGTCAGGATGCAAATCGGCCGCGGGCGCCGGGACTTCCTCGCGCGGGTTGCCTCGGCGCACCCAGCGCCCCGACCGCTAGCTCTCCGCCTATCCGATCTCGTAGCCTCAGGGAGACACTTCCGCATGCATGGCCCAACCCGACGGGATCCTCGTATGGAAAGCGCACCACGCGCGTCGGTGCCGCCGGAGCCCGAGAGCATCGGCGCGATTCTCGCAGCCGCTCGGCAGCTGTTTCACTCTCCCGGCTACTCGGCAACACGGGTCGCGGATATCGCTCACCGAGCAGGCGTATCACGGGCGACCGTTTACAACCACTTCGCCGATAAGAAGAGCATCCTCTATCAGCTCGTCCACGATTACATGGCCGGGTATGAGCAGATCGGCAAGCGGCTGAAAGCGGGAGTGAACCCGAATGAGTCCATCTATCAGCTGCTGCGGAACCTAGTGCGAGATGCCATGCTCTGGCGGATCGAGAATGCTGACCTGCGCCCTGCGATCGAGATGGCGAAGCAACTACCCACCAGCGGGTGGAAGGAAGCCAATGACGCGGCCGACCGGGCTATGCACGGCTGGATTGCCGACATTCATCACGCCTCGGCGAAACTCGATATCACCAGACCGGAGATTGACATCAACTTTGCCACTGGGGCGCTGTACTCCATGATCGAGGCAACGCTCTCCACGCTGAGCCCGTCATCCTCAGTATCGCATGTGGACATGATCACCGAGCAGCTGACATTGCTCCAGTGGCACGCGATCTACACTATTGCGCCTGAGCAGGCGCCAGTCGCCGGAGACATCTTGTCATTCGCCTTCAGGGGCTCGTCAGCGTGACCGCGATGGCTGCCCGCTCGAGTGTGATGTCAATGTCCTCGGCTGTGTGCTCCGTGGAGAGGTACCAGATGTCCCTAGGGGTGGGTTTGGTGTAGAGCCCTACGCTCCACAGAGCACGCTTGAACTCCATCATCTTTGCCGTGTCGTTCCGCCACCCATCCCGCATGGTCCGGATGGGTCCCGGGCCGAAGCCCAGGCCGAACAGGGTTGTCGTGCCCTGCACGTAGCCGCCGACCGGCTCCACGATCTCGGCGAGTCCGATGCGAAGCCGCTGCGAACTGGCGGCCATCTGCTCGTAGGTACCCGGCTCGCTTAGCCGGTCGAGGGTGGCGAGGATCGCTGCAAGGCAGAGCGGGTTCGTGTTGTAGGTTCCAGCCTGGAACACCCGACGGTCCCCGACCAGGGCCATCAGGTCTCGTCTACCGCCGAGCACGCTGACGGGGAAACCGCCAGAGATAGCCTTGCCCAGGCATGTCAGGTCTGCGGCGATGCCGCAGAGCCCCTGAGCGCCGTGCAGTCCGACGCGAACCCCGGTCTGGACCTCATCGAAGATCAGGATCGCGCCGTGGGAATCGCACAGGTCCCGGAGACCCTGCAGGAAACCAGGATCAGGCTCGACCACGCCCATATTGCACGCGATCGGCTCGGTGAGTACCGCAGCGATGTCACACCCACGGGAGGCGAACACGTCCTGCACCGCCTGACGATCATTCCAGCCGAGGACAAGGACGTCCTGGAATGTTCCGTACGCTTGGCCTGCTGACATCGGCACTACGGACGGAGCGCTGTCCGGCCCCGCCTCTTCCTGGGCCGGCGCATATGAGACCGCTACCTGATCGGCCCAGCCATGGTAATGCCCTTCGAATTTCACCACGAGCGAGCGACCCGTCGCGGCCCGTGCCAGCCGGATCGCCGACTGGACAGCCTCAGTCCCGGATTGACCGAAACGGACCTGCTCCATGGACGGCATGAGCGACGTGAGTTGCTCGGCAGCCGCCAACTCAAGCGGGTGGCTAGCGCCGAAGATACTCCCTCGGCGCATCTGCGCATCGATTGCGTCGACGAGCCTGGGATTCGCGTGCCCCAGAACCAGCGGTCCGTAGCCGAGCAGGTAGTCGATATACTCGTTGCCGTCAACGTCCCACATTCGGCTGCCTTCACCCCGCGCGATGAAGATTGGGTGCGGCGCTACGAGTGCCCGGTCGGCGGATCCCACACCGCCGGCCATGACCGCTGACAGCGCATCGAACATCTCCCGGGACTTGTCCAGGCTCCGCCGGGCCGTTGCGGGTTTAGTAACTTTCATCGGCAGTTTCTTCCTCCCGTAGTTCCCTGCGGAGCAGGGACTCCGCAATCTGTGGCTGAGCCTGTGCGAGCAAGCCAGCGGCAGCAAGGACGTACCGCCGGTCGACGATGACCTGGTAGTGTCTCGGCGCTAGGACGGATTCAGGCAACCTGGCAAGCGCCTGCCGGACGAGTCGATCGCCGGGAGTCTCACGCAGGAGTCCGCCACCCACCACCAGAGTCCGGCAGTTCGTGAGATTCGGGCCCTGCTCAACGAGCGCAGGCCGGTCAGCGACGCCAATCCGGACGCCGAGCGAGCCGCAATGCCGCTCCAGCGACCGGAACATGCACGACACCGCTAGGTGCTCGTCCAGTTCGCGCTCAGACCCGGAAGCGAATACTGATCCCGGATGCGAACTCCGGCGCTCGCAGGCCTCGGCCAACCATCCCGCCACGTCGACCTGCTGGTGAAGCCAGCGGCCATCCGCTTGTAGCACGCCAGGTGCGTTGGACCGCAGACCCAGGTCCCCTTCGACAGTTCTGATGACTGGCGAGCTGACGAAGCCCTTGCATTTGGTGCCGAATCCGCTGACTGGCCTGCGCTGCAGTACTGAGTAGACGTCGGTGGTAGCCCCGCCGACATCGGTCACGAGCACGCCGTCGCCGGATGCCCTGGCCTGGGTGCGCGCAAAGAGAACAGCCGCCCGCAGAACGGCATCCGGAGTGGCCATCCGCACCAGGTGGCCGAAGCGGGGCGATCCGGAAAGCTTCTTGCCGGCGATGACCTCGCTGATGAACAGCCGGGATATGGCCTCACGCGCCACGTCAATGCTTACGACCCCGATATCGGGAAGGACGTTCGGAACCACGGTGACGGAACGTGCTGTCGACTCGAAGATCGCCCCAACAGCGTTGGCGATGGCCTTGTTGCAGGCCACTACCACATGTGCCCTGGTCAGAGAGCCAGCCAGGATCGCAGCGTTTTCCAAGACGAGATCTTCCCGGCCGTCGTCAGTTCCTCCGGCGAAGAGAACGATCTCCGGGTCCAGATCAGCCAGGTTCACGGCGTCCCGCTCGGTCAGGGTTCCGGTGAGGACACTCGCCAGGCGCGCCCCGGCGTTAAGCGCTGCGGTCTTCGCGGCCGCGGCGGTGAGGCTGGGCACCAGCCCGACGGCCGCCATCCGCAAGCCTCCGCCCGCACTCGACGCAGCGAGCTCGATGACGACCTGCGCCCGGACGCCAATATCGCGCAGCGCGGCCCGGGCCGCGTCCTCGTAGCTGTCGAGTATCTCCCCGCTGACGTTTGTGGGCATCTGGGCACGCCCGACGAGCGCAGCTTCCGCCACGTCGACTGCGGCTACCTTCGTGAACGTGCTGCCGAAGTCGGCGAGGAGGGCAACCTTCACGTACTCGCGTCCCGGCTGACGCTGGCAAGACGTGCAAGCTGCCCGATTAGCTCCTCGACCGTGGCGAGTGGCTGCACCCCGAGATCACGGAGATCCGCCCGGACGTCAACGGGGATCTCGCTGCCCTCGACGTCCTCGTTGAGTACCCCGCCCATGAAGACGGGCAGGTCACCGAGGCGCGCTGCCTCCAATTCCCTGCGCAGGACCTGCGCAAAGGACCGGGCGACGCCGTTATGTGTCGTGATGACAATGGCATCCGCAGCGCTCTCGACAGCCACGCTGACAATATCCTCAGGGTCACGATTCACGCCCGCATCGATCACTCGTCCGCCGGCCTCGGCCAATGCCGCGTCGAGCAGGAACTTGGCGAACTCGTGCACGTCCGTCGAGGCCAGCACGAGCCGGAGTCCGCCTAGGCCAGCGTCGGCTGAGCTGCGAAGCAAGTCCAGCAGGCGTCCGCGCTCAGCCATAGTCTGGTGCACGAGGTCGGTCTCCAGCACCGGACGCCGGCCTCTGGGATAGGCGTCATCCTGAGCGCCTGCCCCGAAGAGTTCCTCGCAAGCCGAGGCTCCAAGCCGCTTGATCACGACGAGGACGGCTGCCGGGTCCTGCACGTCAATACCGGATGACCGCATCGTCGTGATCGCCGCGTCGAAGAAGCGCCTGCCGCCCTCAACAAGCGCGTCGCGTTTCGCCTCGATAAGAGACCAGTCAATCGCCCCCGCTACCGACGGTAGATACTCCTCGAGCCGGCGGTTGATCGCGTGGACCTGAGCAACCTCCTGCCATGTCGGAATCCGCTCCATCTCGGTCACCGGCACGGCGATCGGCGCGCCTCCGAGCCGGTAACGGAAGTCGACCGCCTTCATGAAAAGGACGTCCGTGGAGACAACGCCCGCATTGGCCTCGAAATCGGCACGGTTGCCGATCGTGTCGCCCTGGATGAAGCCAGCAGGCACATGTTCGGGTCGGAAGGCGTGCAATGCCAGCGTGACGGCCGCCTTCGTCACCGGATCGGTGGTCAGCCCGCCCCAGGAGCAGGAATAGGCGGCACCGATGAGGTCCTCGGACACGTACCGCTCGAGCATGGCCCAGCCGATGTAGTTGGCGTAGTCGTGGAAGACTCCTGGATAGCCGTCTTCCAGGTAGGAGTCGAAGCAGACACCCGCACGGCGATGCGCCGCTAGCACACCCGCCGCTTTCAGCACCGCCATGACCTGCTGGGTCTCGTCCTCCCAGTACGGCCAGCGCCACATGTACTGGCTAAGCACGCCGATGTGGGTGATCCCGGCCTGGATGGCGTCGACCGCGTTGTCGAGGGAACCGGGTCCGCCGATTGTGTTGTCGGCGGCCTCCGGCTGGATTGGGACGGTGTGAGTGGTCTCCCACCAATCTTCCTGAGTCATCAGCAGCGGGCCAGTCTCCTGAGGGGCAGACAGCCGCAGCGCCTTGGGCAGTCCCATTCGCCGTTCGGCAAGGATGTTGAACCGGTCCGGCGGGCGCACCCCGCGCCGCAGGCTGTCCTCGTAGATGCAGCCGAGTGCTTCGCGGGTGTCCGGCCAGGTGGCGAGTCCTATGTTGATGCAGGTCGAGGAGATGCCCTCGGCCGCGGCGCGCTCCCGCCAGGCACGCTCTGACCCGACGCCCTTCTCCTGCAGATACAGGGAGGGCGCGATCTCCAGTTTCCGGCCCATGGCCTTGCCCTCGGCAACAGCCTCCCGGCCATCGGGCAGATCCGGCGGGGGCAGCCCGGCGAGCGAAACCGAACTGGTCATCGGGAGCCTCCTAACCTGGCATCAGCCAGCCGCCGTCAACCTGGAGAATCTGCCCAGTGGTGTAGCCGCCGCCCACCGAGGCCAGGTACAAAACGCTCTCGGCGATCTCATCCGGCGTGCCCATCCGGCGCAGCGGCGTCGCGGCCACCGCCTCGTCGAGATGCTCCGCCGGTATGTTCCAGTCGGCATCCCAGTTCGCCTCGATCATGCCTGGCGAGATCGCGTTAACCCGCACATGCGGCGCCAGGTCGCGGGCAAGCGCGGCCGTAAGTCCACGGATAGCCCCCTTGGCCGCGCAGAACGACACGCTGACCGAGTTGACGAGGTTCTCCTGGTTGGTGCCGTTGCCGTACGAGCCGGCGAAATTCACGATCACCGGCTGATCCGCTCGCAGCAGATAAGGAAGGGCGACCTGGCAGGCGAGGAAGGTTCCGCGGACGTCAACCCGGAAGAGTTCGTCCCAGGCAACAGGGTCCGTCATCGCGAACCGAACGGCGTCGGCGGCGTCAATCCGGCCGAAGGCGTTGATCAGGATGTCGATGCCGCCAAGACGCTCAGCGGCCTCCGCCATGAAGCTCTGCAGGGAGGCGGCATCGGTGACGTCTGCCGGAGCGCAGAATGCGGTGCCCCCGTCTTTCAGCAGGTCCGCAACCAGCGCTTCGGCCGCGGTCGCGGACGAGCGGTAGCCAACCGCGATCTTGGCCCCTTCTCTGGAGAAGGCACGGACGGCCGCGGCTCCGAGTACCCCAGCGCCACCGAGCACGGCGACCGGACGGCCCGTGAAGCGTCCCATCAGCCCTCCTGTTCTTGCACGGTCCTGTGCCGAGCGTCGGTCAACGGCCGACACCTAGCGGCTCGGGTAACGACGGCGCCACCGAAACGGGCAGCCTCACGCGAGCCAGCCATCGCAAAGCCGCCAGTTGTTGTAGCTAAATCCCGCCCCTGCGGACAGCCCTCGGACGTTCAGCGCGGCAGCGTCCACGTACGGGACATTCCCCCACACTAGGTACCCGCCCTGGTTGAACTGCTGCAGCTGGCACTCCCGCCACAACTCCGCGGCCTGGGACGGGTCAGTGGCGGCGACGGCCTGCGATATGAGCTTCTCCGCCTGCCCGCCGCCGTGCTGGTCACCCCAGTGCGTGTCCGGGTACGGACAGCCGATGGTGTACTCGGAGCGGTAGGCGGCCAGTAGCGAGCCAACCGGCTGGTCGACTTCGTAGCCGAAAGGCCGCGACAGAAAGCCACCCGCCGGAGTGAAATATGTGGCGGCGCTTTCGGTATTCACCACGACCTTAATGCCCGCGGCGGTGGCCTGCTGGGCAAGGATCGTCGACGATTCCACCATCCCAGGCAGGAAGTTGCAGGTCGGCAGCGCGAACGTCTCGCCCAGCACGCCGGCGGCCTTGAACAGCGACTTGGCTCGCTCGACGTCCTGTTCCCGCTTAAGGTCGGCGGTGTAATACTCGGTCCCCGGTGCGAGAAGATCATAGGCGACCGTCCCGAAACCAGCCCAGGCGCCATCAATCATGGCCTGGCGGTCAACCAGGAGCTTGAACGCCGTGCGGACGCGATTGTCCGCGAACGGACCCTTGTCGACTCGCATGGCGAACATGTAGCTCTGCGCCGCCACAGGTGAAGCGAGGATCTGCACCTGGCGGGCCGACAGCTGGCTCCTGGCCGTCACCAGCGGAAGGCTGGGGAAGAGATTCACAGTGCCCTGGAGCAGCGCGTTGAACAGTGCATTGGTGTCTGTGAATGACGAATCAACGACGAGCTGATCAACGTACGGCTTCCCGGTTTCCCAGTAGTCCTTGTTCGCTGTGAAGACGCTCCGGCGACCAGGTGTGAACGAGGAGAACTTGAACGGCCCGGTTCCAATTGGGTTAGCTGCGGTCGACTTGACGGTCGCGCCTTGCTGCACGACCGGGAAGTCGAAATAGGCGAAGATCGTCGGGAACTGAGCGGCCGGCGCCTTCAGCGGAACCTGCACCGTCAGGCGGTCTAGCTTGCGCACGTTCTTGAAATCCACCAGGCCGGTCAGGAAGCCGCTGGAATAGTTCAGCGACGGGTTCGACCAGACGGTCCGGAAGTTGTACACGACGTCGTCCGCGCTAAACGGCTTGCCGTCGTGCCAGGTGACCCCGTCCCGGAGCTTGAACGTCCAAACCGAGGCATTGGCGTTCGGCTCAGCCGACAGGGCCAGCCCTGGGACCAGCGGGGTGACGTTCTTGCCCAAGTAGAAGAGCAGGTTGTACAAGTTGTAATCGCGAACGAAGTCGGGTGTGCCGACAGACGTGCCAGGGAACAGGTTCTCCTCCTGACCGCCGCTCAGCACGCCCACGGTCAAGGTGCCGCCACGCTTAGGCGTCCCGCCAGGCAGCTCCGCGAGCCCGGATGTGCCGGACTTACCGTTCCCGCTCTTACCTGGCGCCGGCGAATTAAGCGACCCTCCGCATGCAGCCAGCACCAATGTCCCGGCCAGGCCAGCGCCGGCGCCAGTCAGAAGCTGCCGGCGAGTCACAGGAGCGGCCCCGGCGACGCTGAGAGTCTGGCCCAGCCCGACGAGCGGTTCACCTGTACCCAATGTCCCGCCTCCAGAGTCGATCGAACATGCAGAGCACCCGGTCACAAAGTGCAAACCCCATGTAGTCAGCGCAGATTAACAGGGGGTTAGACACCGTGTCTAGTGCTGGCGTTGGGCGGCAGTCGCTGCTTCCGTTCGGCCCTGATACTGCGGGTTGAGCCCTGAATAAGCTCGCTCGCGATCGGCATCGCCGCAGGTAGCCCGTGCGCCCGAACATACGACTGCGAGTCAATTGCCGCACGGAGTGTCGATGCCCTGAGACCGCACATCAAGACGGAGGCAGAGACCGCGGACACGGAGGCACCATCAGGCTGCCCGCCCAGGCGCTCACCGCCGGCGTCGGGCCCGCAAACCGCCAACCAGCACCGATGTTTAACGACGAGCGACGAGCCGTATGACGTATCCTGGCCGGGTCCCGGCTTCTTCCGCTCCGGCACTAAGCGGATTGGATTGGCTCGCGGAACGCCGGAGTATCAGAATGACAGCCGAACGTGAGCGAAGATAGATTCGAAAATCTCCGCTGACCTGGAGCCCCCTGACGGAATCGAACCGTAGACCTTCTCCTTGCCATGGCCACGCCACCCTCAGCGCACTAACTGCACGGACAGCACGCCCAGAAAGCACAGAAAGCACACGCTGTTCCGGCCACCCGGTCCACGACTCGTTCCACGGCCCAACCCGCGGATTGGCGCCGCGGGGGGTAACGCTGAGTAGCCGTATGCCAGGCGCGATGAGAACGTGCCGGGTGAGATCAGCTGGCCTTTGCCGTGATCTGCGACACGCGCTGTGGCAGCGAGCCTGGACTTGTCGCGGAACACGGTCCGCTCACTGCCGTTAGTAGGCTCCGACGGCATGGATCGAGAGGTGGCCTTCCGCCAGCTCTGCGACTACTGGTCGCAGGTTGGCCAGGCCCAGAAGTTGCCGCGATTCGCCGGACAACGCGGCCCGGCGCTGGCGGCTCTCAACCAGCAGCTCACCGTGATCAACCGGATCCTCCGCGAGCTAGCTCCAGACATGCCGCTGGTCAGGGCGCAGTGGATCTCTGACCACGTCGCGTCATGGCCGAGGATCAGCCGCGCCTTGGAGATCATCAGTGCGGGGCGCGAGCTGGAAAGCATCAGTGGACTAGCGGAGCACCGGTGTTTCCTTTCAGTCTGCTCGATCCGGTGATTAGCGACGTGGCAATCCCGCTATGGACGGCGAACAAGTTCCGTCAGGCTGCCAACGATGCCGCTACGAGCCTCAACAACTTCGCCCAGGATCTGCTTGGCCGCCATGACATCTACGACAGCGCCCTGATGGGCGAAGCCTTCAGCTCCGACCCTCCTAAGCCCGAGAAGCCGCGTCTGCGACGCCCCGGCGACCATCGCCTCACGACGGTCATGGACCAGCAGAACGGCGCTCGTCAGATCGCTGCCGGCGCGTTCCTGGCCATCCGGAATCCTGCCCACGTACGAACGTCTTCGTTCGCAGCGTGATCGTACGGTCCACTGCGCGATTGCCGACTGGTCTAACCCCCGCAGGCCTGGCAGCCGGGCTGAATGTTTACCATTCAGGTTGACAGCTTCCGACCCGGGAACCGGAGACCAGTCACCACGTTGCCTCCAGGTTGCGCCGTACTGTTGCAGAATCGGACAGTACCGATCGCCCAGTTGAGAGCATACTTAGGGCACCCTGTCAGCCTCCGAGCGGGTCGTCTGTCAAGGGGGTTCCGGTGAAACCAGCAAATGTCCATGTCGCTATCGAAGACACGGCACAGCACGCCGTCGCTCTGGCACGCGATTCCGACAGGCTTCGCCAGCATCGCCTCGATCGGCAGCGGTTCCTGGAGCTGGGTCGCGCGCCCGATAGCGTGCGGGGCCAGGTTCGGACCTCGT
>Ga0307374_10005040_pt1 | contig 21628 bp, 19 predicted proteins | sample OX3MG_FD_202532 | JGI IMG/M metagenome (GOLD analysis project Ga0307374, IMG submission 202532) | Soil microbial communities from Risofladan, Vaasa, Finland - OX-3 | ecosystem: Environmental > Terrestrial > Soil > Coastal area > Acid sulfate soil | place: Finland: Risofladan, Vaasa | collected...
CGGCGATCTCCGCCAACTCAGGCTCTTCCAGCAGATCCGGGGGCAAATCGAACAAGCCCTCGACCCAGGCCTCCTCCCCTCCGGGCCGGACGATCTGCGGCCGCGCTTTCCCGCCCATCAGCAGGTCGAGCGAGTGCGCCAGCACCGTCTTCCCCGCCCCGGTCTCTCCAGTGATCGCGTTCAGCCCTTCGCCAAGGCGCAGCTCGGCTCTCTCGATCAGGAGGAGGTTCTCGATACGCAGCTCACGCAGCACGCCCCCTTAGTAGCAGCACAGGCGGACCGACCCGACGGCGGAAGGTCCGGCCGGAAAAGGCGAAAACTAGGCCGGGACCGGCTCCGCTGCTTTGGTCTCGGCCGAAGCGATGAAGAAGTCGCGGGAGCGAACGAGGGCAAAACCGAGGATGGCCCCGACGAAGGAGAGCACGGCGGCGATCAGCAGAATCTCGTTTAGCCCGCTGACGAAGGCCACCGTCGCGGCGTGGGTGACCACGGGGCGAATGGCGGGCGGCGAGGCGGCGGCGGCGGCCTGGGAGCCGCCGACCGAGACCAGTTCCCCCAGCCCCTTCGGCGCGTGAGGTAGGAGTTCGCCCAGCTTCGAGTTGACCTGGGATTGGAAGATTGCGCCGAGCCCGGCCACGCCGGTCGAGATGCCGACCTGGCGGAAGGTGGTGTTGATCCCAGACCCCATGCCGGCTTTGGCGGGCGGGACAACCGCGATTGCCGCCGAGCCGATGCCCGGGTTGGCGATCCCGACCCCGATGCCGGCGAAGATGAAGCCAGCGAGTAGCGCAGTCCACCCCGAGCTCGGCGTGAGCCCATGCATCAGCAGCAGCCCGACCCCGACGGTGCCCAGGCCGACCCCAAGCAGGACGCGCACCGGTATGCGGTTGGAGAGCTTGCCGGCGATCGGCGCGACGATGAAAGAGAGGAAGGTGAGCGGCAGGAAGCGCAGGCCGGCCTGCAGCGGCGAGTAGCCGAGCACCTCCTGGATGTAGAGGGTCAGGTAGAGGAACATCGCAAACATCCCACCGGAGAGGCCGAAGGCGACCGCCGAGACCCCGTTGAAGGCCGGTTTTCGGAACAGGGTCAGATCGAGCATCGGGTTGGCGCTGCGCATCTCGATTGCGAGGAAAACAAGTAGCAGTGTCGCGGCGCCGATCAGCGAGACGAGGATCGTGGCGCTAGTCCATCCGTCGGGGTTACCCCGGATCAGCCCGAAGATCAGCAGGAAGAGCGCGACCGAAAAGGTGGCCACGCCCGGCAGGTCGATCCGCGAGGGGTCCTGGGCGGCGACGTTGGCCAGTTTTCGCTCGGTGAGGATGATTGCCACCAGCCCGATCGGCACGTTGACGAAGAAGATCCACTCCCAGCCAAGGTGCTCGGTGATCACCCCGCCGACCAGAGGGCCGACCGCGACTGCGCCGCCGACCGTCGCCCCCCAGACGCCGAACGCCGTGGCCCGGTCGGCGCCGTGGAACTCCTGGCCGATCAGCGCCAGTGAGGTGGCGAACATCGCCGCCCCTCCGATGCCCTGAAGGCCGCGGGCGAGGTTGAGCAGGGTCGGATCGCCGGAGATGCCGCAGAGAAATGAGGCGAAGGTAAAGATCCCGAAGCCGATCGAGAATACGCGGCGGCGACCGAGACGATCACCGAGCGACCCGGCGGTGAGCAGAAAGGCGGCGAGGGTGAGCGAGTAGGCGTCAACGACCCACTGCAGGCTGGAAAGGCTGGCGTGCAGGGATTTGCGGATATCAGGCAGGGCGACGTTGACGACCGTGATGTCCAGCAGCAGCATGAACGTCGCGATCGAGATCAGGATGAGGGTCCACCACTTGCGCTCCATGCGCGCAGCCTAAAGAACCGGCATTGTCGACCGGGATCGCATCAGACGGCCAGGTGGCCGAACTTCTCGCGTATGCGTTGATAGAAGCTCGTCCCTCCGAGCTGGGCCAGGCGCCCTACTCCATTGGCGAAGCGGACCTCCAGCGCCGCGCCCGGCGCCAGCTCGCCCACCTGTTCTCCGTCGACGGCGACGTCGACCGGCTCCTGCCCGCCCGCATTGGCGACGTGGAGCACGTCAGCTGGAGCGACGACGAGGGCCCGCGCCGTGAGCGAGTGGGGTGCGACATAGCTGACCACGTACCCCTCCACCCCCCAGGCGAGGATCGGCCCCTGGTTGGCGAGGTTGTAGCCGGTCGAGCCGACGGGGGTGGCGGCGACGAGCCCGTCGCAGCGGACATGGCCGACCTCCTCGCCGGCGATCCCGTAGCTCAACTCGGCGACCCGGTCACGCGGCCGTCGGGTGAAGCTGACGTCGTTGAGCGCAGGGCGGGCCTCGCCCTCGACCTCGAGCTCAAGGCCGGGAAGCTCGACAGTCTCCGTGTCGCCCGCGAAGGCGCGCCGGATCCCCTCCTCGGCGTGGTCGCGCTCGACCGCGGCGAGGAAGCCGACCGTGCCGAAGTTGACCCCAAAGACGGGGACGCCGGTGCGAGCGAAGCGTCTCAGCGCGTGGAGGATCGAGCCATCGCCGCCAAGCACCAGGCAGAGGTCAGGCCGCTCGGACGGCTCGGCCACCTCTTCAACCCCCCTGGCTGCCGCACCGTGCTTAACCAGCTCATCGGCGGAGGCGGTCAACCGCCAGCCCGCTTTCCGTGCGCAGGCGACTGCCATCTCGACCGCCTCTGTGGTAGCGGGCGGGTGGGAGTGGGTGATCAAGGCCGCCGTTTTCATGACCCAAACACCCCGTCTTGCTTACCCGCGCTCATGATCATCACCCCGGGGTCTCGCTCGCTCCGGCCCCATCGGCTCCACCGCCAGGACTGCCGCCTGCAGATCCTCGACCTCTCCGCCCTTCCCCCCACACCAGACGAAGGTCTCCTGGTTGCCCTTTGGCCCAGGTAGGCCCGAGGAGGCAAATCCCCTGATCGGAAGGCCGAGGTCGCGGGCGGCGCTCGCCACCGCGAGGATCGCCTCCCGGCGATCGGCCGGGTCGCGGACGACCCCCCTGCCGACCCGCTCGCGGCCCAGCTCAAACTGCGGCTTGACCATCGCCAGCACCTCTCCCCAGGGCGCGAGGCAGCGGATGACCGCCGGCAGGACCTTCCTCAGTGAGATGAAAGAGACGTCGACCGTTGCGAGCCCGGGGGCAAACGGAAGGTCGGCGGGCTCCAAGGTGCGGGCGTTTAGGCGCTCGATCGCGGTGACCCGTGGATCGTTGCGTAGGCTCAGGTCGAGCTGTCCGAAAGCCACGTCGACGGCGGCAACCCTGGCAGCCCCGCGCTGCAGGAGGCAATCGGAGAACCCACCGGTCGAGGCGCCGACATCGAGGCACTCGCTCCCGGAGACGTCGATGCCGAGGGCCTCGACGGCATTCTCCAGCTTGATCCCTCCGCGCGAGACATAGCGCCGTCCCTCCTCGACGATCAGGGCCGCGCCGGGCTCGACCAGCTGGCTCGGTCGCAGTGCAACCGGCCCGTCCTCGCCGACCCGGACCTCTCCCGCTCGCACCGCGCCGGCCGCCGCCGAGCGAGACGCAAACAGCCCCCGCTGCGCCAAAACCGCGTCTATCCGGGCCTTCTTCACCGTCAGAACGGTACAGCCGCCCCAAACCGACCATTTACCCGACTCTTAAGGCCGCATGCAACAGTCTTCCAAGCGAGGCCGCAGAACCGCCCATCCGCCCCAAGGGCGTCTGTGACCTCACTCACACACAAATCGCACATACGTTCGTATGCTCCTAAAGGATTCGCGTGAGGCTGACGATGGAGACCACAACAAAAGACTTTTTGGCTGGGTTCGTCGCCGCCTTATGGCCCTTGTCGCTTCCCACGACAGGCGCCCGCGGCACATGAGAGCCCACCTACCTCCCACGGATCCACATATATAGAGATACATATCTCTCCTCCCTGTAGTAACCCCAGAGACGCCCCCCCTTCCCAGGGGGGGCGTCTTCTGTTGTGGTGCTCTGGCAAGCCAAAAAAGCGACATTGGCACGACGCATTGGGGCGATCGATCAAAGGCTCCTAGGTGATCGTGCCGCAGTCTGTGCCGCAGTCTGTGCCGCAGTCAGCCGCCCGTGACAGCACTGACCGGATTCGTTTAGCGATAACCATGGACTCAGTGCGGCCGAGCCCGCGCCGCCACGGCCGCTTCGAAGTCTCTTCAGGGCGAGAGCCTCTTCCAGGGCGCCAATCAGGCGGACGCACTGATCGGCGACACAGCCTCGCTCAACTCGCACTCGAATCCGTCGGGGGGAATGTCTGCCAATGAGACTGATACGTCGGCCGGCCGAGACGTGCGAGGACTCGACACCTGAGCCACTCGCCGGGGCCCGTGCCAGGCTCGACTACCTCCGCCCCGCATCAGGCCTCTCGCGCGATCGGAACCCACCAGGGCTGATGGGAAAATAGCGCCTGATTCGCGCAAACTGCGCATTTTCATCCGCCCGCGGGTGGCCCGCCGGGCCATGACAACCAATCGCAGACCTCGACGAAGAGCATTATTTCCCGGAGGCGTCGTGATCGAGGCAACTTCCGGCTCCACCACGGCGCGTTGGCTCACCCGCCACAGTCACAGCTGGCATCCAGACTCACCCACCGGAGAAATTTGACTCTCCTGGATCTCGACATTGGGGCTCTCCCAGCACCACCGGCCTTTGGACTCTGGCTTTGAGGACGCCAGGGCCAGCGAGGTCGCGGGCCCGAACCAACATCAAAAGGGGCCCACCCGTTGCCTGTAACTTGGGGCCCAACGATCAGAATCCCGGTGGGCGCCACCGTTTCGCGTATCTGCCGCCGCGGTGAGGCAGGGGCCGCGAGTGGCGGCATCCGATCCAAATCAAGCAAAGGAGAGGGGCAATGACAGGTGAGCCATCGCACTTCGAGCTCGGCGTCCGAGATGTTGGGCGCGCCCGCGAATTCTACGGGAATCTGCTCGGGTGGACCTTCGAGGGCACCGATCTCGGCGCGCACGTTGGGACGACGGGGATCCCCGGCGGGATCCACGTTGAGGTCGGCGCGAGCGTCCAGATCTTCTTCAGTGTTCCGGACCTCGACGAGGCGGCCGAGCGTGTGGTCGAGCTCGGCGGGGAGGTCGATGAGGGTTCAAGCGATGGGCCGGGCGGTCGCTACCTGCATTCCTGCAGAGACGATCAGGGCGTCCCGTTCGGACTGCACGAGGCAGCGAGGGACTGACCGCGGCACGACGGGAGGGTCGGGCTTCCGCGGGACCGTCCCGCGGAAGCTCCAACCGTCGTGGTTTCCGCTACCCCATTCGGATCCACACATACAGAGCTACAAGCCCTTCTCCCTGTGGCAACCCCAGAGACGACGTCACCGAAGAGTCGCCGCGAACATTATGCGATTGAGCGCTTTGATGCAAGATCAACCGAGGACCGGCTCGGCTGAGTGAAGCGCCGCCAGCACCCGCTCCGCGACCGACTCGCCGGTCAGGCCCGCCTCCGCCCGAAGCAGACTCGGCTTTCCGTGCGTGACATAGCGATCGGGAAGGCCGACGCGCAGGACTCGGGCGCGCTCGCCGGGACGATCGGCGAAGGCGTCCTCCAGGTGCTCGAGGACGGCCGAGCCAAAGCCCCCGGGCAGCACGTTTTCCTCGATCGTCACCACCAGGTCGTGCTCGAGGGCCAGCCGCTCCGCCAACTCGGCATCGAGCGGCTTGGCGAAGCGAGCGTCGGCGACGGTCGGCTGGAGATCGTGCCCGGCGAGGATTCGCGCCGCATCCAAGGCGACCGCGACCCCGTAGCCATAGCCCAACAGCGCCACGCGCTCGCCGCTGAGAAGCAGCTCTCCGCGCCCGATCGGGATCTCCTGAGGCTGCGCCGGTATCGCCACCCCCTCGGCCGCACCGCGCGGGTAGCGGAGCGCGGCCGGGCCGGGATGGGCCAGCGCCGTGCGCAGCATGTGGACCAGCATCGCCTCGTCGCGTGGCGCCATTAGGATGACGTTGGGGATCGGCCGAAAGTAGGAGATGTCGAAAGCGCCGTGGTGGGTCGGCCCGTCGTCCCCCACCAGCCCCGCACGGTCCAGGGCGAAGGTGACGTCTAACTCCTGCAGACAGACGTCGTGGATGATCTGGTCATAGGCCCGCTGGAGGAAGGTCGAGTAGATCGCGCAGACGGGCTTTGCCCCCTGCAGGGCCATCCCGGATGCGAGCAGCACCGCGTTTTGCTCGGCGATTCCGACGTCGTAGTACTGGTCCGGGATCTCGTCGGCAAGCTTCTGCAGCCCGGTCCCCCCCGCCATCGCCGCCGTGATCCCGATCACGCGCCCGTCGCGCCTGGCCTCAGCGACCATCGCCTGGGCGAAGACCTCCGTGTATTGAGGCGGGGCGCTGGGAGGCGGCGGCTTCTCCAGCCGCTCCGGTGCGATCGCCTCCGGTGAGTCGGACTCGCGCACCGGCACCGGTCGACGCGGCGCTTCGTCGTCCTTATGGCGACCTTTCGTCCGCTCGGCGGTGGGCCTGCCGTTGACAATCGAATGCGGCTTGGCGGCGTGCCATCTCTCCATCGACTCCAGGCCGCCCTCCTCCGCCGGGGCGAAGCCCTTCCCCTTCACCGTGTGGATGTGGACCACGACCGGGCGGTCGGCCTCGAACGCCTCGCGCAGTGCCGCTCGTAGGGCGTGCACGTCGTGGCCGTCGATCACCCCCATGTAGGCGAGGTCGAGCTCCTCGAAGAGCAGGCCCGGCGCCCAGTAGGCCTTGATCGCCGACTTGATCTCGGGCCCAAGACGCTCGATCCGGCGGCCGAGGCCGAGCGGCAGCCTGACCAGCCGGCCCTCGACGCCCTCCCGGGCGTGGTAGAGGCGCGGATTGAGACGCACCCGGTTGAAGTAGCGTGAGAGCGCGCCCACGTTGGGCGAAATCGACATCCCGTTGTCGTTGAGGACGATCACGATCGGGGTCTGCAGGCCACCGGCCGCGTGCAGCGCCTCGTAGGCGACGCCACCGGTCAGGGCGCCGTCACCGATCACGGCGGCGACCCTGCCGTCCTCGCCGACCCCCTTTCGCATCGCCTCCTTCAGCCCGACCGCGTAGCCAATCGAGGTCGAGGCATGGCCGGCGCCCATGATGTCGTGCTCCGACTCAAAGATCGAGCAGAAGGGGGCAAGGCCCTCGTACTGGCGGATCGTCGGCAGCTCGTCCCGGCGGCCGGTGAGGATCTTGTGCGGGTAGGCCTGGTGGCCCACGTCCCAGAGGATCTTGTCCCGGGGGGAGTCGAGCAGGCTGTGCAGGGCCACCGCCAGCTCGCAGGTGCCGAGGTTGGCGCCGAAGTGACCGCCGATCTCGCCGATCGTGTCGATGATGTAGGTGCGCATCTCCTGCGCGACCCGCTGCAGTTGCTGATCGTCTAGATCGTGGAGATCGGCGGGCCCGTCGATCCCCCAGAGCAGCGACTCGGGTGACTCCTCCTCGTGCCGGGGTGTATGCGGGGTATCGGTCATTCGTGCCTGGTGAATATGTAGTCGGCGACCTGCTTCAGGTCATCGGTCTCGCCCTTGGCCCCGGCGAGCGCCTCGCTCGCCTTCTGGTGGGACTCGGCGGCGAGCTGGCGTGCCCGGTCGAGGCCAAAAAGGCTGACATAGGTGAGTTTGCCATGTCGCTCGTCGCTGCCGTGCGGCTTGCCGAGCCGCTCGTCGCTCTCGGTCACGTCGAGGATGTCGTCAACGATCTGGAAAAGAACCCCCAGCTCAGCCGCGAAGCGGCGGTAGGGAGCGGCCTCGGCATCGCCGGAGCCCTGTAGCGCCAGCACGACTCCGACGCTGGCCGCGATCAGCCGCCCGGTCTTCAGCTCATGCAGGGCGCGCAGCCCCTCGGCGCCGGTCTCCCCGCCGGCTACGTCGACAAACTGGCCGCCGACCATCCCGCCGACACCGGTCGCCGTCGCCAGCTCGGAAAGGGCAGCGAGGACGCGCGGCGGTTCGCCCGGCTGCTCGCAGAACAAGCGGATCGCCTCGGCGAAGAGGCCGTCGCCGGCCAGGATCGCCACGTCCTCGCCGAACCGTACGTGTGAGGTCGGCAAGCCACGACGCAGGTCGTCGTCGTCCATCGCCGGCAGGTCGTCGTGAATCAGCGAGTAGGTGTGGATCAGCTCGATCGCGCAGGCCACCGGGAGGAAGCGCTCGGGCTCGGCGCCACGGGCGCGAGCGGTGGCCAGCGTCAGCACCGGGCGAACTCGCTTGCCGCCCGCCAGCAGCGAGTAGCGCATCGCCTCCTCAAGTCCGGCTGTTTGGAGGTCCGCCGAGAAACGCAGCCGCTCGAGGTCCGCGTCGACCAGGGCGCGAAGGTCCTCGGGGTACATCAGGGGCGGGGCGCGTCGGCCTCGCGGATTCGGCGGTTCGCCTCCTCCACCGCCTCGGCGGAGAGCTCGGCTGCCTCGCGGGCGAGCTCTCCGGCTCGTTCGCCGCCAGTCTCCTCAGCTTCCAGCTCGGCGGCGATCGCCTCAAGGCGCGCGGATATCTCGCGCAAGCGAGTCAACTGACCCCGTCGCGCACAGCGGCGCCGAGGATGCCGTTGACGAACCCCGGGGCGCCGGCCCCGCAGTACTCCTTGGCGATCTCGACCGCCTCGTCGATCGCCACCTCGGTCGGGGCGTCGCCGTGCTCGATCTCAAATAGCGCCACCCGCATCAGGTTGCGATCCAGCGGCGCGATCCGGTCCAGGTCCCAACCCTTCGCGTGGCGGGAGATGGTCGCGTCGAGCTCCTCGCGGTGGGACTCGACGCCCTCGGCCAGTTGGCGGGTGAAGGGACGGGAGCCGGCGACGAGCTCATTCAGCGGCCGCCCGGTCACATCGCGCTGGTAGCAGGCGAAGACGGCGTCGCGGCGTTGATCGGACCTGCGCATGGGCGCCTATTCTCGCGCTTCTGGTCAGGGGGGGCCGCTCAGGCGCGTGAGAGGTACTCGCCGCTGCGGGTGTCGACGCGAATCGTTTCCCCCTCCTCGATGAAGAGAGGCACCTGAACCGCGACGCCGGACTCCAGCGTCGCCGGCTTGCTGCCGCCACCCGATGCGGTGTCCCCCTTTACCCCGGGCTCGGTCCGGGTCACCTTCATCTCGATCGCGCTCGGCACCTGCACGTCGCTGGGTCGCTCGTCGACGAAGAGCACGTCGACCTCGGAGTTGGGCAGCACCCACTGCATCGCCTCAGCGGCGATCTCGCGCGGAATCTCGATCTGGTCGTAGTCGCGGCTGTCCATGAAGACCGCGGCATCGCCCGAGTCGTAGAGGTATTGCATCTTGCGCGACTCGGTCCGCACAGGGCGGAACTTCTCTCCCGCCCTGAACGTCTTGTCCAGGACCGAGCCATCCTCGATCTTGCGCAGCTTCGTTCGCACGAACGCCCCGCCCTTGCCTGGCTTGACGTGCTGGAACTCGATGATCCGAAAGATCGTCCCGTCGATCTCGATGTGGCTGCCGTTCTTGAACTGGTTTGTGCTGACCTGCATCTTTTGATCTATGCCTGAGCCTGATTTGAGCGGAAACGGCGACGAGCTGCCCGCCGCAGGTTACTCGCGTCTCACATCGGTCGCGTGGCGTATCTTCTCCCTGTGGCGGAGCCACTTCCTCTCTCGGCGGTGATCCGCAGCCCGATGCTCGACCGCGCCGGGGAGAAGCTGGGCCGGGTGGAAGATGTGATCGTCCGGCTCAGCGGCGAGGGCCTCCCTCCGGTTACCGGGCTCAAGGCGCAGATCGGCGGTCGGGAGTTCTTCGTCCCCACCGATCGGATCGCCAGCCTGGAGGCCGGGAGGGTCCGGCTCTCGGGTGAGAAGCTGAGCCTCGCCCAGTTCTCCCGCCGGCCGGGGGAGGTGCTGCTGGGAGAGGACGTACTCGGACGCAAGCTGATCGATGTGGAGCGCGCCCAGTTGGTCACGGCGCAGGAGATCGTCCTCGTCCGGGTCGACGGCTGGTGGCGTCTGGGGGGGATCGACCCCAGGCCGCGCGGCGTACTGCGAAGGCTGGTGCCCGGTCGATCCCGTCGCAAGGCCGATGCACCGATCCTCAGCTGGTCGCAGTTGGAGGCCTTCGTCGGCCACGTCCCGAGCTCGCGCCTGCGGCTCGGCCGCCGCCGCCTGGCCGACCTGCACCCGGCGCAGATCGCCGACCTCGTCGAGGCCGCCTCCCATGAGGAGGGCGAGGAGATCATCGAGGCGGTGGGAAGCGACCGCGAGCTGGAGGCCGACGTCTTCGAGGAGCTCGACGATGAGCATCAGCTGGAGTTCATCCATGAGCGCTCAGACGCCGAAGCAGCGCAACTGCTGGACCGCATGGCCCCCGATGACGCGGCCGACCTGATCAACGAGATCGAGCAGGAGCGGCGCCTGCCGATCCTCTCCCTCCTGCCGCCCGCCAGGCAGAGCAAGATCCGCACCCTCCTCGGCTACAACCCGGCGACCGCCGGCGGGCTGATGAGCCCCGAGCTCGTCTCCCTCGAGGAGGATGCGAGCGTCGGCGACGCCCTGCGCGCGGTTCGCGATGGGACCGACGTCGTGCCCCAGGCCCTGAGCGTCGTCTTCCTAACTGACCCGGGGGGCCGGCTGAGCGGTTTGGCCTCCGTCTTTGACCTGCTTCGCCTGGCGGAGGATCGCCCGCTCGGTGAGGTTGCCGAACGCGACCCCCGCTGCGCGCATACCGACGAGGAGCTGCCCGAGATCGCCTGTCTGATGTCGGACTACAACCTGATGGCACTGCCGATCACCGACGACGCCGGCACCTTGGTCGGGGTGGTCACCGTCGATGACGTACTCGAGGCTCTGGTCCCGGAGGAGTGGAGGCGGCGCGCTCGCGTCGCCCAAGGCTGATCGCCCACCCCGGCCCACCGCTGCATCGGCGCTGGCACAAACCAGCCGGACGCTCGCCAACCCTCTGCTAGGCTCGCCGGAGCGCCGTGCCCGAGCTTTCTCGGGGCCCAGCGCAGAGACGTAGAGACCCGTGACGGAGCCGGTAATGGATATGGACATAGACCTACCGCGAAGTACCAGACCGCTCGCGCGCGCCTCCGTTTCGATCCCCAGGCGCTAGTCATCACGCCTCCGGCGCGCGCGAGTGAGTTCTGCGCACGCCCCTTCCGCTTCGCGACGTCAGAAGGGTCGGGCGCGACGGTTGCGAGCGGTGAGGAAGGTGGGTGATGAGCGAGGTCAAGGACAAAGGCAACGAGCAGCGCCACCCGGCGAGCGCTCCCGAGGTCCTTGAGCAGGCCCACGCGGGCGATATCCACGGTGCCCTGGGGACAATCCGGGCGCGTGACGGTGCCCACCGTTACGGCTGGCGCGCACGGGGGGTGGCCCTGCTGGCGATCATGGGGCCAGGCCTGATCGTGATGGTCGGCGACAACGACGCTGGCGGCGTCTCCACCTACGCCCAGGCGGGGCAGAATTTTGGCACCAGCCTGCTTTGGGTCCTCGTCCTGCTGATCCCCGTGCTGATCGTCAATCAGGAGATGGTGATCCGCCTCGGCGCGGTGACCGGAGTCGGGCACGCGCGGTTGATCAACGAGCGATTCGGGCGGTTTTGGGGCTGGTTCTCGGTCGGTGACCTGTTCATTCTCAACTTCCTCACGATCGTCACCGAGTTCATCGGCGTCAGCCTCGCTCTCGGCTACCTTGGGATCAGCAAGTACATCGCCGTGCCCGTCGCCGCACTGTTCCTTATCGCGATGACCGCATCCGGCAGCTTCCGGCGCTGGGAGCGCTTCATGTTCGCCTTCGTCTTCGCCAACTTCTTGGTCATCCCGCTGGCGATCATGGCCCACCCCAACCTCGGCACGATGGCCCACGATTTCGTCGTGCCCGGAATCGAAGGCGGCGCGGATTCGACCTCGATCCTGCTCGTCATCGCGATCGTCGGCACCACTGTCGCCCCCTGGCAGCTCTTCTTCCAACAATCCAACGTGATCGACAAGCGGATCACGCCGCGCTGGATCAACTACGAGCGGGCCGACACGGTGATCGGCGCCTTCGTCGTCGTGATCGGGGCCGCGGCGCTGATCGCCGTCGCAGCCTTTGCCTTCAACGGCACCCCGGCCCATGCCAACTACTCCAACGCCGGCGCGGTGGCGAGCGAACTGCACCACTACGTCGGGCCCGCGGCGGGGGCCTTCTTCGCGATCGTGCTCCTGAACGCCTCGCTGATCGGGGCCGGCGCGGTGACCCTCGCCACCTCCTACGCATTCGGCGACGTGTTCGGCGCCAGCCACTCGCTGCACCGCGGCTTTCGCGAAGCCAAGCTCTTCTACGGGATCTTTTCCGGGCTGGTCGCCCTCGCCGCGGCGATCGTCCTGATCCCCGGCGCCCCTCTGGGGGTGATGACCGAGGCGGTCCAGGCGCTGGCCGGAGTCCTTCTGCCCAGCGCCACGGTCTTCCTGCTGCTGCTGTGCAACGACCGAGAGGTGCTCGGGCCCTGGGTCAACGGCCCCTGGGTGAACGCTCTGGCCAGCGTGATCGTCGCCGTCTTGGTCACCCTCTCGCTGATCCTCGTCGCGACGACGCTCTTCCCCTCGATCAACGCGGCGACGCTGAGCATCTACCTCGGCGTCGCCCTGGTGGCCGTCTTGTTGGTGTTCGGCGTGACGATGCTGCGCCGCCGCGAGCGCGGAGCGCCTGCCGCGGCGCTCTCCCCCGAGGCTCGCCGCAACTGGACGATGCCCCCGCTGGCGCTGCTGGAGCGACCCCGCTGGTCGGCGGGGCGAAAGGCGGGCATGATCATGCTCCGCGGCTACCTGTTCCTCGCCGTCCTTTTGCTGATTGTCAAGGCGACGCAGCTGGGCGGGGCCTGAGAAGGAGAGCGAGCCCGATGGCCGCTGCTTCCGCCGGCACCAGGAGGGCCCGCCCCAGCGCGGCGCTTCGCGACGGCGACCAGGTGGCCCCACTAGAGCTCTTCTTCGTCCTGGTCTTCGTCCTGGCGATAACCCAGTGCACGGCGCTGATGTATCACCGCCCGACCTGTCCCAGTCGCCACCGAGGTGCCGGCCCGGGCGGCGCTGGCACCCCCAGGGACTGAGGCGCCCCTCGCGGCCGGCCCTCAAAGCCGACGTTTCCTCGACTCGACATACTGCCGTGGAATGCGACGGAACGAAGAGTCCGGCCTGAGCATTCGCGCATGATCGAAGCCCGCAGGCCGTGCCCATGACCGAGACCCCCGCGCTGCTTGACGGGCTGCTGCGTGCGGCCGCGCCCTCCGGATATGAGGAGCCGGCGGCGGCCGTTTGGCGCGAGGCCGCCGCATTCGCCGAGCTTTCCAGCGACGGGCTAGGTTCATCGATCGCCCGGGTGGGGGATGCCGCGCCACTGCTGGCGGTGGTCGCCCATATCGATGAGATCGGGCTTGTGATCACCCATATCGACGACAACGGCTTCCTCTGGTTCGCCCCGATCGGCGGCTGGGACCCGCAGATCCTGGTGGGACAGCGAGTCGAGGTGCGTGGCAGGGACAGCTCAATTCCCGGCGTAGTCGGGCGCAAGCCGATCCACCTGCTCGACCCGGACCAGCGCAAGAAGGTGGTCGAAATAAAGGGGCTACACATCGACATCGGCGCCGCTGACCGGGACGCGGCGGCGGCGCTGGTGCGGGTCGGCGACCCGGCCGTGATCGCGACGGAACCGGCACCGATGATGGGCGATCGACTGGTTTCCCGATCGATGGACAACCGCCTAGGCGCCTACGTCGCGCTGGAGGCCCTGCGCCGCTGCCACGAGCGAGGCGCTCTGAAGGGAAGCTACGCCGCGGTGGCCGCGGTGCAGGAGGAGATCGGCCTGTTCGGAGCGAGAACAGCCGCCTTCGAGGTACGGCCAGACGTCGCGATCGCGGTCGACGTCACCCACGCCACCGACGCACCGGGCATCGATGAGAAGGAGATCGGCAGCCACCCGCTCGGCTCGGGGCCGGCGATCGGGCGCGGCTCGACCCTCTCGCCGAAGGTCTTCGAGCTACTGGTCACCGCCGCCGGTGAGGCGGACATCGAGCACACGATCAGCGCCAGCGGGCGCGGCACCAGCACCGACGCGGACGTGCTTCAGATCTCCCGCTCGGGCATTCCGACCGGGCTGATCTCCATTCCCCTTCGCTACATGCACTCCCCGGTCGAGATGGTCGACCTCGCCGATGTGGAGGCAACGGTCGAGCTGATCACCGCATTCGCCCTGCGGCTGGACGCGGGCCTCGACCTCAGCCGCTGAGCGGGTCCCGGCCGTCGACGCAGACCGCGTGCAACCCCGTCCCAGGAGCCCGGTTGCTCAACCGATAAGTTGCAGCTCCTTGGGCAGGGCGCTGAGGTTGCGGCAACCCCCCTCGGTGACCACGACGAGGTCCTCGATCCTCACCCCGAGCCTGCCGGGCAGGTAGACGCCGGGCTCGATCGTCACCACCTCGCCGGGCTCCAGCAGGTCCTCGGAGCGCAGCGAGACGCGGGGCGCCTCGTGGACCTCGAGGCCCACTCCGTGGCCCAGCCCATGGCCGAATCGCTCGCCGTAGCCGGCAGCCTCGATCGCCTCGCGGGCGACGGCGTCCAGCGCCTCACCCCCAATCCCCGCGGCGAGCGCCGCCAGCGCCGCCTCCTGAGCCCCGCGCACGACCTCATACACAGTGCGCGCCTCCTCGCCCGGCTCGCCGGTGGCAAAGGTGCGGGTTCCGTCGGAGCAGTAGCCGTCCAGCTTGGCGCCCATGTCAAAGACGACCAGCTCGCCGCCGCCGATCTCCCGCTCTGAGGGCTCGGCGTGCGGCAGGGCGCCGTTTGGCCCGGCGGCGACGATCGCCGGGAAGGAGGGGTCGGCGCCCAGCTCCCGGATCCGCGCCTCGGCGGCGCGGGCGACCTCACGCTCGGTGCGCCCGACCAGGCCGCGCTCCAGGCTCCAGCGCCAAACCTCGTCGGCCAGCTCGGAGGCGGCGGCGATCGCGTCCAGCTCCGCGGCGTCCTTGACCCGGCGCAGGCTCTCAACCATGCCGCCCGCCGGCACCGTCTCGACCCCCTCCGCAAGCTTGTCCTCCAGCCGCCTCAGGGTCCGCACCGGCAGGTGATCGTCCTCGAAGCCGACCCTGCCCGACAGGTGCTCGGCGATCCCCCCCAGCCAGTCGCTCTCCACGCTCACCACCTCCCAGCCCTCGACCTCGGCGGCGGCCCGCTCGGTGTAGCGGAAGTCGGTGAGGAAGAGGCGGAGGTCTCGACCGCAGACGCAGACGCCGTTGGTGCCACCGAACCCGGTCAGGTAGCGGACGTTGACCAGGTCGCTGACCAGCAGCCGGTCCAGCTCGCGCTCGCCGAGCAGGCCGGCGAGGCGCTCGCCCCGGCCGCGCATCACGCCCCCCCCAGGCCGAGCTCGCGCGCGAGCAGCGCCAACGCCTCGCGGTAACCATCCGGCCCCTTGCCGGAGACCTTGCCCACGACGAGACCATCGAATACCGAGATTCGGCGCCACTCCTCGCGAGACTCGACGTCGGAGAGGTGGACCTCGACCGCGGGCAGCGCCGCGACCTCGAGCGCGTCGGCAATCGCCCGGCTGTAGTGAGTCCAGGCGCCGGCGTTGATCAGCGCCGCGTCGGCCTGCTCGGGCAGGCGGTGCAGGTACTCGACGAACTCGCCCTCGGAGTTGGTCTGAAAGAAGATCGCCTCCAGCCCCAACTCGCGGCCCCAGTCATGGATCCGCTTCTCCAGCGTGCTGAGGGAGATGCCGCCGTAGACCGCGGGATCGCGGCGTTCGAGGATGTCGAAATTGACTCCGTGCAGCACCGCGATGCGGTTGTGGGCGCTGCTCATTCCCCCAGCCCCCTCGATCGGGTGAAAATTTGCCCAGATCTCGGGAGTTCGTCCCCTCGGCGGCTCATAGCTCTTCCACAGCCGATCGGACCCTACCCGCATCGACGCTTTGCCCCGTGCGGGGGGCGCCGGGCTCGGCAAGGAGGACGAAGCCGACCCCGGCCGAGGTGCGCTTCTTGTCGCGCTGGAGAGCATCGAGGACGGCGTCAATGTCGACCCGCGGGTCCAGGCGGGTCGGGAGACCGTGATTGGCCAGGATCGCCTCGAGCTCCTCGCGCAGCGCGGAGGCCTGGGAGAGGCGCAGCGTGGCCAGCAGGCCGAGACCGATCGCCTCGCCGTGGCGGTAGCGCGAGTAGCCGCTCGCCGCCTCGATCGCGTGGCCGACGGTGTGGCCCAGGTTGAGCACGGCGCGGGGGCCGCTGTCGCGCTCGTCGGCGGCGACTATCTCGCACTTGCAGCGGGCGCAGGCGAAAACGACGTCGTCGAGATCCGTTGGGTCGATCTCCCCCATCGAGCGCATCCGCTCCCAGAGAGCCCCGCCTACCAGCAGGCCGGTCTTCAGCGCCTCGACGAAACCCGCCGCCAGCTCCTCGCTGGGAAGGGTCTCCAGGGTCGAGGTGTCGGCCAGCACCGCCGCCGGCAGGTGGTAGGCGCCGGCGTAGTTCTTCCCCTCGGGAAGGTCCACCGCGGTCTTGCCGCCGTAGGCCGAATCGACCTGGGCCAGGAGAGTCGTCGGAACCTGGACAACCGGCGCCCCGCGCTGGTAAATGTGGGCGCAAAAGCCGGCGAGGTCACCGACCACACCGCCGCCGAGGGCGAGGAGGTGGTCCTGGCGGGTCATCCCCCCCCGGGCCAGCTCGCTCAGCAACCGCTCGGCCTCGGCCATCGTCTTTGACCCCTCCCCCGGCTTGACCTCGACCCGGGCGGCGAGTGGCTCGACCCGGGCGGCGTAGAGAGCCCCGACATCGGCGTCGGTGACGCAGAAGCGGCGGCCGGCGAGCGGCCACCACTCCGCCGCCAGCAGCCCGCGACCGACGTAGGCCGGGTACTCGCCCGAGGCGCTGGAAGCCCACAGCATCCGCGTTTCCCGCGGCAACTCGGCCAGCGCCAGGATCGACGGCAGGGCGCGGGCGACGATGTCCCCCTCCCCCATCGGCACCACCGCGTCGGCGAGCTGCTCATACAGCGGCACTCGCAGCGCGAGCAGGCGGGCGACGTCCGCTGCGCCGCGGGCGAGCGGGCGGGGGGTGCCCTCAATCCGCGCCCAGGCCTCGGCGGCAGAGACCTGCAGCCAGACGACGAGATGGCGGTCCAGCGCATCGCGCACCCGCCCGGAGAGGACGCTGCCGCCGCCGAGGGCGATCGCGCCGCCGTCGGCCTCTTCCAGCAAGGCGCCGAGGACCGCGGCCTCGCGGGCGCGGAAGGCCTCCTCGCCGTCGCGCTCAAAAGCCGCGGCGATCGGCATCCCCAGCTCGCCTTCCATCAGCTCGTCGACCTCGGTCGTCTGCAGCCCGGCGGCCCGCGCCGCCGCCAGCGCCAGCGTCTTGCCCGCCCCCATGAAGCCGATGAATACGACGGCGGGGCGCCTCCGCTGCTCCCCCAGGGGCGCGCTCACAAGGCCCGCACGCCCCGCGCCCATGCTGGGACGCCCGGGGGCGGCGCGGTCGTTGTGGTCAGGATCGCCAATCGATCCGCTTCCTGTAGGCCTCGAGCGCGCCCAGCGCGTCGTCGATGTGGTCGCCGCCGAACTTCTCCCGGTAGCACCGGGCCAGGGTGAGGCAGACCATCGCCTCGGCGACGACCGCCGCGGCGGGGACCACGGTCGAGTCGGTGCGCTCGCGCAGCGCCTGCGCCGGCTCCTTGGTCTCGGTGTCAACCGAGCGCAGCGGCTTGGTCAGGGTCGAGATCGGCTTGATCGCCGCTCGCAGCGAGAGCGGCTGGCCGGTGGTCATGCCGCCCTCCAGGCCGCCGGCGCGGTTGGTCTCACGGTGATAGCCGCGCTCGGGCGACCAGAAGATCTCGTCATGGGCCTCCGAGCCGGGGCGCCCGGCCACCTCCCACGCCTCGCCGATCGCAACCCCCTTTACCGACTGGATCGAGGCCACGGCGCCCGCCAGGCGCCCATCGAGGCGGTCCTCCCAGGAGATGTGGGAACCGAGCCCGGGGACGAGCCCGAAGGTGAGCACCTCGAAGCCACCGCCAAGGCTCTCGTTGGCCTTGCGCAGGCGGTTTATCTCCTCCACCATCGCCGCGCTCACCGCGGAATCAAGGCAGCGCACCGGGTCCTCATCGACTGCGGCAAAATCGGCGGGTCCGAGGTCGGCACGCTCGGGCGCTTTAACCGAGGCGATCTGGGTGACGTGGCTGTGGACGCTGACGCCGAGCAGGGCGAGAAAGCTCCTGGCAAGGGAGCCGGCGGCGACGCGGGCCGCGGTCTCGCGCGCGCTGGCCCGCTCCAGCACGTTGCGGATATCGGCGTGCCCGTACTTCTGGGCGCCGACCAGGTCCGCGTGTCCGGGCCGCGGCAGGTGGACCTCCTCGGGCTCGAACCCCTCTACCGGCCAGGGATTCATCCGCTCCTCCCAGTTGGCGTAGTCGCGGTTGGCGACAAGGACGGCGATCGGACTGCCGAGGGTGCGGCCATGGCGCACGCCGGCGCGGATCTCGACCGAGTCGGTCTCGATCTTCATCCGCCCGCCGCGCCCGTGGCCGAGCTGGCGGCGGGCCATGTCGCGGTCAAGCGCCTCACGCTCGAGCACGAGCCCGGCCGGCAGGCCCTCGACGATCGCGACCAACCCGGGGCCGTGCGACTCGCCCGCCGTCGTGAACCTGAAGCCGCTCATCACGCCGGCTCCCGCTTCGCTCGCCAGGCCGGGGAGCGGCTATGGATACTTGCAAGATGCACGCTCATCGGGGGTCTAGGCTATCGGCGCGGCGCCAGCGCCTCAGGCACGAGCGGCGCTGCGCATGACCTCGACCGGCGCCTCGCAGCCGGTCCATAGGCGCAGGGACAGCGCCCCCTGCTGGACCAGCACCTCGATCCCGTCGACGACGCTCGCCCCCGCCTTGCCCGCGGCCGCAAGCAGTGGGGTCTGCTCCACCCCGTAGACCATGTCGACCACGGTCTGCCCGGGAGCAAAGCCCGCCGGGTCGAGCGGCAGCTGCTCGAAGGGGTCCTCACCCCGGAGGCCGACCGCGGTGGTGTTGACGATCAGCTCGTAGTCGCCCTGGGCGGGATCGCTCGCCGGCCGCCCCCCCAACTCGTCGCAGAGGTGGCGGGAGCGCAGCTCGGTACGATTCCAGACCTCGACCTCCGCACCCTCGCGGACCAGGGCCCAGACCGCCGCACGACCGGCGCCGCCGGCGCCCAGAACCAGGGCCCGGCGCCCCGCCGGGGATGCGGGAAGCGCGTTCAGCAGACCGTCCGCATCGGTGTTCTCGGCGCGGATCTCGCCGCCAGCGAAGATCAGCGTGTTGGCGGCGCCGACCTCGCGCGCCACGCCGGAGAGCTCGTCCGCCAGGGCCAGCGCGGCGCCCTTGTGAGGGACGGTGACGTTGGCTCCGGCGAAGCCCTCGCCGGGCATCGCGCGCACCCGCGCCTCGAAGCCGCCCGGCGCGACCTTGATCGCCTCGTAGCGCCACTCACTCCCCAACCCAAGTGCCGCCAGCGCCGCGTTGTGCATTGCGGGAGAGCGCGAATGGCCAACGGGGTGGCCGAGGACGGCGAGGCGAATCATGCGGGTCCGCGTTTGATCCCCGGCGCCGAGCGCCGGGGATGGACTCCTGCGGGCTCCGCGACCACGGCTACTTTTCCCTGCAGGTGGTCGGCGCGTTGCCGCCGGCCGCCGCCCGGGCTGCGTTGTAGCGGTCGACGTTGCGCTGGAACTGCGCTTCGGTTGTGGAGAAGGCGAGCTTCCCGCAGCTGCCGGGCTGATCGACGTAGAACAGGTAGCCGACCTTGGCCGGATGGGCGGCCGCCTCGATCGCAGCGAGGCCCGGGCTGTCGATCGGCCCAGGAGGCAGGCCGACGTTCAACCGGGTGTTGTAGGGCGAGGGCCTGGCCAGTTCGGATTCGCTCAGCGGCCGCGTGTAGTTGCCGGTCGCGAAGCGAATCGTGGAGTCGATCCCCAGCGCCATCCCGTCGCGGAGGCGGTTGTAGATCACCGCCGCGACCAGCTTGCGATCGCCTTCCAGCTGCGCCTCGCGTTCGATCATCGAGGCGATCGAGACCACGTCGAAGGTGGTGAGATTCTTGGAGCGCGCATAGCTCATGTTCAGGCCCCCGATCCGCCGCTTGAAGTCTTCGAGCTGGAGCTGGACCAGTTCGGAGACGGGGGCGTGGCGCCTCAGTTCGAAGGTGTCGGGGAAGAGGAACCCCTCGAGGTTCTTGGTGCCAACCCCGCCGTAGTGGGCGGGGTCCAGATACCTGGAGTGGACGGTGGCCTTGACGTAGTTGCCGCGAAGGCCGTCCTTGCGGACCAGCGCGGCCGCCTGAGGTCGGCTGTAGCCCTCCGGGATCGTCACCGTGACCGTACTCGGTACCGCCGGAGCGGGAGCGGTGGGCCGGTGAAAATGCCGGTAGGCCAAAACGCCCACGATGACCACCGCGCAGGCGGCCAGTACCGTCGAGGCCAGCGCGAAGCGCCGCCGGCGGCGGAAGGTCGGGTCGGAGTTAATCGCCATCCTCGTCCTCCTCGGCAGCTTCCCGGCCCGCGAGGTAGGCCAGCAGCAGGTGAGCGGCGGCGAGGGAGTCGGGGGCCGCTTTTGCCCCTTCGCGCCGACTGGCCTCCGCCATCCGCGTCGTCAGGCGCTCGTCGTAGGCCTCCACCGGCACCTCGAGCATTGCCTCCAGCTCAGCGCAGAAGGTGCGGGCGAGCGCCGCCTGGCTGCCCTCCTCCCCGCTGAGGTGCAGGGGAAGGCCGACCACCACCAGCTCGACCTCGTGCTCGGCGACCAGCTCCGCCACCGAGCGCGGCTCCGGCGGCTCGATCACTGCCAGCGGAGTCGCGAGGGTGCCACTGGGGTCCGAGATCGCGCAACCGATCCGGACCGTGCCATGGTCGAGGGCGAGGACTCGCATGCGAGTTAACCGGTGGCTCGCTCGATCGCCCGGCGAGCCACTGCCAGCGCCTGATCGAGTTTCGCCGGCTCCCCACCCCCAGCCTGGGCCATGTCGTCGCGGCCGCCTCCCCCACCGCCGACGATTGCCGCCGCCTCGCGCACAATCTCCGCCGCCGAGAGCCCGGCCCCCACCACCTTGTTGGAGAGCAGGACGACCAGCCCTACCCGGTCCCCCTCCGCGCCACCGAGGACTACCGCGCTGGCGTCCCCGAGCTTTGACTGAACCCGGTTGGCGAGGTCGAGCAGCTGCCGTTGGTCGGCCACGGGAGCACGTCCGCAGATCACCTTCCAGCCTTCGATCTCGATCGCCTCCGCGACGAGACGGTCGGCCTCATCGCCAAGCAGCCGCTTCTCGGCCTGCTGCGCTCCCCTTCCCGCCTCGCGCAGGCGCTCCGCCGCGCGCCGCGCGCCGGCCAGCGGGTCCTGCGGAGAGCCGAGCAGCTCCCCGGCCTCGCGCAACTGCGCCTCATGCCCACGGAACCAGTCGATCGCCGCCGGACCGCTGAGCGCCTCGATCCGGCGCACGTTGGCCGCACTGGACCCCTCCGAGGCGATCTTGAAGATCCCGATCTCCGCCGTGTTGGCCACGTGGGTGCCGCCGCACAGCTCACGCGAGACTTCGTCGACTTCCACAACCCGCACCCACTCCCCGTATTTCTCGCCGAACAGCGCCATCGCCCCCAGCCGTTCGGCCTCGCTGCGCCCCATGTTGAGCCAGCGGACCGGGCGGCTCGCCTTCACCCAT
>Ga0307374_10005041_pt1 | contig 21627 bp, 15 predicted proteins | sample OX3MG_FD_202532 | JGI IMG/M metagenome (GOLD analysis project Ga0307374, IMG submission 202532) | Soil microbial communities from Risofladan, Vaasa, Finland - OX-3 | ecosystem: Environmental > Terrestrial > Soil > Coastal area > Acid sulfate soil | place: Finland: Risofladan, Vaasa | collected...
CCAGGTTGCAGGCCATGTCGAGCGCCGTGACATCGCCGTCGATGCCCAACACATCGAGGTGCGGATGAGCCTGGGCCAGCGTGCGTGTCCAGGCTCCCGTACCACAGCCGACGTCCAACACCGCATTTGCCTGAGCGACATCAACCGTACCAGTCGGCACGAACCCGCCCAGGTGACGGATGAGCGAGCGGGCCAGCAAGTCTTGTCGCCACAATTCGTGCCAGACGGTCGCGGGCAGCTTCACAAAGGGCGAGGGAGAACGTATCACCATCGTTTAGTCCTCCCAACGATGCAAAGTAATCGGGCGAACGGTGGCGCGAACGGAAGCGGCGGGCTGCCTGGGATGTGTCGTTCCACTGGCGACGGGAATGGGAACGGCATCAGCATGATCAAGCTGCGCATGCACTACCTCGAGGATCGTCTGCTGCCGGAAGGGTTTGGTCAGGTAGACACAGGCTCCGGCCAGTCGTCCCTTAAGCTGATCGACCACGCCAGTGCGCCCGGACAGAATGATCACCGGGGTGCGCGCTGTCGCCGGACGTTTTCTGAGATGGCGCAGCAGGGTGTAGCCATCCATCCTGGGCATGATCAGATCGAGGATGATCAGCGCGGGAATAGGAGCTTCTTCAGACGCCAGCCAGCGTAACGCTTCGTAGCCATCGACAAAGCTCTTGGTATTGTATCCAGCTTTGCGCAACGTGATGTCGAGTATGCGGCGCACGCACACCGAGTCATCAATGATGAGAATGAATGTGGTCATGGTTTTATCTCCCATCTCAGGTAATTCATTTTGTTTTGTGCATATCAAAACAAGAGGATCATACCCAGGCTGGTTGACCTGCCAGTGACGACCTGTGACGAATGGAAACGAGTGTGTAACGGGCAGCCGCTCCGACCACCATCGCAAGGGTGTCATGATGTACTTCTCCTGCCATCAAGCTAAGACGCAGCGTAATTGCTGCGTTCCCTCCGAGTGTAACAGGACTTTTGGAAAATGAGGTGTAGAAAATATACGCTTTGTGGTATGCTATATACGAGCCTTAATGCTTCATTCGCGAATGACAAAGCACCATCGTTTCGCAGGCTATCCAGGAGAAAGGATCGGCAGCATGGTTCGGACAAAAACAGCGACAGTCTCAACGGAGCAACGCCTCGCGATCCACTTCGGCGCCTTCCTCAAAAGTTTGCGCAGCCGGTATAGTATCCGGCAAGCGGACGTACTGGCGCATTTACCCCATTGGACCCAGGCCAACTATTCGCGCGTCGAGAATGACGAGCAGGCTCCGCCCTTCGACCAGCTCGCGGCGATCTACGCTGCCCTGAGCCAGGCGGGCGCGGAGTTGACACCCCAGGATCGCCAGCAGTTTCTCACGCTGGCCCGCGTGCGCATCGCGGTCAAAAAGAGTCATCTGGACCGCAAAAGTGATCACGAATGGGAGGTGCTTCGTGTGACGCTGAGCCAGTTCGACCATCGCCCTGCTGCCCTGGAGACCCTCACAACGTACCAGGAACGCCTGTTAGCGCATCCAGGACTGATGGAGACGCGACATTTGTTGGGACGCGCTGACTGGCTGGCCTCCGTCCTCACGACGTTGCAAACTGGGGCCAGGAAAATCGTCGTGTTGCAAGGGCCGAGCGGTATCGGCAAATCCTCTGAATTGCATCGTATCGCCGATCATTTTCTGAGCGCGGAGTCGCATCCCCATGTGGTGCTGTGCGTGCTACCTAATGTCGAGCAGCAGCCGGAGCCAGAGAATACCCTTGACTCTCTGCTCGGCTCTCTGCTGGCCGAACTCGGCCTGACCAATGAGACAATACAACGGGCCACGCGCACCCTTCGTATCACCTCCGCACTGAACCGCCTGGAAAAGACGGCGCGTCCAGCCCTTATCCTGGTAGACAACGCGGAACACCTCATGGAGGGAAGGGATCGCTTCGCGCCATGCTGGGAGGATTTCCTGGAACGCTTCTTGCGCAGCAAGCATCACGCAGTGTTGGTCCTGGCGACGAAAGAATGGCCGGGCTGGCGCAGGGGTGAGGGCATCTTCGTCGAAGAACGCATGGTCCCGGCATTCACGGTTGAGGAAGGGGCTGCGCTCTTGCAGCGGATCGGGCTGGCCGAGGTTCCGGTGGAGTGTTTGCAGCAAGCGAGCGAAGCGGTGGGCGGAATACCCCAGTGTCTGGATTGGGTAGCGTCGCTGGCGAAAGAGCCGCTCTGGCTGGATGCCTGGGACGAGTTAGATGATCTCAACTACCAGGAAGAGGGCGCGAGTGGAGAAACGGTCACGCGGCGTTTGTTACGACTGCTGCAAGATCGCGCGCTCTTGAGTGGGAAAATGACGAACAAACTCAGTCGGATGTTAGAGCGCATCATCATCTATCGGCTCTCAGCAGAAGCGGTGCAGGTGTTAAATACCCTTTCCTTAGCTCCTATTCCCCTGGGCAAACCAGCGCTGGAAAAGCTCTGCCCACGTCCCAGCCTGCTCAAAGAGTTACGAACGGTGTCCTTGCTCACTGCACATTCACAGCGGGTGCAGGTGCTGCCGATGGTTGCTGTAGCAGTACGCAAGCGCCTCTCGCCTGAGCAGCAACGCTCAATCGAAGAGCAACTTATTGAGGCATACCAACGCTGGCTCGATACTGGCGAGATGAGTGATCGAGAGATGGGTATGATCATTACCGAGCTGACAGTGATTTATCTGAGACAGCATCGCTTGCTTGATGCCGCTGATTTACTCATCTACTATGGATGGCTCAGCTTCAATCTCAGTCATGGCCCGCGTCTGGCTCATATCGCTGAACAGGTGATACAGACATTTGATTGGCGACAGTTTCCTGATCAGCAGTGCGGAGGTTTGTTACTACAGTATATACTCACTCCTTTTCTTGGCAGACCTAATGAAGATGAGAAGCAGGCGGTGGATTTCCAACAACTTCTCGATATGGTGCTTGACAGAAAAGTTACGCTTCAGCCTGCAACAACAATGCATGTGATCCGTTTTCTCATATTGTACGAGGCGATCAATTTCCGCTTTGAGAAAGCGCAAGCACTATTAGAGTCTTGTCTGTCGCTGTTTGAACCATATCAGATCACTCACCCAGATGTGCAAGCATCCTTGCTTGCACAATATGCCTGGATACTTGCGAGGTGGAGTGAGTATCTTGAGGAACAAGAAGCTATAGAAAAAGTACAACCCATGCGTGAAAAAGCCATTGTTCTCTACAAACAATGTTGTACGATTCTTTCGACCGCTCATGAAGCGTCGCCTCTCAAAGACCGTCTCCTAAGAAAACGTCTCTCGGCCTATTTGAATTACCTCGGCTATCAACTCACCCGAAATGGGCAAGCGGCGGAATCACTGCCGCTTTTAGAGCAAAGTATTAAATTAGGAGAACAAGGATACTGTAATTTCGGGGCGTTGGCAGCCGCTTACGGCGACATGTCGCAGGCGTTGATGGAGCTTGGTCGTCTTGAGGAGGCACTGGCTTTTGATGAAAAGGCATTAGCTGAGGCCAAACGTTGCGCCGACAGCGGCGACGCTCTTTCGAAGAATGAACTGTGGATTTACTACGTGAATCGTGGACGCCTGTACTTGCGCATAGGGAAGATCGAGGAAGCTGAACAATTGTTGCAAGAGGCTAAACCACACATTCAATCTGATAGAAATGTTTATCGCATGTTCGCTGAAAGCGCAATAAAAGAGATCAAGCAACGGCGTAATCAGATAGCAAACAAACCAGCAACATAGAGTTTATACCATACTTCATGTTTAAAAGGAAATACAATACATACAAACGCATAAATATACGGGACCAGAGAGAGAAATTATGGTATAGTTTCTTTGGATAATTTGTGATTTGAGTCAACATCACTGAAGGAGAAGCAAGCGTGTGTTAACTGGAGAGGTACAGCAAGCGATGGCGAAGTGGCTTCATCAGGCGACGCCGCCAGAGCAACAGTTAGATCGCCGATGGATCGGGCGCTATCGGGAACTCAATGCACAGGATAGCTTTTGGTGGCTGACCTGGGCAGGGCCGTTTACTGAGGAAGAACGGCAGCAATGGGATCGCCTCTTTCAGCCACCAGTAGCTGAAACGGCCAAAGAACAACTCGCGCCATTGCTAACACAGTCACGCGAGCGCGAGCTAGCTGCCGCTCTGAGCGAACAACGCGAGCCGCGCCTGCATTATCCGGCGATCGAGATTGACGAAGTGCGCCGCCGGATCGTCGGCTTTGAACAGTTAGCTGCCGAGATCGAACGGGAGGAAGCCAATGAGATTGTGCGTCGGCTCTACCTGGGAACCATCACAGATGATATTACCTATCTCCGCCTGATTGAGGCAACCTCTGGAGGAAACACAGAGCAATATTGGGTACTCAATCGACGACTCTTTCATGAACCTACCTCCGACGAAATGACCTATGTTCTTTCTCGGCTCAGGCGTCTGCTGCAACAGGGCTTCGAGCGACCCGACACGGCGGAAAGCAGCCAGCACCTGCTCCAATTCTTGCAGGAACGATTGCATCTCTCACTTGATCTGTCTGTTGGTCGGGATGATCCGCCAGTCGTGCGCGAGTATGATCCTACCCAATGGGGACCAGGCATTTCAGCCGAAGCGGCCAAACACTTCTTTGAAACCATTTTACGAGACAGTGGCTATGAGGGGTGGCGTGTCATGATCGATACAGCTGGAAGTGGCGCGCGCGTCGAGTCAGGACTGCGCCAGGTGTTGCTGTCGAACGAGCGGTTCGCGCTCAATACGATCAGGCATTTATTAGCGCACGAGCTAGCCGGGCATGTGGCGCGTTCCTTTGCTGGAGAACACTCGCCGGTTGGGTTGTTAGGCATAGGCACACAGGGATACTCCCCAACGGAAGAAGGGCTGGCTCTCTATCATGAACGGGAAGCGACGAAACGAACGGGCTATCCCTTTTCGGACGCGATGCTCTGGTTGGGAACGTTGGCAACGGGTCTGGCAAGTGGTGTCGTGACTCCGCCTCAGACCTTTCTCTCATTGTACTCCTTCTTCGATAGGCTCTTTCTTTTGCACCGCCGCCTCTGGCGACCTGGTGATAATATGGAAGCTGCTCAAGAGCAAGCTCATGATCTCGCTCTGTGGCGTTGCCTGGACACGTACCGTGGGGTTCCTGATCTCGAACAAGCGGGTATCTGCTATCTCCAGGATGTTATTTATTTGCGTGGCTTATTGTTGATCGACCGTCTGGTCGCCGAAGATGAAACGATAGTAGATCGTCTAGCTGTGGGCAAAGTATCTTCTGATCTGCTGCCGATATTGCGGCCATTACACATGGTTCCTTCGCCGCAGCCGTTGCGTCAACTTGCGTATGATCCGGGGTTGGATTCCTCTATCTTATCCTTCGAAGCATCCAGGCAAGATACGAATGAATCTATGTAAAGCCCGCATATTTATACGTCTATAAACGATGAAAATATGATAGCGTACAGGAAGCAGAGGCGTTTTTGCAGTTGTTAACAGCGACGAAAGGAGTGCATCCATGGTCTATCCGCAGTATCATTTCTCGATGACTGATCAGCCTTCTGATCCTGGGCCGCGTCCCCCGGAAAAACCTCCAGAACCCAAATAGGAAGGAGGTTGGATGAGGAACCACCGCAAGCGATCTCATTCGCTTGCAGTGGTTCCTTATCGATAGCTGGATCTGGAAGGAGCAGTTACCTCGTGTTCAGCCAGGCAATGCGAGACGAAATTTGAGCAATGGCGTCGGCAGGCTACGCCTCCAGAACGACAATTAGATCGATATTCAACAAAAGCCACATGCAGATACCACGCTGCTGTTACGGAAGTGTTACGGCATGTTACGGAGAGGTGACGAACAGCGTCATCTGCCCCTGCTTGTCCACGCGCAGCGTATATGCTTTCGGCATTGGGCATCCCAACGTCTGCCACTGGTGAACCGTGGTCGATAGATGCGTCCAGAGTGGATAGTTGCCGTACACCGTCATCGTCCAGGTGTCGCTTTCCTGCTCCTGCATGGCGAGACTCGTGATGTTCCGCGTCGATCAGGTAGAGGGTCAGTGCGTTCGTGTCGCGCGCGTATTGGCGGCGCAGGGTCAGGTGAGGATAAGCGCATTGGAGCCAGAGCGCCAGACCAGGATGGTTGAACAGGCCGGGCGAAAACGTTGATCCAGCGATGCAGGCGCGTTCAACGATGGGTTGATCGGTATATAAGGGTAGGCGCGTCGTCGGCGCGTCCGGAGGATGCAGGGGCATAAACGAAGCGTCCCACCCTGGCACGATTTGTCCGCTTACGCAACCATCTACCTGCTTGTGCATTTGCACTAATGCCCTGGTAAAGGCTTCGCGCCATTCCATCACCAGGATGCCGCCAGCCGCTAGCTGGCGCACCCACACCGCTGGTATCCTGGCAAAGCTACCGGTCACGATGATGCGATCAGAGGCTCCGGCCTCGCTCGCCCACGTCAAGCCATCGCCGGCATGGACCCGCACGCCTTTTCCGACCACGTCATCCAGCCGCTGCTGCGCCAGAGAAGCCAATGTTGGGTTCACTTCAATCGTCGTAACCAGATCAGGGACGCCGACGAGATGAGCCAGCAGCGCGGCGTTGTACCCTGTGCCGGTGCCGATTTCCAGTACCCATTGGTCGGCTCTGACATCCAATGTCTCAAGTATCAACGCCATCACGCTCGGCGTGGAACTGGAACTGAGCGGGCGGCCTCGGTGATCGATCTGGATCACCAGTGCCTCATCCTGATAGATCGTTTTATACCATTCCTGCCACGCTTCTGGCGCGACATCCTGTATTGGCGCGTCAATGCGTTCCCAAGAAAAGCCGTCTCCTTTCCATCGGATTCATTCGAAACCATCTGGTAGCCCGGAAGATCGGGTGTTGTTTTCTCGCCAGCCCTCTTTCCAGCATCGCCAACATAAGAGGATGGAAACGCTAGACAATCAGAGAAAAAGAAGGTACACTTTCAATGAGTATTTGGCTTGTCATCGTTTACAAAGGGCGTCTCCTGTACCATATTCAGGTACAGATGCTCGGAACCCTCCTCTGAGTATGCGTCTCTCGAGCCGCCGATAGAGAAGAAAGGAAGGGACTCATGAATGTGTCAAGCGTATCTTCTTTCCAGGCTCGGATTGAGCAGCGGTTGCAGCAACGCTACCCCACTGCTCAGCCCACCGTTCTTCAGCAACTCGCTATCGCCAAGCGTATTCTCATGGATACCTCCTATGGGAAGGACGTTCTCACGACGCTCCAGACACAATTGTCGGGGATGTCCCTGGACGCCATCTTAACGCAGGTGGAGGTGAAGGAGCAGGGCTTTAGCCCGCGGGCGGAAGTCATTGCCCTTTTGGATAGAGATACATTTATGGAGCATCTCATCAAGAAGGAACAGATTCTCGATGGAGGAACACCGTTTGACCATGGTCCCTACAGCCATCGACTGCAATGGTATATTCTCTACCAGGCTTCTAAGCAACAGCAATTGACGATGAAGCCGGTCGAGCTGTACGTGCAACTCGGAGAGGCGTCTCTCAAAGATGCAAAAAAGGAGAACCGCACCGTCTGGGATGATGTCTTCGATTTTGATGCGGAAGCCCGTCAACTCATTGATGTCGCTGCTGAGTTGAGTGATCAAGAAGCTCGAGCGATTGCTGGCTTCAGTTCTCCGGAGTTTCTGCTAGCGATAGTAACCTCTTCGTCGTTTCCCAATGGACCGCTGAAACAGGAATTGCAACTCACCCGCCTCGGGCAGCTCTACCTTGGGCGGGAGAGTGTCTTCGATCTGAAAAAAGCGCTCGCCTTCGCTCTCGCGAAGAAGGCATGGTTTGCAGATATGAACCTGGACTTAGAAAAGGTGACGAAAGAGCTTGAGGGGAAATCACTTGAAGTGTTAGCGCAGCAGTATGCGGAGATCGATCCAGCCTACAAGAAAGCGCTCGATACAATCAATTCCTGAGACTGTCGGCATACGTTTTCCCTGGAGCAACCGAGTATAGCGTATGTTCGCGGCTTTTGCAGGATTGGCCTCTCAACGAGAAACTGAAATATCTTCCGGAAAACAGAAGAAGAGGAAAGAGCGTCCTTCTGTTCTCATCCTGCGCTTTACAATGGTCGATGCTCTTTCCGTTCCATTTTTTCCCTGTTTTTTTCTGAGCGTTACGGAGCGAGCAGGCAGAATATTTGAGCGTGAGGGAAGAGAGAAGATGTCAATAGCCACTGCGATAGGTTCGCGCGGAGTTTCCGCTTTTGTCGGAAAGACCATAAATTGGTTCTTACTCAACCTCGAAATGTTATGCGCCGCAGGCGCATGACGTTTCAAGAACACGTTGTGACACAGTATACTGTTGGTCGTCTTCTGTCTGGGACGCTGCCACTTCGAGTATACCCGTTTTCATGCGGAGTGGTACGCCTGCGGCGCATGACGTTTCAAATTCGGGTGAAGATCACTAACGATGGGCTGCTGACGAAGAGGTAACAAACTGTTACGGCAACGAAACGGGCCAGGTGTCCGCCCCCGCAGGTATTCTACAAGAACAATTCCGCCATGTCGCTGAACCGCTCCTCGTGCGGCCAGTGGTGGCGTGCTTGCCAGTAGACGGCGATGGCCTCCTGCCGTAGCCTGTCGCCGATGGAAGCGAAGATATCATCATGGGCTCTCCGCTTCTTCATGTTTACGAAGGCTAACGAAATATGTAGATTGGTTAGCACTGTATCGCTCGCGTTATCCCGCTTGGTTATCCGGCGCATTCTTCTTCAGTGATTGATCGCGATCGGAAGCCCAGCTAAGCCAATGCCATCATCGCATTTGTGAGCGCCGCTGCTGGTGCGTGCGTGGCAAATCGCCGGAGCCTTCTCCATCAGTGTTGCAACGTCAATCTCGGCCATGCTACTCTACGTCAGCGTCTTGATTCAGGGCAGTTGCAGCATATCTTCGTCGCGGCAGGAGCGCCGTTGGTGCGCGGAGCATGCAGTTCACAACGTCAGCGTCGATTGTCATGTTACTGTAACGAAGCAAGTCTGGGAGCAATGCACCGTATCTCGGCGGGTAGTCGTATGAGATTCTTGCAAGACAGAATGGGTTGTGGGCGAGTGGAATATCACACAAAGGCAGCCTGGATATCCTTTCCAGCCTGCGTCGTTTTGTGTTGAAACTGATGTGTTGCAATACGACAGCAGTGAAATCGTTGCAAACGACGACGGCCTTAGCAAATAAGTTGGCGAGGAAGACGAAAACGCAACCTCTTACATATGTAAGAGGTTGCGGTCGCGCTGAATAGCGAAAGTCTCTACTATTTGTCGCGTGGTTTTCCAGCGTCAGAGCGTCTTCTGCGCCAGGTGCCGTCGTTGTTACGAGATCGTGGCAATTTGCCGTCACTCACATACGGGCCTTGTCGCGGACCAGCGCGGCGATCTGCTTTGTCTTTGCCATTTGTACTGAGCTTTTTGGGTTTGTCAGCCATGTATTCACCTCCCTTCGTTGGGTTTTGTGCTATACTGTCAATGCAGAGCAGAGTGTCCAGGAAAACCTATGACATTCAGCCCGTTTGTCGAGAGATGCAAGAGTCAATCTTGGTAAGATGCATCTCTTGTATCTCTATGCTATTGAAGCCATTTGCGGGATGTCTTGAACTTGAAAAGTCCACCTCCGTTCGCTCCCTTCTAAATCTTCTATGCGAGCGACAATTTCATAGTCCCCTGAATGTGGAAAGCCAATGTTCATAGACAAACCGGCATTGACATACTGTGTCGTGCCAGGGCGCATTCCTGCGGGACGACCCGCGTTGAGTTGTGAGGTGATATTTGCTATGACGTTGCCATCTTCATCCCGAAACTCAATAATGAGGTTGTGCGTAAGGTTGGTCTGATGCCATGGAACCGCAACGATGATGGCAAGTCCCAGATGGCTCAATGAAGGCGCACCGCCTTGTGGTGTTACGCGGCGATGAGTAGTCCAACCTCCCCCAGAAATGTAGAGTAGCCCGTTGGCAACCTCTACATGGTTTGCAAGGATCAGTGACTCAACTGTCACTGGTTGAGTAATGTTCAAACAAAAATCCCTTTCTAGGCACTTGATAGTGTCTGCTAGCTTTACAAACAAATCTGCTCATGGTAAAATGAGACAGAAATGCCCCAGATGGGAATCGAACCCACAAGATTGGCGACCGTTAACGCAGCGTCAATCTGTCTCGACCTTACATCGAGCGCGTTCACCATAATGCAGCAGGGGCGATGAAGAGCATTCCAGGGTGAAGGTTTCCGAGGCCAATACCCTGGAATTGTTTTGTTATGGACTCATGTCCTACGTACCATCCTTAACGGTGGTTGATCATGGCCTTTAAGATATTGCTCCCAGAGTTCCTCTTCGTTCAGAGGTATCACCTTTTGGAGATCAGCGATACTATAGTTAAGATCCTTTCGATAGGTTTCAATGAGTTCCTCTAATAAGCTGGGCTGCTCACCTCCTGCTTCAAGTTCGATAGGCTCGCGTGTTTTGTATCCAGCTTTTGCCATTTGCATCCAAAGGTAGCGAGCCTGGTTAGTCGTAATTGCTTCTAAATCCTCAGCACGGTGTAAGAGAGCTGCCATTGATACCTTCCAGTAGCGTTTTAATATCGTCAGCTTTGCCAAATCCAGATTCTTTAGGTCTGCGCGAATCTCACGTTCGGGAAGCAGGAATTCGGCAGCAAATTGATTGGCCTGCTTTTCCATATCAGTATTTGGAAGCGTATGCATAATAACATGCCCAAGTTCATGGGTCAGCGACCAGCGATATCGATCTTTGGGGATATCTCTGTTCACAAAGAAAAGGGGAGGAAGGTCAGGAATCCACCGACTAATGGCATCTATTCGGGGGGTTCCAAAGTCAACGGAAATTACTACAATGCCAGCATCCTCAACAGTTTGGGTGAGATCCTGAATAGGCCCACGCGGAATATGCCATTGTTCTCGCAGAAGGCGTGCAATTTCTTCTGTTCGTCCGTTATATTCATCAATATCAAGACGCGGAATATTACAGGGTATATCTACAGCGCGAAGCAAGGCCACCATATGCCTGTGGCGAATATCCATTTGTGCGTACACCTTGCTTAATGTTTTCTTCGGGACATCTTGTCGCTTTCGATGGAAAATCTCCGTCACTCCTACCCCTGAGAGTGACCCTTCTTGAAAGAAAAAATGTGGTGGGTAATCCAAGATCTGCGAAAGCATTTCCAGCAGATCATCTGGGACAGGTAAAAGACCCATCTCAATTTTGGAAATTCTTCCCTGCGTGACTCCAAGTGAGTCAGCTAGTTCCTTCTGAGAAAGCCCGCGAGCCTCGCGACCAAGAATAACCATATTTGGATTTACATCTTTGTGTTGGTTACCCATTGCCTCTTCTCACTATCCGGCATCTTTAGCTTCTTTTTGTGCATCCTGCCGAATATGAACACGTCTCTTCTTCATGCTAACCGTCCCGATATCATCGATATTGGCCGACGGGTTCAACATGAACTCTTTGATCTCTGCGCCAGAGATCTTCCATTCCCAGTAATTCTGTTCATCGTGAGGGTAGGTAATATAAACGTCATAGTAAGCTTCTGCACGATCATATTTGTAGCCAGTAAAGAAGTTCGCTAGTTCTGCCGGTTCGTCTAAATCGAGTGGAAGCTGCGCCTTAAAGTCGTCCGCTTGTTTGGTAGGATTACTGGAAGTACGCAAGCGACTATCGAACTTTTTGATTGAACACTGGAGTTTATCATTAAAGATAAAGAGGATACGCCCTCTTCTGTTAAGAACCCGAATATCGTGCCTTTCCATCAGTGTACGATTCATCCGAGCAACGATATGGCAATGACGAAGGATCGCGCGGGCGCTTGGAGTGTGATCGCGTCTTGCTTCAGCACTATAATAATTCAGGTTGTTGTAATCCCCGAGGCCTCCATTGACACATTCCAGAAGAAGCCTTTTGTACTCTGCTGGAAATATCTTATCGAACTCTTCTTTTGAAATCAGCATACAGGTTCCTCTTATCCGTTGTTTGTACCCTGCTGGGCTTATGTAGAGTATACCTGATGATTTTAAAAAAGTCAAGCAAAATATTCCTATTCAATTCCTAAAATATTCCTGGCAAGGAAAAGCATCCGGTAGAAAAGCATGAAACAGTAGATTAACCTTCAATTGTGCAGTTACATCCTGATGCGTGCAAAAATCATAGCATACGCGAAAGGGAATGAAGGCATCTTCGAGCAGGGTTTTCTATCGCCACACGATCTGCGAAGCAAAAACAGTTGCATTTACTTACCCAACTTCGTAATGCCGCTTTCATCAACCCACCCGTTTTCGTCGTACCGTGAAAGGCATTCCCATGTGGCTGTAGGGACGATTCATCCCGACGGTCTGGTAGGTGGCGTTACCATTATAATGTAGCGGGGAAATGAGACAGGCTAGATGCCCTTCCTCATGTCGGTAATACTACAAGAACAATTCCGCCAGGTCGCTGACCCGCACCTCGTACGGCCAATGTTGGCGCGCCTGCCAATAGACGGCGATGGCTTCCTGCCGCCGCCGTTCGCTGCCGAGCGCCTTCATGGCGATCACAGTATCAGCAAAGATGGCAGTGAACACGTCCAGGTCATCTAAAGCGATGGCCGTTTCTGCCTGGTGAACCAGAATCTCGACGTGATTGCGTTCGGAAACGACGAAAGGCGGCTTTGTCCCGCCATAGAGGTCCAGCATGTCCCAGGTATGGCGCAGGTGCAAGCGCGCAGTGGGCTCGTCGGCGGAAGATGTTCGGCTCAGGGCTAAGTGCGTCAGACCATCCCATAAGCAGATCGATGGCTCACCGCAGTCCGCGAAGAGCGCCGCCGGATCATCCCAGGAATGGACAGGGAAGACCTTGTAGGCGCGAGACAGGCTGCGTTCGGCTTCCGGCTTTTGCCCAAGCTGCGCGTAAGCTTCAGCAAGCTTGATCAAGAGACTTGCCTGCGCCAGCGGCGATGCTTGATCTAGCCTGGCAAGCGCTTCCTGGTAGGACTGGAACGCTTGTTGAGGCTGATCGGTATAGCGAAAGGTTGCGCCGTATGTGGCAATTGCTGCCACCAGCAGCGTCGGATCGGCAGCCTGCCGCGCCCACTGCACGCCCAGGCGGCAGAAATCGGCGCGTGCCGGCAGGTCGTTGCGGTGGAAAGCCAGAATGCCTCGTAATTCGTAGCCCTGCGCTAGCAGGTGCGCTGCTTCCTGGGTATGTTTGGACGAAGCGTGCGCAATCTGTTCCAGTCCGCGCAGGTAGAAAGGCAACGCCTGTTCAATGGGAAGTAAATCTGGTCCCTTGCTCCACTGCCAGCAGGCGGTGATCACCGTTTGATACCGCTCCAGCAACGCGGCATCAGCCTGCTCTGGAGGCTGATCGTCGAGGCGGTCAGCCAGCGCCTGGGGCAGATGAACGAGGCTGGTAAAGACGCTGCGCCGTGAGAGGCGGGTGTCATGCAGGCGTTCCCTCACGCGCGCACCTCGCCCTTGCGTCCTGGAGCGATAAACAGTTCGGCCATGTCCTTAATACGCTGCTCATGCGGCCATTGCTTGCGCGCTTGCCAGTAATTCGTTGCCGCTTCCTGCTGCCGTCGCACGCTGTTTAACCGATTTGCACCCTCAATACCTCGCCTCAAGTACGGACAAAGGAGATCGAGATCTTCCATAATCAACGCAGTCGCTGCCTGGTAATTGATAATTTCAACGCGGTTCCGTTCCGACATGATCATTTTTGGATCAAGCGCCTCTCCCGACGCAAACGCTTCCCAGGATTCTCGTGGCTCTGAGAGGCCATGACGAGCAAGTTCCAACAGGCTTAATCCTTCCCACAAAAACAGCGACGAGCGGCCAAAGTCGGCATAAAGAAACGCCGGATCATCTTCGGGAATATTTGGGAAAGCCTGACGTGCGGCATCCAGGCTTTCTCGTGTTTCTCGCTCATATCCCGCTTGTGCATAGGAAGCGGCTCGCTTCACATAAAAGTTGCTCTTCGTTAAGGGAGAACACGATTTCGCATAGGAAGTCACTTCCTCATAGATTGGCAAGGCTTTGTGTGGCCCTTTGAGATAGAAGTGCGTACTTGCTAGCTGAGTACGCATCATGGCCTGAACGCTCTGATCTGGCACAAGATCACTGTAAGAAACGGCATGGCTATCATGGTGTTCAGTTTCCCCCCACTGCAAACGGTGGCTGGTAAGTGTTCCCGCCAATTTATCACACTGTAAGAGAAGACGGGTAGCAGTGGGCTGGTAAGGCAGCGACTCTTTCATTAAGGTTTCCAAAGCAGGCAGATACTGGAGAACAATGGCTTCAGCCTGGAAAAAGTCGTCGCCCTTCATCAACTGGCGGCACGCCATGATAGCTGCCGCGCATTGTGGCAAGAACTCTTCGGCAAAGAGCGAAAGGCGGGGAATCTCTCGGCCAGAAACCAGCAGCGGCAGCGCCAGGGCAGCGATGCCGAGCAAGACTTGCCGCCGAGAGTAGGCGTGCGCTGCCGGGTTCTGTCCCGGCTGTCGTTCGTTCAAAGCAGCGAGTAAAAAGTGGAGTTTCACTTGCAGTTCGTCACATTGTAGCGCGTGGCCTTTCCACTGCTCGATCACGTCGAGAATCTCCGCCTGCCTGACCGCGAACCATGTCGCGCAATCGATGGTTGAGCCGTTCAGTGACGCCAGCGCATCACTCGCGCGCGGGAGAACAAGCGCGCGCTCGAAGACGCGTATTTCCTGTGCCGCCCGCTGCTGGTGAATCCGTTTCGCCAGCGCCCTGACGCTCGAGGAGGGTACAAGGCCGTCACGCGCCAGGGTATCCTTGATCTGCTGATAGAAGTAACTGGCTGCCATCAAGCGATCCTGTCGTTCAAGCAGCAGGAGCAGACGATAGAGCGCGTCTTCATCGGTGGGATGACTGCCGACGAAATCCCACAACAGGTCTTGCGCCAGATTAAGGCGATCCTGCTGGATATACAGATCAGCTAGCAGATGAACTGCATTGCCGATACGGCCAGCCAGGACATCCCGGCGCGGGCGCGCCCAATCGCGATAGCGATCCTCTTCTAGAAATTCGCCGCGCTGCGTCAACTGATAGGCCGTCTCCCACACGGGAATCGCTTCCTGCGCATCGCTGACTCGCAGCGCCTGCTGGATCAGTTGCTCAAAGGCATCGGCATCGACCCACATCGTTTCCTGACCGGACAGTTTGTAGATCATGCCGTCGCCGCCGGCGGTGGTTGTGAGCAAGCAGGTTCCATCCGGCATGGTGAGGACTTTGCGTAAGACGGAGACGGCGGCATCCAGCGCGCGCTCCGCACTCTTGAGGCGTTTGTCCTCCTCGTCCTCGTCCGGCTCCGGCCACAGCGCCTCGACCAGTTCATCCTTCATGGCCCGGCGATGGCGGCGGCACAGCAGCACCTTGAGCAGCGCCAGCGCCGGGCCGCGCCCTCTCCATTCCTCGTGGCTCACCGGTTCATAGCGAGGAGCCTGTTCGTCTGCACCCGGCGCTGCCGCCAGGCGTTCCAGAACACACTCGCCGAAGAGATAGACGCGCATTATCGGCAATGACGCGGGAACATGATCCGATCGCAGCATAACGCTTCCCTCGTTTCTGCATGTAAGAGTGGTGGCAGTTACTTTCATAGACGACCTTCATTCCCGTTCATTATAGCATAGCCCGTTTCTGCCTCATCCTCGATCCATCCCCACGCCACAAATGTACCATGCCGATGTGACGGGAGTGTGACGACGTGTGACGAAACGATGACGGGATGTTACGGAAAAGCAACGGGTTGCATGAGCCGGATGCTCTCGATGGTCGGTGACAGAGGATGTGCTTGCCGTAACGAGTCGTTGCAACGAGGGCGAGGCGTTCTGTTATGCTGCCGGACATCAGCTATGGATAAAACGACCAATGAAAGAGGAAAGAACCTATGCAAGGGGGCTATCAACAAGAACCGGCTTCGCTTCCGGCGCTGCGCGTCTTCTTGTTCGGAGATGTGACGCTGGAACGACGGGTAGCCGGAACGGGGCCAGAAGCCCGGTACGAGCGCATTCCTTCCGGCGCGTGGCAAGGACGCGGCCCGGCGCTCACGCTGCTGAAAGTGCTATTGTGCCGCCCGCGTCGCCGGGCCACCAAAGAAGATGTGGTCGCGCTGATCTGGTCGGGAACGCAAGTGAGGAACGCGGGACGGGCCTGTGACGCGGCGGCCTCGGTTTTGCGAAGTGTGCTACGACCGGAAGACGGCGAGAGCCTGTTGCTGACCGGCCATAGCGGCAAGCGTCCCTGGTATCGCCTCGCCGATCAGCGCGATCTGTGGGTGGATGCTGACGCCTGCGATGCCTGTGTTGATCAAGCGATCCAGGCGGAAGGGCGAGGCAACATGCAAGAAGCCCTTCAACTCTGGGAAGAGGCATTCCGTCTCCAGCAGCGTGGCCCGTTCCTGGAAGATGATGCTTCTACAGCATGGGCGCGTGAGCGGAGACAGCTTGTCGAAGGCAACCAACGGCTCTGTCTCCACCACCTCGCCGACCGCTATCTTGCCGATCAGCGGCGCGAGGAAGCCGAAGTCCTGCTCCGCAACGCCTTGAATGTCTTTCCTACCGATGAGGATTTGCTGTTCCGTTTGCTCTCTCTGCTCGCGCAACAGGATCGCACCCAAGAAACCCTGCATCTCATCACCCGCGCCGAACACCTGCTCTCCCAGGAAGAAGGACGCGCCCTCTCCGCGCGCATTCGCGCCATAGAAGAGCAACTTCGCCGCAAGGGGACATCTGGTAAATAGGCTGCTTTAGAAAGAGTTGCCATGGAATGGCACTGGGAAGCCTCCATGCGTTGAGCCAGTGCTACTTCCTTGGCCGTGTTGCCAGAAAAGTATTGCCAGAAAGAGTGACTGGAAGCCGATTACAAGCCGCTTTTCTCCGCACTTTGTAGGGCAGTTCTCACGGCAAGGGTAGGCTTGCGATCCGACAGAAGCGGCAGACTACCATCGGCCACGACTTGCTCAAGAACATCAACGCCAGTAGCCCTGGCGTTAGCTGCGTGTCGTCGGCGAGAGGCCCGTATGGAGGGTCAATTGAGGATGTCACTCCTGGCGGCGGTTCACTCCCCAACGCTTTGGAGGCGGATAGACGTATCGGGCAATCGTCGTCGACACCCAGCCGATACAGAAGCCGCCAAAGACCAACAGGTAGGGCTGCGCGCCCGTGCTGCCCCGGATCGTCCGTGCGAGTATCAGAACAACCGCCCAGACGATGGCGAGGCCAGTGCTGTAGATCCAATAGTTTCTGAAGCGAAGCATCTTCTCCCCCTGTTCCTTTCGAATGACACCATTTACAACTTCTAGAAAAAGTATACCATAGGGGGAGCGGCTTTCCCAGGTAACGTGCGCACCAGTACTCATGCTCGCGCCGGTTGCTCACTCTTCGCGCTTATTATTAGCTGAGGACAGGAAACTCCGTTACACGCAAGCTGGTACATCCATAGGGGATCAGCATGAGTGCTTCGAGTGGCTGCGTCGAAGTCACTGGACTTTCTGGAAGTGAGCCGGCCGCGTTACGTTCCAGTGTCCACGCTGGGATCTGCTTGCCTTGCACGTTCAGGCTCACTGGAGCCTGCTCTGACGCAAAAGGACTGCTGGTGAACTCATGGAAGAGGACACGACAGGACGGTTCGGGCGACACGCGGTCAACAGCGAGCGCGTAATTCCACGGACTGGTGGGAAAAACTTCCCAGTCGGCGGCGGGCGGTTCCCCGCGCAGTTGTCGCCATGCCTCGTCAATCTTCAGCGCGTACACGAGCGGGCCGCGTTCCAGCGCAATGCTCTGATGATAGCGCGTTTGTGCCTGAACGTGCATGGGAAGTTGGAGGGTGAGTGAGACCGATCCCGACCATTCCCGCTCCAGTCGAGAGAACGTACCGGGTTGAACAGGTTGGCTTTCCTGGTTCGCATCAGTGACAGTGGCTCCTTCGGCCCAGGCTGGAATATGCAGCACGAGTGGGAAACGCGCCGGGCGATCCACCGAGACAACCAGTTGAATCGTCTCAGCAAACGGATAGTCGGTGATCACGTCCAGGGTCACAGGAACATTGCCGGCAACAGTAGTTGTCACCGTGCAGGGGGCATAGCTGATGGCTGCCAACCCGCCATCCCGCGTGTGCATCCACAGATGGGCTGCATATTTCGGCCAGCCCTGGTGCATATTGGCGGTGCAACAGCCAAAATTAGGGGCCAGGCCAAACAGATTCGCCTCCGGCCCATTGGTGGTGTAGATGCGATCCTCTGAGACAGCACACAGCACCTGGTTGACCTGCTGATCGTACTGATGCGCCCACATATCTGGTTTGAACGTGGCGGGCAGCGCATTGAAGGCAATGCGTTCAAGCCGGTCAGCCAGCGCCGGCTCGCCCAGGATGGTCAACAGGACTTCGAGCGAGAAGAGATATTCCACGACGGCGCAGAGTTCCGTGCCTTGTGACGGGTTTTTCCCGGCCAGCACTTCATCGCCGGAAAACACGCCGGTGACTTGCCCATGAAAGCGATCCAGCAAGCCGATGATCTCCAGGCTGGCCCGTCGCTGCTGCTTGTGTTGGGTCAGACGCGACCATACCGCGGGCTGTTTGATCGCCATGCTGTTGTTGACGACATGCGCTTCGTGCGACCATTGTGCCTGTCGCTCCTGGTAGGCGAAATGGGCAAAGTGGGCCTGCCAGTCGTAGCTTTGCTGCTGAATGAGGCGCGCGAGGTCCAGTAACCAGTCCTCGCCAGTACGCTCATGGAGCCAGTACACGCTCAGAACCAGGTCGGCGCTGCGCATCATGGCCCAGGATGTGAGCGGCTGTTGGGTGATCCGGGTCTGCAAGCACGCCAGCAACCGCTTCATCGCTGGCAGTACCCGCGGGTCGGCGGTTGCTTCCTGATACTGCGTGAGCGCCTTGAGAATGATGGAGACCGGCCAGGGATCATGCTCGTAGCCGTAGGTGGCATCGCGGACAGGTCCCAGCCAGCCATCTTCCTGCTGATGGTTGAGAATGAAGTCAATCCAGCGGTGAACTTTGCCGATCAGTCGTTCATCCTGGAGCAGGAACGCCAGCGGCACCAGCCCGTCTAACCAGTAAGGCGCGCGTTCCCAACTCTCAGCGCGTCCCCCAATCCATCCGCTGTCGGCCACATCCGGCCAGAACTCATCGAGATGTCCAGTGAGTCCCTGGGCCTGTGTTTGTAACTGAGCGAGGAGCCACCGGCGGGAATGGATACTGCCCAGCGGCAATGGAGTGAACATATTTTCTGCCAGTCGTTGCATAAAAAACCTCTCATCCGTTTCATAAAACTCACAGGCTACCGGGCTTTGTCCAGACGAGGGAGTAGCGCCAGAAGAGATGCCGGTTCACCCGCGCACCTGGCAGGACAGCCTGGCAGAGCGCGCGCACCTGTGGCAGCGTGAGATAGACATCACGCTGCCCATGTTCGGCCCATGCCTCGCGCACGGCTGCTGGCTCTTTGAGATGGCCGGTTCTGGCATATTTCAGGATCAGGTTGACCGGGACAGCGATCAGATTGAGTGGGAGATCGACCAGGCGGGGTTGATAGAGGTCCAGCACGATGAGAACGCCGCCCGGCGCAAGCGCCTCCTTCAATCTGACGAACAGCTTCTCCATCGGCAGATGGTGCAACGTGGCAATGGAGACAATCGCGTCTAACTGCCCAGGGGAAAACTCGTATGATAGGATGTCCGCTACCTGAAACTCAATGGTGGGATATGGCGTCGAACGCTCTTGCGCGAGGCGGATCATCGCTGGAGAGAGGTCGAGAGCCAGGACGTGTTCGGCGCGCTCCGCCAGCAAGCGGGCAAAGGCTCCCGTCCCGCAGCCAATGTCCAGTGCCGCTCGGCACAGTGCAGGCAGGTGTCGGAATAGGAAACGATGGTAGTGGCTATTATGATCCCACTGCTCTGTCGAAAGAGGGGCAAGTCGATCAAAATCAGCCTGCACGGTTGCCGCGTCATACATATGTTTCATCGCGTTGATGATCCTTTCTGGAACGCTCGCTTATTCCCATACATACTCGAAACAGATCAGCCGCAAGTCCTGGCGCTGTACCAGTCCCGGTCGTTCGCCAACCGCTGGATTGCTCGCAGCGTTCTCGCGACCCGCGCCGCCAATGCTGGCATGCAACTCACGGATTGTGTTGACGAACGCTTCCGGTTGGTGCATGACCTGGAACGTGTCGGAGGCTTTGCGCAATGCTTTGATGTAGACTGAGGGCTGCGGTTCGGCCAGCCATTGCAAGAGCGCGACGATCTCTTTGCGGTTGAACGAGGGGCTATTGAGGTAGCTGCGCAGCGTGGTGGCGATGGTTTGCTGGATGGGATCGAGCAGTTTGGGCGCTTCTTGCACGGCCACCTGCTCCTGGGCGGCATGGATGATGGAGTCGATGACCTGCTCTTGCAGCGCAAAGATATCTACCTCGCTGTCGAGCGGGACCACACGGGGCGTATCGGGCTGGCATTGGATGAGATTGGTGATGACGTAACGGTTGTCCTCGATGCGCCCGCCGCGCCAGTCCTGCGCGAGATCGAGATAGCGCCAGAAATGGCTGCGTTCAGGCTGCGCGCTGGTCGTATGCAAGGGCTTCGGCTGTGCCGTAAAGTAGAAGAAGACGCCCTTTGCTCCCTCGCGGGCCAGGCCGCTGTGAATGCCATCGGGCAACGCTTCCAACTTTTCGCGCATGCCACTATCAAGCAGTCCCTTCAACTGCTGCAACAAAAATTCGCTGCTCACCAGTTCGACGAATTGCTCCTGCTCTTCCACGACGTTCCTGTCCTCGTCTTCGATGCGGCGCAACGTGTTGAAGTTCTGCGGATGCACGACTTCGCCCAGGATGCTGGCATCGAGGAAGCCGCTCTGATCGATGGTGGAGATCTTACGCGAGAGGCTTTCGACGAGACCCAGCAGCCGTTCGAGGCCATCGTCGGGAAACAGGTTGAGAATGGCGAGCGTGTCGAAGTCCGTGCCGATGCGGTCGATGCGCCCGGCGCGCTGCACCATGCGCGTCGGGTTCCAGTGCAGGTCGTAGTTGATGAGGACGCCGCAGTCCTGCAAATTCTGTCCCTCCGAGAGCACGTCCGTCGAGATGAGCAAGTCGATTTCCTGCTCGCTGCCGACAATCTCAGCGCGCTGATTGGCGCGCGGGGCGAAGTGCGCGACGATGCGGGCGCGCTCGCGCACCTCGACCCCGCTATCCATGCCGCGGATGTGCGGCTCGCCTGCCGCTGCCCGCCATGCTGCCGCCTCCGGATCGTCGCCGCAGAGCTGGCGATACAGATAGCGTGCCGTATCTTTGTAGTAGGTGAAGAGCAGCGCCTTTTGCCCTTTGAGGTCGCCGGCCAGCAGGTCTTTCAGGCGGGCCAGCTTGGCGTCCTGCGCCGGGGTGATGGCGCTGCTATCCTGCCAGATGTGCCGCAGCGCCTCGACATCCTTGCGTAGATCGGTATGCAGTCGCCGCAGATCGTAGCGCGAAGCGTCGAGCGCGGGCAGCGTCTCGATGAACTGGCGCGCCTCGTCGTGGGCATCCAGGTGATCGGCGCGCGAAGACGGCGTGGCGTCGTCCTCTTCGTCCTCGC
>Ga0307374_10005042_pt1 | contig 21624 bp, 15 predicted proteins | sample OX3MG_FD_202532 | JGI IMG/M metagenome (GOLD analysis project Ga0307374, IMG submission 202532) | Soil microbial communities from Risofladan, Vaasa, Finland - OX-3 | ecosystem: Environmental > Terrestrial > Soil > Coastal area > Acid sulfate soil | place: Finland: Risofladan, Vaasa | collected...
GGCCCGGCCTTGGAGGTGGTGAGCTCCCCGTCTCACCCCTACACGCGAGGGCTGGCGAACTCCATCCCGGAGATCGGCCATGGCCGCCGACGGCTGCCTTCGATTCCTGGGATCCCCCCCGACCTGCGCCGCAGTGACGGGGGCTGCGTCTTTGAGCCGCGCTGCTACCTTGGGCATGGCAATCCCACGTGCATAACGCAGCTCCCGCCGCTGGCGGAGCGGGACTCGGTGGCAGGTGGCCGGTCGGTGCGCTGCCATCTGGTGGGGGAAGACGGAACCGTAACGGCGCCTCCCTCTGAAGCGCTCGTGGCGGGTCAGGAGACATTGGGTGGCGACTGAGCCAGTCTTGCAGGTTGACGACCTGTACAAATCGTTCGCGGTCCGTGGAGCCGCCCACTCCGTGGTGGAGGCGGTCCGGGGGGTCTCCTTCGATCTGGACAGGGGCGAGATCCTGGGCCTGGTCGGCGAGACCGGGTGTGGAAAGTCGACGATCGTGCGCTGTCTCGCCGGACTCACGCAGCCCTCGGCAGGCAGGATCCGGCTCGATGGCGAGGAGCTGTCGAGGCTGAGTGCCAAGGGTTGGCGAGCGGCACGCCGACGGCTGCAGGTGGTGTTTCAGAACCCCTATCTGTCCCTGGACCCTCGCATGACGGTTCTGGAGATCGTGCGCGAGCCTCTGGTCATCCATCACATCGGGGACCGGGAGCAGAGTGTGGCCGAGACCCGCGCAGTGCTGGAGTCGGTGGGAATAGGCTCTGGCGAGTTTGGCAAGAGGCCCGCGCAACTTTCGGGGGGGCAGCGACAGCGGGTAGCCATCGCCCGGGCCCTGGTTCTGAACCCCGAGGTGCTGATCTTCGACGAGCCGGTATCTGCTCTTGACGTTTCGGTGCAGGCCCAGGTCATCAACCTGGTGATGGACCTGCAGCGACAGCGACAGGTGAGTTGCCTCATCGTCCTGCACGATTTGGCCGTGGCCAGCCAAATGTGCGATCGGGTGGCGGTGATCTACCGCGGGCGGATCGTCGAGCAGGGGACGGCGGAGCAGGTCCTCAACCACCCGTTGCACCCTTACACTAGAGGCTTGTTGGCGGCCGTCCCTCGCCTCGGGGTCTCTGTGGCCACCGGCGGCGACGGGCATCTGCTCCAAGGCTCCGCCGATGGCATGGCGGCAGACCGGGCGGGCTGTCGATTCCGCAGCCGGTGCCCTCTCAGTCAGGGTGCCCAGATCTGCGAAGAAGCCGAACCGCAGTTGCGCCCGGCGGGGTCGGGGCAGGTGGTGGCATGTCACCTTGCCGATCAACCGGTGCCTACAGGGTCAGTCGTGGCTGGCGGTGCTGACGAGAGCCGGAAATAGTAAGGAGGTTGTGAGATGAGAGATACCCTGGAACAGATGGCCGGAGATCTTCGTGATGCCCCTGCGGCCCACGCCGAGGCGTTCACGACCGAGATCATCCGCGCTGGCCTGTACTCAGCCGCAGCGCAGATGAAGCAGGCGCTCGTCCGCACCGCATTCTCCCCGATCATCTACGAAGTACTCGACTTCGCAGTCGCCCTCTATGACGACCGCGTCCGGCTGCTGGCTCAAGCTCCCAGCCTGCCCCTGTTCATGGGCACCATGAGCTTCTGCGTGGAGGCCGCGGTGGCGGCCGTGGGCGGACCGGCGGCGCTGGACCCCGGCGACATCATCCTCTACAACTACCCGTTCGGCTCCGGCTCGCACCCTCAGGACTGCGCCATGGTCATGCCCATTTATCTGCGCGAGGAGCTCCTCGTGGGCTACGCCGCCATCAAGGCGCACTGGCTGGACATCGGCGCCAAGGAACCCTACTCCACCGACACCGTGGACGTCTTCCAGGAGGGGACGATCTTTCCGGGGGTCAAGCTCTACCGCCGCGGTGAGTTGGTCAGCGACATCTACCGCATGGCGACTGCCAACTCTCGCGTACCCAAGATGGTGGCGGGTGACGTGCAGGCTGAGGTGGTCGGAGTTCGTACCGGGGCCCGCGAGCTGGTACGGATCATAGAACGGCACGGGCTAGCCACCTTCTCCAGGGCGGTGGAGCGCATGTTTGATCACGGGGAGGCCGTGATGCGCAGCTACTTGGAGAGAATCCCCGACGGGGAGTATTTGGCTGCGGGGCGTATGGACAACGACGGCATCACGAGTGACCCCATCCCCTTCGAGGTCGTGCTGCGGGTGCGGGGATCGTCGATCCAAATCGACTACACTCGTGCCCCGGACGCTCGCCGCGGGCCAGTCAACTGCCCGCGGCCGTCGACAGTGTCTGCGAGTCGGGTGGCGCTGACGATGCTCGCGGGCGGCGGCGAAGCCCCCACCGAGGGGCACTTCCGCCCCATTGAGGTGCTGACCAGGCCCGGGTCCATGTTCGAGCCGGTGCACCCCCAACCCTCCTTCCTCTACGGTTGGCCAGCGCGCCAGGGCTGGGAGGCTATGTACGAAGCGATCGGCCGGTCTCTTCCGGAGCTGGTGCCCGCCTGCAGTGGTGGCGACAACTGTTCGCTGGTCTGGTGGGGCACGCGCGAGGTAACTGGGGAGCCCTGGGTGGACGGGTCGCCCCACCCCATTGGGCAGGGAGGGCACAAAAACAATGATGGGGGCAGCAGCCTGATGCATCACACCGGGGCCAACTGCCGATTCTCCCCAGCGGAGGTCTGGGAGGCGCGCAACCCCTGGCTGGTCGAGCGGATCGAGCTGGCCCCCGACTCGGGCGGACCGGGACGTCACCGGGGCGGCCTGGGAGTGGACATGTGGTTCCGCATGCTCGAGGACTCTTGGGTGACCACCGCCGTGGAGCGTACCCTGACTCCGCCTTGGGGTCTGGATGGCGGCCTAGAGGGCAGGCCCAACGGTGTAACCGTGCGATTCCCAGACGGCAGCGTGCGCAAGGTGGGCAAGATCACCGGGCTCCACCTGCCCAAAGGCACTCGTCTCGAACTCGCGACAGGTGGCGGGGGCGGTTTCGGGAGCCCTGAGGAGCGCAGTCCCGAAGAGGTGGAGCGAGATCTCAGGGAGGGCTACATCACCGCTGAGCACGCCGCGCGCTACTACCGATGACTGGTCCCCAGGAGCCACGCGGCGGAACCGCCTGAGGGCTGTCGATGGCCCAGCGCGATCAGTCGCTGCAGCAGCATCTGGCCCACCACCAAGTCCTGTCCTGAAGTCCCCACGGACTTGAAGATGGTCTGGCGTGCGCCGGCGATGGGGGCCTCCCCGCGGACCACTGCTCCCAGCTCATGGAGAGCGACGTTCGGCGACAGAGCCCCACTCGCTCTGGCCATGATGATGTCGCCGGCCTCGCGCAGGGCCGCGTCGTGACTCTCCACCACCACCACGGCATCTCGGAAGGTGACATCGTCCAGTTCGCGAGCGCCCGGCTCATGTGTCCCGACCGCGTTGATGTGAACCGGTGGGAGCAGTCGGACGCCGTCATAGACGGGAGTCCGACTGCTGGTACAGGTGCACACCATGTCCGCCTCAGCCACCGCGTCCGGGCCGGCGGCGCGGGCTGGGAAGCCCTGCCGACGCAGGTCGGCCGCCAGGGCTTCCGCTTTGTCGGGGGTGTGCCCGACTATCCCGACAAAGCTCAGCTGACGGACGCAGCTCACAGCCAGCACATGCCCGGCGGCCTGAGGACCGGTCCCGAACACGACCAGTCGGTGAGCCGAAGGCGGAGCGAGGTATTTGGTGGCCACCGCCGACACCGCCGGCGTGCGCAGCGCGGTGAGCGCGGCGGCGTCCACCGCCAGGGTGGGGATCATCTCAGGGAGCCGAAAGAGCACAAAGAGTCCCTGAATGCGTGGCAGAGCGGCTCCGTTCTGGTGCGTCCGCACGGTGGTGAGCTTGACCCCCAGGCCGGTGTCGTTCCAGCTCGGCATGAGCAGGAGCTGGCCGATAGGCGGTCGCAGCAACTGTCGGGGCGGCTCCGCCTGTGGCCAGCCCTCACTGAGACTGGACTCCAGAGCCGCTATCGCCAACTTCATGGTCGCCCGCCCGGCGAGCAGCTCGGGCCCCATGACCGGGGGGAGTGCCAGCCGCTCGGTCACAGCCTCTCGATCCAGTGGAGCGCCGTCAGCCGCCAGCCCCGCGTCACGGTGTTCACCAGTCATCTCTGCACATTGTCTCCGTTGCCTTGGTGGTCCAGCCGCTTTGCCGTCGTCGGCATTCTCCGCCCAGGTGGGCATCAGGGATTGACACCCTAGCCCGGGGCTGCTATCCTCCGGAAAGTATCCTATATGATATAGGCAATCGCGAGCATAGAGATCCGACTCTACCGCTTCCGCAAGCGAACGCCTCAACAGAGGCCGCCGCGTCTCACGCCGTCACTCAAGGAGGGGTTCGATCCATGAAGCTAGGAATTTTGGCCACCGGCCGTTGGACCCGACTCAGCATGGGTGCCCTGATCGGGGCTGTGCTCTTGGCCGGCTGCGGCACTACTGGCTCCGGCCAGACCCATGCCCACGCAACCTCAATGGTGGTGAACCTCAGCACTGCGCCCGCCACCCTCGACCCCGCCGAGCAGTGCGGCACCTACGACTTCATCATCTCCAACTCGGTGTACTCCCAGCTGACCACCTACGGCACCCAGCCGGGACCACATGGGACCACCCGCATCGACTACTCCAAGATCGAGCCGTCGCTGGCGCAGTCTTGGACGATAGGCAACGGTGGCCTGGTCTACACCTTCCACCTGCACTCCGGGGTGACCTTCAGCGACGGGACGCCGGTGACCTCGGCAGATGTCAAGTACTCCTTTGAGCGCGACATCACCATGAACGGCTGCGGCGCCTACTTCATCCTTGACGGTCACTATGCCCCTTCGCTCATCAAGAGCATCGCCACTCCGACCCAGCTGACGGTGGTGATAACCCTCAACTTCCCCGACGCCGAGGTGCTCTCTAACTGGGCCCAGCCGGCAGCCTCGATCGTAGAGCCGGCGGTGGTGAGTGCCCACGGCGGAGTCGTCGCCAACAAGGTGAACACCTGGATGGCGGGGCATGTCACCAACGGCGGTGGCCCGTTCCTGCTCTCTTCCTACCAGCCGGGGGTGAAAGCGGTCCTCACCGCCAACCCGCATTACTTCCAGCAGCCCAAAGCGCACCAGATCATCCTCAACTTCATCAGCAATCCCGCGACTTTGGCCCTGGATGCACGCGACGGGGAAGCCGACATAACCTTCGGACTGCCTGACAGCAGCGTCCACTCTTTGTCCAAGGTCTCGGGGCTCAAGGTTGTCACCGACCCCACCCCGCTATCCGAGCAGCTAGGCTTCAACAATGGCATCGCACCTACCAACAACCTCGACCTACGCGAGGCGCTGACGTACGCGGTCCCATACGCGCAGATCCTCAACAAGGTGGTATTCGGGTACGGGCAACTCTTCTACGGTGAATTTCTGCCAGATATGGCGGCCTATAACCCCGCCATTCAAGGGGCTCGCAGTTACGACCTAGCCAAGGCCAAAAGTCTGCTCGCTGCCTCCGGGCTCAAACTGCCGATCCACTTCACCGTGGTCATAGATTCCGGGGACGAGGCGGCCGCGCAGATCGCCCCCATCCTGCAGAACGTCTGGTCCCAGATCGGGGTCGACATAACCATCAGCACTCTCAGTCCGACCAACTACACGAACGTCGTGGAGGGGCACACCGACACCGCTTACATCAGGCTTGACGGCCCGGGGGTTCCGGCTGCGGCGTACTACCTGGGGTACGACGTGGTCTGTGGGATCCCGTTCAACCTGACCCAGATGTGCGTGCCTCAAATTGACCACTTGCTAACGACCGCTGGGACCCTGCCCGCCTCGCAGCAACAGTCGTACTGGAACTCAATCGACAAGCTTTGGATCGCCGACGCGCCCAAGCTCCAGCTCTACGATTTCTACTCCCCGCAGGTCCTGAGCAGTCGCGTGACCGGCTTTGAGTACACCGACGAGATCGGCGGCCTGGCGAACTGGAGCATCTCCTAGCACCGGTTCGCATCACCCAGAGCAAACCGGTCGGACAGGTGCCCGCGGGTGGGGCATCGTGACGGCAACATAGACAGAACTTAGGTAAGGGAGCGTATGACCAAGCAAATCGCAGTAGACGTTGGGGGAACCTTCACTGATGTGGTCATCAGCGACGACGAGACGGGACGTGTCGTCGTCGCCAAGGGGCCCACGGTCCCCAAGGACCCCGAGATCGGGGTATTGCGGATCCTCGATGCCGAGGTTGACCCCGCCGATGTCAAGGGGGCGGACTACTTCCTCCATGGGACCACGGTCGGGCTGAACGCCCTGTTGGAGCGTGAAGGGGTGGCCGTAGGTCTCATCGCGACCCAAGGCTTCCGCGACATCTTGGAGGTGCGTCGCGGCGACCGGGGAGATCCGTACGATCTCTTTTGGGCCCCACCGCCCGCCCTGGTCCCCCGTCGGCTGCGGATTCCGGTCAACGAGCGCATTCTGCCCGATGGCTCGGTCCTGACCCCGCTTGAGCTGGCTGGCGTCGACAGCGCCTTCGAGGTCTTTCAGGCGGAAGGGGTGATCAGCGTGGCGGTCGCCCTCATGAACGCGTATGCCAACCCCGACCACGAGCAGAAAGTGGCCGAGCGGCTCCGGGAACTCGGTTTCCAGGGGCCGATCTCGATGTCGCACGCGCTCTCCCGGGAGTACCGCGAATATGAGAGGACTTCGACGACTGTCATCGACGCCTACGTCAGACCGCGAGTGGGTCAATACCTCGAGCGGCTGGCGGCGGGTTTGCGCGAGCGGGGGTTCCGTGGTGAGGCGCTGGTCACCCGGTGTGGCGGCGGGGCGCTGACCTTCGAGGAAGCCGTCGCCCGGCCGGTGGAGACCGTGATCTCCGGGCCTGTGGCGGGAGTGGTCGGGGCGGCGCTGCTGGCCCGGGCTCACGGCTTCGACCGCGCGATCTCCGCCGATGTCGGCGGCACCAGTTTCGACACCTGCCTGATCATCGACGGTCGGCCGGACGTCAAATACGAGGGCATGATCGAAGGGATGCCAATTCAGACCGAATGGGTCGATCTCCGGTCGATAGGGGCGGGCGGTGGCTCGATCGCGTCCGTCGACGCGGGGGGGCTGCTGCGCGTGGGTCCGCAGAGCGCGGGGGCGGCCCCTGGGCCCGCTTGCTATGGCAGGGGCGGCGTGGAGCCGACTGCCACCGATGCGGCGATGGCCTTGGGCTTGATGGGTTCCGGAGAGCTGGCGGGAAAGCTGCGGCTCGATGCGGACTTGGCGTGGAAGGCGCTCTCTCGGGTCACAAACCAGGGGGGAATCCCCGAGGACGCTGCGGCGAGAGGTATCCTGGAGGTGAACACTGCGGCCATGGCGGGTGCCATCCGCGAGATCACGGTGGAACGGGGAGAGGATCCACGGCGTGCCGTGATCATCGCCTTCGGCGGTGCGGGCCCTGTTTTCGCAACCTTGCTGGCACGTGATCTGGACATCGAAACCATCCTGATTCCCGTGCACGCCGGCAATTTTTCGGCCTGTGGCCTGCTGGCTTCTGACCTGGTTCAGAGTGCCTCTCAAACCCGAATCATGCGGACCCGCGAGGGCATAATCGCGCAACTTCAGACTACCGTCGGGGAGCTCCACCAGCAGCTTTTGCAGCGGAGTGCCAGGGGCGGGCAGGGGCGCTACTCGATAGCGGCGGACATGCGGTTCGTGGGCCAGGAGCATACGCTCACGGTAGCGGTGGCGGCCCAAGACACCCAGATCACCGCCACCGCCGACCAAATCCGCGAGGACTTCTTGAAGCAGTACAAGGAGACCTTCGGACTGGTGCTCGCCGACACCGAGGTGGAAGTGGTAACGATTCGAGTCACGCTGACCATTCCCCGGGGGGGCAGCCTGCCGTCGCTGTCGTTGTCGACCTTGACCAACACCGGACCGGCCGAGTCGATACGGGCGTGGTCGTTCGAGTCCGGCGGTTGGCTAGAGTTCGCGTCACTCCACCGAGAGTCGCTGCGACCCGGCGACACTGTGGAGGGGCCTGCCGTCATCGCTGAGGCCACGGCCACCACCTATCTTGACGCCGGATACCGGGCCAGCGTCTGCGAGGACTACGTGTTGGAGATAACCCACACAGGCGTCCAGTGACGACGGCACCTGACGCGTCGGCCGCCTACGCCGACGCGGTCACGACCGAGGTCATTCGTGCCGGACTCTATTCCGCTGCAGTGCAGATGAAGAAGGCACTCATGCGCACCGCTTTTTCCCCCATCATCTACGAAGTCTTGGACTTCGCGGTCGCGATCTACGACCGCGACATTCGGCTCTTGGGGCAGGCCCCCAGCCTGCCCACCTTCATGGGCACGATGAGCTTCTGCGTGGAGGCCGCCGTGGAGGCGGTGGGGGGGCCCGAGCAGCTCTCACCCGGCGATGTCATTCTCTACAACTACCCGTTCGGATCGGGTTCCCACCCCCAGGACTGCGCCGTGGTGATGCCGGTGTTTTTCGGCGACGGCCGTCTCTTGGGGTACACCACCATCAAGGCCCACTGGCTCGACATCGGCGCCAAGGAGCCCTACTCGACCGATACCGTCGATATGTTTCAGGAAGGCACCATCTTTCCAGGCGTGAAGCTCTACCAAGGCGGCGAGTTGGTCAGCGACATCTACCGCATGGCGCTGGCCAACTCCCGCGTTCCCAAGATGGTCGCTGGGGACATCAATGCCGAGGTGGTGGGCGTCCGCACCGGCGCTCGCGAGTTGCTAAGGTTGGTCGAGCGCCACGGTGAGACGGTGTTCTGGGCGGCGGTGGAGCGCATGTTCGACCACGGCGAGGCGGTGATGCGCGGCTATCTGTCCCGGATTCCTGACGGCGAGTACATCGGGCGGGGTCAGATGGACAACGATGGAGTGAGTGACGAGCGCATCCCCTTCGAGGTCGTCGTGACGGTCGCTGGTTCTGCAGTCCGAGTTGACTTCAGCCGGGCTCCGGACGCCCGGGTCGGCCCAGTAAACTGCCCCAGGCCGTCCACGGTCTCGGCCATTCGCGTCGCCATGACCATGCTGGCCGGGGGAGGCGAGGCTCCCACCGAAGGCCATTTTCGACCTATCACCGTGATCACGCGCCCCGGTTCGATGTTCGAGCCCGTCCATCCCCAGCCCACCTTCCTCTATGGGTGGCCCGCCGACCAGTCCATGGAGGTCGTCTACCAAGCGTTGAGCCAAGCCATGCCGGAAGACGTGCCCGCCTGCAGCGGTGGTGACATTTGCTCGCTGGTGTGGTGGGGAGTGCGTGAGGCGTCGGGAGAACCGTGGGTTGACGGGTCACCCCATCCGGTGGGGCAGGGCGGTAGCGTGAGACACGACGGCGCCGCCAGCCTGATGCATCACTCCGAGTCGGCTACCCGCTTCTCGCCGGTAGAAGTGTGGGAATCGCGTAATCCGTGGGTGGTGGAGAAGGTTGAACTCGCCCCCGATTCGGGCGGGGCTGGGCGTCATCGCGGTGGCCTGGGCGTCGACATGTGGTTCCGTATGCGCGAGGACGCATGGGTCACGACGGCCGTAGAACGCACTACCTCCCGGCCATGGGGACTGCAAGGCGGGGCTGAGGGGCGCGCGAATGCCGTCACCATCCGGCTGCCCGACGGCAGCGTCCGGCGAGTGGGCAAGGCCACGAGGGTCTTTCTCCCTCGTGGAGCTGTCCTGGAACTGGCCACCGGTGGCGGCGGCGGCTACGGTTCGCCGTCCGAGCGGAGCGGCGAGGCTGTGTTGGCCGACCTTCGAGAGGGTTACATTACCGCGGGGTATGCGGCCGCCCACCATGGCCGCGAGCTCCTACCCGACATCAGCTGACTAGCAAAGGATGGATTGGTGACAAGCAGGATGTGCCTTGGCGTCGGACTATGCGCGAGGTAGACGGTTGGGTCGAGGGGGGGGCAGCCGACGAAGGTGCGCCGGAGGCCGAACTGTCGCCGCTGGACACGACCAGCCTAAGGGACCGGGCTCGCCACGCGATCTGGGCGAGCATCGTTGCCGGAGAGGTGGAGGCGGGTCAGATCTATCCGGTCGCGCACTTCACCGCTCGGCTGGGCGTATCCGCCACGCCCATCCGCGAGGCGCTCTTTGACTTGACTGGGACCGGTATCGTGGAGGTGGTCCGCAACCGGGGCTTCCGGGTGCCGGTCATCACGGACCGTGACCTCGACAACCTGCTGGACTTGCGGATGATGCTCGAGAGGCCAGCAGTGGTCAGGGTCGCCGAGCAGAATTTGCTCGGGGACCCCAGCGAGTTGCGCGAACTCGCGGAGGCCATTTTGGAGCGAGCGCGCCGCGGGGATATATCCTCCTTCCTCTCCGCCGACCGCCACTTCCACGGCGAGTTGCTGCAGCGGGCGGGCAACCCGCGGCTCACTGAGATCGTGATGAACTTGCGCGACCAGACACGCCTTTACGGGCTCGGGCATCTGGCGGAGTCGGGCCGCCTGGTGGAGTCTGCCCGGATCCACGTGGACCTGCTTGAGGCGCTAGAGCGTGGCGACGGAGCCGCCGCCGACAACCTGATGCAGCGCCATCTGCGGCATACCCGTGGAGAGTGGGCTGGGATGTCTGAGACCGGCGAGCCGGGGACCCATGGTCCGGCTTAGCTCAGCTTGCATCTTCGATGGAAGTGGGGATCCGCCCTTCGCGGGCTGGGTCGGGGTCAGCCACGGACGCATCGACCGCGTCAGCCGGGGCCCCGTAGGGGGCGGCGCGCTTGGCGACCCGCTGGTGGAGCTCCAGGAGTTCACAATCCTGCCTGGCCTCATCGACGCTCATAGCCACCTTGGACTGGTGGGATTCCCGCCCGATCCGGGCGCGTCCGTGGCGGTGGTGGCCGCTCAGATTTTCGATAACCTCCGGCTGGCCCTGGATGAGGGCTTCACCACTGTTCGCGACCTCGGCGGCCTCGACGGGGGCGTGGTAGATGCGGTGCGGCGCGGACTGGTGGAGGGTCCCCGGATCCTGCCATCCGGCCCGATCATTAGCCAGACGGGCGGGCACGGCGACTGGCGGGGCGCCTTTTCTCACGACCGGCGGTCGGGCAACCTACCTGGTCTGCTTCAACCCTCGGTGCTGGCTGACGGCCTGGCTGCGGTGCGGCTAGCGGGGCGAAGCGCGCTTCGAGATGGGGCGGCCCAGCTCAAGGTGGCGATCAGCGGCGGCTTCTCCTCTGACTTCGACAAGCTTGGTGATGTCCAGTTCTCACGGGATGAATTGGAGGCGCTGGTGGCGGTGGCGCGCGCCAGCCACACCTACGTGACCGCCCACGCGCATCACGCTGAGGCGGTCCGCCTGGGCCTGGACGCCGGGGTGGAGTGCTTCGAGCACGGTACGTTCCTGGACTCGGATACGGTGCGGGCCATGCACGCTGGTGGGGCCGGCCTGGTCGCCACGCTCTCGATTGTGGAGCACTACCAGGACCCGAACGAGCGGCGGACCCTCCGCCCTGACCTGGTGCCGCACGCTGAGGCGGCCTTTCCGTCGATGTGCAAGTCCGTCAGGATGGCGGTGGATGCGGGCGTCACCGTTGGCTGTGGGTCTGACCTGACCGGACCCAATCAACGCCGACGGGGCCGGGAAATCGCGGTTCGTGCCGGCGTCACCGGCCCCCTGGAGGCAGTGGCCGCCGCCACCTCTTCCAACGCCAGGATCCTCCGCATGGATGGCGAGATCGGGGCACTGCGCGAGCGGATGGCAGCCGACCTAGTCGTGGTGGACGGCGACCCTCGGGACGACCCGGGACTCTTTGAGGACGGTCGGCGGGTGCGGTTGGTGGTGCGGGCTGGACGGCTTTGTAAGAACACCCTTCCGGAGCCCCTGGCGCAGGCGGTGACCAGCGCCTTCACGCCCGCCCAGTGATCACAACTGACCGCGCCGGCGCTCCTGCGACGGTGCTTGTCATCGGTGGGGGCGTGATCGGACTGTGCTGCGCCTACTCCCTTCGCCGCCGCGGCCACGAGGTCACCCTGGTGGACTCGGGTGACCTCGGGCAAGGCGCCTCAGCTGGAAACGGCGGCTGGATATGTCCCTCACTGTCGGGCCCGGTCCCCGCTCCCGGTCTACTCCTCCATTCACTGGGCTGGCTGCTCCGTCCCGGCAGTCCTCTCCGAATCCATGCCACCCTCGAGCCATCCTTCGCGGGCTGGCTCCTGGCCTTCGCGCGCCACTGCAACGCCCGCGCCTACGGGCGTGGCCTGGAAGCCGTGGGGGAGATGGCCCTTTCGGCTCCCGAGAGGTTCAGAGCGCTGGTGGCCGATGGGGTGCAGTTCGAGCGGCACGAGCTCGGGGTGCTGATGCTATTTTCCAGCCGGGCCCTCGCCGATGCGGAAATGGCTGAGCTGCAGTGGATGGCGAACCAGGGCGGGGCGCCGCCGGTCCTGCTCGAAGGTGCCGCGTTGCAGGAGGCCGAACCGGCTGTCGGGCGCACTCGGCTGACCGGGGTGCTTGCGCCTGGGGACTGCCACGTCCGTCCGGAGTCGCTCACAGAGGGCCTGGCGGCCTGGCTGAGGGAGCACGGCGTCGACTTGCTCCCGGCGACTTCTGTGACACGCCTCGGGTTAGGGGGAGAGGCTGTCCAATTTGCCGAGACCGAGAAAGGCGAGCGACTCTACGCCGACGCTTTCGTGCTCGCGGCGGGGGTGGAGACGGGCAGGCTAGCCCGCCAGCTGCGGGTGCGCATCCCTCTGCGGAGCGGCAAGGGCTACAGCGTGACCTTCCCGGCAGCATCCCCGGCCCTGAATCATGCGCTCTACCTGTCGGAAGCCAAGGTGGCAATCTCGCCGTACGATGGCGCTGTTCGGGTCTTGGGCACCATGGAGTTGGGCACCGAGAGCGTCGCAATCAATCCGGGCCGGGTTGAAGCCATGCTGCGGTCGTCCCGCCGCTACCTCCCGGAGCTGGCGTTGGAAGGGGAAGGAGTTACCTGGGCGGGCATGCGCCCCATGGTCCCGGACGGGCTTCCCGTCATCGGTAAGCCGACGCCGGACGCCAATATCGTCATCGCCACAGCGCACGCCATGCTGGGGGTCACGCTAGGTCCTGCCACCGGGGAGATGGTCGCTGAGCTCCTGGAGAGCCGGCCAGCGATCCAGCCGCCGGCTGCCCTCTCCCCGGTGCGCTTTTGAGCTGGCAGTGCGCGCTTGCTTACAGGCTTTCGAGCCGGCCGTCGTCCGAGGGGGGATCTCCGCGCAACGGCGGAACCCCAAAGTCGTCGACGGCCGAATTGGCGCCCGGCCCTCGTCTGCGGCGCCCTTCATAAGGACTGCTGATTGATGACCGCTAACATAACTCTGGAGGAGGTCCGCTCCCGTGCCATCATTTAACTCCGCCGCCCGAACTGCCATCCTGGCGGCCGCTCAGAACCGAGCGACCGAGGGCTTCATGAACCGCTACGGCATGCGCCTGGGGGCCTCCCGATTCGTGGCTGGCGAGAGCCTGAGCGAGTGCGTGCAGGTGATCCGACAGCTGAACCAGCAGGGCTTCAAGTGCAACGCCACCGAGCTTGGGGAGGCGGTGGCCACCGAGGCTGACGCGCAGGGAGCGGTGGGCGACTACGAGGAACTGCTGCAGCGGTTGGCCTCGGAAAACCTCAACGCCAACGTCGCCATCAAGCTGACCCTGCTGGGGTTGGCCATCGACGAGGAGCTCGCCGAGCGCAACATGGCACACCTGTTGGAGGTGGCCCGCAGCCTCGGAATGTTCATGCGAATAGATATGGAAGAGTCGGTGCGAGTCGACCCCACGCTGCGCCTCTATCGTCGTCTCCGCGAGCGTGGTTTTGACAATGTCGGAGCGGTGTTGCAGTCCTACCTGTACCGAGCCGTGGCCGACCTCGACTCCCTGCTGCCCCTAGACCCCAACCTCCGGCTGGTCAAGGGCGCCTACCTTGAGAGCCGTGAGGTCGCGTATCCGAGCAAGGTCGATGTCGACCGCAACTATGTCCGACTCATGGAGGCGGCGCTGGTTGGTGGCGGCTACACAGCCATTGCCACCCACGATCAACGGATGATTGAGCACGCCATTGGATTCGTTCAGCGTCACAGCATCGGTCGCGATCGGTTCGAGTTCCAAATGCTCTACGGGGTGCGGCCGCAGCTGCAGCGGGCGCTGCTCGCGGATGGCTACACCGTCCTGGTTGCTACCTCGTACGGCACCCACTGGTATCCATTCTTCATGAGAAGGCTGGCGGAGCGCCCGGCGAATCTACTCTTCCTGGCCCGCAACATGGTCCGGCGATGAGCGGTACTCCGCGGCCGGTGACGGCCTGTCGATGGCACCTAATCGAACTTAAAATTCAGGAGCATAGGCTATGATCATCCCCCCTTTCAGGAGCGAGCCTGCGCTCGATTTCGCAGAGCCGGAGAATCGCCGCGACTTCGAAGCGGGCCTCGGGCTGGTCGCCTCCAGGCTGGGGCGTAAATACCCCCTGGTGATCGGTGGCGAGCGCGTCGACACCAAAGACGAGATTCAGTCGTACAACCCCGCGCACCCAGCTCAGGTCGTCGGCCGCCATGCCGTGGCCGATGCCGCCCACGTTGACCGGGCGGTTGCGGCGGGGTGGGAAGCCTTCGAAGGCTGGGCTCGCACGCCTGTCGCAGAACGGGCGCTGCTGCTCTTGAGAGCCGCCCAACTCATCCGCCGACGCCGTCACGAGCTCGGTGCCCTGATGGTTTACGAGGTGGGCAAGCCGTGGGACGAGGCGGATGGAGAGGCAGCGGAGGCGGTCGACCTCATGGAGTGGTACGCGCGGCAGGCGCTGGAGCTGGAGTCGAGGGACAAGATGACGCCTTGGCCGGGCGAGGCGACTCACTTTCGCTACCTCCCTCTGGGAGTTGGGGCGGTCATCTCGCCTTGGAACTTCCCCTTGGCCCTGACGACAGGAATGACCTCAGCCGCGCTGGTCGCTGGGAATTGTGTCGTGCTGAAGCCAGCGGAAACCTCCAGCACGACGGCGGCCTGGCTGATGGACCTCCTTTCCGAAGTCGGCCTCCCGCCCGGGGTCTTGAATCTACTGAGTGGTCGGGGGGAGGTGGCCGGCGAGGCGCTCGTCGACCACCCCCAGATCCGGTTTGTCGCCTTCACCGGATCTCGCGACGTTGGAGTTCGCATCTATGAGCGGGCCGCCAGGGTGCACAAGGGTCAGCGGTGGTTGAAGCGGGTCCAGCTTGAGATGGGGGGCAAGAACGCGGTGGTGGTGGACGAGACCGCCGATCTGGAGCTGGCCGCCCTCGACATCACGCGATCTGCCTTCGGATTCCAGGGCCAGAAGTGCTCCGCCGGCTCGCGGGCGGTGATCGTCTCCTCTGTCTACGACGAGCTGCTTACCAGGGTCGTCGAGCTGACCAAGGCGATCCGGGTCGGGGACCCGGTCGATCCGCAGGTGAGCCTGGGTCCTGTGATCGACGGAGACGCAGAGGCGAAGATCCTCGATTACATCCAGGTTGGTCGAGGAGAGGGAGAGCTCCTGATTGGAGGCGGTCGCAAGGCGGGCGATGGGCACTTCATCGAGCCGACGATCTTCGGCGGGGTCTCCGAGCAAGCACGCATCGCAAAAGAGGAGATTTTCGGCCCGGTCCTCGCGGTGATCCGTGCCCGTGACTTTGACGACGGAATACGGATCGCCAACAGCACCGATTACGGTCTCACCGGGTCGTACTTCAGCCGCGACCCGGAGCGGATCGCCAACGCCAAGGACCGTATGCACGTGGGCAACCTGTACATCAACCGACGCTCCACCGGGGCGATGATGGGAGTCCATCCTTTCGGTGGATTTAACATGAGCGGCACAGACACCAAGGCGGGCGGCCCCGATTACCTACTCTTCTTCCTCCAGGGTCAGAGCGTGGCGGAGAAGCTCTGATGCCGGATCCGACCTGCCGGGGGATCGGTGGGGGCAATTGACCGCACAAGATTTTCGGTAGCAGTTGAAGTGAGGAGTGTCCTTTCATGGCGAACAGCTCGGAACCTTTGACCCGGCTCTTTCCCCACCATCTGGCGGCCGTGATGCGCTGGCCCGATGCCGAAGAGGCGTATGAGGCGGTGCTAACGGCGGCGCGGGCGGGGATGGGGTCTGTCGAGATAACCTCTGGCACCCCCCATGCCTTTGAGCTGATCTCCCGTCTACGTCAGGAAGTCGGGGACAGCTGCGCCGTGGGGGCCGGCACCATCACCGACGCCGCCCTCGCGAAGCAGGCCGTGGACAGTGGCGCCCAGTACCTGGTCACCCCATATCTGGTCCCAGAGGCGGCCGTAGTCGCGCGGGACGCGGGGCGGCTGCTCGTCATGGGAGCTACGACTCCCAGTGAGATCGCGCAGGCGGTGGCGGCCGGGGCGGACCTGGTGAAGGTCTTCCCGGCGGCCCCGATCGGTGGGCCCGCCTACATCCAGGCGGTCAGGGGCCCGATGCCGGATGTGCCGCTCTGGGTGAGCGGTGGAGTCGGGATCCTCGACGTGGCCGCCTACCTCAAGGCTGGGGCCCAGGTCATCGGCCTGACCAATGATCTGTTCCGATCAGAGCTGGTGGCGGCCCACGCGTGGGGGGAGATAGCTCAGCTTTGCCAGCAGGCGCTCGTCGCGGCAGGAGCCAAGCAGGCGGTTTCGACTGTCGCCTGAGCTGCTCAAAGGGTGTTGGGGGCCCGGTCGGAGGGCCCCCAACACGCCCGTGGGATCAGCGGCCGATAGAGATCTGGGGCTCCGCTTTGGCGACTGGATTACCTCGCGAGTCCACGTCGCCGCCCTTGAAGACGATGGTCCCGGTCGTCCTCCGCTTGGTCCACCAGGCGAAAGCGATGCCGAGGACCAGCAGGACGGCGATCGTCTGATCGATGCCGTGGCCGATCGCCTTGGGGCCGTAGATGAAGAAGCCGACCAGGAGGGCTCCCATGACCACGGTGGAAAAGAGTGCTCCTGCCCGGAGCAGCCGATGGGCATGGGGGTTCAGTCCGACCTCAGGCATGCGCCGGTGTCCAACTGTCAGAAAGACGCTCGCGGTCACCGAGTCCAGGAAGAACTCCGCCAGCAGGAAGAAGCCGGCGGCGGAGAGGACCAGGTTGAAAAATGACCCGAGAGAGGTGACAAATACCTGAAGCGCGACCACCGCCAACGCCGTCCCCAGGCTGGCGAGGATGGCCACATGTGGGACCTGCCGGCGGTTCAACTTTGAGAACACCGAGGGGATGAGTTTCTCGCGGCCCATGGCGTAAAGGGCCCGGGTCAGGATGAAGGTGGTGAGCCACAGGCCGCCCGCGGTGGAGGCTAGGATGGGGATGAGCATCACCCAGGGCGCTCCCGGTATCAGCCGCGCCGACCACATCGCGAGCGGGTTGGTGGCGTTTGCGAGTTGGTGGAGGGGGGTCTCCCCGAGCATCAGCGGGTACAGGACGGCGTAGAACAGCAGCGCCCCGATGGCTCCGATGATTCCGCCCACTCCAGGATGATCCCTGGGCCTCATCGACTCCTCCGCCGCGTAGCTGTCGATCTCCCAGCCGTCGAGGATCGTGGCCCCGACCACAGCGACGATGAGAATGCCGCCGATGGGAGGAGGGCCGAAGTGGATCGGGACGCTGATCCTGTGCCAGTTGAGGACCCCCAGGATGCCGAAGGCGGTCAGCGACACCATCTCCAAGAGGAAGAACGCCTGGGTGATCCGGGCGGTGGGCCTACCACCGAGGAGCAGTGGCACCGCCGCGAAGAGGATCCAGAACAAGGTGACCCCGAGATGGACGATCGGGGGTGCCTGGTAGTGCGGGGCGACCAGGGCCAGGGTGTAACTGCCAGCGGGTATGGCGATCGGCGGTATTGAGGTGAAGTAGGCAAGGATGAGGATCCATGCCTGATAGCGCGACGCGGTCCTTCCGATGACTCGTGCGGACCAGTGGTACGAGGCGCCGGAGTGGGGGAAGTGCTGGTTCAGCAGGCGAAACACAAAGCTCGAGACCAGGAACGGAATGGCCAAGATAGCGATCGCTGGCAGTGTCCACCAGCCCGCTTCCGCTGCCATTACTCCACCGGTCGCAGCCACCGAGAAGAGTGGCCCGACGCTTGATACGGAAAGCGGTACCAGGTCTGTCAGATGGAAGAGCTGGGCGAGACGCTTCTCCCCAGACCCCTCGCCGTCGAGCAGGGGGGCCACCAGATTAACCTCGCTCAATCCTGCGGTCTCCTTCCTGCACCTCTGCACCAACCCTCTGCGGAGTGTATCGCACTATTGCCATCCAATCGCAATAGGAACGAGATGGCGACATCTGTTAGGACGTCTAAAGGGGTCGGAGAGGAAGGTTCTTCCGTTGGAGATCTGGCGGCGGACGCAGATCGCCGAGGTCAACTGCAATCTCACCAGAGCGGTTGAGTTGAGACCTCTGGATCCGGGGGGAGGCCGTGGCCCATGCTGGCCAGCACCTCTCCCACCAAATAGATCGAGCCCAGCGCCAGGACCAGCCCGCCGCTGCCGGCGGTCAGCCGCGCCTGGCCCAGCGCCAGATCGACAGGTGCCGCGATCTGGGCCGGATCGGGCCACTCGCCGGCAAGCATCTCGGGCTCAACGGCGCGGCGGGCCCGCGACCTGGTGAAGACCGCGGCCGCAAAGCCGAGTTTCGACAGCAGCTCGAGCATCCCCCGATGGTCGTGATCGAACATCGAACCGAACAGGAGCACGCTACGCCTCCCCGCGACTAGGACTCCCAGGTCAGCGCGGATGGCCGCAATCGCGTGGGGGTTGTGGGCGGAATCGACGATCACCTCCGGGTCCCCGCCCAGGGACTCCATCCTGCCGGGCCACCTCACTTTCGACAGCCCCGACCTGATCGCGGCCTCGGGAATTGGAAAACCGACATCAGCAAGGCAGTCAGAAACCGCCACCGCCACCGCCGCGTTGGCCATCTGGACGGCACCACCAAGACCCAGGCGCAGGGCTGGCAGATGCCGTCGGGGCGTGGTTACGAAGACCGAAGGGGGTTGATACGGCTGGGGCTCGGGGCCCCAGTAGGTCACCTCATCTTCCAGCTGCCACAGTCGAGCGCCCGCCACCTCAGCCGCCTTCCGTACGATCGGGACAGCCTCGTCGTGGGCCCCTGAAACGGCGAGGTCCCCTGGCTTTATGATCGCGGCCTTCTCCTTTGCGATGGCTGCGACGGTGTCTCCCAGCTGGGCCTGATGGTCCAGCCCCACCGAGGTCACCACCGCCACCCCGCCGTCCCAAACGTTGGTGGCGTCGAGCCGCCCGCCCAGTCCGACCTCACATATGGTCAGCTGGGCGCGGTGCTCGTGGGCGGCCAGGAAGCCCATGGCGGTGAGCAACTCGTGGTGGGTCGGCAGACCGGCTGACTTGTTCATCCGCTGCTCGGCCGCGAGGACGGCATCCACCAGCTCCTCAAACCGCTGTTCCGAGACCGCCTCCCGGTCGAGACGGATCCGCTCTCGGTAGCTGGTCAGGTGGGGCTTGGTGAGCAGAGCCACCCGATACCCCGCCTGTTCAGCTATCTCGGCAACCATGGCACACACCGAGCCCTTGCCGTTAGTTCCCGCCACGAGCACCCCGCGGAGGGAGCGCTCCGGATTGTCCAGAGCCGCCAGCAGAGCCCTGGTGGTGTCCAGACCCAGCCGCATTCCCCGGTTGCTGGCGGTGGCAAGGCGCTCCAGGGACTCTTGATAGCTCACACGTGGCATTCTGAACGAGTGAGCCCGCATGCCAGACCGGTCAAGACGACCCTCCTGTATTGCTGTGCCGTGCTCTTGGTCGGCTGCGGGGCGACTCCCTCACCGCGACCCACCCCTAGAGCCACACCCACCCCTATCCCGCTGACTCTGGGGGTGCTGCCGCTCGGCGGGGTGGCGGCGGCGCCGCTGGGAATGACGGGTCCATACGCGGCGGGAGCCGGAGTGCTGGCGATCCCTCGCATGGTCCTAGCGGCGCGGGTTCCAGCGGCGCCAGCCACCTCCCTCAACTATCTAGCGACCCATCTGGGGGTGCCGGGGCCGCCGATCAACGCCGGTTCCGGCCTCGCGTACAACCTTGGTGCCTCGACCGGTTATCAGCTGACCACGACGGAGAACCTGCTCGACTTCAACTTCCACCCGAACACTCCCGTCAACGAAACCGGAGCCACCCCGTCGGTGGCCGCGGCAGACGCCTTCGTCGGACAGTTCTTGGCCGGACATCAGCTGCCCGGACCCCACGAGGGACTCATCGCTCAGCCGGCGTTGACCCAGTCCCACGCGGCCGACCGCAGGGTCTATTTCCAGTGGTCTCAGGACGGCTATCCCGTGGTGGACATCACCGGTCAGCCCGAGCTGATCTATGCGGATGTGGCCGCCAACTACCGGGACCAGCTGGCACTCGTCGGTCTGGCGGGCGCGGTGCCCCTCCCCGTCCAGGGCGGCCCGGACAACTACCCGGCCATCTCAATCAGCCAGCTGGTGGTCGACCTCAATCAGGGGTTGCTGGATCCCAACTCCTACCTGCTCCAGAGCAACGACCAGCCCTTCCCCCCCCACGCGAGCCCCTCGCCCCCGTCGGGGACGACGGCGGAGTTCACCGGCAGCAGCATGGCTGTCGTCGACAGCGCTGGGTACGCGGTTCCGGTTGTGGTCATCCAGGTATCTGGGCGGGCGCCGACCACGGAGTTCGTGATGTGCGCGGCGGCAACCAACGCGTGCGCTCCGCTGCGGTATATCGCCCCCACTCCTTCCCCTTCGGGCTGACCAAAAGGGGGCGGTTCGGGCTGCAGCAGGACGCCGAAATCACCTCCGAGTCAGGCCGCCTTCACCGCCGCCACCAGACTGGTCAAAGAGTCCTTGGCATCACCGAAGAGCATGATGGTCTTGGGGTCGTAGAGGAGTTCGTTATCGATCCCGGCGAAGCCGGGTCGCATCGACCGCTTCAGAAAGACGATGTTCTTGGCTTGGTCGACATTGAGTATCGGCATACCGTAGATCGGACTCCCCGGTGAGTTGCGGGCCGCCGGGTTGACGACATCGTTGGCGCCGACCACCAGGGCCACGTCAGTGGAGCGGAAGGCGTCGTTTATTTCGTCCATCTCCTTGAGCTGTTCATACGGGACATTCGCCTCGGCCAGCAGTACGTTCATGTGGCCCGGCATCCTACCGGCGACCGGGTGGATCGCGTAATCCACCGTCACTCCTCGCTTCTCCAACAGCTCCGCCAGGTCGCGGACGGCATGCTGTGCCTGGGCCACGGCCAGCCCGTATCCGGGGACGATGATCACCTTCTGGGAATAGGCAAGGAGCGTTCCTATGTCATCCGCCGTTCCGGATCGGACGCTCCCGCCCGCGCCTCCGGCCGCAGCCTGCTCGGTCACGAGGACCTTGCCGAACGCTCCGAACAGTAGGTTTCCGAGAGAACGGCCCATGGCATCAGACATCATCTTGGTCAGGAAGGTGCCCGAGGCCCCCACCAGGGTCCCCCCGACGATCAGGACGGGGTTGCCCAGCACGAATCCGTCGCCCGCCACAGCTAAGCCGGTGAAGGCGTTGAGCATGGATATGACCACCGGCATGTCCGCACCCCCGATGGGCAGCACGAAGGCCACGCCGAGGAGCAGCGAGAGGACGAGCAGGCCCCAAAGAGCCACGACGCCAACGCCGGTGACGACCAGCAGCAC
>Ga0307374_10005046_pt1 | contig 21608 bp, 18 predicted proteins | sample OX3MG_FD_202532 | JGI IMG/M metagenome (GOLD analysis project Ga0307374, IMG submission 202532) | Soil microbial communities from Risofladan, Vaasa, Finland - OX-3 | ecosystem: Environmental > Terrestrial > Soil > Coastal area > Acid sulfate soil | place: Finland: Risofladan, Vaasa | collected...
GACGCCGACGTGCTGGCCGACCCGCAGCAGCTTCGTCTCTACATGTACGACGGCTCGATCGACCGCGCGCTGCCGATCGCCGTGGTGCTCCCGCGTGACGCGGCGCAAATCTCGCGCGTGGTGCGCCTCTGTCACGACGAAGGCGTGCACGTCACGCCGCGCGGAGCGGGAACCGGGCTCTCGGGGGGCTCGATTCCCCTGTGCGGAGGGATCGTGCTCTCCAGCGCCAGGATGAAGGCGATCCTCGCCGTCGATCTGGAGAACGCCACGGCCACGGTCCAGCCCGGCCTCGTGAACCTCGACCTCTCCAAGCACCTCGCTCCGTTCGGCTTTCAATACGTGCCGGACCCCTCGAGCCAAGGGGCCTGCACCATCGGCGGCAACGTGGCGGAGAACAGCGGCGGCCCGCACACGCTCACCGGCGGCGTCACCACGAATCACGTGCTGGCGCTCGAGGTGGTCCTCGCCGACGGCGAGCGGGTGCGCATCGGATCGCCCGCCCCCGATCCGCCGGGGCCCGACCTCGTCGGCGTGATGTGCGGAAGCGAGGGAACCATCGGCATCGTCACGGAGATACTCTGCCGCATCGTGCGCACGTGGGAGACGGTGCGCACGCTGATGGTGGCCTTCGAGTCGTGCCGCGCCGCGAGCGAAGCGGTGAGCGCCGTGATCTCTTCCGGCATCATCCCTACGGCGATGGAGATGATGGATCACCCCGCGCTCGGCGCCATCGAGGCGTTCTCACATGCGGGCTACCCGGTGGACGCCGGCGCCGTCTTGCTCCTGGAGCTGGAGGGATTGGAGGACGGCATCGATCGCGCCGCGCAGCGCGTCCTCGGCATCTGCCGCGAGAGCGGGGCCACCGAGGTGCGCCTGGCCAAGAACGACGAGGAGCGCGAAGCCTTGTGGAAAGGGCGCAAGAAGGCCTTCGGCGCGATGGGGCGCATCGGGCCCTCGTACTACGTGCAAGACGGCGTCATTCCCCGCACGCGCTTGCCGGAGATGCTCGACCGCGTCGAGGAGGCGGCGCGTAAGGTGGGATTGCGCGTGGCCAACGTCTTTCACGCCGGCGACGGCAACCTGCATCCGCTGATCCTCTTCGACGAGCGGGACCCCGATCAGACCAAACGTGCGATCGCGGCGGGCGAGGAGATCCTGCGCGCCTGCATCGAGCTCGGCGGCAGCATCACCGGCGAGCACGGCGTCGGCATGGAGAAGCGCGACTACATGGCCCTGCAGTTTCCCCCCGCCACCATGGAGGCGTTCCACGCGCTGCGCGAGGCCTGCGATCCCGAGCGTACGCTCAACCCCTACAAGGTGCTCCCCAGCGGGCTGGGGTGCGCCGAAGGCGGGAAGCGCCAGAAGACGCTCGCGCAGATGCAGGAGATGGCCCATCAAGCCGCGGCCGCGGGAGACGCGTACTGATGAGCGTGATGGAACCCTCCTGTCCCGTCACATACGAAGAGGCGGCGCAAGCCCTGCACGAGGCCGCGAGCACGGGCAACGCGGCGATTCTCGGCGGCGGATCGCGCGAGACGTGGTTCCCGCCCGCGCGCGAGGCGCGGACGGCGATCTCGTCGTCGGCGCTTACGGGCATCGTCCGTTACACGCCCGCCGACCTCACGGTCTGCGTGCGCGCCGGGACGCCGCTGGAGGAAGTCCAGCGCGCGTTGGGCGAGCACGGCCAGTGGCTTCCGCTGGATCCGCACCCGGCGGGCAGCGTTGGCGGCGTCATCGCCGCCAACGACAACGGACCCGTGCGGGCGCGCTACGGGGGCGTGCGCGACGCGCTCATCGGCGTGCGCGTGGCCCTGCCCAACGGCTCCGTCGCGCGTTTCGGCGGCGACGTGGTGAAGAACGTCGCCGGCTACGACCTCACCAAGGCGTACGTGGGCAGCGCGGGCGCCTTCGGGATGCTCGTCGAAGCGACGTTCAAAGTCCAACCGCTTCCGCCCGTCGTGCGGGCATGGCGCATCGAGGGCCCCACGGCGGCGCTGCGCGAGGCGGCGACGTCGTTGCGCAGCCGGGAGCTTCCGTTCGCGGCGCTCGACCTGGCAGGCACGACCGGCGGCCAAGCGTGGCACCTCGGCGCCCTCGCCCACGGCGAGATCGAGGTGGTGGACCGCCTCGGCCGCGAGCTCGCGTCGGCGGCATCGTCCGCCGGTTTGCATGCCGATGAGACCGACGCCGGGGCGATCGAGGCGCAGGCGGCCCGCCCCTCGCGGGCCGGGGCATGGATGCGCGCCGGCGTGCCGCGCGCGGCGAGCCTGGCGCTGCTCGACGCGCTGCCGGCGGGCGTCGAGGTCATCGCGCGCCCCAGCATCGGAATCGTCGAGGTCTACGGACCGGAGGCGGACTCCGAGGCGCTCGGCGGCTTCGCCGCCGTCGTCGCGGAGCGCGGCGGCCACGTGCACTTGCGCCTCGGCGGCGCGCACCTGCGCGCCGGCTTCGGGTGGTGGCGGGCACGCGACGAGGGCGGATCGCGGATCTTCGGCATGCTCAAGCGTGCGCTCGATCCAGATCTGCGCTGCAACGCGGGGCGCACCGTCTACGATCAGCATACGGAAGAAGGATAGCGAATGTCGGGCGAGACGTTGGATCAGGGGAGTACCCTCTCTGGGGGCACAGGCTACCTCCGGGGCATAGCGGCGCCGAGCACGCAGGGCCTGAACACCTGCACGCATTGCGGCCTTTGCCTCAATGCATGCCCGACCTACCGCGTACTCGGAGCGGAGATGGACTCGCCGCGTGGGCGCGTCTTCATGATGCGCCAGGTGAACGAGGAGCAGATGCCCCTCTCGGAGCTGATCGCCCACCACTTGTACGTGTGCCTCGATTGCCGTGCGTGCGAGACCGCGTGCCCATCGGGCGTTCCGTACGGCTCGCTCGTCGAGGCCGGTCGCGCGCAGGTGGAGGCCGCCGGGCTCACGCCCGGGCGGTGGCGTCTGATGCGCTGGCTGCTCAACCGCGCGATCCTGCCGCGGCCATGGCTCACGCGAGCGGTCTTCGCCTTTCCGCGCTGGTACGCGGGGTCGCCGCTGCGCCTCCTCGCGCGCCTGCTTCCGCGCGGCGCGCGGGGCTGGGAGGCCTCGCTCCCGCGGCCGGCGGCTCCGATTCCCGTTCGACCTCAAGCCGAGGCGGCGTCGCCGCCTGCTCCGCACGGCGCCGCGCCCGAAGCGGGACCCAAGGTCATGGCGTTGACCGGGTGCATCATGGAAGCGATGATGCCGCACCTCAACCGTGCGACGGAGTCGGTCCTCCGCAAGGCCGGTTACACGGTGGTCGCCCCCTATGATGGCTGCTGCGGCGCGCTCAACGTCCACGCCGGGGAGCGGCAGGCGGCGAAGCGGATGGCCCAGGAGCTGATCGTGGCCTTCGAGCGCAGCGGAGCGGAGTATTACATCTCGAATAGTGCGGGATGCGGGGCGCAGCTGAAGGAGTACGCGCATCTCTTCGAGCACGACGACCCGTGGCACGACCGGGCCGAGCGCTTCGGCGCGAGCGTGCTCGACATCAGCCAAGCCGTCGCCGCCCGGGGGGTCTCCTCGCGGCGGACCCTCGATGCCACGGTGACCTATCAGGACGCGTGCCATTTGGCCCATGCGCAGCGAATCCGCAAGGAGCCGCGCGGTCTGCTGAAGGAATGCGCCGGCGCCGGCTATCGCGAGCTCGGCGACGACCAATGCTGCGGCAGCGCGGGAGTCTACAACCTGACGCATCCGGAGATCGCGAACGAGCTCCTGCGGCAGAAGCTGGAGCGCGTCGAGGCGACCGGCGCGCGCGTGGTGGTCACCGGCAACCCGGGCTGCCTGCTCCACCTGCGCCGCGGCGTCGCCGAACGCGGCATGAACGTGGACGTGCGCCACATCGCGGAGGTGTTGGACGCAACGCTCTGACGGGAGGGAACCGATGAGCGCAGTCGAGCCGCCTACTGTCTCCGGGTGGAAGGCCGATCTGCCTGCGCCCGCCGTCGGCCGCGCGTTCGTCGTGCTGGAGCGGGTCTTCGGCGGGACGCGCAGCATCTCGGCGCTCGCGCGTGAGTTGGGCGTGAGCAAGGGCTCCGTCCATGCCGTGGTGCGCAGTCTGCTGGCCGTCGGCGCGCTGACCACCGCCCCGGACGGGTCGCTGCGCATCGGAGAGAAGCTGCGCGAGCTGGCCGCGGGGAAGAGCGCCCCGGAGCTGCGTAGCGTGCAGCCCGTCCTCGACCGGCTCGCGCGGGAGCATCCGGAGCTGACGTTCTATTTCGGCGTGCCGGATGCGGAGGGGATCGTCGTCCACGCGCGCTCCGGGCATAGCGCGGGCTTCGCGCAGACCGCGCCCGTCGGCGCGCGTCTTCCGCGGGGCGCCGGGGCGATCGGCAAGGTCTTGCTCGCTGCCGGGCGCGCACCCTATGCCTGCGACGACCAGGAGTATCTGCAAGGCGTGCGCACCGTGGCCGCTCCGGTGGTCCGCGGCGACTCGGTCGCGGCGGTGCTCTGGTTGGCGGGGCCCGCGGGCGTGCTGCGCAAGCAGGAGATGAGCGTCCTCGGCGAGCGGCTGCACGGCGCCGCCGCGGAGCTCGCCGAGCAGCTCTGATGGCGTCGCCGGCGCGCGAGGTGACCCTCGTGCTTCTGGCGGCGGGGCGAGCGGTGCGCATGGGGCGCCCCAAGCTCGCGCTCGACGTGGACGGACGGATGCTGTTGGAGCGCGCGCTCGACGCCTGCTCCCACCATCCCACGATCGTGGTCGTGAACGCTTCCAGCGAGCAGTTGCTGCGCGCGCTGGCGCCGCGCGAGCACGTGGTGGCCGTCGTTCGGCAGAACCACCCCGAGCGGGGCTTGGCATCGAGCGCGCGCATGGGGGCGCAGGCTGCGGCGCCGGGAAGGGGCGTGGGCATCGTGCTGGCCGACCGCCCGTTCCTCGAGGCCGCGATCGTCGATCGCGTGGTCGAGCGGTACCGGAGGGGCGATGCGCAGATCGTCTTTCCCGTCGTGGGTGGGGCGCCGGCCCACCCGGTGATCTTTGCTCCGGAGCTGCGCCCACGCTTGGAGTCGTTTCCCGATGGGGAGTCTCTGCAGGCGTTGCGCGACGCCGAGGGTGCCACCGTCGAGCGCGTGGACGTGGAGGATCCCGGGGCACTGCTCGACGTGGACACGGAGGACGACTTGGCGCGCGCCCGGCGGTGGGCGGCGCGGGCCTCCGGTCCTTGATCTGTTGCTAACCTTGCCGACGTAGAATCCGTTCTTGACTGCTTCGATGGCAAGCAGCGGCGTTTGACGTTCGAGGAGGTTGCACCGTGCGGAGACTCGTTGCCTTCGCGATGGCGATGGCCATCTGCGCTCCCTGGCTGATGAAGCCGGCGCCGGCGGCGGAGCGGCCCCAGGTCGACGCGCGGCTCTTGGCCGAGCTGCGCGCGCGCGTCAAGCACGTCTTCGTGATCTATCAGGAGAATCGTTCGTTCGACTCATACTTCGGCACGTTTCCCGGCGCCGACAATCTCGCCGACCCCTCGGCGCGCACGCACGGCTTTCGGCAGTACGATCCGATCGGCGAGCAGTGGGTGACGCCGTTCCGCATCACCGATCCCGATCAAGCCGACGCCGACCACAGCCGGCCCAGCCTCATCACGAAGGTCAACGACGGCCACATGGATCAGTTCGTCGCGGCGGAGGAGTTTCGCATGCTCGCGCAGGGGGCGACCTTCGCGCAGGCGCAGCGGCGCGGCTTGCTGACGATGGCGCACGAGGACTGCGACACCATTCCGTTCCTCTGGAAGTATGCGCATACGTTCGCGCTCTACGACCACATCTTCCAGGGGATGTACGGCCCCTCGACGCCGGGCAACCTGGACCTGATCGCGGCGCAGACGGGGCAGACGCAGCTGGCGCGCCATCCCGACGAGGGCGTGGCCAAAGACGCCCAAGGGCCGGGCGAGCCGGTGGTCAACGATCTCGATCCGGCGTTCGGGCCGTACGAGAAGGCGCCGCGGCAGAAGCAGCTCGATCAGACGTACGCCAACGTCCTGCTCACGCTCGAAGGCCGCAACGCCACGCGCGCCAAGCGCGACGACGGTGACGTCAAGGACGACGTGGAGGCGTTGGCCGCCATGGGGCATCCGGCGATTCCGTGGGGATGGTACGAGGAAGGCTTCAAACCCAATGCCGCCGGGAAGTACCCGGGGTACGTCTCGCACCACGACTCGCCTCAGTACTTCGGCTACATCCGCGAGAATCAGCCGCTGTGGAGCGGAGTGCACGATCTCACGGACATCTTCCCCGTGCTGGAGCGCGGCGAGCTGCCCGCGCGCAGCGTCACCTTCGTGAAGGGGGGCTCGCACAATCCGTTCGGATGGAAGCCGGCCAACCGGAGCCCCCAGGTACAGGCGCATTTCCTCGGCGACGACGACCATCCCGGGTACTCGGACTCACAGCTCTCCGAGGCGCTCGTGGCCAAAGTGGTGGACGCCATCGCCCACAGCACGTACTGGAGCAGCTCCGCGATCGTGATCACCTGGGACGACTCCGAGGGATTCTACGATCACGTCCCGCCGCCGCAGTTCGAGCGTTGCCCCGACGGCCATCCCTGCGGAGACGGCCCGCGCGTCCCGCTGATCCTGATCTCGCCGTACGCGAGATCGGGAGCGACCGTCTCCGCGCCGGGCGACCACGCGTCGTTCGCGCGGTTCCTCGGAAAGCTCTTCGACTTGCCTGCGCTTGCCTCGCTTCCCGACGAGAAGCCCTACCTTCCCGAAGGCCCGCGAGACGCCAACCCGCGCATCACCGACCTGCTCGGCGGCTTCGACCCCGCGCGCCTGGCGGGCACCAAGCCGCCGATTCCCGCCGCGGCGGCTGAGATCCCGAGCCGGGTGGTTGACACCTTCCCCGCGCCGATGTCGTGCGGCTCGCTGGGCATCACCCCCGTGGCCGTACCCGGAGAGGAGTCGAGGCCCCCGGCGGGGTTTGCGCCGCGGTAGCGAATCGGGAGCGGCATGACGCCACCGCCCTTCCGACCCGATTACGAGGCACTCGCCGCCGCGTGGCGTGAGCTCGCGGCGCGGGGCGGCCTCAGGCTCCAGAGCGTGCCTGCCGGCGAGACGGAGCTCCTGCGCGGCACGCTGGGGCACCCGGACGCGCCGCTGGTGGCCATCTCGGCGGGAGTGCACGGCGACGAGCCGGCGGGACCGAGCGCGCTGCTCGAGCTGGTCCATCAAGGCCTACCCTCGCAGTTCTCCTACGTCTTCTGGCCGTGCACCAATCCGACGGGGTATCGTGCCGGCACGCGGCACAGCGCCGGCGGAGTCGATATCAACCGGAGCTACGGCGACGGCGTGACGCCGGAGAGCGCGGCGGTCGCGGCGACGTGGCCGCATCGGCAGCCCCTCTTGGCGCTCGACCTGCACGAGGACTACGAGGCGCCGGGCTTCTACTGTTACGAGCGCTCGAACACCGTGGAGACGATGGCGGAGCGGATCGTGGCCGGCGTGGAGGCCTCCGGCATCCCCGTGCAGGCCAGCTTCGAGGGCATCGACCTCGGCATTCCGGTCGACGAGGCCGAACGCCGCGGACTCTGGCGCGCGGGGCGCGGCTGGATTCGGGCGTTGCGCTACGAGCCGCTGGGGGAGCTGGGTGGACGCCCCTTCACGGTGTGGTCGTCCGAGCGCGGCGTCCCGCTATCGTTCACGTTCGAGTCTCCGGGACGTGCCGCGTGGGAGGTGCGAGTCAGGTCGCTGGCTTCCGCGGTCCGCACGGCGCTGGGCCTGTTGTCGCGGCCCTGACGTCTCCGCTGCGTCGATGGTCGGGAATGAATCGCGCCTCCGTCGAGGAACGCTCTCCCCATCGTTGCCTCATTTTTCTCGATTTGGAGGAAGATCTCATCATGGATGTCCACAAGCAGCCTCTCTCGCGCCGGTCCGTGATCAAGGGCGCCGCGGCCGCAGCGGTCGCCGCGGGCTTTCCCGCCGTCATCCGCGAGCGCGGCGAAGCCGCGGAGACGCTCAAGGTCGGCATGATCGCCGAGATCACCGGCGTCTACGCCGGGCTGGCCGAGCACCAGCGTGAGGGCGCCACGATGGCCGTCGAGGCCTGGAACGCGCGCGGCGGCGTGCTGGGCAAGCGCGTCGAGCTGGTCGTGGAGGACGACCAGAACAACCCGGGCGTCGCGGTGCAGAAAACGCGCAAGCTGATCAACGAGGACAAGGTCGTCGCCCTCTCCGGCAGCGTGAACAGCTCCGTCGTGCTCGCCGTGAGCAACGTCGCCGCCGACCAGAAGATGCTCTACGTCTCCTGCGGCAGCGCCGACGACATCACGGGCAAGGACTGCCACTGGACGACCTTCCGCGTCGGCCATAGCACGTGGATGCTCACGCACGCCAGCGGCTTCAGCTTCGCCAAGAAGTTCGGAAAGCGTTGGTACGCGATCACGCCCGACTACGCGTACGGCCACGCGCTGGTGGACGGCTACAAGGACGTCCTCGCGAAGGTCGGCGGCACGCTGGTCGGCGACGACCTCGTGCCCCTGGGAACCACCGACTTCAGCCCCTACCTCACCAAGATCGCCGCGGCGAAGCCCGACATGATCCTGGCGCTGGTCCAGGGCACGGACTACGTGAACATGCTCAAGCAGGCGGGCGCGTTCGGCTTGATCGCCAAGTACCCGATCGGCACGCCCCAGCTCTCGCTGGAGTACGTGTGGTCGCTTCCGGAAGAGGCGCGCGTGGGATACGGCTCGTGCGAGTGGTACTACCACAGCAACCTCGTTTTCCCGCAGAGCGACACCGCGGCCGTCAAGTTCGTCGACGAGACGCGCAAGCGCTTCGGCAAACCCCCCACCAACTACAACACGTTCGGATACATCATGCTCGATCGGCTGCTCTGGTCGATCCAGCACGCCGGCGGCACGGACAGCGTCAAGATGGCACGCTCCCTGGAGGGGGCCAAGTTCGACGGCTTCTTCCCCGGAGAGGCCTATTTCCGCCCCGTCGATCACCAGCTGATGTGGCCGGTGTGGGTCGCGGAGGTGCGCAAGAAGGCTCCCGCGAGCGATCCCTACGACGTCTTCAACGTGATCGATCGCCAGCCGGCGGAGACGATCGAGCAATCCGTGGCGGAGAAGGCCAAGGTCTGCCACTTGGGCTACCCTCAATAGCCCACCGGAATCGCTGGTCTACGTCATGTCGGCGTAGTCAAGCGGGCAGGGCACGCCTCCCTCGGGGACGCTCGTCGCGGCACATCCATGTGCCGCTCCTGCTCGCGCCGCATCGGCCCTCTCGCCATCGTGGCTCCGGGCCGATGTCGGAGCGCCCCTCAAGAGACGTGCCCTGCCCGCTTGGCGATGCTGGGACGTCGTCAGCGCTTCCCTACGAAGGGGCGATCAGATCGCGCTCTCCGCGCCGACGAACGGCACCGTGTACGGCCCGTCGGGGAGCACCGCGATCGTGGCGCGCGGGCCGGCCGCCTGCATGGCGGCGCGCACGGCCTCGCTCACGTCATGGATCGGCTGCAGCAGCGCCGAGCGAACGACGTCGTCGTGCAGCGCGGTCTTGATGTGCACCTTCGCGTGCAGGAGCACCTGAGCCATGCTCTGCGCGCTCCACTGGTCGAACGCCTTGAAGCCCGGCGTCAGGATCATCTGCATCAGGTCGTGCGCGGTCGCGCGGCTGCGGATGAGCTCCTTGAAGTTGCCGTGGTCGGGGAGACCGTCGCTGCACTCGCACGCCAGCACGATGGTGCCCCCCTGCTTGACGATGCCCATCGCCGCGGTGAGCCCCTTGATCGACTGGTAGAGGTTCTGGTCGAGCGGGTACCCGCCGTTGGTGGTGACCACCACGTCGAAGCGCTCGGGCATGGGGCGCGAAGCGGTCTCGCGGCAGAAGTCGCAGCCCTTGCGGTGCGCCTCGAGATAGTGACCGCAGAAGACGCCCGTGATCGCCTTGTCGCGATTGAGCGTGACGTTGACGCAGAAGTCCGGCGGGCACATCGCCGCCACCTCGCGCGCCATCTGTTGCACCGGGCTCCCGTCGAGGTTGAGCCACGTGGTGGCGGGATCGGAGATCTTGCGCGCGTTGTGGAAGCAGGTGATGGTGTCGATGTCGGCGATCGCGGGCATGATGCCCTTGGGTCCTCCGGAGAACCCGGCATAGAGGTGCGGCTCGATGAAGCCGACGACGATACGCTTGTCGGCCTCGACCCAGTGCCGGTTGAGCCGCGCAATCTGCCCCTCGGCGGTGGTGCCCACGACGGCCGTCTCGTCGAGCTGGAGGGCGTCGTGGTTCACGATGCGCACGCGCCGCGCCGTCTGCGCGCCGAACATCTGCTCGATCTCCTCGGGTGTCTGCCCGCGGTGGGATCCCGTGCCGATCAGCACGACGATCTGCTGGGCCGGCACGTGCGCGAGCTCGTCGAGGATCCACGGGATGAGGCGCTCGTTGGGCGTGGCGCGCGTGATGTCCGAGGTGACGATGCAGACGCTCTCGCCGGCGCCGACGATCTCGCGCAGCGGACGCGAGCCGATCGGCGAGCGGAAACCGGCGACGACGGCGGCGCGCTCGTCCGGCAGAGGCGGCGCGTCGACCGGCTCGATGACGACGGCGGAGTCGGGCAGCTCGGCGTCGATGCCGGCGCGTCCGTACGCGAGGTGAATCTTCATGGCGAGTCCTCCGCCGCCGCACTCCGCGCCGCTCGCCTCGCATTCCTTTTCGTCCGCCGAGAAGCGTGGGGCGTCGGCGGAGCGAACAAGCCTCACCTCACACGTTCCATAGGAGAGGGGAGCCAAGGTGTCTACCAAGGTTGGATTCATCGGATTGGGCGCGATGGGGGAGCCCATGAGCGCCTCGCTGATGCGGGCCGGCTTCTCGCTGACCGTGAGCGCCCACCGCAATCGCGCGCCGCTCGAGCGGTTGGTGGCCGCCGGAGCGGCCGACGGCGGGAGCCCCAAGGGCGTGGCGGCGGCCAGCGATGTGGTCGTCGTCTGCGTGCCCGACTCGCCGCAGGTCGAAGAGGCGCTCTTCGGCGCCGACGGCGTGCTGGCTGGTGCCAAGCCGGGGTTGCTGGTGATCGATTGCTCCACCATCGCTCCCACGGCCACGCAAGCCTTCGGCGATCGGCTCAAGGAGCACGGCGTCGCGCTGGTCGACGCCCCCGTCTCCGGGGGGCCGATGCGCGCGAAGACCGGTGAGCTCACCATCATGGCGGGCGGCTCGCAGCAGGATTTCGCCCGCGCGGAGCCCGTGCTCAAGGGGATGGGAACGCCGCGCCGCTGCGGCGAGCTGGGTGCCGGCGAGATGGTCAAGCTGGTGAATCAGACGCTCGCGTCGATCATCATGCTGGCCAACGTCGAGGGTTTCGTGCTGGCGCGCAAGGCCGGCGTCGACCTGGACGTGGCCAAGGAGATCCTGGGAACGGCGGTCGCCTCCAACTACCTCATGCAGCAGTGGCTGCCGAAGACCTGGTTCGCGGGTACCTTCGATGGGGGCTTTGCGCTCGACTTGATGCGCAAGGACATCCGCGCGGCGCTGGCCACCGCACGGGCGCTGGGGGCCCCGATGTTCATGCTGGCTCTGGGCGAGCAGCTCTACGGGGCGGCCTCGAGCGAGGGCCATGGCCGCGACGACTACAGCTCCGTGGCGGCCCAATACGAGCGTGCCGCAGGGTTGGGCTCGCCCGCCAGGAAGTAGCCGCGCTATATTAAAATTATCACATCGGCGTCTGCCCGTCCGGCGCCGATGTGGATTCCCGCGGAGAGCTGAGACGATCGAGATGGCCGAGCGCGACACTCTGGAAGTAGACGTCCTCTTCGTCGGCGCCGGGCCGGCGAGTCTGGCCGGGGCGTTGCGCCTCAAGCAGCTCGCCGATGCGCACGAGCGGCGCGCCGCCGCCGGCGAGGCCGAAAGCCTCGGCGAGCTCTCGATCATGGTGATCGACAAGGCCGGGGAGATCGGCCATCACGGCATCTCCGGCGCGGTGATGGATCCGCGGGCGCTGGATGAGCTGCTCCCGGAGTGGCGCACGTTGGACTGCCCCGTGGAGTCGGAGGTCACCGGCGACGAGGTTTGGTTTCTCACCGGCTCCGGCACGATCAAGGCGCCGATCGTTCCGCCGATGCTCAACAACCACGGCAAGTACGTCGCCTCGCTCAACAGGGTCGTGGGGTGGCTGGGGGGTCTCGTCGAGCAGGCCGGCGTCGACGTCTTCGCCTCCTTCCCTGGGCAGGAGCTGCTCTACGACGGCGATCGCGTGGCGGGCGTTCGCGTCGGCGACAAGGGCGTGGACCACGAGGGCAAGCCCAAGTCGAACTACGAGCCCGGCCCCGATCTCTTCGCCAAGGTGACGGTCCTGGGCGAAGGGCCGCGCGGCTCGCTGGCCAAGGAGCTGATCGCGCGGCTGCGGCTCGACGCGGGCGCCAACCCGCAGGTCTATGCCGCCGGGGTCAAAGAGATCTGGAAGTGCCCGCCGGGGCGCGTGAAGCCGGGCCACGTCATCCACACGATGGGCTTTCCGCTGCCTGCCGAGACCTTCGGCGGCGGCTTCATCTATGGCATGCGCGACGATCTGCTCGACATCGGCTTCGTCACCGGCCTCGACTACCGCGATCCGTCGACGGATCCGCACGACTTCTTGCAGCGGTTCAAGGCGCACCCGGCCGTCAAGAGCATGCTCGAGGGCGCCGAGCTGGTGCGTTACGGCGCGAAGGCGATCCCCGAGGGCGGCTGGTGGGCCATGCCGCGGCCGTACGCGGACGGCGTGCTGATCGTCGGCGACTCCGCGGGGTTCCTGAACCCGGCGCGCTTGAAGGGCGTGCACTTGGCGATGAAGAGCGGCATGCTCGCTGCGGAGACGGCCTTCGAGGCGTTGCTGGTCAAGAAGTTCGACGCACGGCAGCTCGCTTCGTTCCAGGCGAAGATCGATGCGTCGTGGGCGAGAGAGGAGCTTTTCGCCGCCCGCAACTTCCACCAGGGCTTCGAGCACGGCGGTCTTTTCGCCGGCATGCTCAACATCGGGCTGGGCATGGTGACGGGCGGGCGCGGCTTCGGCGTCAAGGACCGTCTGGAGAACCGAGCCGGCCACGAGTACATGCGCAAGCTCTCCGAGCTCCCGCCGGACGGCGGCGCGCCGCGCGGCGCCTTCGACGGCGTGGTCACGTTCGACAAGCTCACCGACGTCTTCAAGAGCGGCACGATGCACGACGAGAACCAGCCGTGCCACCTCCACGTCGCCGACACGGCGATCTGCCGCGACAGGTGCACGACGGAGTACGGCAACCCGTGCCAGCACTTCTGCCCCGCACAGGTTTACGAGCCGCTCTTCGAGCGCCACGAGGACGGACGGGTAGGCGGTCGCCTGCAGATCAACTTCTCGAACTGCGTCCACTGCAAGACCTGCGATATCGCCGATCCGTACCAGATCATCACCTGGGTTCCTCCGCAGGGCGGGGAAGGCCCGGTTTATACGAATATGTAGGCATGGCGATCGATCTCCAGCAGGTGCGGTGCTTTCATGCCGTCTATGAGACGGGGAGCTTCACCGCTGCCGCGGAGGCGCTGGGCATCACCCAGCCGGCCGTCAGCCACCACATTCGCCGCCTCGAGCTGCAGGTGGGCGCCCCCGTCTTCGAGCGCACCGGCAAGCGCGTGCTGCTCACCCCGCTGGGGCGGCGTATCATCGAGGACGTCCGCCAGATCATCTTGGGCCTGCAGCGCCTCGACCTGCGGGCGGCCGGCGGGCGCGAGATGGTCGAGGCGCGGGTCTCCTGCGGGGTCTTCCCGTCGTTGCGTTCCGACCTGCTCGCCGAGGTGCTCCGCGCCTTCCAGCGCGAGTACGGCGAGGTGGAGCTGGTGCTCGACGAGCAGGGGGAGCCGGAGATCGTCCAAGGCGTACGCCTCGGGCGGCTGGACCTCGGCGTCTTTCCGAACGTGGGAGCCTCGCCCAGCCTGCATCTGACCCGCCTCTACGACGAGGAGCTCTGCCTGCTGGTGGGCGAGCGCCACCCGTTCGCCGGGCGCGGCGAGATCGAGTTGGCCGAGCTCGGCGGCATGAAGCTCCTCCTGCCGGCTCGCCGGTATGCCCTCCGCCAAGTGGTCGAACGGGCGCTGCGCGCCGCCCAGGTGGAGCCCGGGAACGTGGTGGAGGGGGGCGGCGGAGACGCTGGGCGAGCCCGGCTGGTGCCGGTCCTGGGTGCGACGGTCGTCGGCCTCTCGCTGTTGGGTGAGGAAGCGCCGCCGGGAACCGTGCCGGTCCGTCTGGCGGGGGCCCCGATGACCAGGAGCGTCCACCTGGGCTGGCGCGAGGACCGGGTCCCCTCGCCGGCCGCGGGTTTGCTGCTGGAGATCTTCCAGCGCGAAGCGGAACGCCTGGCCGCGTGACGGTGATATAGATAATTTTAATAGGCAGTATAAACAAAAGTAGTTGTCTGGGAATCCCTCCCCTGGTAGAGTCACGTTGGAGGCGAGCGAAACGATGGACAGCTCGCCCTAATGAAAATTGGAGGCAACCCGTGCATTCTGTGAAGTCGAGACTTCGCGGAGGCTTTATCTTGGCAGCGTTCGTTGCGGTTTGTGCCGCCCCGGCGCTCGCCCAGGAAAACCCCTTCCGCGACGTCCCCACGAATAGCTGGGCATACCAAGCGATCCAGAAGCTGTACGCCGATGGATTGATCGAAGGGTATCCCGGCGGTTACTTCAAGGGCCAGCGTCCTCTCACGCGCTACGAAGCGGCCGTTCTCACCGAGCGCGTCGTGAAGAAGCTCGAGGAAGAGCTCGCCAAGCCCGAAGAGGCCGCCAAGGTCAACGCTGAAGACATCGCGATGGTCAAGAAGCTCGTCGACGAGTACGGCTCTGACATCAAGAATCTTCAGAAGGATGTCGCCGGCCTGAAGGATCAGGTCGCCAAGAACAGCGCGACGCTCGACCGTGCGCAGTTCCACCTCTACTACTTCATGCGCGCCCCGGGTTTCTACCGCGACCAGGTGTCCGCGTATGATCCGCTCGGGAACGGGCTTCCGGCGTCGACCGTGCTGAACGGCAGCACCGGAACCGGCAACCCGAACGTCGCGGCGTTCGCGCCAGGCTACGCGATGGCCACGCAGGCCTCGTCGGGTAACCTCGGCGCCAACAACCTCCAGTCGGGCGACAACGCTCACGGGACCGGCTACCAGACCATCCGCATGATCTGGAGCGGCAACCTGGATGCGCGCACGTCGTACTCGATCCGCCTCGAGGATCGCAACTACTTCTCGAACCAGGGCCAGAACAGCGCTGCCACCGGCGCGGGCATTCCCCCAAATGGCGGCAGCTACTTCTACAACCAGTACATGCGCCTCAACTGGGCCTTCCTGACCTACAAGGATCCCTCCGGGTTCTACGCTAAGGTCGGGCGTTACGTCGAAGAGGGCGGTCCGATCGGACTGGCCTTCGCCGACTACTTCCAGGGCGCGGAGCTGGGCTATAGCCAGCACGGCTTGACGGCCTATGCCGGCTACAGCTTCAACTACTCGAACGGCGCGGCGGAGAACGCTGCCGTCGGTGGTCCCTACCAGTCGATGCTGGGACACATCGATTACAACGTGACGCCGAAGTTCAACCTCGGCGCGAACTACGACATGTCGCGTGGTCTCCCCGGCGAGACCTTCTGGAACGCCAGCGTCAACCCGTACCCGGTAGGTGCGGTCGCGACGACGGGCGCCGGCACGGTGCAGCTGAACAACCCGGCGACGCCGGGCGTCTGCGCGCCGGGCTTCTGCGGCGCGTGGGTGAAGGCCAGCTACCCGATCGCGGTCGGCTCGGTCGACGCGTCGTACCAGTTCACGCCGGAATTCTCGGTCGCGGCCGAGGCTCTGCACCGGTTCGGCAAGGATCCGAGCGGCAACAGCTGGGAGCAGCCCAACGCCTTCTGGGGCAAGGTCTTCCTCGGGAAGACCGGGCCGGTGGCCGGCAACAACTGGGCTGAGGGCGGGTTCATCTCCTCGGGTCAGAACTCGCTCGGTCCGGATACCGAAGTCGCTGGCACGCCGGACTACCAGCAGTTCTACTTCAACAACCCCAACGGTTACCGGATCGCCTACGTGGGCCTCCACCACTGGTTCAGCAACAACGCCGACGTCGGCGTGATCGTCCAGGGGTATGGCCTGAACCCGAACACGAACATCCCGCTGGGCGGTGGTTACTACATCAACCACGACACGGGTACGGCCGTGTTCCTCCAGACGCTGATCTCGTTCTAAGCGAGAATCCGCTACGGAACCGCGAGGCCTCCGGCGCAAGCCGGGGGCCTCGTCGTTTCTCGGCGCCGACGGGAGCGAGGTGGCCGACCACGAAGAGCGCGCTCATGGAAGGCGACGTCGTCATCATCGGAGCGGGATTGATCGGACTGGCGCTGGCCCGGGAGCTGGCGCAACGCGGCGCGGAGGTACGCATCCTCGATACCGGTGAGCCGGGACGGCAGGCGTCCTGGGCCGCCGCCGGCATGCTCGCGCCCTCGTCCGAGGGCCTCGACGGCTCGTTTTTCGACCTCTGCGCCGCGAGTCTCGAGCGCTTCCCCGCCTTCGCCGAGAGCCTGCGCGCCGAGACGGGTCTCGACGTCCACCTGCGGCGCGAGGGGTTCGTCGCACCGGCCTACGACGACGCCGGCGTGGCCACGTTGGAGGCCCGAGTGGCCGCCGCGCGAGCCCGTGGTTACGGCGCCTCCATGCTCTCCCCGGCCGAGGCCGTGCGCCTGGAGCCGGCCCTGGCACCCGTGCGCGGCGCGGGGCGCTTCGAGCACGAGGCTTCGGTCGACAACCGCCGGCTGGGCCGAGCCTTGCGCGCCGCCGTCGAGCGGCTGGGCGTGCGCGTGGAGGAGGGCGTGCCCTGGGTTCGCCTGGCCGCCACCAACCGCCGCGTCAACGGCGTGGAGACCGCCCAAGGCTTCGTTCCCGCTCCGGTGGTGGTGAATGCGGCCGGCGCCTGGGCGGGAAGCCTCGAGGGCGTCCCGGAGCAGGCGCGCGTGCCCGTGGTGCCGGTGAAAGGGCAGATGCTGGCTTTGGGGATGCCGGCGAACCTGATTGGGCACACCATCTACGCCGAACGCGTCGCCTACCTGGTCCCGCGCGACGACGGGCATCTGATCGTGGGAGCCACCGTTGAGCACGTGGGCTTCGACACGCGCGTCACGGCCGCCGGCATCCAGCGCCTGCTCGAGGGGGCGCTCCGCGTCGCACCGGCCCTGCGCGATCTCTCGATCGTGGAGACGTGGGCGGGCTTGCGGCCAGGGACGCCCGACGGACTGCCCTACCTCGGTGCCGGCGGCCTGGAGGGGTATTTCCTGGCCACGGGCCACTTGCGCAACGGCGTCCTCTTGACGCCCATCACTGCCGAGGTCGTCGCGGACGCCATCGAGGGGCGGGCGCCCAGCGTCTCCATCGCCGCCCTTTCGCCGGAGCGCGCGCAGCTCGCGTCGAATCTCGCGCCATGACGTCGACGACGGTGGTGGTGAACGGGGAGAGGGTCGGGTTCGAGCGCGAAGAGACGCTCGGGACGTTGCTCGAGCGTTTGGGCGTCAAGCGCGAAGGCACGGCCGTGGCGCTCAACGAGTCGGTCGTCCCCAAGGGGCGCGTCGACGAACAGCGGCTCCAGCCGGGAGACCGCGTGGAAGTCATCCGGGCTGTGGCCGGGGGGTAGAGAGATCATCGTGCACAGTGATGCGTTCGTACTGGCGGGGCGCGAGTACCACTCGCGGCTCTTGGTGGGCACCGGCAAGTTCGGGACGATGGAGGTCATGCAAGCGGCGCACGAGGCGAGCGGCGCCGAGGTGGTGACCGTGGCGATTCGCCGCATTCATCTGGACGATCCCAGCGGCAAGACCATGGTGGACTTCATCGACCGCTCGCGGTATGTGCTGCTGCCGAACACCGCCGGCTGTTATACGGCCAAGGACGCGGTGCTGACGGCCAAGCTGGCGCGCGAGGCCCTTGAGACCGACCTGATCAAGCTCGAGGTGATCGGCGATCCGAAGACGCTCTACCCGAACGTGGTCGACCTGCTCGCTGCCGCCGAAGAGCTGGTGCGCGACGGCTTCACGGTGCTGCCGTACACCACCGACGACCCGGTGATCTGCAAGCGCCTCGAGGAGATCGGCTGCGCCGCGGTGATGCCGTTGGCCGCGCCGATCGGCAGCGGCCTGGGCGTCTGCAATCCCTACTCGATCCGCATCATCGTCGAGCAGGCGAGGGTCCCCGTGATCGTCGATGCCGGCGTGGGCACCGCCAGCGATGCCGCGTTCGCGATGGAGCTCGGGGCGGATGCCGTGCTGATGAACACGGGCATTGCCGCGGCCAAGGACCCCGTGCTGATGGCGCACGCGATGCGCGACGCCGTACGTGCCGGTCGCGCCGCGTATCGTGCCGGCCGGATGCCCAAGCGGCTCCACGCCAGCGCATCCTCCCCCATGCAAGACCTCATCTCCAGCGGCTGACGCGGAGCGGGCGGTGCGGTGGGTCTTCTTCGACGTCGGCGGAACGCTTGTCGACGATCGCGCGTACGTGACCTATCTGGCGAACGTGGTGCGCCACGAGCTGGCCGGCGCGGGCATGGTGACCAAGACGGATGAGTTTGCCGCCGTGCGGCGGCGGTTGCTGAAGGAGAATCCGCCCTCGCTCGCGCGTGCTCTGATCGACCACTATCTCCCCGACGATCCCGAGCGCGCCGCGAGCGTGGCGGGGCGCGTCTTCCAGCCGCGTCTCGAGCATGGAGCAACGCAGAGCCGCTTGCTGCCCGGAGCGTTCGAGGCGCTCGAGGCGCTCTCCGGCCGCTATCGCCTGGGCGTCATCGCGAACTACGACAGCTTCATACGCGACGTGCTCCGCGACGCCCACGCGCTGCGCTTTTTCAGCGACCTAGTAATCTCCAGCGAGGTGGGGCTCGTCAAGCCCGCGCCCGGCATCTTCGAGGTCGCGCTGCGCCGCGCGGGCATCCGGCCGGAGGAGGGCGTGATGGTCGGGGACCGCCCCGACAATGACGTCGTCACACCCAAAGCCATGGGGATGCGCACGGTGCGGGTGTTACGCCCCTACCGAAGCCGGACGGTTCCCGGCTCCGAAGTGCATGCGGTGGACCCCGACGTGACGGTGGCCTCGGTGGCCGAGGTTCCCGCCGCGGTGGCGATGCTGGACTCACAGTAACGCGAGCTGCTCGGCCTCTGGCGGGGGCGAGAGATGCGGGCCGCGCGGCGAGCACGGAAAGCGGGTCTGCGCGGCCGCGACGCGGTCGTCGATCTCCTGAGCGGCGCGTGCCGGCGCGTAGGCGCCGGCGTAGAGCTCCCGATAGCGCGGCAGCAGGTCGGGGCGGCGGCGCTCCAAGTAGGTGAAATAGGCGTCCCGGGTGACTTCGCCGAGGTGCAGCAGGCCGTGGTGGACGAACGAGGCGCCGGCTTCGCGAGCCCCCTCGAGCACGCGCGCAAGCGAGGCGGCATCGTCGGTGATGCCCGGCAGGATCGGCGCCAGGAAGACGCCTGCGCGAATGCCGCGCTCGGCCAGCCTCGCGACGACGGCGAGTCGTCGCTCCGGCGGGGAGACCGTCGGCTCGATCTCGCGCGCCAGCGCGGCATCGAGCGTGGCGATGCTGAGCGCCACCGTGAGGCCGGCACGCCGCGCGTGCTCCGCGAGCAGGTCGAGATCGCGCTCCACCAGGGGGGAGCGCGTCACGATGGAGAGCGGCGTGCGCGCCCGCAGCGTGACCTCGAGAAGGCGTCGCGTGATGCCGTAGCGAGCCTCGACGCCCTGATAGGGGTCGGTCGAGGTGCCGAGCGCGATCCGCTCGCGCCGCCAGCCGCGGCGCGCCAATTCCGCCTGGAGGACCTCGGGGGCGTTGACCTTGACGAAGATGCGCGTGCTCCACGCGCCGACGCCGTCCTCCTCGATGAACCAATGGGTGCGCCGCGCGTAACAGAAGACGCAGCCGTGGACGCATCCGCGATAGGGGTTCATGGACCACCGGAAGGGCATTCCCGAGACCCGGTTGAGCACCGACTTGACCCGGATCTCGACGACGTCGGGCACCATGCCCGCACTATAGCGAACGTATGTTCGCTTGTCTAGAGGCGGCGCGCCTCCACGAACCAGTGGCGCCGGCCGGTCCCGCGGTCCGCCCCGTGCGCCCACCGGCCGACGACGGAGTCGACGTCGACCTGACGCAGCGACGCGATGGCGAAATGGGGCGACAGGAGCTCGCGCACGCCGTCCTCGTCGACGTAGAGGTGCGGGACGCCCGCTTCGTCGCCGGCGGCCGGGGCGAAGACGTCCAGCTCGACCATGGTCCCCTCGCCGTAGCGATCGTCCTCCACGGATGCCAGCGTGAGGACGAAGGGGGCCCCGGGCGCCAGCACGCGGGCCGTCTCGGCGAGGGCCAAGCGCACCTTCGATCGCATGCCGTGGAGCAGGGCGTGCGTCGAGAGCGCGCCGGAAAAGCGCGCGCGCGCGAACGGCACTTGCGTGTATGGCGCAGGGTGTACGCGCACGTCGAGTCCCTCCGCGCGCAATGCGCTCTCCACGCGTTGCGCGCGGAGGCTGTCGTCGTCGACGCCCTTGACGCGATGCGATGCACAGAGGAGGCGCACGTTGCGGCCGTTGCCCACGCCGAGCACGAGGAGCTCGCGCGATGGCGGCACGGAGGCGGCAAGGCGCTCGGCCAACGGGTGGGGTGGCTCCTTCGGCTCGCTCATTTCTCATCGTAGCTTAAGCGCGGCGTGCCGGCTCACCTGGAGGCCGCGCAACCGCGCTGATGCGCTCGCGGTTAGTGAACGCATGGACGACGGTTCCAAGGCGCCGGGTTTCTTGGTGCGCTTCTCCGCGGCATTGCGCCATCGGAACTATCGGTACTACTTCGCGGGCATCGCCGTCTCGTACGTCGGCGTCTGGATGCAGATCGTCGCGGTCGGGTGGCTGGCGTACCGCCTCACCAACTCCAAGACCATCCTCGGCGCCGTGACGGCGTTGGAGACGCTGCCCGCGCTCTTCCTGGCGTTCTACGCGGGGACGGTGGCCGACCGCATCGACCGCAAGCGCATGCTCACGGCGACGCAGATCCTCTTCGCTGCGCAGGCGGCGGCGCTGGCCCTGCTCTATTACGACGGGCACATGACGCTGGGGTGGCTCTTCGCGCTGGCGCTCGTCGGCGGAGTCGCCGACGCCTTCTACATCCCGACGCGCTCCGCGTTCGTCGTCGAGGTCGTGGGGCCGGAGTCGCTTCTCAACGCCAACGCGCTGGGGAGCATGGTCTTCAACGGCGCGCGCATCATCGGGCCCGTCCTCGCGGGGCTGGTCGTCTCGCGCTTCGGCGAAGGCGGAGCCTTTCTGGCAAATGCCGTTGGTTTCACGGCGGCGGCGCTCACGATGCTCCCCATCCGCGTCGCGCCGCGCGTCGGCGAAGCGCCGACGCAGCGCTCGGTCGCCGCCGATATGCGCGAGGGCCTCGCGTATCTGCGCACGCATCCGTTTCTCGCCAGGCTCGCATCGGGCATGGCGATCTACAGCATCTTCGGCATGAACTACATCGTGCTGATGCCGGCGTTCGCTCGCGATGTCTTTCACGGCAACGCGCGGACGCTGGGGTGGCTCTTCGCGGCCATGGGCGTGGGTGCGCTGGTCAGCGCCGCGGTGACGGCCGG
>Ga0307374_10005047_pt1 | contig 21607 bp, 19 predicted proteins | sample OX3MG_FD_202532 | JGI IMG/M metagenome (GOLD analysis project Ga0307374, IMG submission 202532) | Soil microbial communities from Risofladan, Vaasa, Finland - OX-3 | ecosystem: Environmental > Terrestrial > Soil > Coastal area > Acid sulfate soil | place: Finland: Risofladan, Vaasa | collected...
CTCTGAGATCGACGGATGCTTTTGCAGATCAAGCGACCGCAGCAGACCGATGACACGTACGACCTCATCCGCGAGTCGCTCGGAGATCTCGGGAACCTTGCTGATGACGATCTCGCGCTCGCGTTCTTGGCTCGGGTAATCAAGATACAGATAGAGACAGCGTCGCTTGAGTGCCTCTGAGAGTTCTCGCGTTCCATTCGAGGTGAGCACGACGGGCGGAATCTGGCGGGCACGCACAGTCCCGAGTTCGGCGATCGACACCTGGTATTCCGAGAGCACCTCGAGCAAGAGCGCCTCGGTCTCGATCTCGACGCGGTCGACCTCGTCGATCAAGAGCACGACCGGATCTTCGGCACGTATTGCCTCAAGTACCGGGCGCTCCAGGAGGAACTCTTCAGAGAAGATGTCACCTTCGATGCGATGCCACTCGCCTTGATGATCAGTACCAGGAGTGTCCTCTTCGTTGCGCTCAACCTGAATGCGCAGCAGCTGTTTGCGATAGTTCCACTCATAGAGGACCTTGGACTCATCAAGACCCTCATAACACTGCAGACGGATCAGACGAGATGAGAGCGCAAGCGCGAGTGACTTTGCGAGTTCGGTCTTTCCGGTCCCTGCAGGTCCCTCCACGAGGATCGGTTTTTGCAGCCGCTCAGCAAGATAGAGAACGGTCGCGATTGCGTCATCACACAGATAACCCACGCTCGCGAGCGCATCCCGGACGCTCTTGATGTCACTGAATCGAAAGGTTGGGTTCACGAGCGCACCTGCCCATCTCCCTCGATCACATATTTCAATGAGGTCAGCTCGCGAAGGCCCATCGGTCCTCTCGCATGGAGTTTCTGGGTGGAGATACCGATCTCCGCGCCGAGTCCAAGCTCTCCCCCATCGACAAAGCGCGTCGAGGCATTCACGAGGACCGCTGCGGCATCGACCTCGTTGACGAACCGGCTCGCATTGGCGTAATCGTTCGTCACGATCGCCTCCGAGTGGCCAGACGAGTAGCGACGGATATGTCTGATCGCCTCATCGATTGAGTCAACGACCCCAATCGCAAGACGCAGATCAAGAAATTCCGTCGCGTAGTCCTCCTCAGTCGCCGTACCCGCACGCGCAATTGCAATGCGTGTGCGAGCATCTCCAACAAGCTCAACGCCATCAAGCGAACGGTCAAGGCGTTTGAGGAGCACCTCGGCAATGTCTCTGTGCACCAAGAGTGACTCCATCGCATTGCAGACACTCGGTCGTTGCATCTTTGCGTTGATGATGATGCGCTCTGCCATATCAAGATCGGCAGATGCATCCACGTAGACATGACAGTTGCCATCGCCATCGATGATGTAGGGAACGATCGCGCGATCAAGAACCATCGCTATCAGCGATGGACCGCCGCGTGGAATCAACAGATCAATACTCTCTCTCAGTCGGACAAATTCATCTACCGTCTCGTGTCTCACATCTTCGACAAGAACAACCACGTCCTCGGGCAGTCCTGCGGAGACAACTCCCTCGCGAAGCGCCTTGACGATCGCCCGGTTTGATTCGAGCGCTCCAGCCGAACCACGCAGCATCACTGCATTGCCAGATTTCAGACAGAGCCCCATCGCATCGGAGGTGACGTTGGGTCGATTTTCATAGATGATGCCGACGACACCGAACGGGACGCGTACGCGCCGGATACGAAGTCCGTTCGGGCGAACTGAACCATCGACGACCTCGCCGACAGGATCATCAAGCGCTGCGACGTCACGGAGCCCCTTTGCCATCGATTCGATGCGCGAGTCATCAAGACGGAGCCGATCGATAACGCTCTCACTCACCAAAGAGGCACGGGCCGTTGCGACATCGACCTCATTTGCGAGAAGAATCGTCTCGGTATGTTCAACAAGAGCCGCGCCAGCCCGGCAAAGAGCGTCGTCCTTTGTCGCCCGAGAGGAGCCGGCAAGGATATAGGCGGCCTGCTTTGCTCTTTGTCCAAGCTCGTTCATTCCCTGCAGACTCATGACAGATACTACCAAGACGGGCCGATTGCCCAAATCGCTGAGCCGCTCGATTGAGTTTTCAGTGCGCTAGCTGTTCCGTGGCGCAATCGCTCCAAGGAGCACCACGAGATCGTCACGATGGATCAGTTCACCTGATTCGCGGCTTCGCTCTGTGGTCCCGCTCGCCTCAAGATGAGCCCTGACCTCAGCACTCGAAAGTCGCGCGATGCCCTTTGCAAAGACACTCCCGTCGAGGTCCTCCACCTCAATCGCGTCCCCGACGGAGAACTCGCTCGTGCACCCATGCACTCCAGCCAGCAAGAGCGATGCATCGCGTTCGACAAGTGCAGCGGCTGCTCCCGCGTCGACGCTGACGCGCGCCGAAGCTGGCAGCGCGAAGGCGATCCAGAGTTTGCGCGCAGGGATCCTTCGCTCCCGAGCAGCGATCACCGTTCCGACACCGGGCACTGAATGCACCGCATCGGCAACCACCGAGGGCCGGTCGGATTTCGCGATGACAACACGAACGCCAGACCACGAGGCAATCCTGGCGGCAGCAATCTTTGAGGCCATACCCCCGCTGCTGTTCGCGCTGCCTGGTCCGCCTGCGGCGCGTTCAAGTGCATCATCGAACTCGACAACCTCCTCAACGAGCAGGGCATCTTCTGCGTAACGCGGGTCCTGGTCGTAGAGTCCTGGCGTATCGGTGAGCAACACCATCAGCTCTGCTCCGATCAGGTTCGCCACGAGTGCGGCGATGCGGTCGTTGTCACCAAATCGGATCTCGTCGTCCGCGAGCGCGTCGTTCTCATTGACAACAGGGACCACACCGAGTTCCAACAGACGAAGCAGCGTCGCGCGCGCATGCAGATACTGGCGACGCTCTCCAAAGTCATTTGGCACCAAAAGCACCTGCGCGACGATGAGTCCCTCCTCTTGGAGAGCATCGTCATAGACGCGCATCAACCTCGGCTGACCGACTGCAGAGAGTGCCTGAAGGGTGATCGCGTCGGTTGGACGTCCGCCATCTGGTCGAAGCGTCGCCACTCCAGCCGTAACCGCCCCGGAGGAGACAAGGACGACCTCATGTCCCTCGCGCCGAAGCAATCCGACCTCACGACTCAGCCGCTTGACTGCCTCGTGATTGACCAGTCCCTCGGCGGTGGTAACCGATGAGGTGCCGATCTTCACGACGACGATCATCGCTTGCACCGGACGCGTGCAACCAGAGTCACCAGAGCCAGGTTCTTTTCCAAGATCACATCATTACCCTAGATGAACTCAAGAATCACGGGAATGAGGAGGACGAGCTTGGGTTAGTCCTCGTGCTCGTAGGTGAAGCTGAGGTTCCCGATCGTTACTGGGTCACCTGGACGCGCGCCTGCCTTGGAAAGCGCCTTGTCAACGCCGAGACGTTTGAGCCGACGATGCACGTGGGCAAGGGCATCGACATCGGTCAGGTCAGACAGCGCCACGGCGCGCGTCACGTCGCGACCGGCGACGACGAATCCGTCATCAGAACGCGAGATCACAAAACCCTCTGCGACGGGACGATGCAGTACTGGCGCGGTCGATCGCGACGGACGTTCCTGGCGCACGCGAGTCACCATCGCTGCGAGTCGATGCGTAAGTTCGTCAAGCCCAGCACCCGTCATCGCCGAGATCTCAAGTTCGCCGTCATAGCTCGACAGCTCAGGACAAGGGTCACCTGCAAGGTCAAGTCGCGATCCGACGACGATGCGTGGGCGCTCGAGCAGTTCGGGACGATAGCGACGCAGCTCTTCGAGGAGCACCTCGAGCTGCTCACGTGGAGGACGCTCAGTGTGAGGATGGAGGTCGATCAGGAGAACGAGCGCGCGGGCGCGTTCGATGTGTCGGAGGAACTGGAACCCGAGACCTTTGCCTTCGCTCGCTCCCTCGATCAGTCCAGGGATGTCCGCGACGGTGTATTCGGCACCATTTTCGCTGCGCCCCCCGACGCGCACGACACCAAGATGGGGCTCAAGAGTGGTGAAGGGATAGTCGGCGATCTTTGGTTTTGCAGCCGAGATCCTCGAGATCAACGTCGACTTGCCGACGTTTGGAAATCCGACGAGCGCGACGTCGGCGAGCAGTTTGAGCTCCAGGTTCAGCCAGCGCTCCTCGCCGACCTCTCCCTGTTCCGCGAATGCTGGAGCGCGAAGCCTGTTGGTCAGAAAACGCGCGTTGCCGCGTCCTCCCCTGCCACCCTCGGCAGCGAGCAGTCGATCTCCTGCGATCGCCAAATCAGCAAGTACCGCACCATCGAGAGTGTGTACGACGGTGCCCTCGGGAACATAGGTAACCGTGTGCTCACCGCTTTTTCCAAAACGCTTTCCGCCAGAGCCATGCACTCCGTTTTCTGCTCGCCGGTGTGGATGGTCACGAAATCCAAGCAACGAGACAACGTTCGTAGAGGCCTCAAGGTAGACGTCGCCACCGTTGCCTCCGTCGCCTCCATCTGGTCCACCGCGAGAGACATGCGCCTCTCGTCGAAAGGCCACCGCGCCGGCTCCGCCGTCGCCTGCCTTTACATGGACCTGCGCCTCGTCAATGAAGCTTGCCATTGTTTCCTCAACTCAAAAAATGATGCCAAGCCGGCATCGCAGATACCTGCCGTATGACCGCTTGGTCAGCACAGGTGATGACCCCGCACGATCTCGTGCAGAGAGAAGTTGGGACTCTTAGCCCTCGACGGGGAGGACATCGACAAGTCGACGTCCACGTCGCTCGCCAAAGCGAACCTTGCCATGCGAGGTCGCAAACAGCGAGTCGTCACCGGCGCGCTGCACGTTCTGTCCGGGGTGAAAATGCGTACCGCGCTGACGCACGATGATCGAACCCGCCGTCACCAGCATGCCATCGGAGGCCTTGACACCGAGACGCTGTGCGTTTGAATCGCGACCGTTTCGCGTCGAACCGCCACCCTTGGTCTTTGACATCTCGTCCTCCTACGCCTTTGCTTTCGCGGCGGTCTTCGTCTTTGCGATCTTGGTGATCTCAACGGTTGAATAATGCTGACGGTGTCCATAGCGACGACGTCCGCGAGCCTTTGCCTTGTAGGTGAAGCCGGTGATCTTGGGTCCCTTGGACTCACCCACCACACGACCTGCGACGACAGCCTTTGCAAGATCGGCGGGCAGGGAGACAACGCCTGACTCATCGACGAGCAAAACGGGCGCGAAATTCACCTCTTCGCCAGTTGCCGCTGCAAGCAGCTCGACTTCGATACGCGAGCCAACCTCGACACGCTCTTGCTTTCCACCTGTTGCGATCACGGCATACATAAGACGGACAGTCTACCCACGGAATGGGTGCTCCGTTTTCACTGTTGGTCGACCGAGGGGGGCCTTTTCGACAGATACGGGCGCTCGAGATGATCGCTGGGACCAAGCCTCACCTATTCATCTTGCCAGAGGTGCCAAGAGCGCGATGTCGCTCGCCACGGCCTCTGCACGTTGCTGGTCCACCCCTGCCTGTTGGGCAAAATTGGGCCAGTCACGCACTGCCTCTTGAACCTGAGCGACGATGTCGCGCCAGCCAGGAACCATAAAACGGTCCGCAACTTCAGCGATGTCAAGCATCGTGATATCAGCAAATTTGCCGTTGACTGACATCTGATGCCGGTTCGCCCACCTACCCTGCGCGTTGTACGAGTGCGTCACGTCGTACGCGGGAGCGAGTCCCCAGCTCCCGTCTCTTGTCATCAAGAAGGAGAAGTTCTTGGTGTGATCATCGAAGTTGGCTGCCAAGAGGTTGAAGACCATGCGACGAAATCCCTCCTCGAGAGCTTCGTCACCAAGACCAAGTCGATCTATGACCTGCAGATACTGGGCATATGAGTGGGCACCTGGTTGGCGATAATCAAGGTGGCCCATCGCGCAGAGCGTCTGGATATGAACCTTGTCGTCAGCGATCCGATCAAACCGGCGAGTCATGAAATGTGCTCGCCCGCTCTCTTCGCGAAGCCGGCAATCGGACATCGCGATCCCTGCCGAGCGAGCCATCAGGTGATACGCGTACTCGATCCTGCCATATCCATAGCCATGACCTGGCTGCACTGTGTCGACGAGATCGAGCTTTATCAGCCACTGCTCGAACCCGGCGGGTGCATCCACCTGTCCCGAGCGCACCTCATTGGTCGCCGGGTTCCAGGCGATGACGGCCTTCGCGCGCGCACCGCCAGCTGATGTACCCACCTGGATCAGGTGAGTGAGCGCGATCTGTGTATCCTCATCTCCGTCAAAACGACCGCGCAAGGCCGAGCGCGCCGCTATGACCAGCTCAGAGATCTCGACCGCTGTTGCCTTTTGTGTGAGGTCCCCTCTCGCTGGACGATATTCAAGTGCGCCAATGCCACGCCTGCCGAGGTAGGCGAGACGATCGAGCGAGGTGACTTCGTTGGCCTGCACGCCCTGTCGTGCAAGCTCGGCATCGACCAGTGCGTTTCCAAAGTCATCGGGAAGACTGTCCGCGAACACCGCCGGCAGACGGCGGAAGGTCTCTACCGACAGCGTCGGAAAGGTCCACACCCGCCTGCCCGCTGGCACCTGCAAAGGAGCAATCTCAAGGTTTTGGGAGAGAAATTCGAGGCTGTATTCGAAGGCACAGAGGTTGCTCTTGTCGTCAAAGACAATCGCGCCCACCGTCATGTTCCAGATACGGACCTCGATGACCCCAACGGGCTGATAGGCCATCAGTTGATCGTCTTGGTGCCAGACAGCGCTGAAAGACGAGGGTCATTCTTTGGCACCCTGACATTCCGTTTCGTCTCAGCCCGACGAACCCGCTGGCGAACCGTCAAAGGATCGCCCCGGCGAGCCTGACGGAGCGCGGCCATCGGACTCACCGTGGTCTGGGGGGCGAGCGTCTCGAACCAATCCGTACGCCCGAGTGCGCGCACGACCTTGATCAGCGTCTTGAGGCTTGATCCCCTGCCGTTCTCAAGGTTCGCCAGCGCTGCGAGTGAGACGTCAGCCTTTTTCGCCAATGTCGCCTGGTCAAAGCCCTGGGCGATGCGCGCCCGTCGGAGCTGGCCGCCGAGCTGTTGCTCCTCATCGTGAACCGTGAGATTCCCTTTAACAACCACTATTCACCTCTTTAAGAAGAAATCTACTGTTAACTTCTTAAATTATAGCGGTTAACGGGAATCAATGAACACTATTGATCCCGTTAACTACTTGAATAGCAAGTTTTAGTGTGAAAAATCTTCTTAACCATGAGATTTTAACCGTTAAAAGGGAATTCACTGACCGTGCCCCCGCCACAGTCGGCGCGTCACCGAGAACCCGGGTGATGCCCAGCAGCAGGTGTCTTCGGGTTCGACCCGCAACGATCAGACGAGATCACCAGAGAACACGAGGCCCCGGCCCTCGCACATCGGGCAGGTATCTGAAAGCGATTCGACAAGTCCGACGCCGACGCGCTTTCTCGTCATCTCGACAAGTCCAAGGTCAGAGATATCAAAACACTGCGTCGGCGTCTTGTCTCGACTGAGTGCTGCCCGTAGGGTCGAGAGCACCTCCTGGCGGTTCACCTTGATCTCCATATCGATGAAGTCAATGACGATGATTCCACCGATGTCTCTCAACCTGAGCTGTCGGGCAATCTCCTCGGCAGCCTCGAGGTTGTTGCGAAACACCGTCTCTTCAAGATTTGATGAGCCGACGTTCTTCCCGGTGTTGACATCAATCACCGTCAGCGCCTCGGTCCGTTCGATGATCAGGGATCCACCAGAGGCGAGCCATACCTTGCGATCAAGCGCCTTGTGGAGCTGTTCATGGACGTGATGACGCTCAAAGATCGGAAGTGCCTCGGTAGAGAGGTCGTAGTACTCGACGCGGTCTGCGAGCGCCGGATCGATCTCATTGACATAGCCCTGGACCAGCTCAAAGAGTGCAAAATCATCGATGATGACGCCGCGATAGTCCTCATTGAGCTCCTCGCGGATCGCTCGAAGTGCGAGCAGCGGCTCGGAATAGAGCAGCACCGGGGCACTCGAGCGTCTCGCCTGTGCCTCGATCTCGTACCAGCGCTCAAGCAGTGCCTCGACGTCGCGGCGAAGGTCGTCGTCGCTGACACCCTCGGCAGCCGTGCGTACGATAATCCCGTGTCCTGCGGGTCGGATCTCATCGAGCAGACGCCGGAGGCGCCTGCGCTCTTGATCATCGAGGCGCTTTGAGATCCCAGAGACATCGCTGTTGGGAACCAACACGACGAAACGGCCCGGAATCGAGACCTCCTCGGTGAGCCTCGCACCCTTGAGCCCGATCGGATTTTTGGTCACCTGGCAGATCAGGGTCTGTCCTGGTCGCAAAAGGTGCTCAATGCGCTTGACGTTCTCGACGCCCTCTTCGGTCTCCTCGCCATGAGTGGCGACGTCACCCCAATAGAGCACAGCATTCTTTTGTGTGCCGATGTCAACGAACGCCGCCTCCATGCCAGGAAGGACATTCTTGACCCGGCCGAAGTAGATGTTTCCATCGATCTGGTTCTCGCCGTCAGAGGCGCGTGCGACGTGATGTTCAATCAGGGATCGCCCCTCGAGCACCGCAATCTGGGTGACCTCGGGCTGGACATGGACACACATCAGGTATCGACCGAGCGGACGGCCGTTGCGCTCTCTGCCACGGCGCCTCTTTGCACCAGAACGCGAGCTCGCGGGCTTTCGCAGGGCTGTGGAGTCCTCGGCGGTCGAGTCAGCTGTTGCTGGGACAAAGAGATCGTCATTTGCACCCTGGGAGCCAGTTTCGGCGCGCACCGGTGCGGGGGGGCGCTGGGCTTTTTGGGAATTCGCTGGCTTTTGCACGGGGCCCGTGGCGTTGCTTGGAGGACGTTCTGTCTGGACTTGACGCTGCGAGGTGGGAGAGGAAGATGCTCCACCGCGTCCTCTGCCACCGCGTCGGCGACGCCGCGGGCGATTTGGATCGCCCGACTGACCGTTGGTCTTGACCGGCCCAGTCTCGGTCTCTGCGCGAGGAGCTGGCCTCGAATCTCCAATCCTTGGAGTCGAGGCGGAACTACCCGGTGTGTGTGACCTCTCGTCTCCATCTGGAGGCGAAGTTGGTGTGTGCGTGGGCTGATCGAGCTCTGCTCGATTGCTCATCGATTCGGACATGGAGGTGTTCCCTTCTTCCACGCACGCCGAAACGGCATGCGGTGGGCACCGGCGTAGGCGCGCATGCAAGAGCCAGAGGCATCGTGCGCGCAACGCGGGGGTGGTCGTAACAAACGGACTTTTCCTCTTCCAGGGCGCTCTTGGGTCGGGCCACAACAGTGACACGAGAGCGGTCGCCAGCAAGAGCAACAGAACGGGGCGACACGGACCGGAGGGGCCGTGGAGCTCGGACGGTGAAAATAGTTGAGCAGGCCAAGCCGATAGCCCGACCACGCAGGTTGATATTCATCCTTTTCCCAGTCTATCGGGTCGCCCGTCTCGCTGTTAGCCTGCTGATAGTCCAGTCAAGCAGCGGTTTCACGCCCTTGGCGACGGGCGGACCTGACACATCTCCGCGTCTTGGTCCAACGGGGCGAGAACCCAGACCCAATTGGGAGGACCTCACATGTCCTATGGCTATATCGGATCGATGAAGACCCAACCCGGCAGGCGCGATGAGGTGGTTGCTATCTTGATCAGCGGACTTGATCGCCTCAAAGAGATGGGCTGCACCGAGTACACCGTCGGTGCATCAGTCACCGATGAGGTGACGATCTGGACGAGCGAGGTCTGGGACGACAAGACACACCACGACGCGACACTGCAACTCCCCGAGGTCAAAGAGGCAATCGCTCAGGCAATGCCGATGCTCACCGGCGAGTTCACCTACATCGAGACGAGAGTACAGGGACGCATCGACAGGTAACGCCCCCTGATTTACGCACGCAAGTGACGTGATTACTTGGGAACTCTCAACGGGGAGATCTTGTGAAGATAGAGATAGTCAAAGATCTTGCGCACGACCGGTGCCGATGCCGCAGCACCGTACCCACCTTGGTCGACCTCGACCGCGACAACGTACTTGGGTGGCGAATTGCGCGGTCCACCAAAGGCAACAAACCATGAGGTTGGTTGAATCAGTCCAGTCGAGGTTGCCGTTCCGGTCTTGCCTGCGACGTTCCAACTCTTGAAATTAAAACCAGTGAACGCGCCATATCCGGTTCCCTTCGCGTACTGTGTCGCATCCTCGAAGCCCTGCAGCATTGGCAGATAGGTCGATGCGGGGAGTGACACATGGCCAAGCACCTTCGGCAGAACACGCGTGACAGTGCCAGAGGGCGAGACGAATGCAGCAACCATCTGTGGTGCGTAGCGCGTTCCGCCATTGGCAAACGTCGAGTAGGCCTCTGCGAGCTGGAGCGGTGTCGCGAGCGTCTCACCCTGACCGAACGCGGTCTCGACATTGTCACCTTGGTAGTAGGTCGAGTTCGGATAGGCCGCCGGGTTGAGCTGGTGCAACAGCGTGCGCAGCTGCGGGCTGTCGACCTGACCAGCAGATGCTCCCGGGAGATCAATGCCTGGATCAAGACCAAAGCCATACTTGGCCGCGTATTGCTGGATCTGTGTTGGACAACCAACATTTTGTTGACAAAAACGCGCACCAAGGTTGTAAAAGAAGACGTCACTTGACTCTCCGATTGCGAGTGTGACATTGATCACCCCAAGCACCTCGCCGCCAGCGTTGTGAAGCACCTTTAGGTTCGGCGGTTTTCCGATCGTGAAGGTCCCGGTGTCGTCATAGAGCGTCGAACCGGTAATGAGTCCATCATTCAGCGCGGCGGTCGCGGTCGCGAGCTTGAATGTCGAACCTGGAGCCTCCGGGCCGACGATCGAATAGTTATTGAGTGGTCGACCGGTCTCGTTTAACAGAGTCGAGTAGTTCTTCTGTGACATGTACGGGATCCACTCATTGTTGTTATACGTCGGCTCGCTCGCCATCGCCAGCACCGCCCCGGTCTGCACGTTGAGCACCACCGCTGCCCCAAAGTCCGCTGCCACGGCATTGGCTCCGGTCCGAAGGCTGCTCAACTGGTTGGCAAGCGCACTCGCGGTTGCCTGCTCGAGCCCGAGATCCATATTGAGATAGAGGTTGTCGCCAGGAATCGCTGGTGTGCGCGAGACCGTAGACACCGCATTGCCAGCAGGTCCAACTTCGATCTGCTGGATGCCGGCTGCACCGTGCAGCTTGGACTCATACTGCGATTCAAGTCCGCTCTGGCCGATCTGGCTCTGTGCGGTGTACCCCTGGCCCTGGAGTGCCGTGAGTTCCTTGAGATTGATGTCGCCGACATAACCAAGCGTCTGCGCGGCAAGTCCATCGTAGGGATAGGTGCGGACATAGGCCTGATTGGCGATGACGCCCGGAAAGAGCGCGGGATGTTCTTGAACATAGAGCACCGTCGCCGGCGAGACCTCGGTCGCAATCGGTATCGGCTGATAGGTCTGGTACTGGAGACTCGCGAGTTCAAGATTGATCGAGCTCACCGTCTCACCCGGCAAGAGTGCTGCGAGTGCACCGATCACCTGGGGGTTTTGCTGGGCGTTCTGCTTGCTGATCGAGATCACCCACTCCGAATGATTCCCGGCGAGCACCCCCGCTGATCCCCCGCTCCTCGCAAAGATCTCTCCGCGCATCGCAGGAACCTCGACATCTTTGAGAGCGATCTGTCTCGCGATGCCATTCAGCTGCGATCCATTGACGATCTGGAGCGAATAGAGCTTGGCTGCAAGCAACCCAAAGAGCACGAGCACCGTCACAGCCCCGACCTTCAGCCGGAGTCCGATCCGCGCGCCGCGTTGTTCATCAAAGGCTCCCGAGCGTCGGCCTGTGCGCATCGATTGAACCGGACGCAGCGCACCCGTCGGACGCGGCGCGCGCAGACGACGGAGGCGACTCTGGAGGTCACGTCTACCAAGGTGCGGGGTGTGTCTCCGTCGGGGAAACCGAAGCCTGCGATTTACCATTGCGCGCATCTCACCTCAGCGCGCTGCCACCACTTGGCATGCGAGAGCCGAAACTGAACCTGCGCATGTCACTCAGCGCCCAGCTCCAGATGCGAAATACCGGAATTGCCAAGATCAGGCCGCCGAGTCCGACGACAGCGGTGGTCACGACGAGCTGGGAGATCAAGATTCCCGGCTGTCCAATGAACGCCGCGACGATCGCATAGAACAGCGTGCCAAACAGACATCCAAGCGTGGTCCCAAGGACTCTCGCGTTGTAAAAGTCATGGCCAAATGCTGACGAGACAAAAGATCCAACGGCGTAACCGATGACGACGTAAACAAGTGCACTGAGTCCAAACGGGGTCGGCAGCACAAGATCGGCGGCGATCCCTGCAAAAAATCCCATGAAAGCTCCGACCTCTGCCCCACCGATGATCCCGGCCGTAACGGGCAGGACGAGCATCAGATCGGGATGGGATCCGAAGATCATCATCTGGTTCAAGAACACATATTGGACAATCATCGAAATCAGGATGACGCCGGCGATTTTGAGCCAGGTGAGATCTTCAAACATCACAGCACCCAACGATCTCCGCGCGCCATTGCTACGCGGGAGCCAGCCACTGGAGGACCGACACGTACTGGAGCTGAGAAAAGTTCACCGATGGAGAGATCGTGACCCGTGCAAGCTGACCGGAGGCACTCTTGGTGACAGAGGTCACGGCACCGACCGGAATTCCCGGAGGATACGCGCCGTTGTCCTGGCCACTCGTGATCGCAACTTGTCCCACATGAGGGACCGCCGATGTTGATTGAAGCTGTTCAAGCGAGAGTCCCGTTCCGGTTCCCACCGCACGGAAATAGGTCGGACCAAGCAACACACCGACACCAAAATGCGCATCAAGCACCAGCTCGACAACCGAGGTGGAACCGGTCGAACTGATGATGGTTCCAATCAGGCCAGAGGTTCCAACGACGGGCATTCCGGGTCCAACTCCCTCTCTCGTACCGAGGTTGATCTCGATTGTCTGCCGGAAATTCGACGACGCCGGGGCGATGACTGATCCGACTACCGAGGAGAGATTGGTAAAGGACAGGCGACTGAGAGTCTCGACCTGGCGCGCTGCAGCGAGCGAGTAGTTGTCCATCGCGGTCCTGCGCTGCAAGACACCGATCTGGGCGCGCAACTGATTGTTCTGAGTACTGAGTTGGCCATAGTGAATCGCCCCGGCAAAGATGTCACCGATCGGGTGCAAGACCGCGGTAGTGCCGCGCTGAAAGGGCGACAAAACGCTCATCACTCCATTTCGCACATGCCCGATTGCACGAGAGACAACCCCGCGGTAATCGAGAGTGACAACTGTCACAGAGATCAACAACAGGATCAGAAGTGTCAACCGTTGATTACTCCCCCGAGCTATCGCCATGGCAACAGACTCGAGTCAATCAGCGCGACGATGAAAACGTCAAGACATCGCGGAGCATGTCGAACTCTTCGAGGCACATTCCACTACCCAACGCGACACAGTTGAGCGGATCGGTGGCAACAACGATTGGCATGTGCGTCTCGTTCATCAGCCTCTGTGCGAGTCCATGCAGGAGTGCTCCGCCACCGGTGAGGTAGATGCCCCTGGTCATCAGGTCTGCAGAGAGTTCCGGGGGGGTCTTGTCAAGCGTTGCCTTGACCGCCTCGACAATCTTTGCCACTGGGTCCTCGATCGCTCGACGGATGTCTTTCGATGAGGCGAACACGGTCTTTGGAAGTCCCGTCACCAGATCACGGCCACGGATCTCAGCGCCGATCTCCTCTTCGAGTTCGCAGGCCGATCCAATTGCAATCTTGATCTCCTCAGCGGTTCGATCTCCAAGTGCGAGCGAGAACTCGCGCTTTGCAAAGTCGATGATCGCCTCGTCGAGTTCATCTCCACCGACGCGGATCGATTGGCTGACGACAATGCCACCAAGTGAGATGACCGCAACTTCGGTTGTACCTCCACCGATGTCGACGACCATGTTTCCTGTCGGCTCATTGATTGGAAGACCAGCACCGATCGCAGCTGCCATTGGCTCTTCAATGATGTATGCCTTGCGCGCTCCTGCGTACTCGGCAGCCTCTTGCACTGCGCGCTTCTCAACGCCGGTAATACCCGAGGGAACACAGATCACCATGCGCGGCTTTGCAAAGCGACGCGAGTGCACCTTGCGGATGAAATAGCGCAGCATCATCTCGCAGATCTCGAAGTCCGCGATGACGCCGTCTTTGAGCGGACGGATCGCCTGGATATTGCTTGGCGTACGTCCAATCATCATCTTTGCCTCGATACCCACCGCGAGCGGTCGGTTGTCATTGACATTGATGGCGACGACAGATGGCTCATTGAGCACGATGCCGCGACCACGTACATAGACGAGGGTATTTGCCGTTCCAAGGTCGACAGCCATATCTCGGCCGACAAAACCAAACGTTTTTTCGCGCATAGCTACAACTCCAAATCCGCTTTCAACAAGTTAGAGGTTAGGTGATCCGCGACCTTGGCACGACTGCACCGGCATTGTTGAACCTAACCATGTTCGCGCATCCACCTTTCAATTGCCTGACGGCATTCTCTCCGCGGACACGAGTCGTGCCCTCTCCCGGTTCTAGGCAAGACCCGGGAAGAAAAGTGCAACCTCGCGAGCCGCGGCCTCAGGGCCGTCTGATCCATGGATGAGGTTCTCGGCAAGGTCTGTCGCGTAGTCCCCGCGGATCGTTCCAGGCGCAGCATCGGCAGGATTGGTCGTCCCGATCATCGCCCGGACGATCTTCCAGGTGTCTGTCGGACCCTCCACCACCATCACCAGAGCCGCCGAGCGGGTGATGAAGGCGACGAGATCTCCAAAGAATGGGCGCTCTGTGTGCTCTGCATAGTGCAACTTTGCAACATCTTTACTGACGATCCGGAGCTCTGCGGCAGCAACCTTCAGGCCGCGGCGCTCAAAACGTCCAAGAATCTCGCCGATCAGGCCACGTTCTACGGCATCGGGCTTCAAAATAACCAAGGTTCTATTCACGACCATGAGAGGCTAGTCGGCCAATCGCTCCCCGCGCAGCGCCGACGACGTAGAGCGACCCCATCACGAGCACCGCGTCGGGCTCGCGCGCCTCCGATCGAGCGACAAAAAGCGCCTCTTCGACGTCAGGCACGGCCCGCACCTTTGGTCCGAGGTCTCCTATCGCCTTGGCAATCGCGCTCGCATGCTGTGCCCTTGGCGAGGCTGGCTCACAGCAGATGACCTCAGCGACGCGTTCACAGCCCATTGCAACCAAGAGCGCCCGCGGGTCGCGACCACGCAGGCAGCCCATCACGACGATGATGCGCTCAACTGACCCAAAATCCTCGCGCATTGCATCACCGAGCACCTTCGCGCCCGCCCCGTTGTGCGCGCCGTCGAGAATCACGAGCGGGCTTCGGGCGACCACCTCGAGACGACCGGGAACCTTGACCTTCGCAAAGGCCTCGGCGGCGACATCTTCATGGACTGGTGCTCCAAAGAATGCCTCGACCGCACTGAGCGCAAGCGAGGCATTGGCCCCTTGATGAGCGCCATGCAGTCCAAGGAAGAGTCCCTCGTAGTTTGCCCCGGGTGTCCTGATGTCAAGCACACGTCCGCCGACAGCAACGGTGTTGTTCGTGCATTCAAAGTCGCGTCCTCGACGCCAGAGGTCTCTTGCACCGGCACGTTTCGCCTCATCGACAAAGATCTGGACGATCTCCTCGTCTTGTTCGCCAATCACGGCGATCGATGAAGACTTGATGATTCCTGCCTTCTCGCTCGCGATGTGTGCGCGCGTCGGCCCGAGAATCTCAACATGATCGAGTTCGACATTGGTGATGACAGCTACCTCTGAATCGATCACGTTCGTCGCGTCATACCTACCTCCGAGACCAACCTCGACAACTGCGGCATCAACCGCGCAGTCCGCGAAGTACCGATAGGCAGCTGCGGTGACAAGTTCGAACCAGGTCGGAGCCATCGAAAGTGCACCGCTTGAAAGAACAAAGTCCTCGAGCGTCTCAAGCGCAACGAGGATCTCGAGCAACTCTTCATCAGAGATCGGAATGAGATCTCTCGTGATGCGCTCGTTGATCTGTTGCAGATGCGGGCTCGTGATCGTGCCGGTCGAAAGTCCTCGCGCGAGTAACAGTGCTGTTGCAATCCTTGTCGTCGAACCCTTGCCGTTCGTACCGGTGATGTGAATGCTCGGATAGGAGCGCTGGGGATCTCCCATCACCCCAAGGAGTGCTGCGATGCGCTCAAGGGTTGGCTCGGCAGCCCTGCCGGCCTGGCCGCGTTCGATCGCCTCGAGGTTGATATGGCGATCGAGCCAGGCGAGTGCATCACCAAAGGAAGAAAAATCTGCCGCGCTCAATTCGCTACGCGCTCTTTATTGATCAGGAGGCGACGCGGCGGGTGCGGTCGGACTTGTCGTCGACTCGCGCGACCAGGGTGGGCGCGACGTGCTCGAGCACGACCGAACGATCAATCACGCACCGGCCGACATCGGTTCGGCTCGGAAGGTCATACATGACCTCAAGAAGCACCTCTTCGATGATCGCCCGCAGTCCTCTCGCACCCGTGCCACGCAAGAGTGCCTGGTCGGCAATTGACTCGAGCGCGTCATCGGTGATCTCGAGCTCGACGTTGTCAAGTTCGAAGACCCGCTTGAACTGGCGAACGAGGGAGTTCTTCGGTTCCACAAGGATCTGCACAAGTGCGTCGCGATCGAGGTTCGAGACTGCGCTGACGACCGGAAGACGACCAACAAACTCGGGAATCAGACCGTATTTCAGAAGGTCCTCTGGCAAGACCTCGAGCATCAGCTTGCCCTCGTCTTGGAACTTGTACTTTTTCACGTCGGCGCGAAACCCAATTCCGGTCTTGCCGATACGAGATTCGATGATCCGGTCAAGGCCCGCAAAGGCTCCGCCGCAGATGAACAAGATGTTCGTCGTGTCGATCTGGATGAACTCTTGATGCGGGTGCTTCCGGCCACCCTGGGGAGGCACCGAGGCGGTGGTCCCTTCGAGAATCTTCAAAAGCGCCTGTTGCACACCCTCGCCCGAGACGTCACGCGTAATCGAGGGGTTCTCTGACTTTCTCGCGATCTTGTCGATCTCATCGATATAGATAATCCCTGTCTCGGCCTTCTTGACGTCATAGTCAGCGGCCTGGATCAGCTTGAGCAAGATGTTCTCGACGTCCTCACCGACATAGCCAGCCTCGGTGAGCGCGGTCGCATCGGCAATGGCAAAGGGGACGTTGAGCATGCGGGCAAGCGTCTGGGCAAGAAGCGTCTTGCCACAGCCGGTAGGACCGAGCAGCAAGATGTTCGATTTCGCGAGTTCGACCTCGGTGTTCGAGTCGGTTCCTGCCTGAACGCGCTTGTAGTGGTTGTAGACCGCGACGGAGAGAATCTTCTTCGCCTGTTCCTGGCCGATGACATAGTCATTCAAGAACTCAAAGATCTCACGTGGCTTTGGAAGGTCTTCGAAGCTTACTTCGTGCGATTCGCCAAGTTCTTCTTCGATGATGTCGTTGCACAGCTCAATGCATTCGTCGCAGATGTAGACACCAGGACCGGCGATCAGCTTCTTCACCTGCTTCTGCGTCTTTCCGCAGAAGCTGCACTTTACGAGCTCTCCGCCCTCACCAAACTTGGCCATCACCCCTCCTCAACGTCAGGCTGCGCCCACTGCGGCCATTTGGCCGATGACATCACGCGATGTAATGACCTCATCTATGACACCGTAGTCGCGTGCCTCGTCCGCAGAGAGGATGAAGTCTCGATCGGTATCAGAGGCGATCTTTTCCACCCTCTGACCGGTGTCTTCAGCGAGCATCTCGTTCAGCATGTCGCGCATGCGCAGGATCTCTTTTGCCTGAAGCTCGATGTCCGTTGCCTGACCAGAGGCTCCACCATAGGGCTGGTGCATGAGGATCCTCGCGTGGGGCAACGCGAAACGCTTGCCCTTGGTTCCCGATGCAAGCAACACCGCGGCTGCAGATGCAGCCTGTCCGAAACAGAATGTGGATTTGTCGGGTTTGACATATTTCATCGTGTCATAGATCGCAAAAAGCGCGGTGATGTCACCACCGGGTGAGTTGATATAGATGTTGATGTCCTTCTCTTGGTCCTCTGACTCAAGAAACAGCATCTGCGCGCAGACGAGATTCGCAACGGTGTCATCGATCGGCGTACCGATGAAGATAATGCGCTCTCTCAGAAGGCGCGAGTAAAGGTCATACGCTCGCTCGCCGCGACTCGAAGACTCGACAACTGTTGGAACGAGATAGTTCGATGCGCGATATCCCGGTGTAATCAATGTCGGAACCATCTGTTCTGCACTGCTCATTCGTGCGCCTCCTCGTGGTCATGGTGGTGTTCATGGTCGTGATCATGGTCGTGATCATGGTCGTGATCCTCAAGAAAGGCCATCAGCGCCTCGCGGTCAACGGCCCTCCCCTCGTCATCGACCATCGAAACGTTCTCAACGAGCCACTTGAGCGCCTTTGCCCGCTCGATCTGCGAACGCAGCGCGCTTATGCGGCCATTTGTCTCAAGCGTCGCGCGCATCTGTGCCGGAGTCTGTCCAGCCTGAGCGGCAAGACGCACGAGCTCCTCGTCAACGTCTGACTCATCTGCCTCAATCAGCTCAGCCTTGACAAGCGCCCGGAGTGCGAGATCGGCCTTGACCTGCGTGACCGCCTGAGGGTCAAGTCCAGCAAGGAAGACCTCTGGGTCCTGTCCCGTCGCGTTCAGGTAGTCCTGGATCGAGACCTGCTGCTGGGAGAGCCGGAGGGCGAGGTCTTCGAGGAGGTGCTGCTTCTCTTCATTGAGGAGCACCTCTGGGATCTCGACATCGACAAGGGCGACGAGAGCCTCGATTGCCTGTTCTTGCATTGCCATCGATGCCTGCATGCGCTTGACCGACGAGAGCCGGTCGCGCAGGTCCTCTCGGAGCTGCGCGAGGTTGTCGAACTCGGAGGCGTCGGTCGCAAAGGCATCATCAACGTCCGGGAGGACCTTCTCGCGAACGAGCGTCACCTTGACCTCAAGATGTGCAGCTCCGCCAGGAGCGTCATCTGCGTCAAGCGCAAACTCGTCTCCAACCTTTGCGTTGAACAGCCTCTCGTCGATACCCTCGACAATTCCACCGCTTCCCACCTGGTAGACGAGATCGTCAGCGGTCAGGCCCTCAGCGGGTTCGCCATCACGATTTCCGTGGATATTCAAGGTGACAAGGTCGCCATCTCTGGCCGGCCGGTCAACCTCGGTGAGCGTTGCAAACTGCTCGCGCATCTTGTCGATCTGGGCATCGATGTCAGCCTCACTCGCGAGCGGACTCGGAACTGTAATCTCAAGGCCCTTGTATCCAGCGATCGTTACCTCTGGACGCACCTCGACGGTGGCGGCAAAGACGATCGGACCCGATTCCTCACCGGAGGTGACGTCGATCTCGAGCTGGTTGATGACGTCAAGAGACTCTTCGTTGACGGCGTCCTCGTAGTACTTGGGGAGCACATCATTGAGCACCTCCGCGCGGATCGTCTTGTGTCCAAGACGCGAGACGAGCACCTGGCGTGGCACCTTGCCGGGACGAAAACCGGGGAGCGAAGCCTGCCGGGTGAGACGCCGGAGCGTCTCCTCCTCGGCGCGCCTGAGATCCTCCTCGTCGACCTCGACGGTGAGCTTTACTTTGTTGCCTTCGAGAGATTCAAGAGTTGTTTGCATACAGGTCCGAGAGTCTACCGGTGCAAAAGACCGGCCCCCGACAGCGCGCAAAGTGCGTCGACAGGCCAATAATTCATCGAAAATGAGGCCTGGTCAACAATTGATTTCGGCGATCTCACGCCGCCTCTGGTCTGAACCGTCTGTTCTGTCGTCGTGTAAGACAAGAACGATCTCCGCTACGTTATAGAGGTACGGGTTGTGGCGCAGCTTGGTAGCGCACCTGCTTTGGGAGCAGGGGGCCCCGGGTTCAAATCCCGGCAACCCGACCACAGATGAACTCTTGAGGTTGAGATATTGGTCTGCCAAACTTTCGATATGGTTGTCGAAACGATGTCTGATCAGGGCGTTCATCGGTTTTGCGGGTGTAGCTTAATGGTAAAGTCCCAGCCTTCCAAGCTGGTAATGCCGGTTCGATCCCGGTCACCCGCTCTCGCGAATCAGTAACGTATCTGACTCTTCGGATTCTGACGGGGGTCGACACTCTCATCGCACCACGATCGAGCCCAATACGCGCCAGTTCGGTTTGCCGGCGTAGAGCAGAGCCCGTATCCGGTAGTTCTCGAAGTTGCGAAAGCCAAAGCCGATTCTTTTGATGCGTTTGATCAAGTTGTTGAGTGCCTCGGTGGGCCCGTTGCTCACCCTGGCGATGTGGTAGTTGCAGAGTTTGTCGAACCAGGTGCGGATTGTCCGCCCAAGTTTTTGGATCTCGGGCGGCATCGCTTTTTTCAGGCAGTGGCCTTTGAGTTCTTCGAGCAGCTGGCGCGCCTCGACGGGGTCGTGCACGCGATAGAAGTCACGTAGACGCTCTTTCACCCGATAGGCAATTGCCACCTCACCGTTCGGATCGCCGAGCTCGAGCAGTGACGAAAGACGCTCGATGGCGCTGGCGTCGAGCCTCTCCTCGCCCATCAGCAGGACCCGGCGTGCCCGATAGAGCGGATCATCTCTCCGACCCCGATGACCGAGCTGCTCGGCCTGCACACGACGACGAATGGCGTCAAGACAGCGATTGGCAAGCTGTATGGCATGGAACGGGTCGACCACCTGGTGGGCCTTTGGCAAGACGACCGAATACACCGCCGCGTAGGTAGCCGACATGTCAAGGGCGCCGAAACGGATTCGCTCTTTCCATGCCAAAGGTTGTTTGTCGATCCAGCCCGCTACATCGACGTAGTTGCGGCTCGGCAAGATGTCGATGATCTGGTGGTTCTCGACATCGGCGACCGTCGTCGCGTAGTCCTTGTGGGTCTTTCTGTCGGATTTGACGAAGGCGGTCTCATCGAGACCGATCGCGGTTGTCTTGTTCAGCCGTCTGCGGTCGGCCGCGAGAAGGGCCTTGCCATAGGTGGTCACGGCGTCATTCACCGTGTGCCAGTCACAGGCAAGCTCGCCAGCCACCTCGGAGACCGTCCTCCCGGTGCCGACCTGGACCGTCGCCCACTTTGCGGCCCTTGTTGTCAACAGACAGTTCTTCGCCGCGATTCGGTGATCGGTGAGAACCCAGCTCCTTTTCGGACACCTGGCATCGACGCAACGCATCCGGTGTTTCTTCCACGAGAGCCGCATTGCCACGCCGTAGACGGGAAGGTCCACATAGTGCACGACCGGGCGCTCTTTCACCTCGGCACGTTGCCCACAGGTCGGACATCTCACGATCTCAATCACCTGCTCGATCATCAGCTCGACATTCGGACCGTGGCGCTCGTAACGAAGGACCTTGACGTCCTTGAGACCTACCAATGCCTCGAGGATTTCAGTAGGGTCAGTAACGACGAAGGTGCTTCTAGTTTTTTGGGTCACACCTCAAGCTTGGGGCACCTTCGTCAATATCTGGGTGATCCTGCGAAAGAAGATCTGCGTCGGCGACTCCCCGTTGAAATCCGAAGAACC
>Ga0307374_10005048_pt1 | contig 21599 bp, 13 predicted proteins | sample OX3MG_FD_202532 | JGI IMG/M metagenome (GOLD analysis project Ga0307374, IMG submission 202532) | Soil microbial communities from Risofladan, Vaasa, Finland - OX-3 | ecosystem: Environmental > Terrestrial > Soil > Coastal area > Acid sulfate soil | place: Finland: Risofladan, Vaasa | collected...
CCCAACCGCCGTGGGCTGGAGCGGGCGCTCGCGGCCGGCGCCCGCCGCGCGGTGGTGACGATCGGAGTCACCGACGGGTTCAATCGCCGCAACGTCAACCGGGCCGTCCGCGACAGCCTGGCCGAGCTGGCGGTCCTCTGCGACCTGGCGGCGGGCGCGGGGGCCCAGCTGGACGTCAGCTTGAGCTGTGCCTTCGGCTGTCCCTTCGAGGGGCGCGTCGACCCCGACCGGGTGGCGCAGCTGGCGTGTGCCTGCACCGAGGCGGGGGCCCAGGAGATCGGGATCGCGGACACCATCGGGGTTGCGACCCCCCCCGCTGTGGCCAGGGTGCTGGATCGGCTGGAAGCCCGCGGTCTCGCCGTCGAGCGGCTCTCACTCCACCTGCACGACACGCGGGGGCTCGGGCTCGCCAACGCCCTGCTCGCGGCGCAGGCGGGGGTCCGCCGGTTCGAGGGGTCGGTGGGGGGGATCGGCGGCTGCCCGTTCACCCCCGGCGCCACCGGCAACGTCTGCAGCGAGGACCTGCTGCACCTGCTGGCCAGCTTGGGCCACCCCATCGCGGCCGACCTCGGCCGCTACCTCGAGGTGGCGGCCGGCCTGGAGGCGATCCTCGGCCACCGTCTCCCCGGCCACCTGCACCGGTCCGGGCTCTGGAACGGCTCGCCGCTCGCGGACGCGGCACCCGTCAGCGGCCCCTGAGCCGAGCCGCTCCGTCCGGTCGCCCTCGCCTCCCCCGGCGCAGCGCCCGCTCAGCGGTCGGCCGCGGGAGCGCACCCGTTCCGCGAGCTCGATCCCAGCCGTCGCGAGCGCGCGCCCTCGCGGGACCGGCCCTGTTCCCCCGAGGCTGTCCGCGCCGGTCAGGCGGGGGTCGGGTCAGCGGGCGGGGCCGTCGTCGCCCCGGCGGCGGCGGCCCCGCCGCGATCCTCACGCTCCAGCGCCAGGCAGTAGCCGATCACGGTGATCTGGCCAACCACGAATGCGTAGAAGAGGATCAGAAAGAAGAGCGCGAAGGTCTGCCCGTAGGTGGCAAACCCGTGCTCGAGGCGGAAGTACAGAGGGAAGAGGAGCGAGAAGATCTCGAAGAGGGCCCCGGCCGCGATCGCCCCCGGGAGCACCGCCCGCGGGCGGTGGGGCCGGTTGGGGACGACGACGTACAGGACGAGGAAGAGGAGGGTGGAGAGCGCTCCCGCCACCAGCACCTGGAGAGCCAGCCCCGCCGGCCCCGCGATCAGGGCCCGGGGGACCACTGGGAGCGTGTGCAGCGCCGCCAGGAGACTGGAGCTGAGCAGCACCGGAACCGCCAGCACGGTGAGGCACGCGATCATGCCGACCGCCATCAGCTTTTGGGGAAGAAAGTCACGGCTGCTGCATCCGGCCAGGGCGGAGAGGCCCTGGTCCATCGCCCCGAAGAGCGAGCTGCCGCTCCACAGCAGACCGATGACGCCGACGGCGGCGAGCACCCCCCGGTGCTGGCGGAAGGCCTGCAGGGCCGCCACCACCTGGGCACCCTGGCCCCCCGGGAGCATCCCTGCGATCTCACGGTGGAACAGGTGGGTGACCCCGGGGCTCTGGAGCAGGAAGCCCAGCGCGCCGACGGTCAGCAGCGCCATCGGGAAGAAGGCGAAGAGCAGGTTCCAGGCGATCAGGGTCGCCCAGTTTCCCCCCTGGCGGTCGAGGTAGCGCAGCAGCACCCGTCCGACCGTGTGTCGGCGCAGGCGGCCCATCCCCCTACGGTATCGGGTCCCTGCTGCCGGCGCTCGGGCTCCGCCACCGGGTCTCGGCTGTCAGAGCGGCGCGGGCGCTCGGCTCTGAGACACTGGCAGGGTGGCGGGGCAGGCAGCGGTGGAGGTGGGTGGCCTGGTCAAGGACTACGGTCCGGTCCACGCGGTCGCGGGGCTGGACCTGCGCATCGCCACCGGCGAGCTGGTGGCGATCCTGGGTCCCAACGGGGCGGGCAAGACCACGACTCTGGAGGTGATCGAGGGCCTGCGCCGAGCGGACGGGGGGACGGTGCGCGTGCTCGGCGACTCGCCCGCCCGCGCCCGCCGGCGCGTCGGGGTCCAGCTCCAGGAGGGAGCCCTCTACGCCGACCTCACCTGCGCCGAGACGCTGCACTACTTCGGCCGCTGCTACGGGGTCCGGGTTGACCCCGTCCCGCTGCTGGTGATGGTCGGGCTGGAGGGGCTGGGCGACCGCCGCACCGAGCGCCTCTCCGGCGGCCAGAAGCGGCGGCTCCAGATCGCGCTCGCCCTCTGCAACAATCCCGAGCTGGTGATCCTGGACGAACCCACCACCGGCCTCGACCCGCTCAGCCGGAGGCGGACCTGGGATCTGGTGCGTCGTCTCCACCAGGACGGGCGCACGATCCTGCTCACCACCCACTACATCGAGGAGGCCGAGACGCTCGCCCAGCGGGTCGTGATCGTGGACCGGGGCACCGTGATCGACGAGGGCTCGCCGGCGGCGCTGGTGCAGAGGCTGGGCACGGCGGTGACGGTGAGCCTCACCGCCTCCGCCGCCGCCGGCCTCGACCGACTCCCGGCGGTGCTGGACGCGGGCCGGGACGGCGACCGCTGGCGGTTGCGCACCGACGACGCCGGGGGGCTCCTGCTCGCCCTCACCGCCCGACTGGGCGGCGCGGGGCTGCGGGACGTGCGGGTCCAGGGGCCGACCCTGGAGGACGTCTTCCTGGCCCGGACCGGGCGCCGGATCGCGGCCGTCCCCCATCCGGACGAGGAGGCCTGAGAGGGCCGTGCAGGAGCGCGGCGGCACCCGCCTTGCTGAGATCACGTGCCCCGCCTCCGGGGGGGCCGCCGGGACCTTCTTGGAGCTGGTGCGGATGAACCTGCTGATCCTGCGGCGGAATCGTCAGATCCTGGTCTTTAACGTGCTGGTTCCGCTGCTCATGATCCTCATCTTTGGCGGCCTGTTTCAGAGCCATCCGGCCATGGTGGCGGTGGCGGGTCCCGCGCGGGCGGTGGCGGTGCTCCGCTCCGCGCTACCCGCGCACAGCTTCACCGTGGAGCGCCTCTCGAGGGCGGCCGCCCGGCGTGCCGTAGCCGACGGGAGCGCCAGCGTCGCCCTGATCGTGCCGGGCGGGGGGACCCGCCCGCTTCGCGTCACCGTGGTCGAGAACGCGGCCAACGTCACCGACAACGGGGCCCGCACGGCGGTGGCGGAGGCGGCCGTCGGCCGCCTCAACCAGGTGCTGCTCGGGCTCCCCCCGGCGGCGGTGCCGGTGGTGGCCACGGTGGCGGCGACCGGGGGAACGCGCTCGAGCTCGCTCGCCAGCAGCGACTACATCCAGTTCCTCACCCCCGGGGTGCTCGCCTATGCCGTCTTCACCGCGGGAGTGCTGGGGGCCGGCCTGCGCACGGTCACCGACCGCGAGCGCGGAACCCTGCGACGGGTGCGGGCGACGCCGCTGCCGATCGGCAGCTTCCTCGGAGCGCAGATCCTCAGCCAGCTGGTGCTGGTGGCGGTCCAGGTGGTGGTCCTCTTGGGGGTCGCCCGGCTGGTCTACGGGGTCGGCGTCGGTCCTGACCCGGCCGGACTGGCCGGGTTGACGCTGGTGGGGGCTCTTTGCTTCCTCGCCTTCGGGTTCCTCATCGCCGGCTTCGCCCGTGGCGAGCAGGCGGCGCTCACCATCGGCAACCTCTTCTCGCTTCCCCAGCTCTTCGTGGCCGGGATCTTCTTCCCGATCTCACAGTCGCCGACCTGGCTGCAGGCACTCAGTTCGGTGATGCCCCTGCGGTACTTCAGCGACGGGCTGCGCGGGCTGATGGCCGAGGGCCAGTCGCTGGGGGCGGTCGCCGGCGACCTCGCGGTGCTGGCCGGCCTCGGGCTGGTGGCGCTGGTGCTGGCGGCGACCACCTTCCGCTTCGAGCCGGTGGGGGCCTCGCGCTGATCCCCCCGCTCCCCGCCGGCTCGGACGACGGGGATGGACCGCTCTCCGACCTGCTGGTGGTCGACCTCTCGCGGGTGCTCGCCGGCCCCTACGCGACCATGCTGCTCGCCGACCTCGGTGCCCGCGTGATCAAGGTCGAGCGCCCCGGCGTGGGCGACGACACCCGCCGGTGGGGTCCCCCCTTCGTGGGCCCGGCCGACGATCCCGAGAGCGCCTACTTCCTCGCCGCCAACCGGAACAAGGAGTCGATCGCGCTCGACTTCGGTGCCCCCGGCGATCGCGCGGTCCTGCTTCGCCTGATCGCGCGCGCGGACGTGGTGGTGGAGAACTTCCGCCCCGGCGCCCTGGCCCGGCATGGACTCGACCCCGAGACCCTGCGCCGCCGCCATCCCCGCCTGGTGGTGCTGTCGGTGTCGGGCTTCGGCCCCGACGGTCCCGATGCGGGGCGCCCGGGCTACGACCACATCCTGCAGGGCGAGGGCGGTCTCATGAGCGTGACCGGGCCGGGGCCGGGCCAGCCGGTCCGCATCGGCGTGCCGGTGGTCGACATCCTGGCCGGCACCTTCGGCGCGCTCGGGGTGCTGGCGGCGCTGCACCAGCGCGAGCGGACCGGGGAGGGTCAGCTCGTCCATTCCTCCCTGCTCGGCGCGGCGGTGGCCAGCCACGTGTACCAGGGGACCCGCTGGCTGCTGGCCGGGGAGGTGCCGGTGCCCCTGGGCAACCGGCACCCGACGATCGTCCCGTACGGGGCGTTCCGGTGCGGCGACCGGCTCATCCAGATCGCGGTGGGAACGCAGCCGATGTGGGCGCGGTTCGCCGATCTGCTCGGGCTGGAGGCCGCCGATCCCCGCTTTCGCCGCAATCAGGACCGCGTCGTCCACGTGGAGGTCCTGACCCAGGCGATCGAGGCGCGACTGGCGAGCCGCCCGGTGGAGACCTGGCTGCGCGACCTCGGGGCGGCGGGCATCCCCTGCGGCGAGATCCGCTCGCTGGACCAGGTGTACGCCTCGGCCCAGGTGGCCGCCCAGGGGCTGGTGGTGACGGTGGATCATCCCACCCTCGGCCCGATCCGCCTTCCCGGCCCGCCGCTGCGGCTGCCGCGGCGGCGCACCCGGCACCGGCCTCCGCCCCGGCTGGACGAGCACGGCGCCGCGATCCGCCGATGGCTGGGGACGGACCAGGGGGCGGGCATGCCGCCCCCCGCTGGGGCCGCCCCCGACCTCCCGGCGCCCCCGCCGGTGGACGCCGCAGGGTGAGCGCCGGGCCGGCGGTCACCCCGGGCGCGTGGCGGGAGCGGGTCTCCGGCGGCTGCCCGCCGCGGGCGCGGCGAGCCCGGCTCCGGCCCCCAGGGGGGACGTGACGTGCCCGGCTTCGAGCCGGCGGTGCCGAACCCCGTGCGCCCCTTCGACCTCGTCCCCCTGCTCGAGGGATGCTCCGGCACGATCGCCTTCCAGGCCCGCAACCGTGTGACGGGGGAGGTGGTGGAGCACCGCCCCGATCTCATCCAGCCCACCGCCAGCGTCGCCAAGCTGATGGTCCTGGTCGAGACCTTTCGCCGGGTGGAGGAGGGATCGGTGGCTCTGGACGAGCCCTTGGGGGTTCGGGCCGAGCACCGGCTGGGGGGCGCGGGGGTGCTCCACCTGCTGGGGCGGGCGGCGGCGCCGTCGCTGGGGGACGGCGTGCTCCTGATGATCGCCCTCAGCGACAACACCGCCACCAACGCGCTGCTCGACCGCCTCGGGGGCGCCGAGGTGGTCACCCACACGATGCGGGCGAGGCTCGGCCTGGCCACCCTGCGGGTGAACCGGCCGATCTCCTTCGACCCCCTCGTGGAGGCAACAGAGCCGTTCGGAGTGGGCTCCCCGGCCGAGCTGGTCGAGCTGGTGGATCGGATCGTCGGCGAGCGGCTCTGGAGCCCGGCCGCGTCGCGGGCGATGCTGGCGATCCTGCGCGAGCAGCGCCACCTCGACCAGGCCGCCCGCTACCTCGATGCCGTCGAGCTGGAGCCGGGACCGGGGGAGCTTCCGCGCTGCCGGGTGGCGGGCAAGACCGGCTGGGACCACGGGCTGCGCAGCGACGTCGGGGTGGTCGAGTTCGCGGGCGGGGGCGGGTTCGTCTATGCCCTCTGCACCTCCGGCTGCCGGGATCGCACCCCCGGCCTCGACCACGAGGCCAGCCTGCTGCACGGCCGGATCGCCCGCCAGCTGGTGCTGCGGTGGTGGCCCCGCGAGCGCGGGCCGGCCCCGGTCCGGTGGGGAGCGGGGGAGCCGGCCGCCCGGTAGCCGAGCGCGGCCGAGGTCCGCGCCGCCCCGGCGCCGACCGCCCCGAGGGCGCAGGCGACGTGGCCCCGATCGACCGGTGCCCCCGCCGCGTCGCGCATCGACCGCTCCTGCCCCGCGCTGTGCTGGAGATGCTGGTCGAGGCGCTCGGGGGCGCGCCGGCCGAGCGCCTCGACGGCGGCCAGGGGTCCCTGCCGTTGCCGGGGGCGCGGGCGATCACCGCACGCCCCCGACCCGGGGCCGGACCCCATCCTGTCGGGCCCGCCGGCGCCACCGCGGGGCGGGCGCCCGGCTCCTGGGGGGCCTGCGCCGGGGGGGCTCAGCTCTCCGGTCCGCCCGGGTGACCGCCGCGATCCCGCCGCCCCCGGCGGTGCGCGCGGAGCTTGCCTACCCCGTCCCCGGGCAGCTGGTCAGCCCCTGGCAGTTGTTCGGCTGGTTGCCGCTTACCTCGGTGCCGGGCCCCGCGGTCACAGTTCCCCCAAGGTTGAGCACTCCCCCGCCCCCGGCCGCGGCGCGGTTGTCCCGCACCACGGTGCGGGTGAGCACCAGCACGCCGCCGGCGTTGGCGATGCCCCCCCCGCCGGAGCTGGAGCGATTGCCGCTGACCGTCACCGTCACCAGGTCGGCGACGCCATAGTTGAGCAGGCCCCCGGCGCCGAGGTTGCCGCTCAGGGTGGAGTCCACCAGCTGGAGCTGGGCAGGATCGCCCGGATGGCCCTGGTTGTAGACGCCGCCGTCCTGGTTGCCGCTGATGCGACTGCCGCTGACCAGGAGCCGGACGCCGTAGTTGTCGAAGATCCCGCCGCGACCGGTGGAGTTGTCCGCTATCGTGGTCCCGCTCACGGTGACCACCGCGCCCACGTCACTGTAGAGGGTCCCGTACCCGGTCGGATCCCCGCACGGCGGCAGGCAGCCGTTGCTCTCGAGCGTCGACCCCCGGATCACGACGTGGGCGGCCTCGTCATCGACGGCGGCGCCGTAGCGAGCCTGGTTGCCGCTGAGCAGGGTGGCGGACATGGTCATGCTGCTGCCGGCCGCGTTGTAGACGGCGCCGCCGCCGTAGGGCAGCTCGCCCCGGCCGGCGGTGTTGGCCTCCAGGCGGCTGGAGGTGACCGTCAGCGCCCCCACGTTGAGGATGCCGCCGCCGTTGTTGCCGGCATGGTTGCCGCTGATCTGGGAGGACTGGATCGACAGGGTGCCCCGGTTGAGGATGCCCCCGCCGATGTGCTGGGCTGAGTTGCCGACGACCTGGGCGTCCACCAGGACGACGCGGCCGCGCGCGCCGCCGATCGCCTGGTTGAAGATGCCGCCGCCGCTGCTGTCGAGCGACCCCGTGCGATTGTCCGCCACGGTCGAGTCGCTCACCACCAGCGTGGCCGCGTGGTGGTTGTAGATCCCGCCGCCGTCACTGGTGCCGGGGCCGCCGTTCCGGTCCACCTGGCTGTGGTCCTCGAGGCGGATCACGCCCTGGTGGTTGTTCATGAGCCCGCCACCTTCGAAGCCGCTGTTCTGGGTGACGCTGCTGGCGACCAGGGTCAGCCGACCGGTGTTGTAAATCCCGCCGGCGTTGATCGTGTGGTGAGACACAGCGGTCAGCTGGCAGCTGCCGTCGGCGGCGGGACCGGGGCGACCCGGTCCCGGCATGAGGGCGCAGCCGTTGTGGCTGACTGCGACCTGCTCCAGGGTGAGCGTCCCCGCCGTGTGGATGCCGGCCCCGGTTCCCACCAGGCCGCCGGGGTCGCCGCTCAGCCCGCCCGTCACCGTGAGCCGGGCCAGGGTGACATCGGCCGCGGGGCCGATCGTGACCACCGACTGGGTGGTGGTCGGGGCCAGCACCGTGGCGCCGGTCCCGCTGCCCCACAGGGTCACCGGCTCGGGGCGGCTGATGTCGAGATTGGTCCGGTAGCGGCCGGGGCCCAGGCAGATGACCCATCCGCCCCGCCCCCGGGGGGCGGCGGACAGCGCCACGGTCAGGGCCGCCGCAGTCCCCACCCGGGTCGTGCAGGCCCGCGCCGCGAGTTCGCGCACCGGGATCGGCGCGGGCCCCGCCCCGATCCCGGCCGCGGCGAGCAGCAGGCCGGCGGCGACCCCGGCGGCCCCGGCACGGCGCCGCGCACGCGTGGAGCTCGGGGCGGTCCGGGCACGGCGGCGCCGGGATGCTGCGCTCATGGTCCCCAGTCGTAGCACGCCGGAGGGCCGGCCCCGATCGCCGTCCCGCGACGGGATCGTGACGGATGGGGCCGCGACCCAGGGCGGGCGGACGGTGGCGCGCTCTCCCCGATTGCCCGACCCGCCCCGGTGGGGGAGGGGACCCGGCCCGCGCGGTCGCGGAGCCGAGCGCTGAGGCGGTCAGGATCCGGGCGCCCGCCGTCGGGCAGGCCCCCGCGACCGCAGCCCTACCGGCCCGCCGGGTCCCCGCGCCTCCCGCTGATGAGGTCGGCGACCAGGCCGGTCCACCCGGTCTGGTGGGAAGCCCCAAGGCCCTTGCCGGAGTCGCCGTGGAAGTACTCGTGGAAGGGGAGCAGGTCATTCCAGACCGGATCCTGCTGAAACAGGCGCTCGTCACCGAACACGGGGCGACGTCCGCTGGCGTCCCGCAGGAACAGCGACACCAGTCGCGACCGCAGCTCGGACACCACCTGGGCCAGGGTCAGCAGGCGCCCGGATCCGGTCGGGCACTCGACTGTGAAGTCATCCCCGAGATAGGCGTGGAAACGCCTCAGCCCCTCCAGGATCAGGTAGTTGAGGGGAAACCAGACCGGGCCGCGCCAGTTGGAGTTGCCGCCGAAGAGCCCGGAGGTCGACTCGCCCGGCTCGTAATCCACCCGCGCGGTGGTGCCTCCCAGGTCGAGCACCAACGGGTTCTCCAGGTGGGAGCGTGACACCGCCCGCAGCCCGTGGGGGGAGAGAAACTCGGACTCGTCCAGCATCCGCTGCAGGATCCGGCGCAGCCGCGTCGGATCGACGATCGAGAGCAGCCGCCGGTCCCGCTGCCCGGGACGATGGATGTGGCCCACCACGTCATCGATGCCGGGCTGATGGTGGGTGTACCAGTCCATCCGCCGCCGGAAGTCGTGCAGGTGGCGGATCGACTCCGGTCGCAGCACGGTGACCGCCGCCAGCGGCACCAGCCCCACCGCCGAGCGCACCCGCAGGGGGATCCGCTCGCCGGTGGCGCGGTGCAGCACGTCGTAGTAGAAGCCGTCCTGCTCGTCCCACAGCCCCTGCTGGTTCATCGCCTGCGCGATCAGGGTGAAGTGCTCGAAGAACTTGGTGGCGATGTCCTCGTAGGTGTGGTCCTGCTCGGCCAGCCGGAGCGCGATCTCGAGCAGGTTCTGGCAGTACATTGCCATCCAGGCGGTCCCGTCCGACTGCTCCAGATGGCCGTCCACCGGCAGCGCGGCGGAGCGGTCGAAGGGGCCGATGTTGTCGAGCCCGAGAAATCCCCCCTCGAAGACGTTGTGCCCCTCGGCGTCCTTGCGATTCACCCACCAGGTGAAGTTGAGCAGGAGCTTGTGGAAGATCCGCTCCAGGAAGTCGTGGTCCTGGGCGCCGTCGATCTCGAACACCCGCAGCGCCGCCCACGCCTGCACCGGCGGATTGACGTCGCCCAGCGCCCACTCGTACGCGGGCAGCTGGCCCGAGGGATGCATGTACCACTCCCGTCCCAGCAGGATCAGCTGCGACTTGGCGAACTCGGGGTCGAGGTGGGCCAACGCGACGCAGTGGAAGGCGAGATCCCAGGCGGCGTACCAGGGGTACTCCCAGGTGTCCGGCATCGAAATCACGTCCCGGTTGTCGAGGTGCAGCCAGGTGTGGTTGCGTCCCAGCCAGCGGCTCGCGGGCGGCGTCGGCTGGGCTGGGTCGCCGGTCAGCCAGCGGCGCACCTCGTAGTGGTAGTACTGCTTGCTCCACAGCATTCCGCTGAATGCCTGCCGCATCACCTGCGCCTCGTCTGCGCTCGCGTCGGCCGGGGTCAGGGCCTGGTAGAACTGGTCGGTCTCCTCCCGGCGACGGCTGATGATCTGGTCGGCGTCCTCGCCCAGGCCCCCGGCCGTCTCCCGCAGCCGCAGGCGCACGCTGGCGGTGCCTCCCGCCGCCAGCGTGAGCCGGTACCACAGGGCCGCCTTGGTGCCCTGGTGAGCCGGACTGACGGTGGCCAGCCCGTGCACCACGTGGTCCTGGATCCCGTCCTTGGGGAACGGACGCTGACAGCTGACCCCGTAGAGGCGCTCGAAGTTGGTCTCGTTCTCGCAGAAGAGCGGGGTCGGCTCGCCGTCCCAGCCGAGCCAGCGGGTTCCCAGCTCCCAGTGGTCCGCGCGCAGCAATCGCCCCTCCAGGCTGACTCGCGGGCGGCGGCTGTCCGGCCCCCACGACCAGGTGTTGCGGAACCACAAGGTGGGCAGCAGGTGCAGGGTCTGGGGCTCGGGACCGTGGTTGGTGGCGTCGATTCGCACCACGATGTCCTCGGGTCCGGCCTTGGCGTAGGTGGCGGTGACCGCGAAGGTCTTGCCCTCAGAGAAGATGCCGGTGTCGACCAGCTCGTACTCGGGGTCGAGCCGGCCGCGGCGGCGATTCTCGTCCACTAGCAGCTGGTACGGGTAGGCGGCCTGGGGGTAGTGGTAGCGCCAGCGCATGTAGGAGTGGGTCGGGGTGGCGTCCAGGTACCACCAGTACTCCTTGACGTCCTCGCCATGATTGCCCTGGTTGCCGGTCAGCCCGAAGAGCCGCTCCTTGAGGATCGGGTCACGTCCGTTCCACATCGCGAGCGCCAGGCACAGCGTCTGACGGTCGTCGCAGAGACCGCCCAGGCCATCCTCGCTCCAGCGATAGGCGCGCGAGCGCGCCTGGTCGTGCGGGAACGACTCCCAGGCCCGCCCGTCGGGGCTGTAGTCCTCGCGGACCGTGCCCCAGGCCCGCTCGCTGAGGTACGGTCCCCAGTGGCGCCAGGGGGCGCGCCCGCGGGGGACCTCCAGCAGCCGGCGACGCTCCGGATCCATCGCCAGGCATGGTACGGCCGGGGGCTGCGACCTCATGGCAGGCCGGGGCTCGCCGGCTTCGGCCGGGTGGGGGCCGCGACGCGAGCCGAGCAGCGGGATGGCCGCTCCCTGCCGGATGACGAGCTCGTCCCAGTCCCCCATCAACCCGCGACGCAGGGCCGGCGGGTGTCGTCGCCGGGGTCCCGCTCGCGGGCCGGCGCGTTCGCGGCCGGTAGCGCCGGCAGGGTGGTGGCACTCCGCGGGCCGCCGGCGACCCGCGAGGGGCTGGCTGCGTCCGCCGCCGGGGGAGGGGACCGCGGCTGACCCGGGGAGCGTGAATTGTCCCTCGGCCAGCAGCCGCTGCCGCCCCCGGCATCCTCCGTGCACGGCGGCGGCCCGCCCCGCCCGGGGGCGACCCCGGGCGGGCGCAGCCCGTCTGGACCCGGCGGCGGAGCGAGGTCGCGCCGACTCACGTGCCCCTCCCCATGCCACCCGCCAAGCGGCCATCGGGTCAGGGCCGCACCTTCCCCGGAGCGCCGTTGACCGGCCCGCCCCCGCCCCTCAGACACGTTATCCCCGTGCCGGCGGAGCGCCTGTCTACCTCCGCGACGGGGCGGTGATCGGGGCGTCTCCGCCGGGGACGTCGCCAGGGTCGCGAGGGGCCCGGCGTCCGCGTCCCTGCCGGGGCGTGGGCGCGCACCCCCGATGGGTGACCATGCCAGCCGTGGGACCTACCACGACGCGATTCCCCTCCCCACCCGCCTCATCGGTGCCGGTGGCATCGCCGCCGATCGAGGAGGGCGTGGTGGGTGGCACCCTCCTCGCCTCCCGGACCGCTCCACCCCCACCGCCGTTCGGCCGCGTCCGGCACCGGGCCTGGCGCGGCGGTTTTGGATCTACTTCCGTCCGACCCACGGCTCCCGTCGCAGGCGGGACAGCTCTCAGCGGGAGCGGAGGCGGGGACTCGGCCGAAGCGCGCGCACGTGCCGCCGATGTCCGGGGTTCCCGAGGATCGCAATCTCCGGTCCCGTGTCCGGATAGGAGCGGCGATTCGGGGATGCTCCCTCCAGGGCGGTCTCCTGCCACGTCAGCAGCGCCGCGTGGAGGTGAAAGGACGTGCGCGCGGATCGCACCGCCGAAGGCGGCTCCGCCGGAACCGCGCCCACGATGTCCTTGACCAGCTCACGGCAGTAGGTGGGGCCGCCCACGACGTCCTCCAGATGAAGCTTCTCCAGCCGGTCCAGTGCTCGATCGATGGCCTGCACCCACTGGCGTCGGTGCACGCGCCCGATCGCCCACTCGGCATGGGCCGCGAACCCCTGGCGAATCTGCCGATTCGCCTCGCTGATGGCCGTACCGTCGGTGCGCGCGGTGGCCCGCGGCCCCAGTTCCGTCGGGACGACGGTGGCGTGGATGGTCACGATGCTCTCCCCTCCCTCAGCCCGCGCGTTCGCGTGATCGCCCGCCGCGGGGGATGGCTCGACCTCGGCTCGATGGAGCGCCGTCGCCATCCCGCGGGTCGCGCCTCCGGCTTGTCTCCGCCCCCATCGGGTGCGAGCCACCGCGACGCGCCGGGTCCCCCCCGCGCAATCGGAGTCCCGCTCGGGGGGTCCGCGTCCCCGAGATCCTGGCGACCGCGTGGGCCGCCAGGATGGGAGGATCCAGAGGAGGCTGGCTCAGGCGGCGGGGCGCGCCCGACTCGAGAGCGCGGCCCGGGTGGGTGCGCCACGACGAGCGACCCCGTCCGATGCGGGCGAGGCGACGCCCCCCGGCAGTCACGACGGATCCGCGCTGGGGTCCGAGCCGAACCCGCACCCGACCCGTGCTGGAAAGAGGCTCCGGGGGCGCCGTCTCGGCTGCGGGACATCCTGGAGCGTCGCGACCAGCGGGCCGTCCGCTAGGCCGTGCGCGGGGCTGGATGACGCACCGAGGCTGATCCTCGCCAGACGCTCCGCCGGAGTGAGGAGCGTGGTGAATCTCGCCTCGGGCACCCCCCAGCCGCACGACGCCGAACTGACGGCGACGACTGTCGACCGTCGCTCGGGGTCACCCACCGGCGCTGGTGAATTAGATCGTCCCACCCGCTCTCCTTTGGGGCCCGCGGCACGCGCCGCTGTCCTCATCTCTGCCACCTCGGCCCCGCCTCTCGGAGACGGCGTGTCCCCATCGTGGCCCCGGGCATCGGCACTGTCGGTCCGGTGCCGTACCAACTGCGCTCGGGCGGTCGGCGTCGGGACGGGAGGCGGCGAAGCCGGGGACAACCACGGCCGCCGGCCCCTCGGCGCGGTCCGCAGCGCTGTCGCCGGGACGGCGGCGGCCGCCGTCCGTCACCATGCGGGGGTGCGCTTTGGGTCCCAGCTCCTCGGCGACCTCGACCAGGCGGCCGCGCGCGAATGGCTGGTCGCGGACGGGTGCGGCGGGTTTGCGATGGGGACCGCCGCGGGGCTGCGCACGCGCCGCTACCATGGCCTTCTGGTCACCGCCGTCGGGCCGCTGGGGGTGCGGCGGCTGGGGCTGGCGGCTCTGGATGCGGTCCTGTGGATCGGCGATCGGGCGGTCCGGTTGGCAGTCGACGAGTGGCGAGGGGGCGCCGTCGATCCCCGCGGCGACCGCTGGTTGGAGACCTTCGATCGCTGCGACGGCGTACCGCGCTGGCGCTGGACCGTCGGCGACATCTGCCTGGAGCGCGAGCTGGCGATGGTCTGGGGACGATCCGCTGTGGTGGTGGTGCACCGGCTCGTGCGCGCCCCTGCCCCGGTACGGCTCGAGCTGGCCGCGCTGGTCACCTGGCGCGACAGCCACGGGCTGCGGCTGCAGGGAGGGCCGTCGCGCGGACACCCGCCGCTGGCCGCCGACGCCCGCGGCCTCACCTTCGAGGGCCGGCTGCGGGTGGAGGGTCCGGGAGTCCGCGCCGACGGCGGGTGGTACGCCGGCGTGCGCTACCGGGAGGACGCGGCGCGCGGGCTTGCCGACTGTGAGGACCTCTGCCACGCCGGCACCTTCAGCTGCGTGCTCGAGCCGGGGGCGAGCACCACCGTGGCCGCGTGGTCGCCGGTGGCGGACCCACCCCCCCCACCGGGTCCGATGGCGATCGCCGCCACTCGCCGGCGGGCGCGGCGGGTGGAGCACCCGGCCGGGGAGGACGTGGTCGGGCGTCAGCTGCTGCTGGCGGCGGACCAGTTCGTGGTCGAGGGGCCCCGCGTGGTCGCCGGCTATCCCTGGTTCGGGGAGTGGTCCCGCGACACCATGACCAGCTACGAGGGGCTGTTCTTGGCCACCGGCCGTGCCGAGGAGGGGGGCCGGCTGCTCGCCGCCGCCGCCGCGACCCTGTCGCGGGGCATGCTCGCCAACACCACCGACCCGGTCGGCGGGGAGTCCGAGGGGGGCGACCGCGACGCGCCCGCCTACAACACCGCGGATGCGACCCTGTGGTACGTGCATGCGGTCGGCCGCCACCTCGCCCACATCGGCGACGGGGACGGTGCGGCCCCGCTGGTGCAGGCCGTGCTGAGCGTGATCGATCACCACCTCGGCGGAACCCGGTTCGGCATCGGCGTCGACCCGGCCGACGGCCTGCTCCGCCAGGGCGCACCGGGCCGGGCGCTCACCTGGATGGATGCCCGCGTGGACGGGGTCGCGGTCACCCCGCGAGCGGGCAAGGCGGTCGAATTGAACGCCCTGTGGGTGAACGCCCTCGACACCGCCGCCGATCTCTGCGTTCGGGTGGGCCGGGATCCCGCCCCCCTGCGCGCGCGCGCCGCCGCCTGCCGGCGGGCGTTTCGCGCCGCGTTCATCGTCCCCGGCGGGTGCCGGGATGTGGTCGACGGTGATCCCGCCCAAGCCGGACAGATTCGCCCCAACTGTCTGCTCGCCGCGTCGCTGCCGCACGCGCCGCTGCTGGCCGGCGACCCGGCGGCCCGGGCGATCGTGGCGCGGGTGGGCGCGACCCTGCTCACCCCACTGGGCGTGCGCTCGCTCGACCCGGCCGACCCCGCCTACCGGGGGACGCACCGAGGCAGTCCTGCCGCCCGCGACCGCGCCTACCACCAGGGCACCGTCTGGCCGTGGCTGATGGGCGCCTACGTCGACGCCGCCGGACGCGCGGGCCTGCCGCTGGCGGGCCTGCTCGCCGGGCTGGAGCAGCACCTCGCTGAGTGGGGGCTCGGATCGGTCTCCGAGACCGCCGACGGCGACCCTCCGCATCGCGCGACCGGCTGTCCCTTCCAGGCCTGGTCGGTGGCGGAGCTGATTCGCGCCCGCCTCCGGGTGGGATCCCAGCCGGCTTCCGCCTCCGGGTCGGCCCCGCGCCGGGCCGACCCGCAGGGGTGATCGCGGGGCTCTCGTCCGCCGGTTTGACGGGTCGGCTGACGCCCGCCTATCCTTCCCCCCAGTGACAATGGCACCGGGCACCGTGACGCAGCGGCTCGACCTCACCCGCACCCGTGAGGTCGACTTCGCCGTCTGCGCTAGCTGCGCCTGTACGTAGCCCGCCCGTCCGACCCCTGCCCTCCCCACCCCGGGGACGGCGGGCAGGTCGCACCGCGTGCCGGTCGCCGGCGCGCACGGCGAGTCGTGGCCGAGCTGCCGAGCCGGCCGGGGTCGCGACCGCCGCGGTCGTTCGCCCGAGCGCACGGCGCCCGCGTCAGCAAGTCCTGTCAGGAGTCCTTGGTGTGTCCGACCCCCACGCGCCGGCGACTGGCGTCCCCGCGCCGTCCGAGCCCTCCGCGTCGGAGCGGGTCAAGGCGACCAGCGCGCATCTGCGCGGCAGCATCGCCGCGGAGCTGGCCACCCCCACCCCGGTGTTCGGCGACGCCAGCGTCCAGCTGATCAAGTTCCACGGGATCTACCAGCAGGACGACCGCGACCAACGCCGGGCGCTGCGGGCCGCCGGCGGCGAGAAGGCGTATCAGATGATGATCCGCGTGCGCGTCCCCGGAGGGCGCGTCAGCCCGGCGGCGTATCTGGCCCACGATCGGATCGTCCGGCGCTGGGGCAACGGCACCCTGCGGATCACGACCCGGCAGGCGTTCCAGCTCCACGGGGTGGTCAAGGGCGACCTGCGCCGCACCGTGCGATCGATCAACCGCACCCTCCTCACCACCCTGGCGGGGTGCGGTGACGTGGAGCGCAACATCACCTGCTGTCCCGCCCCGCGGGCGGATCGTCTGCGGACCGAGGTGGCCGCCGTGCTCGCCGACCTGGTGGCGGCCCTGACCCCGGCCACCTCGGCCTACCACGAGATCTGGATCGACGGACAGCGCGCGCGCGTCACTCCCGCCGCCCCCGAGCTCGAGGAGCTGTACGGCGACACCTACCTGCCGCGCAAGTTCAAGACCGCGATCGCGCTGCCGGGAGACAACTGCGTCGACGTGTATGCACACGACCTGGGCCTGGTCGCCCGCCGGGGCGATGACGGCGGTCTCGCCGGATTCACCGTCCTGGTCGGGGGTGGGCTCGGGCGCACCCACCACAAGCTCCAGACCTACCCCCACCTGGGGCAGCCCCTGGCGGAGGTCCCCCCGGCCCAGGCGGTGGCGCTCGCCCGCGCGGTGGTGGGGGTCCAGCGCGACCACGGGGACCGTCGGGATCGACGCCACGCGCGGCTCAAGTACCTGGTGGCGGAGCGCGGCCTGGGGTGGCTGCGCGCCGAGGTGGAGGCGCGTCTCGGTCACCGGCTGGCGGAGCCCGGGCCGCTGCGCTGGCCGGCGCCCTCCGACCACCTCGGCTGGCACGCTCAGGGGGACGGCCTGCTCTACTGCGGGATCCACGTGGAGAACGGGCGCATCCGGGACCGGCCCGAGGCCGCTCTGATGACCGGGCTGCGGCGGCTGGTGGCCGAGCTGGGGACGCCGGTGCGGCTCACTCCGCAGCAGAACCTCATCCTCACCCACATCCCGCCCCGCCAGCGTGTCCAGGTGGACGCGATCCTGGCTGCCCACGGCGTGCTCCCGGTGCGCGCCCTCCCCCCCACGGTGCGCCACGCCATGGCCTGTCCCGCGCTGCCGACCTGCGGCCTGGCGGTGGCGGAGGCGGAGCGGGTGCTGCCGTCGCTGCTGCGGCGGTTGGTCGAGGTGGCGGACGGGCTCGGGCTCGGCCGCGAGGCGATCGGGGTGCGGATGACCGGGTGCCCCAACGGCTGCACCCGGCCGTACCTCGGCGACGTGGGCCTCGTCGGCACCACCTTGGGCAAGTACGACCTCCACCTGGGCGGCGACGCCGCCGGCACCCGGCTCAACTCGGTCTACCTCCCGAGTGTCCCGCTGGCAGAGATCCCGGACCGGCTGCAGCGCCCCCTTCGCCTGTTCGCCCGTGAGCGCCTCCCGGGCGAGCGGTTCGGAGACTTCTGCCACCGGATCGGGGTGACGCAGCTGCGCCACCGCTGCGGCGAGGTGGGCCCGGAGGCGGTGGTCCCGATCGGCGCGTGACTGTCTACCCCGTGGTGCTGGACCTCACGGACCGGGCGTGCGTGGTGCTCGGCGAGACCAACCTGGCGGCGCGCAAGGCGCAGGAGCTGGTGGCCGCCGGCGCGCGCGTCACGGTGGTGGCGGGGCAGCCCTGCAGCGCCCTCACCGCCGCCGCCGCCGCCGGGCGGATCACGCTGCACCGGCGCGTGCCCCGCTCCGCCGACCTCCGCGGCGCCTGGCTGGCGGTCGACGCCAGCGGGGACCCCCGACTGGGCCGTCTCGCCTTCGCCGAGGCGGAGCGGAGCCGGGTGCTCCTCAACGTCGTCGACCGCCCCGCCTGCTGCCACTTCTTCGCCCCGGCGGTGGTGCGGCGCGACCCCCTGGTCGTCGCCATCTCGACCGGCGGTGCCAGCCCCTTCGTGGCGGCGGCGGTGCGGCAGCGGCTGGAGCGGATGCTGGGATCGGAGTGGGGGCCCTTCACGGGTCTGGTCGGCCGGGTGCGGCGGCGACTGCGGGCGGCGGAGACCCCGCCCGCCCAGCAGGCGGCGGTCTACCGCCGCCTGCTCCAGTCCCCGGTCCGCGCTCTCCTGCGCCAGGGCCGCCTGGCGGAGGCCGAGGACGCGGCCGCCCGGCTCACCCAGCCCGGGCCCCCCGCGCCCGGACGGGTCGCGCTGGTGGGGGCCGGCCCGGGGTCCCCCGAGCTCCTCACTCTGGCCGCCCAGGACTGTCTGGCCGACGCCGGGGTCGTGCTTCACGATGCCCTGGTCCACCCTGACGTGCTCGCCCTCTGCGGACCTCAGGCCCGGCTGGTTCCGGTGGGGCGGCGGGGGGGGAAGCCGGGCCCGGAGCACGCGGACGTGATCCGGCTCATGATCGAGCTCGCCCGCGCCGGTGAGGACGTGGTCCGCCTCAAGGGTGGGGACCCGTTCGTGTTCGGGCGCGGCGGCGAGGAGCTCGGCGCCCTGCGCGAGGCCGGGGTGCGGGTGACGGTGGTGGCTGGGGTGACCGCGGCGACCGCGGCCCCCGCCGCGGCCGGGATCGCCCTCACCCGTCGGGGCTCCGCCGGCTCGATTGCGATCACGACCGGCCACGGCGGCCCCGCGCCCGCCCGGCTGGAGCAGCTGGCGGCGGCGGCGGATAGCCTGGTGGTCCTGATGCCGCTCGCCAACCTCGGGGCGATCGCCCGCCGACTTGCCGGGGTCCTCGGTCCGGAGCGCCCGGCTGCGGTCATCGCGGCCGCTGGGTGGCCCCAGCAGCAGGTGGTGCGCGCCCCGATTGCCGCCATCGCCGCGGCCGTTCGCCGGGCCGGGATCGCCGCCCCGGCGACCCTGGTGGTGGGCCACGTCGCGGCCGAGCCGTCGGCCCTGCCGGCGGCGGTCAGACGCAGGCCCCCGCCGGCGCCACGCTGCTGAAGGTGCCCGCCAGCACCCGGCGCAGCCGTCCCGCCGCGGTCACCCGGAGCGGGCCGCCGGTACTGGTGAGCCAGGGGCCGTGGGGGTCGGTGACGGCTCCGCTGACCGCCAGCGTTCCCGGGGCGCCCAGCCCGGGACCCTGCAGCACCACCCCCGGTCGGCCGGGGCGGTGAGGAGCAGGAGCCACAAGTGGCGGGGACCGGTGGCGAGCACCAGCGGGTCCCCTCGCCTGGTGACCGCCACCGGCGTCACCTGGTCGCCGAGCCGGGTGAGCCAGACGCGGGGCGACCGGAGCCGCGGCCGGCGCGCCCCACCTGGTCGGCCGGCGCCGAGACCGCTGAGACCGACCGGTCGGCGGGATCGAGGCGCCGCCCCCACCCCGCCCCGTCCCCGATCAGCACCCAGCTGGCCCGGTCGAGCCCGGGCTGCCGTGGCACGGGGACACCCCCCGTTGGCTTCCACCCGGTAGACCCCCGGGGTCGAGTCGGAGCCGAACGAGTGGGCGACCCGGGAGAGGGCGGGTTCGGTGTCGGCCAGGACTCCCCAGTCGCCCCGGTGCACGATCGGGCGCTGGCGCGCGGTGGCGACCGTGACCACCGGCACCGGCGAGGCTCCGGGCTGGATGCTGGCGTCGGTCGCGATCGGGGGAGGCGCGCTGCAGGCGTAGGGGGACCCATCCGGGGCGACCGCGGCGGGCGGTGCGGGGACCCACCGGGGCTGCTGGGCCAGGTAGGTGGCGGTGGGGCTCTGCCGTGCAGGATCGGCTCCGCCGCGGTGCGGGCCAGGGCGGGGCCGCTGGCCAGGATCGCCACCGCACGGTCCCGCGTGCGGTGGCCCCCGAGCAGCTGGCGGAAGCCCGCGAGCGGGCCGCCGGACTCGTGGCTGAGGCGAGCCAGCCCGCTCCCATAGATCGGGAGGCGGCAGCGCGGGGAGGCCGTCCCCGCGGTCCTCGCCGCGGGAGCGGGGCTGCAGCCGGCGGCGAGCCCGCCCGGATCGGTCGGCTCCGCTCCCGGGCGCGCTCCTGGCTGGCGCGCGGCGGGGGTGGGGTCGGGCGGGGGCCCCCCCGACCCGCAGGAGGTCGTCCGCCCCGGGCTGGGATCCTCCACCCGTCCCCGGCCCGGCCCGGTCCCCGCGCGGGCGCGACTCAGAGGCGGACGGACGATCGCGCGCACGATCCTCACCACGCTCCCGCCTCGGGAGACCTCGGCCGGCCGGTCGGGACCCGATCGTACGGGCTGTCCCGGCCGGGGACCCGACCGCGCTGTGGCGTTCGTATCGCGGCCGCATCGCGACGATGACGAGCTGGTCGCCGTGGCGCTGCCGCCCTCCAGCGAGGGTAGGGTCCGCGCATGGCCCTGCTGCTGTCGGCCACGACCGAGATCGAGGAGTTCGACCGCGTGCTGGCGCATGGAGGTCTGCGCGCCGTCTACCAGCCGATCGTCCGGCTCAGCGACCGTCGGACGGTGGCGGTGGAGAGCCTCGCCCGCGGGCCGGTCGGGTCGCCGCTCGAGTCACCGCTGGCGCTGTTCCGGCTGGCGCGCCGACTCGGGCGCACCCAGGACCTCGACCGTGCCTGCCGCGCCGCCGCCCTCGCCGGGGCCCGGCCGGCGGCCGCGGCCGGACTCACCCTCTTCGTCAACGTCGAGCCCGGGGCGCTGGACGGGGGCGATGCCGAGGCCGAGGCCGATCGGATCGCGGAGGGGGCCCACGGGACCCCGGTGGTGGTTGAGCTCGCGGAGCGGGCCCTGGGCCGCGACCCCGCCCGGCTGCTGGCGCTGGTCCGCCGTCTCCGCCGGCGCGGGTTGGCGGTCGCGCTCGACGACGTGGGGGCGGCCCCGGAATCCCTCGCGCTGCTGCCCCTGATCCGCCCCGAGGTGGTCAAGCTGGACCTCTGGGTGGTCCAGCGGCGGAGCGGTGCACGGGTCGCCGAGGTGGTCGCCGCGGTCGGCGCCTACGCCGAGGAGAGTGGTGCGCTGGTGGTGGCGGAGGGCATCGAGCACCAGGCCCACCTGCGCGCGGCCCAGGCGATGGGGGCCAGCTACGGTCAGGGCTGGTGGCTGGGACGCCCGGCCCCGCTCGCCACCCTCGATCTCGGCCCGGGTGCGTCGCTGGACATCCAGGGCGGAGCGGTGCTCGGCGAGGACCCCGATGCGAGCCCGTATGCCCTGTGTTCTCAGGGGCGGGCCCCGGTCCTGGTCGACAAGGCGCTGCTGGTCGCCGTCAGTCGGCGTCTGGAGCGCCAGGCGCTGGCGCAGGGCCGCCACTCGGTGGTGCTCGCCAGCTTCGAGGAGGCCCGGTTCCTCACCCCCGACACGCGTCGGCGCTACCGCCGGCTGGCTGACCGCACCGCCTTCGTCGCCGTGCTCGGCGAGGGAATCGGCGGGATGCCGGAGTCCGGCGTGCGGGGAGCCCACCTGGCGGCCGGCGACCCCGTCCGCCGCGAGTGGGATCTGGTGGTCCTGGGGCCGCACCTGAGCGCCGCCCTGGTTGCGCGCGACCTCGGCGACGTCGGTGCCGATGGGGAGCGGCGGTTCGCCTCGGTGGTCACCTACGACCGCCCGCTGGTCTGCGCCGCGGGCCGCGCCCTTATCTCGCGAGTCGTCGCGCCCAGCCGGCTG
>Ga0307374_10005050_pt1 | contig 21592 bp, 11 predicted proteins | sample OX3MG_FD_202532 | JGI IMG/M metagenome (GOLD analysis project Ga0307374, IMG submission 202532) | Soil microbial communities from Risofladan, Vaasa, Finland - OX-3 | ecosystem: Environmental > Terrestrial > Soil > Coastal area > Acid sulfate soil | place: Finland: Risofladan, Vaasa | collected...
AGCCACTTCTACGTTATTGGCCACCGTCTGCCCAGCGCCGAAGTTGAGGTTGGAGGCGAGCGGCTGCGGCTGTCCCGCCTGCCAGACCGTCAGGTAGGACGGCTGCGTGGGGGCGGTTGCCGTCACCGTCAGATCGACCGCGACCACCCCCGTCGCCGGGATCCCTCCGGTGTCGGTTCCGGAGGGATTGGTTCCCGCGACCTGGATGTTCAGGACCCCCTTCGGCCCGATCGGAGCCCCGTTGCACTGGCTGTTGATCCCCGTTAGGCCGGACGGATTACCGGGCCGGGTATCACACACTCGGTACGGGGTGAGGGGCACGTAAGGGCCCCCGCTGACGTCCGAGGAATCCATCCAACCCTCCACGTCCACGATCACGTCGGCGTTCCCACTGGCGTTGTACAAACTGACCTGGCCGCTGCTGCTCAGCCCCACGGTCACCAGGTTGGCTACCGTCTGACCCGCCGACCAGTTCACGCTGGACGAGAGTGGTTGCCCTCCGCCGGCCGGCCAGACGGTCAAGTAGGACGGGGCGGTGGTGTTGGTCACGGTCACGTTCAGCACCACCGAGGTGGCGCCGGTGGGCACTCCACCCGAGCTGGTTCCGGCCGGATTGGTGCCGGCGACCTGGATGGTCAGCGACCCTCCCGGCCCGAACGTCTGGGAATTGCACTGGGCATCGACCCCGGCGAGAACCGACGGGTTGCCCGCCCGGGTATCGCAGATCCGGTAGGGCGTGACAGGCGTGTAGGTGGCTGGATTGGGCGCCGCCGGTATCACCGGAGCCGACTGCGGCGACGGTGGACCCGTCCCGTGGGCGTTGACTCCCGCCACCGTGAAGGTGTATGCGGTCCCGTTGGTCAACCCGGTCACCGTGTAGGAGGGATTCGCTGAGCCGGTGTAGATCGGAGTCTGGGCAACCCCGCCGATGAAAGGGGTCACGATGTACGCGTAGCTGTAGGAGGTCGACTCATTGGCGGGCGGCGGCCAGGTGAGGCTCACTGCCGAAGGCTCCCCCGTTCCTACCGGCTGGCCTGCGGCCAGCGGGGCAGCGTTGTCGAAGGTGTAGGTCTGTTGATCGAAGATCTGCCCGGCGGCGTTGGTCGGGCTCACCGTCACCTGGTCGCCGTTCACGGTCACGTTGAGGTAGTTGAAGACCTGGGCCGCCGATTGCGGTACCGGTACGCTTGACGACACCCCGTTGGTCACCCCGCAACTGGAGCCCGTACCGGGCAAGGTGGAGGGGGACCAGCCGATCGCGTATACCGAGTTCATCCCGGAGACGGTGGTGCAGGAGACCGAGCCCAGAATGCCCCCGCCCCCACCGGTCACGTAGCTGATCAACTGGCCGGGCCCGGAGGGATCGAACCTTTGGTAGGTGTGGGCGTGGGCCGTGAAGGCGATGTAGGCCCCGTTCTGGGCCAGCAGCGCTTCCAGGCTGTTCTGAGCTCCGTTGGGATTGGCAGAGCTGTTCTGGAGATAGGTGTCCGCCGGCTCGCTGGTACTGTCCGAGCGCAGCGGGTAGTGCCACACGACGAACTTGATCCCGCCCGGATGGCTGGCCAGGTCCTGCTTCAGCCATTCGTACTCGGCCGCGTTCTGCTGCCAGTGGGCCACGGCGTCCACCTGGTAAGGACCCCCGGGGGCGCCTCCCGCGTTCAGATCGGGCCAGGCCGCCTGGAGCATGTAGATGCGCACGTTCCCCGACTGAATGGCGTACCAGTCGTTGGGGTACACCGCGGGGGCACTGCCGAAAATGCTGGGGTAGGAGATCGGGGCGTACACCCCGCCGCTGGCCGTTGCAGTTGTCGATTCGGGCCAGTTGCGCAGCGAGTCGACGTTGTCGCCGCCGTGGTTCCCGGTGGCGTAGAAAGTGGGAATCCCCCCGGTCTGCGGCCAGTAGTAGGGCCCGTACATGTCGCTCACGTCCGGGTTGAGCAGGGTTCCGGTCTGCTGGAGATCGCCGTAGCGCTCATTCAGGCCGCTCGGATAGGCGTCATCCCCGGCCAGCAGGAGGAACTTCGCCCCCGAGTGACCGATCAGATGGTCGATCGCGGCCTGATCGGGGTTGATGTAGTTGGGCCAGGCCTGGTACGGGTTGGCGAGGTTCTCGCCGGTGTCGCCGAGAACGTCAAAGCTGAGCGGCGCCGTGGAGGTGGTGCCGACGGGGGAGAGCGTGGTGAAGTATTGACTCGGGTTCGTCCCCAGGAGGTCCACCAAGACCTTGTGGAGGTTCACGTACTTATAGCCGTAGGGCCGGTAGCAGTAGTTGGTGTTCGGTGCCAGTCCGGTCAGCTCCACCGTCCACTGATATTCGCTGGTGCTGATCACCTTGAATTCACGCGAGGTGGTGTCACTGCTGGTATTGGCGGCCGGCACGGAGGTCGGCAGTGAAGCAGCTACGGGGGCCGAGTAGGCACCGCAGCTCCCGTTCGGTCCCCAGGTCAGGAACCCGGGGGAGTTGGAAAGGCTCGCCCAGGTCACCTGGACCGAGGTCTGGGTGAGGTCGGTGAGGTATGGCGCGCGGGTGAGGATCGGGCTGAATCCCTGGAAGGGTGTGACCGCGACCGGAGCCGGGCCTTGGGCCGTCACCGTCGTCGGCAGCAGCGCCGCGGCGGCGGCTCCGGCGATCACAAGGGTCCCGACCACCGCCAGCAGACTCTGCCGGCCCCGGGGATTGCCCCAGAGCCCTCCGCGGTGCCGACGTGTCACGCCACCTGGCATTGTCCCTCCACAGACCCGTAGCTACGATGGTGGAGGAGCCGGGTTCCACCGCCGCGGCGGCGCACTTCCCACCTGTGTTGACCGACCCCAGCCGCCTCCTCCAGCGTACCTCGAGAGTAACAGGTGGGCAACGGGTCTGAAGAGACTGTTACACCGAGGTGAGATTCCCCGCACGACCAGCCTCCTCGCATAGGGAACCGGAACCCGTGGCCCGGGCCGCCAGAGCGGTCAGACGGACCCTGACCGCATGCAGCCGGGGCGGGGTGGACCGTCTGGCTCGGGTGGACCGTCAACGACTTTCCGGCGCCCCAATCTCGGTTCCACTAAGTGGGTTTTTGGCACCGCTCAGGGCTCTTGAGACTGCACGGACGTGGTCGCGAGTTAGGCGAATCAGTCAGCTCGACTCAAGATGCGCTCTCGCGCAGGTGGCCGTGGCCGAGGTCCAGTGACCCGCCCCGGGGTTGGTAGAGACGGTGGCAGGGGCTGGCGATTTCGTGAGAATTTTCGAGCGGCGCTTGGCCAGGCCGACCGAAAGAAACGAGGGGTACACCCTCGGGGACGAGGCCGGAGTTCGCACGCTTCAGCGATTGTCACGGCAGAAGACGGGTTGAGCGGCGGTCGAGAAGTAGCGTCAGGCCGCTTAGGATAATGATGACCATAGCGCAGAGCAGTGCGCCGTATCCGTACACCACGAGGTCCTGCGGCTGGTACATGACGTGCACCAAGGTTGCTTGCGCCGCGCCGGGCACGAGGAAACCATTAGCCCAGCCGTCCACCCGGACACGTCGCAGCAACCGGCCAGCTCTGGTGCTGGCTATCCAGCCTTGGTTGTACTGCTGCCAGAACACCAGCAACCTGGTCCTGGACGCGGGAGGGAGGGTGGCTGCCAAGGCGTCTCCGCCGGCCGTCATATCCACTACCCTTGGGGGCGTGGGGTGGCACCAGGCGGGAGACGGCGCGATAGCCGTAGCCGCGCAATTCGGGGCCACGTGCGCTGCGGCGGAGAGCAACAGTGACCGAACTTCCACGGACGACATCGCTCCCGCCCGGGAGGGCTGGCCGCTCAGCACGAAGACACAGTCCGTGAGCGGCACGTGGCGGTCCCAAGTGGACAGCGTGGGGGCCAGGACGAACGGCGATGTGACGGAGGTCCACCCGGCGGTCGCGGGCAGCGTCAGGGTCGCGACCGGCGGCGCCTGAGCCGAGCTGAAGATCAGGGCGGTGAGGGACGCTGAGCCGGTCGTGCGGTACCGTACCCGAAGCTGCTGTAACCCTTCTGATGGGCAGCTGCTGAGGGGACGGGAAATGACGGCCGCGCCGTAGCGCACGGTGAGCCGAACGAAGCTTCCTCGGCCCCCGACGGACTCGGAGATGCCTGCCTGGGTGAGGGTCTGGTGGAGATAGTTGTTGCCATCTCCCACTGGTTGCCACCCGGGCAGACTAGCGGGGAACGAGGCCATCGTCAGTTCGTCCCCGGGCCGCTGCTTCGTAACTGAGGCGGGCAGCCCAGCTGTCCGGGAGAACGCTGTGAGTGGGTACGGCGCTGGATCCAGGTGGAACACGGTGAGGCCGGGGAGGGCCGTCGTGCGAGAGTCGCGAAGCGAGGTCAGGGAGGCCAGGGTAGCGGTGCGAACAGTACTCGGGAGAGAGAGCTCGCGGTATGCCACCGCATCGTCGCGGACCACGACGGTGCGGATGTCGTACTGCTGCAGGATGGAACTGACGAGGCTGGGGACTCCGAGCCAGTCGAGCCCCTGGGGCGTCGCTGGGAAGGCGGCGCCGATCATCCCTTCAAGGGAGAAGGCCGACACCGAGGGGTGCGCCGGGCTCACCGGGGCAAAGCTCGAGGTGCTGGGCACCCACAGCACCGCTCCCGCCGGACCCCGGAGGATTTCCTGGGCCAGCTCAGCGTAGCGAGCGGGCACTGCGCGAGGTGCCAGGTTGTGACCCAGGGCTCCCGAAAGAGCAGGCCAGGCGCTCACCACTACCAGCGCCGCGCCACCGAGCCCCAGAGCGAACTGGGATAGCGTAGAGGCGCGAGGTCCGATACCCGTCAGACGCCGCCACATGCTCGAAGAGTTCCGCGCCGACCGCCCGCGACCGTTATGGCGAACAGCGGCCATCCCCGCCCCAGCAAACTGGCGCGGGGCGAACCCGGCGGCAACGACCACCACCACCCCCAGAGCCGCCGGCCCGAAGTACGGGGAGGGGTCCCGAAACAGATCCATCCCCGGGACGTAGCTGAAGAGCCAGCTGTTGATTGCCCCGAAGGGCATGTTGGCGCCCGACACCAAGGCGGCGAAGACCAGGTAGACGGCGGCGCCAACCTGAGCTCCGCGGCTGAGTGGGGCCCGGGCCAGCGCCACGCCGACCATGGCCGGGACCAGGAGCCAAAGAACCGGCACACTGTGGAGCGCGATGAACTGCATCGTGGGCCAGAAGGGGTGGAACACGGTGAGTCCATCAGCCAGGCTCATGAGGCTCAAGGTTTGAAGTGCGGGCGTGGTGGTGTAGCCCGCAGGCAGGTGGGCTGGAACCGCCAGGAGCGCCGGTACCAGCCACGGGCCCTGAGCCAGGACGAAGACTAGGGCGGCTGCAGACAGCGCCCGCCAGGGAGCCCGCCGGAGCACTGGCCGCCGAGTACCCGCGGCCAGCACTAGCAGGGCGACGACCATTCCGGCCACCGAGAGCCCGGCGGTCCGGGGATCGAACCAAGCCTGCACCCCCACCAGCGCCCCCAGGGCGATCCCGGCCCGCACGCTCCCCTTGGACCACGTAGCCAGCCCGGCCACTGCCACCCACGGAAAGAGGGCGTAGCCGACTCCCACCGTGAGCTGGCCACCCGAAACGAGTATCAGTGCATAGGGATTGGTGGCATAGAAGGCGCCCGCCAAAGCCGCCAGTGCCGCCTGAGCTCCCAGGCGCCGGGCCAGTAACACTGCCCCTGAGTACGAGAGCGCCACCGCCGGGAGATAGAACCAGAGACGCTCCAGGATGGTGTAGGGGATCCCGACCCAGGCCATGGCGCCCATCGCGGACTCGATCGGCGCGAGCGCCCCACCAAGAATGTTCGCTGTGCCTAGGTCCGCGAACGACCACAGGGAGGGCACGGGGAAGAACGCCCGCACCGCCGACGCGTTGACGAAGTAGCCCCAGTCCCCCCAGGTGATCGCCCCGGGGAGAATGAGCCCGTGGTACACGGCCGCCACGAAGATCGCCCCTGCGGCGATCCACCCAGCGGTGGTGGTCCGCCGGGAAGCCCGACGGGATTGCGTACCAGGCTTGAGCGGGACCGCGCTCCCATCCGTGGCCGGCCCCGATCCGTCGCCAGCTGGCCCCCGGAGTCCGCCGCTGCCCTCCCGGCGCCGCCCAGCCCGCACGGCGAGGAGAAACGCCAAGGCCAGCATCCCCCACACCAAGAGGGACAGTGTCCATCCGACCGCCGCCCCGTCGACGGTGTCCGCCGACACCGCCGCAACCCGAACGACTCCCGCCAGCCAGTTGCGCACCAGCCACACCCCGAGCAGAGCGGTAGCCACCAACGCCAGCGCGGCCGATATCCTGACGCCTGCGGCAGCGCGGGCGGGATCCGGTCCAGCCCGCGCGGGGGCGGCCGGTGACTCCCCAGTGGCGCACCGCCGTCCCGGTGGCCTCATTAGGTTGCCTGCACGGCCGCCACGAATGCCTGCAGGGACTGGCGGGCCTCCGCCAGCAGCGGATGCTCCGAGGGATCGGAGCCGGGTGGCCGAGACAGCGCGGTTCGCGTGGCTTCCACCACCTCAGCAACGCTGTAGCCTGCTATGGCGACCACGCCGTCGTCGACGCTGGTGGGCAGAGTGCTCACCACGCGCAGGCCGGCGGCAAGGTAGTCCTTTATCTTGAGGGGGTCGTTGTAGACATGCATGGGGAAGTGCGGATCGTAAAGCGCCCACCCCACCCGAGAGCTATGGAGCAAGCCCGCGAGGCGGCTCACATCGTCCACCACTCCGTGGAAGCGCACGTTCGGCAGGCTGCGCGCTGCGGCAGCCACCTGGGCGGCCGATGGTCCCCCGCCGGCGATGTCCACGGCAACTCCATCTTGTCCCAGGATGCGCGCCGCTCCCAGCAGCACCTCAGTCCCCTGGTGGGCTGAGAGGCCGCCGAGGTAGGCGACGGACAACCGCCTGGCTGACCACGGTGGACCCGAGCCCACCGCGAGGGGTTGGTTGGCGAGGACCAGGACCTCGTGTCGTGGCCGGCCGACCTGGTGTAGGGCCTCCGCTGCAGCCGGGGTGATGGCCGCCACCACATCCGCCAAACGCAGCGCGACCCGAGTCACCGCGACGTATGCGGCCCCGGTTGACCGTCGCCGCAGCCGCTGTGCGGACCAGTCCACGAACCATGCGGCCGCGGCCGTGATCCGCAGCGGGGTGACTCGGAATGCGGCGACTCCCTCCAAGAAGGACACGGGGTCGCAGCCCACGACCACCACTTCCCTTCGTCCCTCGCGGGCCACACGCCAGGCAAATCGGGCGATGTCGAAGGTGCTGCCCAGTTCCTGCCGCCAGGGCACGGAGCGCGGATCGTCGACCAGTGACGCCGCGGCAGGTGCCCCCGGCAGCATCTGCTCGGAGCGAAACCGGGACGCGCCCGGGAGGGGCACCGCGCACAGGCCGACCTCGTGCCCGGCTCGCATCAGCGCCCCGACGAGCCGATGGGCTGGGCCATTGGGGAGTTCCGCGTGGGTCACCACGACCCACGCGGGCTGCTGGCTCACCCCTCCTCGGCGGGCCTCTCCCACCAGGCAAGACCCTGGCCGGGGAGCGCGCTCCGCACACGACGTGAACAGTAAAAGCCTGCCGCTCGTAGGTGTTGCGCCAGCTCCTCGAAGCTGCGCCCGGCCAGCGGGTGGTACTCGATCACCAGCTGGCGGGCGGCTCGGAGCATCGCGGGCGGGGTCGTACAGACGATGTCGTACTCCGCGCCCTCGGCATCGATCTTGACAAGGTCGACCCCACGCGGGCAATCGGCCAGCACGTCAGCGAGGCTGCGCGCGGGCACCTCGATCGTGTTGTCCACTGCTTCTCCTGGGGCCCCGGGGAAAATCGAGCTGGTGCAGAGGTCGCCGGCCCGCTCGGTCAGCTGGACCGTCGGCCCGGCGCCCAATCCCGTAACCGCCGCCTGGTGCAGGGTGCTCCTGCCACCATTGGACTCGTTGCGCCTCACGTTGAGGGCCAGCATTCCAAATGCGGTGGGGCTCGGCTCGAAGGAGATGATCTGGGCTTGTGGCCAGGCCGCGCGCACGGCCACGGTGAAGGAGCCAAGGTTGGCGCCGATGACCACGACGGTAGGCGCCGCAGGCAGCCTCAAGTCGGCCAGGTGGTAGCAGTCGCGGCCGAAAACCTCGACACAGGTCCGCCAACTGCGGTCGCCCGCCAGCGTCTCCAGGATGGGACCGGATCGGGCACGAAGGCGCAACGCGGGCGGACGAGTGCGCAGCCTGCCGACGAGAAGTCGCCACGAGACCGGTAGCCAGTTCTCAAAGCCGCGGAAGACGCTGACCGCCTCGGCCAGGATCGCGAGCGCCTGATGGCGAGGCAGCGTCTCTCGCGTTTCCACCAAAGGAACCTCGGTGCGGGCGGTGGTGACCTCGTCCATTTCCACCGTTCAGCCGGGGTTTCGTTCGGAGTCCCGAACCGCCACCGCCTCTTGGTAAATCCTCGCCCAGCGGCGGGCGATCACCGGCACCCCGAGGGTCGCCGCGGCCCACCTGGCGCCCGTCTCTCCCTCACGCTGGAGCTCAGCCAGGTCGCTCCGACACAGTTGGCGAAGCTCGTCGGACAGCTGCTGCCGGCCGCGTGTCGGCAGTAGGCGAAGAGGCGCCCCCATGTCGGCCATGGCTCGAGCGCCGACGTTGGTAGAGGTCACCACGACGAGCCCGGCACCCAGGGCATCCGCCACGGTGTGGCCCCAGCTCTCCGCTCGGGACATCGAGACATAGACGTGGGCCGAGGCGTATAGGTCGGCGAGCTGGTGCCGGTCCAACCAGCCGTGCAGGCGGATCGCTCCACCTCCGGGAAGCTGGGTCGCCACCTCACGGATGCGAGCCATGGCGGGGCCGTCTCCGGCTATGTCCAGTGTCACTCGCTCACCGGCGGCGGCAAGTCCGGCCACCGTCGTGACGATCTCCAGGGTCCCCTTTCGCTCGATCAGGTAGCCAGCGGTGAGGAGGCGGAGGGCTGTGTCCGGCCTGGGCCAGGTCGGCTGACCGCCGGGAGGGAGCCGCACCGAGGGGGGGATAACATCCACCCGCTCCCGTCTCGCCCCAGCCGCGATCGCCAGCTCGCGCGCCGCGGGGCTCATGGCCACGACCCGGCTGGCCCGGCGCAGGGTCCCCGCGGACAGCCGGCCGATTCCCGGGGCAAGGAGCGGCCAGGCTGCTCGGGCCAGCGCCGCGCCCCCAGCTCTGAGACGGGAGGCGTCTAATGCGGTGAGCCGGCCGCCTCGCTCGTCGGGCCCGGTCCACTCCAAAGGGGTCTGTACCGGGCCCACGACCAGGGGTACCCCGTGGCGCACTGCCTTGACCCCGACGATGCTGAACGACCTTCCGGAGGCGAAGGGCAGGCCGTGGTGTACTAGGTCGAACTGACCCGAGACGACGCTTTTCCCGGCCGCCCTGGCGACCCGCAAGGGAAGCGCGATGCCGCCCAGTTCATCCGCTGGCCAGCCCCCGAGGGTCACCACGGTTACGCGCTCGGGCACGTGGCCATCGGACTTGCCGGTGATGCAGGTGAACTCGAAGTCCGGCTTCGCGTACGCAACCCCGGTCACGATGTCGTACAGCCAACCGTCCTCCGATCCCGACTCTGCAGAGAACCGCGATCCGGCTGGGGCCACCAGGATGCGCACTGTCGTCACGCCGACTCCGCGGTGGCGGCCCACCCCGAACGGCGGCCGAAGCTCTTAGCCCGGAACTGCCAAAGCTCTTGCCCGAACATCGCGCTAACCCGGCGCCGGCCCTCGGCGCCCAACCTGGCCCGCAATTCGGAGTCCTGAGCTAGCTCCGCCACCGCCGCTGCCAGCGCCCCCGGCTCAGGGGGTGCCAGCACTCCACTGACATGGTCTGCGACGAGGTCGTTCAGCCCGCCAACATTGGTCGCCACCACCGCGCAGCCGGCGCCCATCGCCTCGATGGCCGCCAAGGAGGTGCCCTCGTGGGCGAACGTGGGAACGAGGACGACATCCGAGGCCTCATAGGCGGCTCGCATCGACGCACGCGGCACCCCGCCGAGCAGGTGCACGCGCTCGCGCGCTTCCGTGGGCACGGACGACAGCTGCCGGTCGAATAGTCGGCGATACCGCTCGCCCGCGCCGTACACACTGACCGGCACCCCGGTGAGGAAAAAATGGCAGTCGCGGCCGCCGCGTGTGGCCGACACCGTGTGCTCCACGATCTCAGGCAGCCAGGCTCCGCCCCGAACGAAGGAAAGGTTCCGGGGCACTAGGACCACGATCGCGCCCTGGCGGCGGGCCTCGACCAGCGGCTGAAGGGCGGGATCGCCTTCCGGGCCGGTGAGCCCGCCATCTGACGCCACGAGAAGGTCGCTGAAGTTCGGGACCACCTCGACCCTTAGCCGCAGGTCCGGGCGGTCGCTTTGTACCAGCCGTAGCATCGAGGAGTCCGTGACCATGACCCGCTCACAGCGGCCGACCGCCCGGAGGCAGCGATGACGCTCGCGGAAGCGCCACGCCGGCAGGAGGATCGCAGCCAGCCGTCCCCCGGGGTACCAGCTCCGGTAGCGGTCGACGTAGGGGATATCCCAGTAGACCGCGTGGCCGGTGGCCGTGACGGTAACCCCCCTCGACCTCCACGGCACTTGGTTCAGGTACTGGAAGTGCAGATGAGTGCACCCATCGTGGAGGGCCCTTCCGGCCAGCGTACTTCCAATGACACCGCGCCTCGGCGGTAGTGCCACCACCCGAATCCCTCGATAGGTGCGCTCCCACTCCTCTAGGCCGTGCTGGTAGATCGTGACCTCGGCACCCAGGCCCTTGGCCACGGTGGCAAGGTGCAGCAGATGCCGCTCAGCTCCCCCCTCGAAAAGTTCTCCCCCGGTGTCGAGGAAGGAGTCGGTCACGAATCCCACGTGCGGACGGCCCGGTGTCCGCTGGCGAGAGTGCCTCACGGTCAGCCGGGCTCGCGACTCAAGTAGACGACACCGAGTTGCCCGGGCAGGGAATCCTGCCGCCACCGCTCAGTGAGTCCGGCTTGTTCGAGTCTGGAAAACAGCTGGCGGATCTTATCGAGTGGGGCCGGGTGGTACTCGAGAAGAAGGCGCTCGATCCGCTGCAGCGTGGCGGAGGAGGTCGACGCGACGATCTCGTACTCAGAGCCCTCACAGTCCATCTTGACGAGGTCGATCTGGCCGGTTGACGCTGCCAGTAAGTCTTCGAAGGCGACTACTTCGACCTGCTCGCCGCCGGCGTCGGACTCTGGGGTGGCCCCCAGGATCCCGGACGGACTCAGATGTCGACGGCCGCTCTGGCCGGAGACCGCGGCCTGGACTGTGGTGATGCGCCCTTCAAAGTCGTTCGCGTCGATGTTCCGGCGCAGGTACGCGAACCGATCTGCGCTGGGCTCGACGGCGGTAACCTGGGCTCCGGGGACGGCCTTGGCGAGCGCACAACTGAAGGCGCCAACATGGGCTCCGATGTCCAGGACTCGACAGGTTGACGTCGGCAGCTCCAGCGCCAAGCCGGGCAGCCGGTAGCAGTCGTCGACGACGACCTCCACGATCGGCCACCAGATGTACTCCCGGGCTGGGGCTACGAGCCGAAGGCCGTCCTTGATCTCGAATGTCACATCGCCCACCAAATTGGGGGCGACGGCTGCGAGGGCAAGAGTGGCCAGAATGTCGCTTCCGTTACGACTCGCGAGGAACACCCTCAAGGCAACCTTCGCGCCGCGACCGTGATGCCACAGACGGCTCACCGTTTGCGAGGAACTTTTCAGTAGGCGGCGAGCGCCACCCAGCCCGCCCTGGGTCGCTGCTTGCCCACGCTGACCGGCCGAGGGACGGCTCCCTTGATGGTCAGGCGGATGGGGGGCGGCCACTGCCGACCACCCCCAGACCGCCGCCATCGTCATCGCCTCCCCGAACTTCAGGGCGAGGAGGCCCGCGCCCTTTCGGCTCGCCAGCCTCCAGGGCCGCGCAAGCCACGGTCGCCGGCTCGCGTCCAGGAGCGCCCGGGGGCCATGCTTGACCAGATAGCGGCGCACGCCGACGGAATAGTGTGCCTTCTTGCGGCAGGCAGCCAGATATCCCAAACTCCCCTCGTCGTGGTCGATCGAGGCTGCGGTCCGGGCTACAGGTGCGAGCCGGCGCACGGCCTGACCCAAGTCCCAGTCCTCGGGTCCGGTCAGCTGTTCGTCGAACCCACCGGCGCGTTCAAAGACCTCCCGTCGGAAGAACCGCGGGGCCTCGATCGCGTCCGAGCCGATGTAAAACGAACGCTCGAAGGCGCGCACTTCAACCCAGAACCCAGTTCCCACAGTGCGCTCGGGGACGATCACTGATCCCGCCCCGCCTCGCAGGAGAGCCACGGCCTCCCGCACCACGCTGGAATCCAAGACCATGTCCGCGTCAATGAACCCCAGGAAGTCCGCTGGGTGGGTGCGAGCGCCGAAGTTGCGTTGGGCGGAGCGCTCCGGCCCTGCCTCTAGCACGAAGTCCGCCCAGCGCTCGGCAATCGCCTGCGTGCCATCGGTGGAACCGTTGTCCACGACCACGATCAGGCACGGATAGGTCTGCGCCCGGAGGGACTCCAGACAGGTCGCCACCGTCCGAGCCGCGTTCCGGGTGGGAACGACGACGGTCAGGTCCGCGGCGCTCCCATCCGGCCCGGTCGGGTGCTTCTGATCGGGCATCAGGCCACGAGCCCCACGGTGGAAAGGCGGTTCCTCAGCTCGCGATGGCTGGACCGGCAAGGCTCGCCCTTCTGACGTACCGGGAAGCGCACGCTGCTGGACCCCTGGATCGCGGCCCACAACGCTCGGCTCTTACCAGCAGTGGACTCCTCGCCTGGAGAGCGGGGAGGATGCATGGTCTTCCGGGCGAGCTTCTCTCCGAAGTCGGGGGATGAAGCGATTAACGGCGGCAACGTGGGATAAAAGCGGCACCTGGATCGGTAGGCCCCGTCCCCTGCGAAAGCAGGATCGGCTGGGAGAGTGGAGCTCGGGCTGGAATCGCCGGCGCGTTCGGGATCTGCCTGCAGCTGCCCACCCTGCGTCAGGGCTGGGACCGCAAACCCGGTCCTCACGACCCAGTCACGGCGTGGGCGGGGCCCCGCGCTAACCTGCGGGCTATGGTTGCGCTCAACGGGCGTTGGGCGAGGTATCCCGGCGGGTCCGGCGCTGGCTCTGGCGCCGGGCCAATGAGCCGGGGATGGACGCTCAGGCCCGGTCAGCTTGGCTCCATCGACTGCGACTCAAGGGGACGGACACTCGAGCCCTGGCTGGCGAACCTCGGCCCACGCCCAGTGGAATTGGCAGTGCCGACTCCCCGGCACAGATCGGCCTGCGCGGTTGGTGGGCTGAGTGAGCGAGAAGACTCAATCGTGGAGACGGCTGTGTCGGACCCTTGCGTTAGGCACTCCAACAGGTCTTGGGCGCACCGATCCCACGAGAACGAGACGGCCCGCTCCCTAGCGGAAGCCGAGAGTCGGCGCCAGAGGGGTGGATCGGACAGCACCTGACACGCGGCGGTAGCCAGAGCCCGCGAACTCGGCGGCACCAATAGCCCCGTAACGCCATCCACCACCGCATCCCGGAGGCCAGCAACGTCGTAGGCGATAACCGGAACTCCATAGGCTGCCGCCTCCATCGCCACGATTCCCCAGCCTTCGCGAGTTCCTGGGAGCAGGAGCAGGTCCGCGTCGGCCAAAAGTGAGCGTTTCTCCGGCTCGGACAGCAGTCCATGAATCGTGACCCCAGGCCGTATCCTCGCGGAAAGCCGGGCCTTGAGGTACCCGTCGCCGACCATGTGCAAGGTGGCGCTGGAAAACTGACTACGGATCAGAGCCAGAGCTGAGATGGCGTCTTCCGGGCGCTTGGTGCGGACCAACCTCCCGATCCAAAGGAGCTTGGGACTGGAGAATGATGCCAGGTGTACGTGCACCGACTCGGGAACGTCGCACCCCGGCTGAACCACTGCTAAGCACCTCAGGCCGAACCGTTGGACCGCCGCCGCGGTCGAAGGCGAGTTGGCCACCACCTGCGCTGATCGCATCTGCCTTATCCATAGGGGCTCGACGATATGCCTGCCGAGGAGCGCGATCAGCAGCGGATACTCTAGATTCCACACTTCCTCGGCGGTTTGGTGGTAGAGAGCCACCGCCTTGGCGCCGACGATCCGGTGGGCGGCGAACGGCCGCGTGCTTACCGTCTCCAAAACCCGGTCATAGAGGTGGCCGTTGGCGTGTAGATACCGCCGGGCGGCGCGGAACACCGTCAACCGTGACCCGCGCCCTACATAAGGCAGGCCGTCTTGCAGGAGTTCCTGTGGTCCTCGGGGAACTTGCGGGTGGTAGGGCCCGAAGATGGTCACTTGGTGGCCAGCCTTGATCCACCGGGTGCACACCTCTAGCAGATAGCGCTCGGCACCCCCGGCGGTGGGGTCCAGAGGGTGCTTCCAGGTGAGCGCGAGGATCCTCATGGCTCACCCCTCAGCGCTGACTGTGAAAGAGCCGCGGCCTCTGTGGGCAGAGCCACGGTCGCGGCGACGGCGCACCTCCTGGTGACAGCAAAGAATGTCGCGCTTCCGATGAGGAGGGAGATGGCGGGGGCGGCCGCGAGCGTGGTCGGAGTGTGAGCGCTCAGTAGATCCCAGGCTAGTTCCGTTCCCAGGGCTGTGAGCAGCGCGATGAGGACATGACCGACGTGGGCCTTGCCGGCCATGGCGGCCCAGGCTGCGAAGGTGACGCACGCGGTTGCAGTGGCGGAGATGGTAAGCACTGCCAGGACTTGCCGCGAGGCCAAGAAGGAACTCCCGTAAAGGTGCTGGACGACGACCGGGCCTACGGCGGTTAGCAAGGCAGCGCCGATCAGGGCGAGGGCAAGGGTTGCGAGTTCACCGTAGACGAACGCCCGCCGAGTACGGAGGCGAGCGATGGTAGGGAAGAAGGCGGTCACGATGGGCGCGGTGCCCCAGATCAGGGCGCCAGCCAATAGCTGGGTAGCGGCGAAGTCGCCCGCGGCGGAGGGGTGCAAGATGTGGCGCGCGAAGAGAACGGGCAGCCCCCAGGCGGTCCACAGGGTTCCCGCGATGACGGCCCCCAGCAACCCGGCACTTCCCGTCCCCCCCTCTGAGTCACTCGCCTTCGGCAGAGCGATTCGAGGTCTCGCGGCGTGCGCTCCCACTGTCAGGAACAGCAAGCCTGCTACGAACGAGGCCACCAGACCGATGAGGGAAACCGCAAGGCTGATAGTCACGGCGGTCGGTCCTCGACCCACAAGGAACCCCAGGCCCAGCCGGAGCAGCGCTGCGCCCACTCCCAGTGCGGCGATCACCCGGAACCGCTGGAAGCCTATCAGTAGCCCGCTCACGGCGGCCGCGAAGACGCTCACCACTGCCACAGCGACGATGAAGTAGATAGGCGCCTGCGACGGGAGCCGGAGAAACACCGAGAGGGGCCAGGAGAGCGCAGACAATAGCAGGGCGCCCCCGGCCCCTGGCAGGACCGAGCTAATAGCCGGGCGCACCAGTTCTCTTGCGACCCTGGAACTGACGGCAGCCTGGCGGGCGATCCCGTACTGGAAACCCGTGGCCACGATGCCGACCGCAGTCACCAAAGTGAAGAGCGAGCTGATGGCGCCGAAATTGGCCGCCCCTCCTCTACGCGCCACCACCACGTTGAAGAGGAGGTTGAGGACACCAGTCACGCCGCCGGCCGACACCAGCAGCACACCAGCGTGAGCGGCCTGCCTCACCTCGCCCCGGGGCGGCTTGACTTTTACGGCCAAGTCAATCTCGGCTGAGAGGGGCGGGCAGGTCACCGAGCAGGCGGGCGCGCCCCCGGGGCTCAGCTCGGTCGTACCACCTGAGTATGTGCAGACGGTAGAAGATCGCCGCCGTGTCCCAGAGCACCGCGAAGACCGCCTTGAGGTTGGTCGTGCTCTCGAACTCGTAGTCGATCTTGACCGGCGACTCGATTATCCGCCGGTAGCCGAAGTGCTGGGCCAGCACGAGAAGCTCAAGGTCGAACGCGAAGCGCTTTACCAGAGCGACGTCTACGACCCGTTCGGCGACCTCGCGCCGGAACATCTTCAATCCGGTCTGGGTGTCTCGGACCCGGACCTGGAAAAGAAGGCGCACTAAGAGCTGATAGGCGAGCGACTGAACCCGGCGGGACCAGGGGTAGTGGACCTCGCTGAGGAGGTGGCGCTTGCTTCCCACCACCACGTCCGCCTGGTACAGGTCGAGCACGCCCGCCATCCGCCCGATCTCTTCCGGGGCTATCTCCATGTCGGAGTCGATGAAGGTGACCAGCCGGCCGCGCGCAAGCGAGATCCCGTAGCGCAGAGCGAAGCCCTTGCCCCGGTTGCGGGAGTAACCAACCACCCGCACCGTTGGTGACTGACAGGCCTTGGCCGCAGCCCAGGTGACCGGATCACCGTCGACGACCACGATCACTTCCCAGGAGGTGGCCGTCTGTTCAAGCGCTTGCGTCAGGCGGAGTAGGTTAGGCACGATCCCAGCTTCCTCCCGGTAGGCTGGAACGATCACGCTGATCCTAGGCTCACCGTCAACCGCATTCTCAGCGACCGCTGGCCGCTCCGGCGATAGCCTGGTCTCCGCCAATTGGTCGGCAGCGCTATCCAAGAACGCTCTTCGTCGGTGCGGCAGATGTAACGGCCGGTCTACCCAGAGCCACGGGATGGCCTCGGGATGACCTTCCATGATGGGCCGTCGTCCCCCGATTGCCTCCTGTTGGACTCATCGGTCCTCAGACTCGAGGGGGCGTGTCAGCACGATCCTCGGTGACCCCGTACACCTTGGCGCAAACCGTTGGGGTCTGACCTCGCCGCTTCTGATGCGCACTCGCGAACCACCATCACGTTTAGATCTCGCTTGCCGCGTTGCCGGGAGCTCATTCTTTGGTCACCGCGGATTCGCCCTGCGGCCACGGCCAGTATGCGATGAGTTCGCGACCGGGTCAACGCGGACTGGCCGACCTTGGCATCGCTGACGCCTGCCCACTGGGTCCCGCGTCGGCTCAAGGTGTCGCGTCTGCACCGGAGCGTTCTTCCGTCAACCGCCTGGAGGAGGTTCTCCCTGTCGCCACCCGGACTCCGGCTGCGCGGCCCTCAGTCGTCAGTCATGGAGGAGGACGAGGCCGGGAAGGGTTCCGCTCCGCGCCTGGAAGCCGCAGGACAGGAGAGCGGCGGCGGCGGCGTTGCCTCCGGGGGCTGGTTCGACGATCGCCCAGTGCACGTCCAAAAGCGACAGGATTCGCTGGAGCGTGCAGGACCCCGGCCTCGGGTTGATGGCTACCTGGGTGAGGCCTCTCGGCGACCTCGCCTCGGTGACAACTCCAGGGATCTGGATGTCATTCGGGCTGATCAGGTTTCCGGGGAATACGACGGACGCGGGATTCGCCGTGAGCAGCTTGCCGGTGAAGGGGAGTACCTCGTATAGGGACCAAGGCAGCACCACGACACGTGCCCGGGGCGACACGTGTTCCTGGAGGTAGGCTGCAGTCCGGATCCATCCGGAAGGATATTGAACCGGGAGCACGGTGGCGGGAACTTCCCGGAGCATTGCGGCGCCGGCGGGGAAGAGGGTTGCCGCCACCATGGCGATCGCCGCCGGCCCCGCCAGCTCGCCGACCCAGCGAGGGCCAGGCCGGGTCGCCAGCCAACCCACCGCCTCGGCTCCCAGGACGACCAGTGCCACGACCCAGAGCGCGCTCCACTTCTCCGGCTCCCGGTAGGCGCCCAACAGTGGCGACCGCTCCATCAACCACAAAAAGACGTCCTGGCCCACACGAGTGGCCGTGCTGCCAGCGATGGCCAGCCCGATCAGTCCGGTGAGGAGCAACCAGGTGCGCTCGCGGCAGGCCACAGCACCCGTGACCGCGAGAGCGACCAGGGCGGCGATTGACACCGGCCACCACGGCGCACTCGCGTTGAGCAGAGGGATGCGCCCAAGGCGCTCCGGCCAGAATCCGTAGAGGCCGATCAAGTTAGGCCACAGACCGTAGCTCCCGCTAACGGCTCGGAATTCGACCAGGTCTGCGCGACCGACGTGCTGAAGCGTGTAGTAGGAGCTGTTGTGGCCGAGGAAGAAGGGCGGCAGTGCGTACAGCAGCATCCCGCCCAGGATCAGGAAGCTTGCAGCGCCCCACAGCAGCCACGAGCGGTTGTGCCAAGCTCGGTGCCAGAGCATGCTGGCCCCGGCCAGAACAATGAGCATTCCCACAAAGTGCTGGTCGAGGACGATCGCTGACCACCCCGCCAGGGCGCACAGGGCAGCTCTCCTCAAGCCGGGCTGATCCTGGAGCGCCTCCCAGGCGGCTAGCCATACGAATAAGATCCCCAGCGCCGCCGCGACACCCCATTGACCCTGGATCAGGCGGTCATATACCCAGGGGTTGAGCGCCGCCAGCATGCCGGCAGGGACCTGCGCTAACCAGATCCGTCGCCGCAGCAGCACCATGGGGCCAAAGCTGCAGAGATAGAGGGCACCAGCCACAAAGATTCGGCCCGCGAGCGCGCCTCCGAGTAAATGGTTGAGCAGCACGAGCGGAGCCCCAACCCCCCCAAGGGAGATGGGACCTCGGGGACCGAAGACGGCGTCGACCTGGAGCAGATATCCCGGCCTCAGCAGCGGGTGGAGGCACCAGGCGGTGACGGCGGCTGGCAGCGCCACGGCTCGCACCCAGCCCGCGCTTGGCCGACTGGGGACAGTTGCCCCCCCCGATGCAGGGTCGCGGGTTGGGTATCTCGCGGACGCGCCGAAAGCCATCGCGCCATCATCGGAGTTGGAGACTGCGCCGGCAGGGTCTGATATCCGCTCGACCACCTCGCCTTTGAAGGCACAAACTGGCCCGGGCAGCCTACCTCTTGACCTCCCACCAAGGCTCTACTCGGCTTTCGGGCCCCGAATCGCAACCTGGGGCTGGTGGCACCGGCCACGATCCGGGTGCTTGGATCGCTTCCCCGCGTATATGCACTGGGCCGGGTTGCGGTGGGTGCTGCGACTTTGTTTGGGGGGCTCGGGGCAGATACGGACCCACATCAAGGCCGGGGGATCGCCGGGCGGGAGTTGCGGGAGCTGACGGCCGAACTGAGAGACTAGTTCGAAACGGTCTTGTGGGGGGAGACTGTCCCTGTTATCCTCCGAGCCTAGGAGACTTGCGGCTAGGGCCCATTTGATCGCGAGGCTCCTCGACCGGACCACAGAGGCGGATGCATGCCCCGGATTTACGCGAGCCTCAAGCGCACGGGGCTCCGGCCACTCACGGTCATCGCCGTTCTGATAGTCCTCGGCGCCGGCGCTTGGGCGGTGGCCCAACCACCGCTGCAGCTGGCGGCTAATTGCGCCGGAGGCGGCTACGGAGGAGGCGGCGCCGGGGGATACGGGGCTCCCAGCGGCACCTGCGGTCCGTATGTCCCGCTCACTCCGACCCGGGTCCTGGACACCCGCAACGGCACGGGCGGTACGACTGGTCCAGTCGGGCCGGGCCAAACCGCGGTCCTGACCGTGGCCGGCGCTAACGGAGTTCCGGCCATGCCCGGGGCGAGCGCGGTGGTCCTCAACGTGACGGTCGTCGCGCCGACCCAGGCGAGTGATCTCACGGTCTGGCCGGATGGCCAGCCGCAGCCCAACGCGTCCAACCTCAACTTTGTCGGCGGCGAGACGGTGGCCAACCTGGTGGAGGTGCAGCTGGGTGCCAACGGGGCGGTGGACTTCTTCAACATCTTCGGCTACGTGCAGATCGTCGCCGACCTCGAGGGGTACGTGTCCACGACCGCCACCGGCAATGCCGGGCTCTTCAACGCCATGCCCGGGGTCCGCGTCCTGGACACCCGCTATGGAACCGGTGGCGTCTTCGGGCCAGTCGGGGCTGGTCAGACCATCAGGGTGGCGGTCACCGGCGGGTCCACCGGCGTGCCAGCGACCGGAGTGTCGGCCGTGGTCTTCAACCTCACCGTCACCGACCCCACGGCGCCCAGCGACGTCACCGCCTATCCCGACTCGACCTTACGACCGTTCGCCTCGAATATTAATTTCACGGCGGGCGAGACGATCGCCAATCGGGTGATCTTGCCGGTCGTGAACGGCTACGTCGATCTGTACAACGTTCAGGGGAACGTCCAGCTGATCGCCGACGTCAACGGATGGTTCACCAACAGCACCGTACCCGCCAACAGTGGGGCGGACTTCAACGCCGAGGCCCCGGTGCGCATCGTCGACACCCGGCCCAACAGCGGGATCCCCTACAGCGGGGCGACCCTGCAGCAAGGGGGCACCCTGCTGGTCCAGGTAGCGGGCTCGGCCGGAGTTCCGGCGATGAGTTCGACGGCGCCCCCCACCGCGGTGGTGTTGAACGTCACCGAGGCCAGTGCGACCGCCAACAGTTGGATTGCGGTCTGGCCCTCGAACGTGGCCCGTCCCCTGATTTCCGACATCAACTTTGTCCGCGGCCAAGTCCAGCCCAACCTGGTGGTGGTCCAGCTCAGCCCGCTCGGGCAGGTGTCGTTCTACAACATCTACGGGGCCACCAATATCGTGGTCGACGTCGAGGGCTGGTACTCCTGAGCAGAGACCGCCTTATCGGGGCCCTACGTCGCGCTCAGACTCGAGCGGACGCGAGTTAGCCAACCAGCCCTGAGCCGGGCGCTGCCCAATTCCTGAACTGAGACCGAGGTTCGACTCGATCAGCCTTGCACACTGCGCATCGCCGTCGGGGTCAGGTCGAACCATCAAGAGACGGGCAGGGGCCTACTGAGTCTGGCGGCCCCTCTTCGCCAGGCGGCAGCTCCAGTTTCCCCGGCTTCACCCCGAAGCGGTGGCGGCGCTGGTCCGGCACCAAGATGCATTGCTCTGGGCGGAGCAGGACCACAACCAGACTCCCCGGTCCAGACGGGGTCGCTCCTGCAGGGCACGCGTAATCGCCTCCTTGGCGATCGCCGCGTAAAGCTGATCGCGAGGGATCACGATGGTACGGGCCGAAAGCGCGCGCAGGCTCGGGACCAAGGCCGCCGCCTGGCAGAGTCCGGCCGGCACCTTGCCGGTCGCATAGAGTTGGTCGAGGCAATTCTGCACGTCGTCGGGGAACGCGAACGCGGTCGCGGCACCGGTCGAGGTGGGCGCCGTCGCATACCCGCCGGGCTGCTTGAAGCGCATGTTGGCGTCGGCCTGCCAGAGCAGCGCCTGGTCGTAGGGAGCCCGCGGGACCGGGTAGACCACGGCCACCGAATTGGCGGGCACGACATCGACGGCCCGGGTGGTGAAGAACGCCGGCACCTGGGCGCTCACCTCCGGGTAGGGCCAGTTCGGGATCAGCGGCACCAGCGCCACCAGGGCAACCCCCAGACCCGCCACGACAGCCAGCGGCCGTCCCCGTCCAGCTAGCAGCGCGCCATGGAGCCGGTCGATGACCAGAGCGAGCGCGCCAGCCAGGGACAGCCACATCCCGAGCGCGTACCGGGAGGGGATGGCGTTGCCGAACAGGGGCATGTGAGCCAGGACGGCCTCCGGCATGTGCACCAGAAAGTAGACCTTGTTGAGCACGATCAGGTGGGGACCCAGGGCCAGCACGAAACCGATCCCGGCGATCGCGAGCAGCAACAGGATGCGCCGCTCGCGGCGCAGGACCACCCCGC